>ERZ791607.93-NODE-93-length-89139-cov-4.195748_pt1 | contig 89139 bp, 91 predicted proteins | sample MGYA00509964_ERZ791607 | MGnify/ENA primary metagenome ERZ791607 (study PRJEB30046, sample SAMN00791907) | human gut metagenome | study: EMG produced TPA metagenomics assembly of the A metagenome-wide association study of gut microbiota in type 2...
CTCATCGAGGAACGGGAGGTAGTTTTCTATGAACATTTCTTCGTTGCCGACGTAGTCGCCTGTTCTCCTCAAAGTTGGTAAAATCGTGGCTGTGACCCAACGCTTAAACTCTTTTGCTCTCGGAAGTCTGCTGTGTGCCGCAAGCCTGTAAACGTCACCCTCCGGAATGAATTTTATATTCTGACTGCCGCCATTGGTAAGGAGGCGGCGTTTTACCGCCCCCTTGCAATATGCCGAAACCGCGTCTTTTGGCGAGCGATAGCCCAAAGCTTTTGCAATGTCTGTTCCGCAGAATAAGGTCCTTCCATTTTCATCGGTCAGCGTTCTTATCTGACTAAATTCCTCGTTCTCAAAAATCCTGATCATATTATTCATGTTTCTCATCCTTCTTTTCAAGCTCTAATATATTCCTTGCTATCGCTTCCGCTACAGGTACGGATACGGCGTTTCCCGCCTGCTTGTAAAGCTGCGCGTCGGACATTCCGGCTGCTTTGACTTTATTGAACTGCTCGTCCGCAAACCCCTGCAATCGCCAAGCCTCAATAGGCATGAGCCTGCGGATAAGTCCGTTGTAAATTACGCCGTGCCTGTCTGTCACGGTAAGCGTGAACATCGGTTCGTTAGATTCTTTTACCCGCCTGCCTAACTGCCTTGTACGCGGCTTAAAGGGATTCAATATTGCTCTCGGTTCTTCCATAACGATAACTCCGGATTTTTCTCCTTTATGGCTGCCTATTCCGCTGTCCTGCCTTGACGTTATGCACCTCGCAAGTTCAGTCACCTTAGGATCGGGATTCATATCTATGCACATAGCGTAATACCCCTGATTACAGCTTGTTGTTATCGTATGAGCCATATCTTTCCCGACCCTTCCGCGCCTTGAATTAAGATTCGGATATGCAAGGTCTATGCTGTCGCCGGGCAACGCTGTCTGATATCCCGACTTGGTCTTTACCCTTATGGGAAGCCCTAAGATCTCATAAAGTCCCGTTTTTCCGCCGAAGCCTCCCGCCGTTCCCGTAAGCGTTATGCTCAGTCCGTCGGTGGAGTAGACTCGGCAGCCCTCCCGTCCGGATATGCGTTGTACAAGAGTTTTTGGATTTGCGTCAGTGAAAGACAGTACTTTTCCGGAGCATTTTTCTCTAAGAAATCCGACAATGAACACTCTCTTTCGGGATTGGGCGACTCCAAAATTTGCGCTGTTAAGCACCTGCCATGCGACATCGTACCCCAGTTCATCCAACGTACCGAGGATGGCCGCAAACGTCCTGCCGCCGTCATGCGATAGGAGACCGGGTACGTTTTCAAGCAGCAGATATTTAGGTTTTTTAACGGCAGCGATTCTGGCAATTTCAAAGAACAGCGTTCCTCTCGCGTCGTTAAATCCTCCCCGTTTTCCAGCGATTGAAAAGCTTTGGCAAGGGAAGCCTGCGCAAATAAGGTCGAAATCGGGTAACTCATTTGGGTCGATTTTTCTTGCGTCGTCAAAGTACATCTCTCCTTTCGTATCGTACATTGTTTCGTATGCTTTTTTAGCGTACTTGTCGATCTCGCACCAGCCTATGATCTCAAAGCCTCCCGCTTTCTCAAGTCCTGAACGGAATCCTCCGATTCCTGAAAATACGTCAAATACTCTTATTATGTTATTTTCCTTTCTGTTAAGGGCAATAAAAAAACCGCTATGATCTCTCATAGCAGCTTACTGCTCTATTGGTTTTGGCTTATATGGTTCTGCGGCTTTCATATTAAACACCTCATTTCGCTGATTTCACTTTCCACTATTTCAACTTTATTTCTTTTAAAATGATACTTATGAAACACTATTTTCGAATCTATCTTTTAAGACTTCATAAAAATGTTTCAAGCTTTTATCTCCATTATTATTCGGAAACAGGCAATACGGCAAACTGTCAGTATTCTTATGCTTTTTTATGCAAGCCGCACAATTGCCATGGTTTTTACAGCTTTTTTAGGACAGCATTCTTCAATATAAATATTCATATAAATATACCTCCGACTATATTAAACAGGTAACCCATTATTATAATGTCTGCCGTTACAATGCCTATAAATACAGCCAGCAGCTTAGGTTTAACTACCTTTCTCAGCATTATTATAGACGGCAGAGAAAGCGCTGTTACTCCCATCATAAAGCTTAGCGCTGTTCCAATTCCAACGCCTTTAAAATACAGCGCCTCAGCGATTGGTATTGTTCCGAAAATGTCCGCATACATTGGTATACCAATAACACTTGCAATAATAACAGAAAATATATTGCTTTCACCCAGAGCGCTTTGAATAAAGCTTTCCGGAAGCCAGTTATGAATAACAGCGCCTATTGCAACTCCTATAAGGATATATTTAATGACATATTTCCATGTTTCCCATGCTTCTTTCAGTGAAAATCTACAGCGAACAAGCCTGCTGCTATAATCAGTGTTATCCAACGCTTCAGCCTTACCGAAGATTTCAGATTCGATCTGGTCAGCCGGTGTTTTTGGCTTTACCGTTTTCTCTTTGCTTTCATTTGCTTTTTAATTTATATTCATATAAGAAAACAGTCATTATCATAGGATTATGTTCATAGGTAACAGTAAGATTTTTTTTATCCAAACAGTTAAATCCATAATGGTCATAAAATCCATAATTACAGGTTGTATCGGTGTATAAATAAATCCTTTTCACCTTATTTTTCTTTAAATAATCCAGCAGACAGAGTAGTAGTTTTTTACCTGTCCCAAGTCCGCGGCAGGATTTTTTTACTGCAAATAAGGTAAGCACGCCGTCAAATTTGTTCTTTCTGTTTTTCATAAATTCCGAATAGATTCTATGAAGCTTTCTGTATTCTTTATTTCTCTCACTGAATATAATGCAGTATATTTGCATCAATATGCTATAATATATTGTTGACATAATGTATGGAAGATGAGTAATAATTCGGTAATCGCTTTTTGCTTTTCCGAAAATTACACCTATTACTTCACCGTCCCTTTCAGCTACACAGCTAAAAGTTTGTTCAGACATACAGCTTTTTAAATAATATTTCAGAAACGCTTTTAATACCTTCGGATGTTCAACATAGTGATATAAGCCAAAGACCTGATTTATAATATCCTCCAGCTGATTGTAATCTTCCTTTTTAACCTTACGGTAGATAATATCATTCATTATCTTTAGTCCTTCTTTCATTAAACTCTCCCGCCCATTCGAAGCCTTTCTTTGCAATAATAACTGCTATAATCTCATTAATTACTGCCGCCGCTGCAATTGTTCCTTGGATTATTTTTGCACATTCTGGTGCTGAGGATGTCAGGACAGAAACAGCAATACCTGTGAATATCAGAGATACGCCTGAATGAGGTAACAGCGTTAGTCCTAAATATTTTTTTACTGTTTCAGGAGAATGTGTAATGCTGGCTCCGAAATATGCTCCGAAATATTTTCCTAACGCTCTTGTAATTATATATACCGCTGTAAATATTCCAGATACTAGTATCAGATGGTAGTCAAGAGGAGCACCAAGATTGAGTATTACGACTATCATAGAAAAACTGAGAACCGGGTTAAAAGCTGTCATAATCTGTTCAAGACGTTTCTCTGAAATTATATTTGAAAAAGCTGCTGAAAAAGCCATGCCGATGAGCATAAAATTAAGTACAGGTTTAGGCATTATAATTGTATTAAAAATATACCCTATGCCTGTAGTAATTAATATAGCAAATATCAATATTGCCAAATTAGCGTATTTACCTCTTTCTTTTTTTAAAAAAACTCCGGTTATCAAACCTATGACTGCACCTATAATCAGCGGAATCAGAATAACCGGCGCTATCATATAGGCCGGAAGGCTTTGCCCTGATATATCAGATGCTACAATAGAAATAATAGTAAAAAACACTACGACGCCAACCATATCGTCAAGAGCAGCCATTGGTATTAAGGTCTTAGTAACCGGTCCGTCAGTTTTAAATTCTCTCACAACTGATAATGCAGGCGCCGGAGCTGTTGCAAGTGCGATACCGCCGAAAATAACAGCAAGGTAAAGAGGAATGTTTGTAAAGTAAAAAATTATTATGAATATCAGACTGACGAGTAAAAACGTTCCCAGTGACTGTGTTAAGGTAGTTATAATAATTTGCTTTCCGGTTTTCCTGATCTTTTTCCAAACAAGCTCAGTACCTATCAGAAGTCCTACTGTACATTCCAATATATGTATTGCCGACTGATACCATTGTTCATTCAAGGTAACACTATCTAACAACGAAATTGCATGAGGTCCTAAAAGCATTCCAGCTATAAGCCATCCTAATATCGCCGGAAGCTTTATTTTTGAAACAAGTCTGCCGAAAACAAACGCTATAATAACTGCGGCTGAAAGCTTAATTATCTCTACTGTCATCACAATTCTCCTTCGCTATACCGTAAAGCATTAAATCCAGAATTTTTGAAAGCTTAGTTTCATGATCTTCAATTAATGTATGGAAATCTGTGTATTGAAAAGCTTTTTTTTCAAAATATCCGTTAAACATTTCTTGTAATACAAGAAAATATTCCAATGCTTCATTTTCAGATATACCATTCCGTAACTGTACGCTTGATATAATTTTCTTATATAGCTTTATATTAAAGGTATCGAATTCTACCCGGATCTCTTTAATTTTATCTATCAGATGCAACGGCGGATTTAATACAGTTCCGAAAAAAATATTGCTGAAATACGGGTTTTCTTTAAAAAACTCATAGCGTTTATCAAGCAAATTTTCTAAACTTATCCGGAAATCATGATCGTCATATTTGATTTCGCTTAAAAATACAGTTATTTCAGAAAAGCATAATTTTACACAGCACAAATATACATCATCCTTACTTTTGAAATTATGATAAATAAGGCCCTTAGATATATTGTTATCTATGCATATATTATTCAGCGACGCACTGTCATAATTCTTTGTTCCGAATTCCTTGACAGCGGCATTTATTATTTTATCATGTGTAATTTTACTTTTTTCTGCCTGTTTCATTTTTACCTCCAAATAATTGACTACTCAGTTTATTTTATTATATCAAAAACAGACTGTGTTGTCAATATGTTAGAGTGCTATTTTCACTTTTAAAGGCTAAAAAGACCGCTTTGTTTAACATCACTTTCGTAATATCAGACAAAACGGTCCTTGAAATTTTGTATACTATTTTTTATATTTACAAAGAGCATATCTGAGATTATCTTTCTCAAATATGCCTCAATCTTCTGAAATATTTAAATGTCGTGAGTTCGAATCCTTTCAGTCGGTGTTTTTCGGCTTTTTTCATCTATGGTTTTTAACTTCTTTTTTTCGCCGTTTGGGTATCAAAAAAGCCCGTAACTACGGGCTTTTTGGCACTTTCATCTATTTTGTCAGTGCTATATGGTGGAGCAACTTTATCCATAAACAAACCCTCTGCTTTTTGTGTGTTTTCTTCAAGTTTAGATAAAAGCAAATCATTGATTGTTATAGGATTATCACCCGAATTGAGTACCAAAGTAATTTTATCATCATATAAATAGATTCTATTTATAAACATATCAATTAGATTTTTTCTATTCTGTATGTCATCTGCCTTGCCTTTTTTTATTTGAGTCAAGAAGAATTTAACTTCTGTAAATGTTAATTTAGGAAAAATCCGTTCTTCCAATGCTATTTGTTTTTTTAATTCAACATTTTCACTTTCTAAAATTGGTATTTGCTCATACAAAGATTTTCGTACACTTTCAATATCACATTCCATAATTGCATTTAAAGTGTTTTTATGTTTTCTCTCATTTTCTGATAATTGCTTTTTTAAAAACTTTAAATTGGTTGTGTCCTTTTCGGCTTCTGCAATTGCAATTACTTCTTTAGCAATTTTATTAATGTTCTCATTTGTTAGCAATTTACGGCATTCGGAAATCACTAAATTTTCGATATAGTCCTTGCTGACTTTTTTCTTCCGGCATAATTTCTTTTTTGCACCTTTGCATTCGTAATATCTGTAAACCTTACCCATTTTACCAGTACCAGAAAAACCAGTCATCATTTCTTTACAGTGACCACAGAAAAGTTTAGTAGTAAGCAAATATTCCACTTTGGCTCTCGCTCTTGCGGGAGCTTTTTTATTTTTGTTCATTATCTCTGTAACTTTTGTAAACAATTCATCTGAAATAATTCTCGGAATACCACCGGGCTTTTCAGTACCTTTATATGTATATATGCCGATGTACCGTTTATTTTGCAACATCGTGTGCAGAGAATTTTTATTAAACTTAGCTCCTCTTGATGTCCTTATCCCTTGGGCATTCAATTGATTTGTTATTTCGGTTACAGTTTTTCCGCTTGCGTAGCTTTCAAAAATAAATTGGACGATAGGGGCGGTTTCTGGGTCGATTTGAAAGCGTTTATCCTTATCCACCTTATACCCTAAAGCAATGTTCCCACCCGTAGAAAGGCATTTCTCAGCGTTTATATCCATACCTCTGTGAATTTTTACAGATAGCTCATCAGTATAGTATTGAGCTTGAGCCATCATCATATTTCGGTAAAATCTGCCTGCTGGGTCATTTGTAAAATGTTCTGTTGCTGAAAAAAGAGCAACTCCGTTTTGTTGCAGCTTGCTTTCATTTACCAAGGACTGCATTAGATTACGTCCAAAACGGTCAATGGAATATACTATAACAGCGTCAAAAAAGTTTTTCTTGCTGTCGGACAACAGTCTTTTCAAACTGGGTCTGTTGTCATTCTTTCCAGTCAAAGCTCTGTCGATATAGGTATCTATAATAGTATAATCATTTCTTTCTGAATATTCTGTACAGACTTTGACTTGACCTTCAATACTTTCCTCACGCTGTCCGCTTGAACTAAAGCGAGCGTATATTACGACGTTCATAATAAATAATTCCTTTCAGAAAATATTCTATTGATATATTTAATTATATGATGTTTCAATAATGAAGTCAACTGTTATTTGACATTTGTACCATAAATTTCAAAATTTCGGCAAACATTTGCTCTGGTTTTCGATTGCGTTTATTGAATTTGTAACAGCATTCAGATAAATAACTTTCGCTGTGTGCTAAAGAGCAGATTCCTTGATGTATAGAAAGAAGTTCCTTGTCTTTGAGATAGTTCATAACTATTTTTATTGGCGGTAATATCTCATCTTCGCTTATTTTATCTGTGTATTTATATTTATAACCTTTCGGCAGAGTATTAAGCAATTGACCGTTATAAGCATAAAAACACTTTTTCTTAGATATAAGAGTACTGCTTTCAATTATATTATTTTCAATAAACTGACCTATATCATTTTGGTTATAGGTCTTTTTTAATTGCATTTTTATCCTTTGGAATGTTTCGCCATTATGTGAAATCGCAAAATAAACATCTTTACTGTCTTTTATTGTTCTGTTGAATATCGGAATATAATCAATATAAATCTTTCCGCTTAGTTTTAATGAATCAATAGCTTTCATTACTTCTCGGATTTTATTTATGACGTTTAGCGTTGTTCGATTACTGCCTATGTTCAATTCCTTTTGCAACAGAGTTGCATTTACAGCACCGTTACACGCTACTATATACCAAATTGAACGAAACCACATCAGCATTGACAAATGTGTATTTTGAAACATAGTACCGGACGTAATTGTAGATTGATAGCCGCAGTTCTTACACTTGAACTTTATTTCCGATATATCCCAATAATCAGTACTGCCGCACCTTACACATTGAAAATTGCCATTCCACTTTAACTTTTTCAAATAGTCATTGCAATGCTTTTCTGTAGGAAATCGTTGTTCAAAGCATTTCCAATCAATTTTATAGTTTTTCATATTTAATAGTATATCACATTTTATTAGGTTCGTCAAGTGCACAAACCCTACATATACCAAAAAGCCGATAGTTATAAACCCTGCAATTAAATAAAAATCAAAAAAATCAAAAAACAAAAAATATTTATTGTAGAGGGAGTACACTATGAGTAACTTTTTTATGAGCGACGAACAAATAAAATCATTTGCAAAAACAATTTTTTCAGAAATTTCATTGTACATACAAGAACATCAAGAAGAATACGAAGAATTTTTAAGAGAAGAAGCAATTAATGAGGAGGTTTAAATTATGTTTGAGATTATTATTTATCAAGATTACTACATTCTTTATAAGCTTGCCATTTCACAAAAGTATGTAAGCTCAGAGATAGAGTGTGTTTTTACCGTTTTGAAACTGCTGAATAAGGCGAGAGCACCTCCTATTATAACATAATTACGCTTTTGCCGAACTTTTGAAAGGAGATGAGCAAAATTAACATAAATAATATGTGTGCTTCTTCTGACACAATTGACTGTTGGGGAAAAATTGATTTTGACTTAGCAGAAAAGAGCGTTAAAAAGCTGCAAAAGCGTATTGCTACAGCTTACCTCAATAGTGATAATAGATTAGTGATGAATCTTCAAAATAAACTGGTTCATTCATTCTACGCTAAAGCATTATCTATAGATATTGTTACATCCAATAAAGGAAAACATACCACGGGTATTGATAATACTTTATGGACTACACCTACGGATAAATTTCAAGCAATAGATAAATTAAAACGCCGAGGCTATAAACACAAAGCTTTAAGGCGAATATATATTCCGAAATATAATGGACTTTTACGTCCGTTGGGAATACCGACAATGAAAGACCGTGCAATGCAAACATTATACAGATTTGCATTAGAGCCTATTGCGGAAATAACTGCTGACACAAATTCCTTTGGATTTCGTCAAAATAGAAGTGCAAGGGATGCAATTGTAAAAACAGTTGAGATATTATCTAAATGCCCTGAGTATGAGTGGGTGCTGAAAGCTGATATTAAATCGTGCTTTGATAACATAAGTCATGAATGGCTTATGGATAACATTCCTATGGATAAAGAAATGCTAAAGCAATTTATCAAATGTGGATATGTGTATGATTCTGACTTTTACTCTACTGATAAAGGAATTCCCCAAGGGGCTTGTATATCAGGTGTTTTATGTAATATGACACTTGACGGACTGGAGAAAATTCTCAAAAGCAGATTTGGAGATTCTATAGAAGTTATACGCTATGCAGATGATTTTATTATCATAGGAACGAGTAAAGCTGTTTCCCTGCAAGTTGTTGTCCCTGTGGTTGAATGCTTCTTATCCGAACGTGGATTAAGTCTTTCTGAGGAGAAAACAAAAATTTCTCATATTGAAAAGGGTTTTACATTTCTTGGATATAGAATTTATAAGGAACATAATAACATAATCTCCGCACCGACAAGGGAAAATATAGATTCTTTGATAAGAAAAGTTGAGCAGCTTATTAAAGCTATGCCACAAATATCTGTCGAGTATCTATATGAATTGTCGGAAATGAAGATAAAGGGGTGGTTGAATTATTATAAAGGTATTGCAGAAATTCAATCCCTGCATGGTGCGGAATATGAAATTGTTTCTTATACATTCCAACGCACAGGGAACAAACAAATTGCTAAATTCATTGGAAAGTTATTTGCCCAATACGATTTATAATAAAGGAGTTTTTAATATGAAAAACAAAGAAATTTTTTACTACTATGAACCGAATACAATTGAAATACTCGGATATGCGAAAAATAACATCGTTGATGTTAAAGAAAAGGAGAAGAAACTTCCTGCCAAGTATAGAACCAAGCTTTCAAAAGCGTATGCACTGCTTGATGAAGTGCAGGATTATCTATTTGAAAGATAACATCAAAAGCCATTGACTTTTGATTTTAAGGTCAATGGCTTTTTCAATATATTAAAGTACACAGAAAGTTTCTGAAACGGTACTGACAAAAATTTGCAATAACCTCCGACAAATAAGCCAAAGACAGTACGTTCTCCGACTTCATTTATATATAAGGTTTTTTCAAAAATCTGGTACAAATATAGTTAAATGCCTTATTTATCAGGATTTTGAAAGCATTGTATAATATCCATTACAACCGCAACTTGTTTGACAGAAAGACCTTTGACAGAGATTGTAGAGGTTTCGTCCATTCCCAGTAAATAATCTGTAGAAACGTTGAAAGCCTTTGCAAGTTCTACAATATATTGTGTAGACGGAGTAGATAAACCCATTTCCCAAGCATTTACGCCTGAACGGGAAATTCCTAAAGATTTTGCAAGTGCTGATTGTGTAATATCCTTTTGTTCTCGAAGAAGCTTTATTCTCTCCGCTAATGTGAACAGTTCTTTTGACATTTGTATCACCTCTATATAGATAATACTATAGTCAAAATGATATTACATTATCAATTTGATATCTACACTTGACATCTGTAGAAAAGTGTGATAAAATGATATAAATAGTATTATTTAGAAAGGACGCAGTATCTATGATAAACGACTTCTTAAAGTTTTCATATTTCAGCATTACAAGGAGTGATAGTATGCAGGAAATTCTTAAAAAATGTGCGGAAAGGGCATATCTTGACTTATGCCGAACAATCAAATTCAAGACGGAAGATAAGGACGTAAAGGCAGAATACAAGTCAAAAGTCTGCGACAAACTCATCAAAGAGTTTGACATTTTGCTGAATGCTGTCAATACTTCTTCTGACAAAGAGAAGCAGAATGCTTTTAACAGAGAGCATAAAAGAATATGCGAAGAAATCTGCAATAAGTATTCTGAAATTAGCTCGTTTACATACGGACAGGCTCAGAAATGGCTGAATATGACGCTTAAATATGTCATTTTGCTCGATGAAAACTCAGAACTGAAAAGTTATCTGCATATTCCCGTTGACAGCTACATTATGCAGGCAGTCGGTTCAGATAACGCAAAACTGAAATATTGTCTGAAACTGGAGTGCGTTCCGAAAAAGGACGGTACTGTCGGCAAGTACAGCGAAAGCAGTTCTAAGTCATGGAGCAAGTGGAATTATGACGAGTATATTGCTTTTCAGAATACAGTCAGAAAGGCAATAAACGAAAGCACTTCTTTCGGCTCACCTATTGAATGGGAGAATGAGGCTTGGATTGAGGTTGCAGAGTTTAGAAAGTAATTGGGGAGAAAATTGCTTATGAAGCCTATTGTAAAAATTATCTATCAAAAAGAATCAAATGAACTGAAAATCTCCTGCGCTGATAAAACTTTTGATATTGCTCGTATTAAAGATATGCCGATTGAACAATGGGTATTTCCCTTTTGTTCCAAAGGCGTTAAATGGAACGGACTATACGAGGAAATGAAAACCTTTACCGAAAGCGAAGATTTCACACTTCATTTCGATAGCGATAACACATCCTTTGAAATCGTAAAATATGCTTTGGCTGAAATGCCTGTCAGACTTGTTGGTACAAATAATATTGTTACGATTATTTATAATGAAAACCCGTTCACAACAAAAATTACAGTAAATGGAAGCGTATTTAATACCACTCGCATTCAGAACCGTTCAATTGATGAATGGCTTAATCCAATTCAGATAAGAGATTTACAATGGAACGGTATTTTTGAAGAACTGGAAACATTTATAGGTACAGATATATATACTGTCAACTTTATCGGAAAGCAGGAATTTATGAAACTGCTGATTGATAAATGTCCTAAAAGCGTTGATGTCTTTTATCGTGACCCCAAAATTGCAGAAAAGGTTAACAAGGGTAAACAAAAGATGAAATCGCTGCCTGATTCCACTTCAAATGTTCTTCCAAAGGTAAATGTGGACAGCGTTTCAATTGTGGCAAAGAAAACTGCTAAAAAGTTGAAAAATACTGCTTCTAATTCCGAAGCAAGTGAAAATCTACACAGCATTCCAATCAAAAGTCCTTTCATCAGAAATAATATTATGTCCATCTGTGCATTGATTTCCGTTATTATGGCATTTCTTCCCTTTGCAAGCTTTTGCGCAAAAGCAGGAGATGAAACAGGAAATAAAGTCAGCGTAAGCGGATTTGAAACTTTATTCGGCATAAAAGAGCTTAAAGTTGGCACAAACAATTCCATTTTCGCCTTGATTCTGTTCATTGTGCCTGTGGCTATTATTGTAATGAATTACATCAAACCATTAAAACCATTCAAAAAGTACATTGCCATAGGCGCACCTGCGCTCGGAATTATCGGTGAAATTATCACTTTCCTCGATTTGAAAGGTTTATTTAAGACATATATTGTAGAAGAAGGTACGGAACTGAAAGCAACACTTGGTATTGGCTTTTTTCTGATTTTAGCATCGTTTGTGTTGACTGCCGTTGTTGGTCTTATTGTATATCATGGTATGGAACTGCCGAAAAAGAAAAAAGGATAAAGGAAGTGATTTGCTGTGATATGCCCTAATTGCGGTACGAATCTTGATGATAATGTGACGGAATGTTTTCTTTGTGGCTGCCACATCAATACGGAACAAAACGTTTATGCTGAAAAACAAAATGAAAGTGCAAATACCTGTCCGACTTGCGGTTCTGAAATAAGTGAACAAGACAATATTTGTCCTGTATGCGGTATGCCTATAGAAGCATTAATTCCAATCGAAAATACGGACGAAGAATACCAATCGAAAGATAATTCAGAAATTTTTTCTATTCCCGAACAGACGGTAAATATGCCTTCTGAGAATGAAGAAAATAATTCAGAAGAAAGAAGTAAGAAATCAAATACACCAATTATCGTTTTAATAATACTTTTAGTAGTTGCTGTTATTGCTTTGATTGCATTTGCGTTTTTGTATTTCACTAAAGATAACCCTGACGATAATATAGTTTCTGTTTCAAATTCCATATCAGAAACCACAACAGAATCAGCGGTTACAGAATCAACAACAAGCACAACCACAACAACTACTACAACGGAAACAACTACAACACAAATTACTACATCTACCACAGAAACCACCACAACTCCTATCGCCGCTCTTTTAAATGAGGAGGATTACATCGGTTATTGGCACATAGAGAATTGCGCAGAAAATGAGCTTACAATTCATTCGATAGATGCGCCAACAGTTACTTTTTCATTATGGTATTACAGACTCTGGTCAATTGATTATTTAACTGCAACAATTGAAGGAAAATCGGCATATTTCTATGACGATGAAATCGAGGGCGTATTAACGTTTAACGATGATTCCATTGAACTTTATGTTACAATGTCAGATATTCCCGGTATTCCGTCACAATATGAAGAAGTTTACAGCATGCGTGTAGAAGATTCAATACAATATGGAAACAATATGCAAGATGATTACGGTAATGACGCTGCGAATGAAATTCAAGCATCCGTTGAGCCTTATGCAGAAACAGAAACAACAACTGTTGACGGAGTTGAGTTTGAATATATTACTCATTATTCCGATAGCGACATTGCTGTCAATATCAATTCTGTTGTAATTACGCATACAAAAGAGATGGCATACTATGATGAATATGAAATTAAAATTGAAGGCATAATTAAGGATAATCTGGTACGTGAAAAATATCTGGGTTGTTATATGTATGATGCACAGGGGTATCAGCTTGATGGCATTACTATTGCTAAAGTAAGCAATTCAATTCAAGCCAGCTATAAATTCACTGTTTGGGATAAAAATACAGCAAGAGTTTTCATAGATATATTCGCATAAATTCATATTAACAAAAACATCTCTTTCCGCTTATAATTTTATACACAAAAAAATCAGCCGTAATCGTAATAAATTACGGCTGAAAATATAAAAGAAACAGTTGACTTCTTTTTGTTTATATCTTATAATATTTACACAATTAAATTTTATATATTTGTGAGGTATTGACAATGGTTTACGGCTATGCCAGATGTTCAACTAATGAGAAGCTACAAGATATTAACAGACAAGTGCGAGAACTGAAACTTCAAGGGGCAAAAGATAAAACTATCTATTTGGAATACGAAAGCGGAATGAAAGCTGACCGAGTGGAACTAAATAAACTATTGGATATTGTTCAATCGGGAGATACAATTATTGCAACGGAAGTCAGCAGAATAACCCGAAGTACAAAACAGCTTTGCGATATTATAGAACTTGCCAAAGAAAAGCACATCAAATTGATAATGGGTACATTTGTTGTTGATTGCAGTAAGGAGCTTGACCCTATGACAGAGGGTATGCTCAAAATGATGGGTGTATTTAGCGAATTGGAGCGAAATATCATTAGTCAGAGAGTGAAAAGCGGTATGCAAAACGCTAAAGCCAAAGGCAAGACTATCGGCAGACCGTCTACTACTTCCGACGATATTCCAAACATCTTTTATAAGCATTACCTTAAATATAAAAATGGTGAGATAAACAAGAAAGAGTTTTCACGGCTTTGCAATTTGTCTTATCCGACGATTTATAAGTATTTGGAGATTGTGGAGGCATAACCTTACATAAATAAAACAATTAAAACATGGAGGACTATTAAAATGGCTAATAATAAATATGAATTCACTGGTGAAACTCGAACAGTTGAAATTAACGAAATTACATACGTTGTAAAACGTATAAAAGCGTTAGAATCTCTTGACCCATATGGACTGGATGGAGATGTTAATGTCGGAGATTTAGGTGGATGGATTGAATCAGAAGAAAATTTATCGCAGGACGGAATGTGTTGGGTTGATGAAGAAGCTGTTATCGTAGGAAAAGCAGTCGTAAAAGATAACGCATATGTCTGCGGACGTTCAACTATTAAAGGCGAAGCTATAATATGTGATAATTCTACCGTTGATGACGATTCAATTATCGCAGGAAACTCTGTAATCAGCGGAAATTCATTGATACATGAAAATGCACAGGTTTTAGGAAATGTTGTAATTAAAGATAATGTTGAAGTAAAAGGGTGGTCTATAGTACATTGTGAATACAGTAAGCCGAAGGTTATATGTGAAAATGCTGAAAAGATGGATGAAGGACTTCGGCAATTAATTGCATTATTATCTAAAGGAACTGAGTCTGTTATAAGTGGTAATATTGTGATTGATTCAAGTATTGATATTGAATGATGAAGTGTAAAATACGGAGGAATTACTATGGAAAATCGAAAAGACAATTTATCAAAGGCAAGTAACGCATCTAATTTCTTTTATGACATTCTGCACATTCATTATTATGCTGATGATGAAGACGATGAGGCTGAATTTGATATGGATATGTTTAACGAGTTTTGCGGACATATAAGAAATACATATCAGATTTTCTATGATGGAACTGACAATCGAAATGAAATTATTTCATTTCTTGCTCCTTATAGTAACCTTATAGAAATTGCACATTTCTCTGATGTAATTGATATGGAACACGAGATAATAAAATTACTCGCTTTATTGACTATAGGGGCAATAGACGATATTCGTTGGGCAGATTCAAACCGAAATCAATTTCATCCTCTTGGAGTAAGTAAGACCATATGGTATGACTTTGATAATGATACGGAAGAAACTTTGTGGAAACGATTGAAAGATTTTATACAAACTAATGATGAATTTTGCTCGGCAGATGAAGCTTATGAAAAATGTTTGCTTTGTCGAGATATTAAAATAATTAAATAGATGCCCAAAGCCCTCTAAGGAATAATTTATATCCTTAGAGGGCTTTTCTGTGTTATTACAACCAAACCGTAACGGCAAAGCCGCCTACGAAATAAAAGTAGCAGGGTTTTGTGTAATATTGTGTTGGTGGAGGCGACGGGAATCGAACCCGTGTCCGAAAACCAATCCGCATAACTTTCTACGAGTGTAGTTTATCGTTTAAAATTCCCTCTGCCGGCCGGCGATAAACAGTCTGCCGGCTTTGGTAGCTCCGAATACATTAATACGGCAGGAGCTTTCCGTATTAACGTTCACCACTAATCTGTGCCCTGGCTTTTGCCGTGGTACTCAAAAGGAGGACAGTAGCAGACTTAGGCTGCTACCTGTAAGTTTCTTGTGCTTACAGTAATGTTTTTTCTAGCGTTTATATTTAAACGTGGTGCAGTTTAAAGAGTATACTCCTGCTCTACTCGCTTATTATGGTTCAAAGTCCCCGTCGAAACCTTTACGCCCCCGATTAATAACGGCTTTTGACCGCTCTCTCAATCTGACGTTTCGCATCCTTTTTAGTGGCGTCTTCACGTTTGTCGTATAGCTTTTTTCCTTTGCAAAGTCCGAGCTGAATCTTTGCGATGGAGCCCTTAAAGTAAATTGACAGTGGAATCAAAGTCAGTCCGTCCTGTTTGACTTTTCCTAAAAGACGGTTTATTTCCTTTTTGTGAATTAAAAGCTTTCTGACTCTTATAGGGTCACGGTTAAAAATATTTCCTTTTTCATATGGAGATATGTGCATACCCTTTATAAAAAGCTCGCTTCTGTCAATAGAACACCAGCTGTCCTTAAGGTTGACTTGTCCTTGTCTTAGAGATTTAACTTCAGTACCCGTAAGCTCTATACCTGCTTCCATACTCTCAATAACGAAATACTCATGTCTTGCTTTTCTGTTTTCAGCTATAGTTTTGAAATTCTGTTTACTCATGAATATACCTCCGTTTCTTTGAGAGTATTTAATTATACTATGTTTTAATAAAAATGTCAAGTCTTTTTTTGATAGTTAATAATTTGTTCATAATTTGTTCACACAAAAAATACAATTAAAAAATTATTATATAAATTTTGTGGAATTTGTATATTGAAATTTTACTTGATAAATTATATAATATTTATAAGAAGCTATAGGGAATTTTTGTCAATTATTTGTTTATTTATGAAAGGTTGGTTATAATGAAGCTCAAAAAAGTTTTAGCGGTAGTTTCGACTGCTGTGGCTGTAATTGTAGGTACAATGAGCGGCGCTTCGGCGTTAAATGCTCCGGCGGCTATGATGTCAACGGTGATGGCTTTGTAAATATATCAGATGCTGTTGCAATCAACATGGCGTTGATTGGCAATTGGAAACCGTCAGATTTATCTGACATTGATGTAAATCAGAACGGCGTTGTTGATGATTTGGATAGAACGTCTATTATGGCATATGTTACAATGGTGGGTATTCTGACAATCACAATGCAGTAAAAGGAGGAAACTGAAATGGTTAAATATAGAATGAAAAATAAAATTTTGATTTAATAACATTTCTTGTTATGTCTGCGACTGTTATTTTCAGCGGATACGATATGCAGAAAGCAGCGGCAACGGGCGGAACGGATTATGTGAAATATACTTATGCAACTGGGCAGACACAGACTTATACATTACCGGAAATACCTCCTTATAATTACGCTTCTTATGCAATGTCTCGTTCTTTATCAGATGATCCAAGAGAAACGGCATCTCCAGATACAGCTGTTGTTAATATAGGATTTAATGGCACTGGATTCATTATTGGTGATCATGAAATAATGACTGCTGCTCATGTGGTTTATGGCGGTACGTCTTTTTGTTCAAGTATGAACTTAATGATAAATTACAGTAATCCGTCAGACAGCGCCGTTAATACAGTTGTTCATCTAATAGCAATTTCCGCTCATATCCCCCTTGATTTCATAAATTCTAGAGCTGATCATCCTAATTCTGGATTCTATGAAAGCGATATTGCAGCAGACTATGCAATTATCACTGTTCAAGAAGATTTAAGTGAATATGGAAAATTTTATTTAGGAGCGCAAACAAATTCCACATTGTTGAACAATAGTAATATTCCTGTTCATGTTTTAGGATATTATTATTATTTAGAAGATGTAAGTTATGATTCGATTTTGAAAAAATCAAGCGGAGTTGTAAATTCTATAAATAGTAATGTATTTACAACAAGTGCATATGTAACAGGTGGAACAAGCGGCGGGCCGATATATGTAGAAAGCAGTTTTGGCGTGCCCGGAACATCAGATGGAGTATTTCAAATAAAAACATATAGAACTGTAATTGGAATAGTTTCTACTCAGAATTGTGGTAGTACGAGAATAGATTCTGAAACGCTTCAGTTTGCATACGATAATAATTATCTTTGAATAAGGAGCTGATTTTTATGAAAAAATACAAAAAACGTCTATCAGTGATTTTGTCAGCCGTTATTGTTCTGTCGTCAGGCATGGTTCAGGCATTTGCGGCAGAATCAGAGAGTGAAATTGCATGGCAGTATGAACAGGGAAGAAGCGTTAATACTAATTCAGTTCAAATTACCTGTTATTCTGACGGAAATATTGAAAGATTCTCTTCAGAATTTTGCTATGTAGTTGTAAATGTTCCTGACGGTGTTAATCCTGATATTGAATACTTTGGCGTTGACAGAATATCATATGTCTCCAAATTCGATAAAAAGTTTATGTATCAGACCGAATATGGTCAGGAAATCTATAGCGAATTAGAACCCGAGGAAAATGAGTATATTATTGGTGTTACTCTTGATTCATTACAAACATTATGCGAACTTGAAGATGAAGTGACGGAAATTGCAAGAAACCTCATGACTGAAGGTAAAATAACAAGTGCAAGAGTCAATTATATGGTTTACAAAGATACTTTTAATGAAATAGGCGGTATTACAATTAATACTGACGGCTCTTTTATCGATACAAAACCTTCTGATTTTCCTGAACTCGCCGGATATTATGATACTGATGATGAATTTAAAATTACGAATGACGGAAAATTTTTAACACTTTCTAAATATTATACTGATAAAGATATTCTTACAAAAATTGTATCTGTATGTGATTCACTTATAGAAAATTATGACGGCATAATTTCTGTTTCTCCAATTTTTCCGGAGATTCCGATAAACGATTCTGAAAATCCTGATTTATACGCAGCAAAATCCATTTATATGTGGGGGGATATAAGCAGAAATAATTTAATCGACCTCTATGACGCAATTGAAATTTCAAAGTACATCATGAACATTACTGATATTGACGAGGACACGATTCTCCTCGCCGACATAAACCGTGACGGTGTGACAGATCTCTATGACGCGATAGAAATAGCAAAGACTCTTCTTCCATAATAAAGTGAACAGCCGACATTTTAAATGAATGTCGGCTGTTCATAGTTTGTTCATGATTTGTTCACACAAAAAATACAATTAGAAAATATTATGCGAATTTTGTGTGTTTTAACCATTGAATTAATAATATCCGTATTATATAATATAACCAATACGATATTTATAGTTTTAAAATGCTATAAAATGGTAATATTTAAAGATTTAAGGAGGGCTTTATATGAAAAAAGTTATTAAAACTATTTCAGTATGTTTGGCAGCTGTGATTTCATTATCTTGTACTTCGATTTTTACCGTGAGCGCTTTGAGTGAAACTGAATCAATTACAGTTCCGAATGATGTGGAATCAGCAAAAGAGTTTTATGAAAAATTTGGAGAAACAGTTGTAACTGACGGTGGAAAAAGCGCAATATTGGTAGTACCTGACGACGGTTTTACTGAAAGATATGGATATGTGTTTGAGGACGATCTGATTGACGGAGGAAGTTCGGTAAATTATACTGTCGATTCGTCTGAAAAATTCGGAAAATACGATGTTTATGATTTGTCATTAAATTGTAACGAAGATATTGAAATTGATATGGTATTTTATGATTTTGATGAAAAGAAAATAGATGAGAGAGGTTCAAAATTAACAATATTATATAATTCATTGGGAAATGGTAAATTTGAACTTTCACCTATTCCTACTACTCTTTCGCAGTCAAAACTGTTTCTTGAAGATAATGGCAATATTAAAGTAGTAGATGATACAGCTATTATCGTTACTGATGAATTGTTTTCAGGATTTACGCTGTCAGAAAGTTTTTCTGAAACAAATAAGCCGGAAAAGATATTTAATCAGATATGCAGTCGAGATACTGATATAAATAATATAAACTGGAATAATGATGATATTGAAAACTCTGTTGGCGGAGCAAATATAGACGTTTCGGTTTATAGATTTGATGAAAATGGTGAATATTCTATTAAGATTGAACGTGTACTTGATGACAATGTATATTCTGTTTATAAATATATGTTAAATAAAAATGAAAATGGAGTAGAAGTAACTTCTGTATCAAATCGGGATAAAGGCGATGTAAATAACGACGGAATTGCTTCGGATCTTTATGATGCAATTGAAATAGCAAAATATATTATGGAAATGATAGATTTTGATTCGGAAACGCTTCAATTATCAGATGTAAACGGCGACGGAATATGCGATCTTTATGACGCGATAGAAATAGCAAAAACTCTTCTTCCATAATAAAGTGAACAGCCGGTATTTATATGCCGGCTTGCTTTATGAATAAAATAAAAAAGTCCGGTAATGTTACCGGACTTTTTTATCTGTCATTCATATTTATATATTCTAAAGGCTTAACAATGCTCTTATAGGCGGGTCTGATAATTTTATCAGTATTGACAAGCTCCTCTATTCTATGTGCGCTCCAGCCTACAATTCTTGCCATTGCAAAAATGGGAGTAAACAGTTCAAGAGGAATATCAAGCATACCGTAAACAAATCCGCTGTAAAAATCAACGTTAGGGCTTACACCCTTATAAATTTTACGCTTTTGAGATATAATTTTCGGCGCAAGCTCTTCAACCATGGAATATAATTTATAATCCTCAAGACGGCCCTTTTCCTCCGCTAATTCAGAAACAAAATTTTTGAAAATCTTGGCTCTTGGATCTGAAATAGTATATACTGCATGGCCCATGCCGTAAATTAATCCCTTTCGGTCAAAGGCCTCTTTATTCAGCAGCTTTTCAAGATACTCGCCAACCTGTTCCTGATCAGAAAGATCCTTAACATTTTCCTTCAGATCGTTCATCATCTCAACGACCTTTATATTAGCGCCGCCGTGCTTAGGACCTTTAAGAGAAGACAATGCCGCTGCCATAACGGAATATGTGTCAGAGCCTGACGACGTAACAACATGAGTTGTAAATGTTGAATTATTTCCTCCGCCGTGCTCCATATGCAGCATAAGCGCTATATCAAGTACTTCCGCTTCAAGGTGAGAATATTTCATATCCGGACGCAGCATTCTCAGAATATTTTCTGCTGTGGAAAGCTCAGGGTCAGGGCGGTGAATATACATGCTGTCGTCGCATTCATAATGGTTGTAAGCGTGGAAACCGTAAACCGCAAGCATAGGCAGCTCGCTTATCAGCATAAGACATTGGCGAAGTACGTTTTCAATAGAATTATCGGCGGCATTTTCATCATAGGAAGCAAGGGTTAGAATACTTCTCGTCAGCGTGTTCATAATATCCTTGCTCGGCGCTTTCATGATAACGTCGCGTACAAAATTTGTGGGCAGACATCTCAAATTACCGAGTACTCCGCAGAAGTCCTTAAGCTCTTTCTGATTCGGCAGCTTTCCGAACAGAAGAAGGTAAGCGGTTTCCTCAAAGCCGTACCTTTTAGCATTAACAACGCCGTTTACCAGATCGTTAATGTTATATCCTCTGTAAAGAAGCGTACCGTCTACAGGTATTTTTTCTCCGTTTTCAATTTTAAATGATTCAACTGACGAAATCGAAGTGAGTCCTGCAAGAACGCCGTTTCCATTTTTATCTCTTAAACCCCTTTTGACGTTTAGCTTGTCGTATAATTCAGGGTCGATAACAAAATTATCGCTGCACTGTTTTGATTGTGACGAAATAAAAGAGTAAAATTCTTCAATATTTTTTTCCATTCCTGCATCTCCTTAATAAATTTTTTGTTATTTTTTTATTATAGCATATTTCACATTTTATGTCAAATTATATGTAAATAATATCGTCTGCCATATGGTATCCGGCTTGAACTACATATTCACCAAAGCTGCTTTTAGGAATATACTGTTAATAAAACATACATACAATTTTTAATTTTCATGTATGAAATATAAAAAAATCGGCAATCATAATTACATAGAGAATTGCTTTCGGAGCAATAAAAACAGGATTAGGAGTGCATATTATGTCAGTTAAAAGAGGCGAAATTTATTATGCTGATCTCAGCCCTGTTGTCGGATCCGAACAGGGCGGCGTCAGACCGGTACTTATAGTTCAGAATGATGTTGGAAACAGACATAGTCCGACAGTTATAGCGGCGGCCATCACAAGCCAGAAGGAGAAGGCTAAGCTGCCTACACATATAGAATTAAGCGCGTCTGGCTGCGGCCTTGCCAAGGACAGCGTCGTGCTGCTTGAACAAATCAGAACAATAGATAAAAAGCGTCTGAAGGAACGAATGGGAGAGCTTGAAACGGGGGATATGAGCCGCGTTAATAATGCTCTTTCAATTAGCTTCGGCCTTTTATAAGTCAAAACCGGTTGATATTATTCAGCCGGTTTAATTTTTTTATAAACGGCTCTTGACTTTTAGGCTTTAAAGTGATATACTATTTAAATCAGCAAATAGCATTTGTGTTTAATTTAATTGTATAAACAGGAATTTTTCAAAAGTCGCTAATATCGTTCAGTAGGGCGCTTTGCCGACGTTTCAGCAAAGGCGCGTAGCATACGGAATTTGCGCGTACAGCCTGAAAGGATTTTTGTGACTATGCCTTAAAAGGCGGAATCGGAGGATTATTATGATAATTGTATGTGGAAATGCGGATAAGGAAAAGTTAAGAACTTTGACTGAAAAATTTGAATCTCAGGGCTTCAGAATTCATTTAAGCAAGGGCGCGGAAACTACTATTATAGGGCTTATCGGAGATACCTCAAGGATAAACGTTGAGGACGTTGAGGCTCTGGATATTGTTGAAAAGGTACAAAGAGTATCGGAGCCATACAAGCTTGTAAACAGAAAGTTTCATTCGGAGGATACTGTAATAGACGTCGGCGGCGTTAAAATAGGAGGCGGGCATTTTGCCGTTATGGCAGGTCCCTGTTCGATTGAAAGCGAGGAGCAGATAGTAGGCTGTGCAAAAGCGGTAAAGGCGTCCGGAGCGGCTTTTCTGAGGGGAGGAGCCTTTAAGCCGCGTACATCGCCTTATGCGTTCAGAGGATTAAAGGAAAAGGGGTTGGAGCTTCTTCTTACTGCAAAAAGAGAAACCGGACTGCCTGTTGTAACCGAGCTTATGAGTCTTGAGCATATTGATCTTTTCAACGATGTAGATATAATTCAGGTAGGGGCAAGGAATATGCAAAATTTCGAAATGCTTGCTGAATTGGGAAAATGCAGAAAGCCAATTCTTCTTAAGAGAGGACTTGCCAATACTATTGAGGAATGGCTCATGAGCGCCGAATACATTATGTCAGGCGGTAATGAAAGCGTCATACTTTGCGAAAGAGGTATCAGGACATTTGAAACGGCTACAAGAAATACTTTTGACGTTTCAGCTATTCCGGTTCTTCACCAGCTTACTCATTTGCCGGTTATTGCTGATCCCAGCCATGCTTCCGGAAAGTCCTCTCTTATAAGACCGCTTGCCAAATCTGCCGCCGCAGCGGGTGCGGACGGATTAATGATAGAGGTTCATCCGAATCCTTCTCAGGCGTTATGCGACGGAGCGCAGTCGCTGACGCCGGAAGCTTTCAAAGAAGTTATGAACGACATCAGGAAAATATGCGCGCTGGAAAATAAAATAATATAATAACGGTTTATTTAAGGAGATATAAATGAAAATTCTGGTAGCAGGTCTTGGTCTTATAGGAGGGTCTTACTGCAAGGCTATAAGCAGCTATACGTCACATGAGGTTTACGGATATGATCTGGATACTGGCGTTATCAAGGCTGCTGAGGAATGCGGATGTATAATTCAAGGAGTTACTCCCGATAGCTTCGGATTATTTGATATGATAATAGTAGGGCTTCATCCTGACGCCGCAAAGCAATTTATGAACGAATATTTAAGCTCGTTTAAAAAAGGCGCGATACTTGCCGACGTATGCGGAATAAAGGGCAGAATGACGGTAGAAACGACTGACATAGCCGTCCGGTACGGAGTTTGTTATGTAGGAACTCATCCTATGGCGGGAAAGGAGCGCTTTGGATTTGAATTTTCAGACGGTTCGCTGTTTATCGGCGCTAATTTTATAATAACTCCGCTGGAGAAAACAGATAAACACGCTGTTTTGACTGTGGAAAAGCTGGCAAAGGAAATAGGCTTCGGAAGAATTGTTGAAACTACTCCTTTTATACATGACAGCGTTATAGCCTACACTTCGCAGCTTGCGCATGTAGTTTCAAGCGCCTATGTAAAAAGTCCGACCATGCAGAAGGAATTCGGGTTCAGTGCAGGAAGCTTTAAGGATATGACAAGAACGGCTACGCTCAACGAATCTATGTGGACATCGCTGTTTCTTGAAAATCGGGATTGCCTTATTTATGAAATAGATCAGTTAATCTGCCATTTATCCGAATACAGAAACGCTATTTTCAATAATGATTCAAAAGCGCTTGAAGCTCTTCTTAGGGAAGGAAGGCTCCTGAAGGAAGAGAATATAAGGCAGCGCACAAAGGAAAAAGAGTAAAAAGGCGTCCTTAAAGGACGCCTTTTTTATATTTTTGCTCTTTCCACTGAAATAACGTCTTTTACTCTTCTTAATTTATCAAACAGCCCCTTTAGCTGCTCGATGTTTGCTATTGTAATAGTAGCTTCAAAAAGAGCGTTACCGTTTTTCAGATTACGAGACGACGAGTGAAGGATAGGAATCCTGGCTTCTGTGAGGATTGCTGTAATATCATAAACAAGTCCTACGCGGTCAAGCGCTATTACCTCTATGCTTGTTTGCAGGCTTGCCTGTTCGCTGTCAGTCCATTGAACGTCCATCCATCTTGCAAGCTCTTCCTCGTCGTCTCTTTTTAGGGCGGCAATGTAATTGGTGCACCCGGTTGTATGAACCGATATTCCGTGTCCTCTGGTAATAAATCCGACGATTTCATCTCCCGGAAGCGGATTGCAGCACTGTGCAAATTTTACAGTACAATCGTCAATTTTATCAAGTATTATGCTGCTTTGTTTTCTGACTGGCTTTATTACGGATTTTTCAGGCTCTTCCTCTTTTTGGTAAAGCTTTTGGTATTTATCCCTGAGCCTCGGAAGGATTTTTGAAAGCGTTGTACCGCCGTAGCCTATGGAAGCGTAAAAATCCTCAATAGTATTACAGTTATGACGTTTAAGATCGTCCGCAAGGAATTCCTCAAGCTCTCCTTCAGGTATTCTTATTCTGAAATGCTTGAATTCTCTTTCAAGCTCAGCTTTGCCAGTCTGTATATTTTCATCACGCCGTTCTTTTTTAAACCATGATCGGATCTTTGATTTCGCCTCGTTGGTTTTGGCAATGGAAAGCCATGCTCTGTTAGGGCCCTTGTCCGGATCGCTGCTCGTTATTATTTCACATATCTCTCCGGTCTGAAGCTTGTAATCTAAGGGAACGATTTTTCCGTCAACTTTTGCCGCGACCGTCTTGTGACCGATCTGAGTATGAATTTTATAGGCGTAATCAATGACTGTGGAATCGATCGGCAGTGAGATGGAATCTCCCTTTGGCGTCATTACGACGATATCCTCCGGAGCAAGATCGGTTTTTATAATACGGACTATTTCTTCCACATCATCAGAAGTCTGCTGGGCCTCTATTACCTGCCTTATCCAGGCCAGCCTCTGTTCCATTTTTGTGTCGTTGCGGCTTATGCCCTGCTTGTATTTCCAGTGGGCTGCGATACCGTATTCGGCGGTTGCATGCATTTCCCACGTTCTTATCTGTATTTCAAAGGGAATACCCTCTTTGCCCAGTACCGTAGTATGCAGCGATTGGTACATATTTGCTTTCGGAGTCGATATATAATCCTTGAATCGGTTTGGGATAGGCCTGTACATATCGTGGACGAGTCCTAAAACATTATAGCATTCGCCGACGGTAGATACAATTATTCTGACAGCATATTTATCGTATATTTCCTCTATGGATTTATGATGTACGAACATTTTCTTATATATGCTGTAAATACTTTTAACGCGTCCGTCGATCTGAGGAGGTTTGATAAATTTCTGATCTTTGAAGCGGGAGGCAATCGTTTCCTTTATGCTGTTTATAAATGCTTCTCGCTCGCTTTTCTTTATTTCGAGAATATGCTCGATTTCGGAATATGCAAAAGGATCGAGATAATGGAAGGAAAGATCTTCAAGCTCTTCTTTGATTCCTCTCATTCCAAGGCGGTGTGCGATAGGCGCATAAATGTTCATTGTTTCATGCGCTGTGTTACGCTGTTTTACTCCCGGGCGGAATTCAAGCGTTCTCATATTATGAAGCCTGTCGGCAAGCTTTATTATAATTACTCGTATATCCTGCGACATTGCAAGCATCATTTTTCTGACGTTTTCCGCCTGCTGCTCCTCTTTGTTGAACATGGGAACCTGATTCAGCTTGGTTACGCCGTCTACAAGCATTGCGACATCCTGCCCAAAGCGTTTTTTTACTTCCTCAAGCGTTGTATGAGTATCTTCAACGACATCATGGAGCATTGCGGCGCATATTGTGTCGGTGTCCATTCCCAGCTCGAGAAGGATATATGAAACGGCGAGCGGATGTATGATGTAAGGCTGACCTGAGGAACGCTTTTGTCCCTCATGAGCCTTTGAAGCAAACTCATAAGCGGTTATTATTTTACTTAAATCATATTGCTTGTCGTCGGTAAGTATTTTTTGGATAAGCATATCAATAGTATATTCGTCGTTCATACCGTTACCTCCTTATTGCGTTTTTCCTTAAGATCCTTTAAAATTAATGAATTTTCCAGATCAGCCTTTGGCGCGCCCTTCACCGCTCTTATTTCCTGTGAAAACGGATCGAGACGGACTAATCCCAGCTCTCTGAAAATATCAATGCATATCATCATTTTGCAGTAATTCAGATCCGGAATAAAGGCCATATAAAGCGTATCGGTACAGAATTTTCCCGATACGATTTTTTTATATACGGGAATCAGCTCATTTCTGTCGGGACATATTTTTTCATAATAGGAAATCGGCAGCTTTTCATGCCGGCGGTATTTTTCATATGCGTCCTTTGCGGCAAAATATTTTCTTTGCTCAAGACCGCTTTTCCTGTAATCCTTTAAAATTATACTGACGGATTCTTTGCCTGCAAATGTTTGTGCCTCCATTGTAAACATTATGTCTATACGGTCGCCGGCTTTGATAAAAAGCTCGTTGGGAGATTGACGGAAAAGGAGGGCGTCAAATCTTTTTCCCGCGCAGACAAGGCGCAGCTTGGTATGTAATCCCTTGGACAACGGCACGATTTCTTGAACTGAGGTTCCTCCCATGGCGAATACAGGCTGTCTGCTGCCTTCTCCGAAAGGCTCAAGAATCTTTAGCCCTTTTACGTTATCAATCGTTATTTCGGACGGTAATATAAGTTTATCGGCAGTAATATCCGGAAGCGGCATAAAATCAAATATATCTCCGGCGTATTTTTGAAGTCTTTCTGTAAATTCCGGAATCTTTGAGGTTTCTATTGAAAAGCCTCCTGCTCCGGGATGTCCGCCGTACTTGATCAGCAGATCTTCGCAGTATTGAAGCGCTCCGAAAATCGAGAAGCCTCCGAAGGATCGGGCGGAGCCTCTTGAAATTTCTCCCTCCCGCGTAATTATAAAACAGGGCTTATCGAAACGTTCAAGAATCCTTGAAGCTACTATTCCTATGATTCCGTGATGCCAGCCTTCTCCGCTTAGTACCAGAACTCTTTCAATGAGCAGATCAGGATTATGATTTACCGAATCACTGATATTTTGTATAATGGAATTTTCTTCCTTTTTTCTTTGGGTATTCAATTCCTCAAGCTCGTCTGCAAAGAGAGCCGCCTCGTTTTCGTCGTCGGTAAGGAGAAGCCTTGCGGCAGTCAGAGGAGATCCAAAGCGTCCTGAGGCGTTGATCCTAGGAACCAATCCGAAAGCAGCGGCCGTTGCAGTTATAGGAAATTTTATTCCGCTTTTGGAGATCAATGCGTTTATACCTGTTCGTTCTGAATTTTCAAGAAGCTTCAAACCGTATTTTACAATAAGTCTATTTTCTCCTGTAAGGGAAACTACGTCTGCTATTGTTGCAAGAGCCGCAAGCTCTCCGTATTCGTTAAGCGCTGTATCATATCCGCCGCCTTCTGCCGCTGCTATCAGTTTCAGGACGACTCCGGCTCCGCATAGGTATTTGAAGGGAGAGGCGCAGTCCTTTCTGTGAGGATTGACTATCGCTTCTGCTTTCGGAAGCGTTTCTCCCGGCTGATGATGATCTGTGATTATAAGCTTCATGCCGAGTTCGTGAATAAGCTCCGCTTCATTATGGGCGGATATTCCGTTGTCCACAGTTATAATAAGCTCCGCTCCCTGCTCATGCATTTTTCGTACAGCGCTTTCATTTAATCCGTAGCCGTCGTTTCTTTCAGGGATCATGTAAAAGACGTTAGCTCCCATACACTCCAAATATGAAAAAAGCATTGCTGTAGAAGCTATGCCGTCGCAGTCGTAGTCTCCGAAAACGCATATACAGGTGAAATTTTCCACTGCGGTATTGATAAGCTGAGCCGCCTCGCGCATATCCTTTAAAAGGAAAGGATCCGAAAGGCTGTCGGCGTTAAACTGCTCCGCGGCTTCGGCAGGCGAGCTGATACCTCTGGCCGCAAGCACGTCTGCGCACAACGGAGTTACAGAGCATTCCGCTTCAAGCTTCTTGGATATTTGCTTATCGGGTTTTTTAACCACCCATTTTTTCATCGGACACCATTCCCGTCAATTTGATATTTTAAATATATTATAACATTGTTGCAGAGAAATTACAAGGATAAATACCGAGTATGTATCCGGTTATGGTTCATATTATTGATTATTGTAAAATGTATGATTTTATGCTATAATAAATTACTGATTATTGCTTTGGGAGGCAAAGAGGATGGAAGTTAAAGGTCTTAGACTTGAATTTGAAGCGTCGCCGCGCGCTGTTGACGAGCTTAAAGCGATTTTTTCAGATATGAAATGCTCCAAGTACGAGCTGCCTCTTTTGCTTATTCCGGAAAGCCGTGAATTTATATCAGATATTTCTATCGTAGACAAATTGGTGTGGATCAATATTATTTGCCGGGATATTTCTGTTTTGCTGAAGGGAAAGCTTGACGGAAAAACCTTTTCCTGCCGTAGCGTTTCTAGAGGCTCGGTAACAAACGGTAAGCGAATAGCCGTAAGCTTTGTGCATAAAGCCGGAGGAAAATTATTTCATATTAGTCCGGAATTGAAAAAAAGACTGGATATGTGGTATGAATATATAGATATACTTATGAAAAAGGCACGGGAAAATATATACTTTTTCCGGTTTGAAGAAGTAACCGGCGAATGCGGCGGATTGTTTTTTATCCATGTAAGCGGATATGATGAAATCGGCGAAATAAAGAATCTGAGTATCGGAGCTGTGGATAACAGCAATGAACCGTCCTATTCCTTCGGTAAGGTAGAAAGATTTGAAAAAGGAACGCTTTACGTCAGGACCGATAGACTTCCCGGCAGTCTTGTAAGCAGACAAACCAAATTGGCCGTTTTTGACGCCGCCGCTTTGATTACCTGCAAAAGAATGAAAACGGGACTTGATAAATTGTGCAGGGGGGAGGCGGTAAACAAGCGGCTTACTGAATTTCTTTTTGATCCGTCAAGGGCCAATATGGAAAGAGGAGACAATATTTCCCTTCAGCCGGAAGATCTGCTTATGAAAAATATGAATATCGAACAGCTTTCAGCAGTGGAGGGAGCGCTCAACGCGGAGGATCTTTATCTTATACAAGGCCCTCCCGGAACAGGAAAGACTACGGTAATTGCGGAAATATGCTATCAGAATGCTGTAAGAGGACTTAAAACGCTTGTTGTATCGCAATCCAATCTTGCGGTTGACAACGCTATATCAAGAGTAATGAATCACAATGACGTAAGAGTGCTCCGTAAGGGAGATTCTTCAAGGGTTGAAGACGAGGGACTTCCCTTTGTTGAGGATAACGTTGTCCGCACATGGATAGGATGCGTTTCTGAATCGGCAGGTAAAATGGCTCTTGATTTAAATAACCGGCTTAATAAGCTTAAAAAGGAAAAAAGCAGACTTCCGGACGTTTTGAACGCCGCTGAGGAAGCCGCGGCAAATTACAGGATTAGGAACGACCTTGAAACGCAGGCTTTTTTTTATAAAAACGTACTTGAGGAGGCAGATTCAAAAAGAGATGTCTTTCTTGAGCTTGTAGGGGCCGCCTATGAAAAGGAGGATATAGAGGACGCTTTCGCAGCCAGAAAATTTTATCCTTCCGATTTCAGAGTTCCGAATAATATTTATAATGAAATATCGCTGAAATTTGCAGATATTGAATCCGATGTAAAAAAAATCCGCGAGCTGGAAGACGAGCTTGAATTTTTCAGCGAGTATACCTCGAAATTTACGCGTCAGTTCGCATTTATTGAAAAGCATACGTCCAAAAGAAGAATGGAGAATACGGCGTACGAGGGAGTTTTTTATTATGCTGACAGGGATATTATCATCAATCTTTACCGGGAAGGAGAAAGAATAATTAAATCCATTCCCTTTGGAATGAAATCGCTGTTTTTCCGCCCTAAATGGGGGAAAGTAGCGGCAATTTATTATAGACGCGCTGAAAGTCTTATGATGAGTATTCAGCTTAAAACCATAAAGCTGGCTGACAGAATATATTCTATAAAAAATAACGAAGAATACCGTTTTAATACAGACGCTTTCCGTTTGAGCCTTGACGCATTATGCGAGGACTTTGATTCTCAGTATTTTTCTGTGAAGATTAAGTATAACGACGTTTTGAAGGAACTGCGCGGCGCTATCAGGGAACATGAATATTCCGTTAATTTATTCAGCGAACAGATTTCGGATAAATTCTATGCTAATGCGCTTGACGGTGTATGCGCTGAAAATCCTCCGTTAGATGAAATAGAAAATTCTGTTAATCTTTATTACGCCAATTTAGCGTCCCGTTATATTAAATGGCAAAAGCTGTTATCGGAATGGAGGGACAGAATAAACGGCGAAGGCGTCAGCTACAGCGCGTTGAAACAGCTTTATATAGATAACGCAAACGTTATAGGCATAACCTGTATACAAAGCGGCACGGCGGATTTTGAAAACAATTATCCGTCGTTTGACGTTGTAATAATAGACGAATCCAGCAAAAGCACGCCTCCGGACATTATACTTCCTATGCTTAAGGGAAAGAAAATAGTTCTTGTAGGGGATCATAAGCAGCTTCCTCCGTATATTGACAGTAAGGCCTATGACGAAACGGGCGCTGAAGATTCGGACGACAGAATTCATAGCCTGATGAAAATTAGCCTTTTTGAAGAGCTTTATGAATCGGCGCCTGACGGTATGAAGACTATGCTTTTCCGGCAGTACCGTATGCACAGGGATATAGCCGGACTTATAAACCGCTTTTATATCAACACAGACGCAGGAAGGCTTGAGTCTCCGTCTGTGGAACCTAAGGATCACGGCTGCCGATGCAACGATATCGGGACCGATAATCATGTTATATGGTATGTAACTGAAAACAGGGAAGATTATTTTGAAGCAAGGCGAAATAAAAGCTATTATAATATATATGAAGCCGAATATATAAAAAGAATATTATTTATGATTAATCAAAATCTTTTGCAAAGCGGCAACAGACGCAGCGTAGGGGTTATAACATTTTATGACGCGCAGGTAAAGCTGCTTGAAGATAAGCTCATAGGAAGCGGTTTTTTCGGCGGATTGTCCAATATAGATCTGCGTATTGGTTCGGTGGACCGTTTTCAGGGAATGGAGGAGGATATTGTAATTATCAGCTTTGTCAGAAATAATAATTTACATAATATAGGCTTTGCGAAAGATTGCCGAAGAATAAACGTAGCGCTTTCAAGAGCCAAACAGCTTCTTGTTATTGTCGGCTGTCCTGAAAACTTTACGGGCTCGAAGGACGAGGAGGCAAGGGAAATGTTTACGGATATTTATTCGCATGTAAAGAAGCTGAACGGAATAAGAAATCCCGCAAATCTTCCTGAAGCGTCTGTTACGGCGAAGTATGATAAAGAATACAGAGAAACAGCAGATTTTCAGGCGTCTGTATTCGGCGATAAACCGGCAGAAGAATCTGCGGACGGGATCAATATACTGGATTATTTTATTTTAAAAGCCGCTTACGAATTTAAGGGAAACCGCCTTACTGTAGGAAATATTTCGAACGTATTGTGCATTGCCCAGATATTTGTCAAAAGCAGAATTTCATTTCTTGTAGCTCAGGGATATATATCCTGTGTCCGCGGAGTAGTAAATATTCTTGACGAGGGCGAAAAAGCAGTTCAAAGTTTAAATAATAGTTTTAGTTGAAATATGTAATAATATAAAGTAAAAAAAGGAAAAATAAATTTTTTAGTTGATTTTTAAACGGATTTAATGTATAATAAAAGAAATATAAAAAGTGTGAATTGATTTAATATTTTAACGGGGGCTTGGTAATATGTATCTGGATTCACTGGCTTTCAAAGCGATGGAATGCGGCTTGAAGCAGCTTAATATCAAACAGCAGATTCATACACAGAATATAGCAAATATTGACACGCCTGATTACAAATATAAATATGTCACTTTTGAAAATACTCTTGATGAAAAGATTGACGGCGGAAGAAAATATAATTTCAGGGCGAAGGTTTCGGAGGTTGAGGATACGGAAGTACTTGTAGACGGAAACAATGTCGACGTTGATAAGGAGAATCTGGAACTCTACAGCACATATCTTCAGTCGTCCGCCATTATAAGAAAAATGAATTCGTCTATCGCGGACCTTCGGTATGTTCTGACAAACACCAATTTCAGATAAAATTAAATGCAAAAGCATGAAAGGAAAATTTTTATGGCTTTTTTAAATTCTATTAATATTGTAGGCTCCGCGCTTACCGCCGAACGTTTCAAAACAAATATTATTTTACAGAATATAGCAAATCAGACTACTACCAGAACTGAAAGCGGCGAGCCTTACAGAAGAAAGCAGGTAGTATTCCAGACAAGAACGCAAACCTTCGACGAAACCCTCAATAACGTTATGGGCGGAGGGGTAAGAGTTGCGGAGGTAGTTGAAAGTCAGGAGGACTTTAATCCTGTCTATGACCCTGACAATCCGGACGCGGACGAGGAAGGATATGTTTATTACCCGAATGTGAATAATACGGAGGAGCAGGTCGATCTGATGGAAGCTTCAAGGGTTTACGAGGCTAATGTCAGCGCGCTTTCAGTCGTTAAAGCTATGGCTTCTAAAGCGCTTGAAATCGGCAGAAATGTATAATATAAAAAATTATTAAAATATGCCGGATTTTACGGCGGAACGGAGAATAGCTTATGTTTATAGTGCCGTTAACCTCAATGCCTTCTATTGAGGCTTTGAATACTATTGATAAAAATGATCGGACAGAAGAAAAAGACGGTTCCGGTTCTTTCGGAGATATACTTAAGCAGAAAATTCAGAGCGTCAAGGATCTTGAGATGCAGTCGCTTCAGAGCGCTTATGATATATCGACAGGAGCGTCGAGCGATATTGAGTCTGCAATGATCGACGCTACAAAGGCTTCTACCGCGATTGAAACTACTGTTCAGCTTACAACAAGAGCGGTGAACGCGTATAAGGAAATCATGTCTATGCAGGTTTGATTTTAAAAAATAATACGGGAAGTTTGGTTTGTAAATGAAGGAAAAATTCAATTCAGTAAAGGAAAAGCTTAAAACTGTTTGGGGAGGACTTGCAAAGGCTGCAAAGATACTTATTATTTCAGCGCTGATCGTTATTATTGTCGGTTCGGTAGGGCTTACGGTTTTTCTGAATAAGAAATCGTCTTCCGATTGGATAGTCTTGTTTCCTGATATGTCTCAGGAGGAATCCACCGAGGTTTACTTGGAGCTTCAGAACAGAGGCGTTGATACGAAAATAAATTCAGACGGCGAAATTGAAGTCAAGCGCGGAGAATGGGATAGTCTTGTATTTGAAATGGCGGAGCTGGGATATCCTCAGTCGGCGCCGTCGTATGGTACTTTTTTTGACAATCTTGGCATGACTATGACGGAATTTGAAAAAAAACAGACGCTTAGATTTGAGCTTCAGGATAGATTGCAGACAACACTTAAAAGGATAGACGGCGTTGTCGGAGCTATTGTAACTATAAATGTTCCGGAAAAGGACGGTTATGCATGGACTGAATCTAGTGACAAGGCTTCCGCCAGCGTTACCCTGACGTTATCAAACAGCGCGGGATTTACTCCTGCAAACGTATCGGCAGTTAAAAAGCTTGTTGCTTACAGCGCGCAGAAAATGGAGCCTGAGGACGTAACGGTAATTGACAGTACAAGCGGCAGAGAGCTTCAGTCTCAGGAAGAGGCAGACGCTGTCGCGAGTAATACGGTCGATATGGAAACCAAAATGGAATATACAAATACGTTTAAGAGCATGTACGAGGCGAATGCAAAGGAAATACTCCAGAATATTTATCCTGAGGGCGTCGACGCCGTAGCGGCCGTTGAGCTTGACTATGATAAGATCGTAGAGGAACGACGCGAACTGCTGACTGATGAAAATGGCGAAAGTGTAAAGAGCAAGGAGCATGTTTCATACGATACTGAAAACACGCCTGTGGACGAGGGAGGAGTAACCGGAGAGGAAAATAATTCCGATATTCCGAATTATCAAAACAATGCCGAGGACGAACTCAACAGCGATAATACCCCGCATTACGACAGAGAAACGGAATGGATAGATCCGGGCTATGTGCTTACCCAGACTGAAAAAGAGCAGGGCGTTGTAAAGTCTGCTACAATTTCTGTTGTAGTAACAACTGAAAACGCTTATCTTTCAAGAGACGAGAGAAACGCGGTAATACAGCTTGTTAAAAATGCAACAAATATAAACGAGGAAAATATTTCAGTTTACAGCCGCGAAAGCGGTAAGCTGCCGGTTGCAGCGGGAGATGAAAGTATTACCTCAAAGCTGGGGCTGGATACTAAAAAGCTTATTATTCTGCTTGGCCTTTGCGGATTCGTATTTTTGGCGGTGGCTCTTATAGTTATATTTATGATTATAAGAAGTATGAAGAAAAAAATGAAAAGGCAGCAGGAGGAGAATGACGCTACTATTCAGGGGCTACAGAACACCATTGATGAAAATAACAGAAAAACCCTTGAGGAAGCAGCCGAGGAGCATAATAAAGCGGAAAAAGCGGCTGAGATAGAAGTTAAGGAATTTGCAAAGAATAATCCGGAAATAGCTGCGGCTCTTATTCGTTCTATGTTAAAGGAGCGTGGTGAATAATGGCGAACGCTACGTCAAAGCAGCAGCCGAAAATAACTCCGGCAACAAAGGTTGCAGCAATTATTATTGCTTTGGGCGCCGATAGCGCTTCGGAAGTATACAAATATCTGAGGGATGAGGAAATTGAAGAGATAACAAGTGAAATATCCCGTATAGATCTTCTTTCCTCTGATGACATGAAAGAAATCATCGACGATTTCTATGATATGTGCATAACCCAGAAGGTGGTAACGGAGGGCGGAGAAACTTACGCCAAGGAGGTTCTTGAAAAGGCATTCGGAGCACAGCGATCAGCATATCTTATGGAACAGATAGTGAAATCCGGAAAAGTAAGAGCGTTCGAGGTTGTCAGAAAGGTTGATTATAAGAATCTGTTAATGCTTTTGCAGAATGAGCATCCTCAGACTATTGCTATCGTTTTGTCCTATGCAAGGGCCGATCAGGCTTCATCTATTATATCGGAGCTTCCCCGCGAGATACAGCTTGATGTGATTAAAAGAATATCAAATCTTGACAGAGCTTCGCCTGAAATAATTGGTATAGTTGAATCTGTCCTTGATAAAAAATTATCCGCCGTAACCTCCGTTGACGTTATGGAAATGGGCGGTATCAACTATATTGCTGAGATTATGAACCGTGTTGACAGAAAAACTGAAAAGTACATATTCGAGGAATTATCCGACGAAGATCCTGTTCTGGCTGAGGATATTAAAAAGCTTATGTTTGTATTTGAGGATATTATTTATCTTGACAATATGGAAATACAGACCTTTATCAGAGAAGTTGATACAAAGGATCTCACAGTCGCCCTGAAGGCGGCCTCAGAAGAAGTGACAAACGTTATATTCAACAATATGTCGCAAAGACAGCGTGAAACTATTCAAACAGATATGCAGTATCTGCATAATGTTCGTATGCGCGACGTTGAGGAAGCTCAGCAGAAAATTGTTTCTGTTATCAGACGGCTTGAGGAATCCGGCGATATTGTTATTTCCAAGGGCGGAGAGGATGAGATAATTGCGTAAAGTCTTTAAGCCCGAAAATGTTGTGAAAAAAGAAAAAACCGTAAAAATTCCCGATGTGGAATTTATTAACGATACGACTGCTCAAGCAGATGATTCTGAGGGGAAAACAGTACTGACAGAAGAGGTTTACAATAAAATTCTGGAAAAGGTGCTAAATGATAATTCCGGAGAGATAGGCAGACGCAGACTTAAAGCCGCTCATGAGCGAGATGTTATTATACATAATGCAAGGCTGGAAGCACAGAAGATTTTAAGCGAAGCAGAAGAGGAAAAGAGCCGTATTTTAGAAGAGGCCAGAGCGGAATCTGAACAGCTTAAAACGAACGCCTATGAAGAGGGACTTAGAAAGGGAATATCCGAAAAATCAGAGCTTATTGAAAATCTCTCACAATATCTGTCCCAAAGTATCGAGCAATTGAAGCGGGATGAATACGAATATTTCGAGGAGTATGCCGTACAGCTTAAATATATTGCGGTAGAAATAGCTGAAAAAATTATTTATCAGAAGATAAGCGATGACGATATGACTATGTATAAGCTTGTAAAGAATGCTGTCAGGTCAGTCAGAGACGTTTCATGGGTAAAGGCGGAGGTTTCGGAGCAGCTTTCCGGATATGCTGATTCTCTTGAAAAGGAACTGTGCGAGGGCGGTCAGAATGTGGAAATATCAATTAACGAGGACGCTCCGACCGACGAATGTATTATTAATACGTCGGAAGGTATTATTGTAGCGTCAGTTTCGGCTCAGCTTGAGAACCTAAAGGATTATATTTGCAGACAGGATAAGGGTGAGGAAAATGAAATTTGACCTTGACCATTCAAATCTATGTCGTGGAATACGAATGAACTCTTTTTATAAAACCTACGGCAAGATAGAACAGATTGTAGGAATGACTGTTGAGGCCTCAGGAATAAACTGTAATATTGGAGATGTCTGCAAAATTTCTGTAAAACCCGGTAAAAAGTATGTAACCGCCGAGGTTGTGGGCTTTAAGGACGGCAAAGTAATGCTGATGCCCTATTCTGATATGGACGGTATAGGATATGGCAGCTTTGTAGAAAATACCGGTGAGAAGCTTATGATTAACGTAAGCAACAGTCTTATAGGACGAACGGTTGACGCCCTTGGAGAGCCTCTTGACGGAAAGGAAGCTTTAAGCGGCGAAACGCTTTACAGTATAAACGGAATGCGTTCTAATCCGCTTGAAAGACCTCCTATCGCTAAACCGCTTGAATTCGGCGTTAAAGCTATCGACGGTATGCTTACCATAGGAAAGGGCCAGAGAATGGGTATTTTTGCCGGAAGCGGCGTCGGCAAAAGTACGCTTATGGGTATGATTGCACGCAATATAAAAGCTGATGTTAATGTGATTGCTCTTGTGGGAGAGCGCGGAAGAGAGGTTATGGAGTTTATCGACCGTGATCTTGGACCTGAGGGCGTAAAGCGTTCCGTTCTTGTTGTCGCGACGTCTGATCAGCCGGCTCTCATGAGATCAAAATGCGCCTTGACGGCGACGACTATAGCTGAATATTTTAAGGATCAGGGCAAGGATGTGCTTCTGATGATGGATTCCCTTACCAGATACTGTATGGCTGAGCGTGAAATCGGACTCAGCATCGGAGAGCCTCCGGTTGCAAGAGGATATACTCCGTCGATATACGCTTCGCTTCCAAAGCTTCTGGAGCGCTGCGGAAATTTTAAAACAGGTTCTATTACCGGAATATTTACGGTTCTTGTGGAGGGCGACGATTCAAATGAGCCGGTTTCGGACACTGTCAGAGGAATTATAGACGGACATATAATGCTGTCGAGAAAAATTGCAATGAAAAATCATTATCCTGCAATTGATATAACTGCAAGCATAAGCCGTCTTATGTCGGAGATAGTGTCGGGAGAGCATAAAGCGAACGCTTCTAAGATAAGAAAGATCATGTCGTTTTATCAGGAAAATGCCGATTTGATTTCTATAGGAGCTTATAAAACCGGAAGCAATCCGGAGCTTGACGACGCGATCGGACGTATGCCTGCAATCAATGAGTTTTTGCAGCAGCCGGTAGACGTTAAAGTAGAATTTTCTGACACCGTGGATATGATTAATGAAATTCTTATATGATAAATGCGGAGGCAGATTATGAAAAAATTTGTCTTTTCTATGCAGAAAATGCGCGATTATAAAAAGCAGATTTTGGAATCAGAAAAAAATGTTCTGCTTGGACTAAGACGCGAAAAGCTGGCTTATGAAGAAAAAATGAATATGCTTGAGCAGACTATGACGGATTTAAGAAATAGCTCTAATCACGACATAACCAGCGGAACTACCGCTGCAAAGCTTATGTTTTACAGCATGCAAATGGACGGTGTAAAGCGTGAGCAGACGCAGGTCAGATATCAGATAAATCTGACGGATATGAAAATAGAAAAACAGCGCAGAAACGTCGTGAGGCTTTCGCAGGAGGTCTCAGGTCTTGACAAGCTGGAGGATCAGCAGCTTGAGGAATATAAAAAGCTTCTTGCTAAGGAAAATGAAACCTCCGTTGAAGAATTTTTATCGTTTAAAATGTCTTCAGACGGCGCATGAAAGCCTAATCAGCGAAAGGAGGTGAGTTAAAATGGAAACAGCACAGATTGTTCAGAGTCTAAGACAGCAGGAAATTCAGCAAAACGGAATTTCTTCAGGTATAAGTCGAATGCTTGGATCCGGATTTTCATTTTCAGACATTATACTGACGATGCTTTCAAATACCGGTTTAGGCGGAGACTTGCAGAATGAAAAAGCTATACCTTCACAATACGGCGAAATTATAGACATATTGTCCGAAAATTTGATGTCGGGAGAGACGCAGTTTCCTGTTATACCACAGGAAAACGGAGATATAGATTTAAAAAATTCTGATTTTTTCGGAAATCTTATTTCTGTTGATCCGAGTCGGCTATCAGGTTTACTCGGTTTTGTCATGACGGGCAGAGATACGCTCCGAAACAGCGGACAATTAAGCTCGCTTTATGAGGAAATGCCCGTAAAGCCAAACGGATTAAATGCTGACGGAATCGCGGCGTCCGAGCTTATTAATGAATACATTGAAAGCGGTGAGCTTGAGATCATCGGATATAAGTCCGGCAGTGAGGGAGGAGCCGAAGCGTTTGCCGGCAAGGATTCAGCGTCAGATAGTCAGGATGAAAGCGGATTGCTGGATTTTTACAGAACCATGCAAAATGCAAAGGAAGCTGTTCCTGCCGTAAAGGATTCTGAAAAGACGAAATCGTCGGGGATAGGCGCGATGCAAAATGATGCGCAAGGTCTTGATATAAGATTTGACAGAATAACGTCAGATATCAGAATGAAAACTGAATTTGAAGCTCCTGAAAAGCAACTGCTAAAGGGTGTGGAGGAAAACCTTAAAAACGGAAAAAGCGAGTTTACCGTTAAGCTAAAACCTGAGGGGCTTGGGGAAATTATAGTAAGGCTTGTTCAAAATGACGGCGGAAAAATGCTGATGAGCATGACGGCGTCAAGCGCAAAAACTGCCGAGCTTTTAAACAGCAATCTTTCTTCTTTGCAGAGCTCTCTTAATCAGCATAATGTGGAAATAGTGAATCCTTCAGATATGATTAAGAATGCAGTAGCGCCCGCAGCTCCGTCATTTGAACAGTATTATGGTCAAAACAGCGGTAATCAACCGCAGAACGAACAATTCTATAATCAAAATAAAGGGTACATAATTTACGGAAGGACTGACAGCGCTGACGTATTTGAGGAAAAGGCTTCTGCGCCCGTCGGACGTGAGGGTCTTGATATTATTATATAGAAAGGAATGATCATATGCCGGTAAACGGAGTAGATTCAGACAGAAACTATTCTTCTATAATAAACGGCGGCGGTACTTCCGGTAAGGTATATAACGCCGTATTCAGCGACGATGATAGTAGTGATTTATCAGTAAATGACTTTTTTAACATGATGATAACTCAGCTTACGAATCAGGATTTTATGAATCCGGTTGACGATACGCAATACCTCGCACAGATGGCTCAGTTTGCCACTATGCAGGAAATGATGGATCTGTGTAAGTATTCAAAGCAGAATTATGTAATGTCTATACTCGGTAAAGAAGTAACCGTCAGCAAGAATAAGATAGGAGGAGCTTCCGAGGCAATTACAGGAATTGCGGAAAAAATTCTTATTGAAAACGGGGAGTATAAGGTCTATGTCGATGGTAAGCCCTATGATTTCAGCAAAATAACCCAGATATCCGCTGAACCGTCCGGCAAGGAAGTCGACGGCTCAGAAGAGGTCGGATCCGAAGAAAAGGCGGACGGCTGATAGAATTATATCGTATCTAATGGAAAGGAGTCTGTTAGCTATGAATCAAATTGATTTAAAAAGAATATCTACGCCGATAACGACAGGTATTCCGCATAAATCCCCGCAGGATGTTGCCGATTCTGTTTCGGTAAGAAGCTTTAAGGCGATTTTACAGGATAAACTGGACAGCTCCAGCGGTGTGAATTTTTCCAGGCACGCGATGAACCGCGTTATGGAGCGAAATATTGATTTATCGGATGAAAACATTGAAAGACTTAACGAGGGCGTTAAGCTGGCGGGTGAAAAAGGACTTGACGATACCCTGATATTGCTGGATAATGCCGCGTTTATAGTAAGTGTGAAAAACAATACTGTAATTACTACGGTCAATAAGGAAGAAATGACCGGAAACGTATTTACAAACATAGACGGAACCGTAGTTATATAAAGCCGGACCTTTAAAGGAAGCTTTGTGCGCCCGACCGACTGAAGGCGCATGCTATGGTCCCGTATGTAAAGGGAGGATTTTTGAATCATGGTTAGATCGTTATATTCAGGCGTTGCCGGTATGGTTACGCATCAATCAAAGATGGACGTAATTGGTAACAATATTTCAAACGTAAGCACATACGGATATAAATCTTCAAGAGCAACGTTCAGGGACGTTTATTATCAGACCAGTTCCTCGGCTTCTGCCGCTACCGCTACAAGCGGAGGTACTAATCCGACGCAGATAGGTTACGGTGCAAAGCTTGGAAGCGTTGACGTAAATCATTCGCAGTCTGTAATGTCCACTACCGGATATACTCTTGACGTAGCTATTGCGGGTGAGGGGTATCTTCAGGTAATGGACGCCGACGGAAATATTTTTTATACGAAAGCCGGTATGCTTGATATTGACGCAGAAGGAAATGTTGTCGACGTGAACGGAAATTTTGTTCTCGGCGTTTCGGGGGATCCGACCGGTAAGCCGGCTTCCTCTAATAAGATCAAGATTTCGCTGCCTTATGAAAGCGCTGCGGCGGCTCAGACCTCTGATACGATCAACGGCAATATTTATACAATAAACGCTTCCAATGAAAACGAATACGGCAATGTAAATATAGTCTTTGCCTCAAGCTCAAATATGCCTTTGGGCCAAAAAGCTTCCGCAGTAATAACAAGCTCTTCAATCGTTGTAACGCTTAATTCCAACGAATCGTTCAGCAGTCTTGCAGAGCTTAATCTTGAAATGAATAATGCGATAACGGCGGCTAACGGCGGTCAGAAGCACCAGGCGGGAGATTTTACAATTAATATGAGCGATCCTTCAGCATTTTCCGGCTCGCTTACCGGCGCGGAAATCGTTAATCCTGATTTCGGAGTAAAATCGGGTACCATATCTCTTCCTGATAATATATCGCAGTATTTCAGTATAAAGTCCGTAGGAGACGAATTCAGCGGACAGGGCGCCGCCAGCGTAAGCTTTGTGCTTAACAACGACGACAGCTTTACTATCACAATGGGCGCTTATACTGCAACTATTACTGCTGAACAGATGTCTAAGGCAGGTACTGTCGTTATGAAGAATAACGGCTCCTCTACAGATTCATTTGTTCTGTCTTATCCTAATCTTGATACAGTAAAAACGTACGGCATTGATTCTATGACAGGCACTGCAAATCTTACTCCCAGCGAGCCTTCGGCAAATCTTGGACTCGGACAGGGAAACTTTATGCTTTCAGGAGGAACGGAGGGAGGAGAACAGACTGTTGCCGATCTTACCGGAATAGCTATTGACGACAAGGGCATTATTTCAGCTACTCATCCTACGTTCGGTCTTATGGAAATAGGAAGAATAGACCTTGCAACGTTTGCGAACCCTGCGGGATTAAGCCAGGTAGGAGATACTTATTTTGCCGAGTCTCAGAATTCGGGTCAGCCTATACTCGCCGTTGCCGGAACGGACGGAACCGGAGATATTCTCGGCGGAACGCTTGAAACTTCAAATGTAGATCTTGCTCATGAAATGGCGGATATGATAACGACTCAAAGAGGCTTTCAGGCGTGTTCAAGGCTTATAACAGTATCTGATACTATGCTTGAGGAACTGATTAATTTAAAGAGGTAATTTGATTTTACAATTCCGGACGATATAATCGTCCGGAATTGTAAATAAATATAAAGGAGAAAACGGATATTCCGTTAATGACTGATATGATTATTCTAACAAAACTCAACGGGCAGAAATTTGCCTTAAATAACCGCCTTATTGAAACAATTCAGGAGAATCCTGATACTACGATTAAGCTTTCCAACGGAAATGTATATATAGTAGAAGAGCCGATGGAAACTGTTTTAAATATGATAACAATGTATGAAAAGAAATAAGTAAAGCCTTTTCATATTTTATATATTAATGACTCCATATTAGAAAGGGACGTATAATTATGGATTTTTTATCATTTCTCGGGTTGATAGTTGGCTTTGGATGTATTATTATATCAATACTTATGGGAGAAACGCCTGACGGAGCATTTGAATTAGTACCGGCACAGCTTCAGGGTTTTTTTGATCTGCCTTCAATAATGATAGTTTTCGGCGGAACTATTGCCGCTCTTATGGTTTCGTTTCCTCTTAAAGCTTTTGTAAAAATTCCGAAGCACCTGAAAATTATTTTCTTTCCTAAAAAATACAATCCGCAGCAATATATAGAACAGATTGTTTATTTTGCTAAGGAGGCAAGAATTAACGGTCTGCTTGCGCTTGAGGATAAGCTTTCGGAAACAAAGGACAAGTTTCTTAAAAATTCTATTTTGCTTGTTGTAGATTCAATTGAGCCGGAAAAGGTGAGATCGCTTCTTAACAGAGAGCTTGAATATTTGGAAGAACGTCATGTGCAGGATACCGCGTTTTATTATAAGGGCTCGGAATATGCGCCTGCGTTTGGTATGATAGGCACGCTTATCGGACTTATTAACCTTTTGGCCAACCTTGAGGACACGGCTACCCTTACTAAAAATATGGCGGTAGCTCTTGTTACTACTTTCTATGGAGTTATACTGGCAAATCTTATTTTCAAGCCTATTGCAAATAAGCTTAAGGCAAGGCACGAAGAAGAGTATCTTTGCAAAATGATTATCAGCGAGGGCGTTCAGGCTATTCAGGACGGAGATAATCCCAACTTTATTCAGGAAAAGCTTACAAGACTTCTTCCGGCATATTCATTGAAGGGTGATCTTAAAAACTCTAAATAATACAAATTAACAGGGGGAAAACGGTATGGCAAAGAAGAATAATGATGAAAGCGGCGGAAACTGGATGGATACATACGGCGATATGGTTACTCTTCTGCTGACATTCTTTGTTATGCTTTACAGTATGTCGTCCGTACAGGAGGATAAATGGGCTATGCTTGTCCGCGCGTTCAATATACACGGCGACGAGGTTGTCGATCAAATTGTTTTCGGATATTCGTCTCAGTCCGACGGAACGGAGCCGTTTCAGAATACCGGAAATGCGGGTACGATGGGACCTCAGCAAAACAGTCTTGTCAATTCCGAATTGGACGAGCTTTTTATTAATATTCAGCAGTATGTTGAAGATCACAATATGCAGGAAAGTATAAGCGTGAAGCAGGGGGACGACAGCAAGCAGGGCACGGGTTCCGACTCCTCGGATTCAACTGAAAAGCCTTACAGCCAAGACGGCGACAAATCGAAGAACATATATATTCAGTTCAATAATAACGTATTGTTTATGCCTGACGAGGCTGTATTGCGGGACGACAGCTATGAAGTCATGGAATTTCTGGGCGAGTGCCTGCAAAAGGTTGAGCCTGATATAGCTTTGATTATAATTAAGGGACATACGGCTATAAGTCCTACATCTGTAGTCGATTCGCGCCTGCTTTCGTCAGACCGTGCCAGCACTATTTCAAATTACCTTGAAAATAAATATGAAATACCGTCTACAAAGCTCTATCCCATAGGCTTATCGGGAGATTATCCCATTGCTACCAACGAGAATGAAGAGGGAAGAAGCAAAAACAGGCGTGTTGAAATTGTTATTATAGGAAAAAACAGCGATCTTGCTAAAAGCGGTGAATTACTTAGAATTCTCGGCGCCTCGTTTGATACCGGCGTAGCCGATATCGAGAATATTTCAGGCGATTAATTTTATCAGTCAGGGAGTAAGCTAATGAGCAGAAATACCAGTAAACAAAAATCCGGAAATTTAGATGCGACTCAATATTATAATTTTCCTTTAAGCTCAGACGGCGGCGAGGATAAAAGAATAAAGGATTATGATTTTAAAAAGCCTAAAAAATTCACAAAGGAGCATTTAAGAGGTCTTAATACTGTAAATGAAAATATTATAAGGATATTTGCGTCTAATATATCAAGTATGCTAAGAGCATTTTGTGAAATTGATATGCTTAAAATGGAAGAATGCCGTTATATGGAATATCTCAATATGCTTCCGGATAAGACTTTTATCGGACTTATCAATATGAGCGTAGACGATCAGAATCTTAACGACTGTACAGCTATAATACATTTTCCGTCCTCTGTTAACTTTTTTCTTATCGATATTCTCTTAGGAGGCGACGGACACGGATATAAGCTGAACAGGGGGTATACTGAAATAGAAATCGCAATTCTCGAAAACTTCTACGGAAAGCTAACGCAGTACTTTGCAGAATCATGGAAAAGTCTGGTCAACGTAAAATGCGAGCTTTCAGGAAATGAAACAAACCCAAGACTCGCACAGTTTATTTCGCTGGACGATTCGGTAATAGTTTTGTCATTTCAAATAAAAATTCGCGATATAGTAGATAAATTCAGCTTTTGTATTCCGTCTATAAATCTTGATGAGATTTTAAGAACTACTCTTTCAAAATTCTCCAAAAATACAGTTAAGCAGGAAGATGAGAAGGAAAACTTAAGACGTGAGGCAATTGGAAATTCACTGAGAGACTCAACTATGGAGCTTACGGCGGTTCTTGATAATATTATGCTGGATATGCATGATATTATCAGTCTGGAGGTTTCCGATGTTATTCCGCTTAAACGAAAAATAGATGAAAATATTATTCTGACAGTTGAGGGCGAGCCTAAGTTTACCGCTAAGCTGGGCGACAGGAAAATAAAGAAATCGGTTAAAATCTGCGATATTGCTAAAGATGCGGATATAAATGAATTTAATAATATCTGAGCTTTGAAGGGAGTTAATAAATGAAAAACAATGCTAAAATTGAGGATTCTATACTTGAAGGATTTGAAGAACTGCTGACGATAGGACTTAATTCCTCTTCTGAAATTTTATCTAAGCTTTTGAATAACGATGTTGAATTGAAAGCTGAGGAAATCGTATCTGAAAAAATAGACGGACTTGAATCCTTTGGCGTTGAAGCGGGAGTAGTAGTAGCTCTTAATTTATCAGGAGCGTTAAACGGAAAGACGGCGATTGTTATTCAGAATAACTATGCTAAAGGTATTCTGAATATTCTTATGAATTCTGACGACGATAATGAGGATTCCGACGACGATATAGACGAAATTTCCATGGGAACCTTTAAGGAACTGGTGGGGCAGATGGCTTCTGCTTTTTCCGGGTCTCTTACCAGTTTTTTCGGGGCGGAGGTTAAAATAGAGGCGGAAAATATTTATGATCTTTCCGAGGAATGCGACGAAATAGCTGAGATATTTGGATGCGGCTCCGACGCTAAGGTTTATAGCATAATAAGTAAGTTTTCCGTAGGAGACGAATTAAGCGGCAGTTTTAATATAGAAGTAGATTATGACACCTTTAATTTTACTTCCGGAAAGCTTAATATGATACCGGAGAACGAGGATGAAAGTATGTTTCTCAATGCTATTGCCGGAGGAAACAATCCAATGGATCTGAAGGCGGTCGCGGAAGCGAAAAAGGCGGGAAAGCCGGTTTCTGTGGTAAAGGATTCCATCAGTGTACAGTCCGCGCAATTCCCGAATTTTTCAAATCAGGGCAGCATAGGCGGTATATCGCTTCTTCAGGGAAATATGGATTTGCTTATGGACGTTCCTCTTAGCGTAACAGTTGAGATTGGTAAAACACGCAGGAAAATGCGCGACATTATGGAGTTTACGCAGGGCACGGTTATTGACCTGGAAAAGCAGGCCGGAGCTCCGGTGGATATTGTTGTGAACGGTCAGCTGATCGCCAGGGGAGACGTTGTGGTTATCGACGATAATTTCGGCGTCAGAATAACTGAAATTGTAGGAAACAATGGGTTTGTGTCAAAGGAATAAAATAGTTTTTTAAGACTTGGAGAATTTTTGTGGAAGGTAAATCAATAATAGGCCAGATCGGCGTTGTATTTGGCACGCTGCTTGCGATTGCTGTAATTCTTTATTTGGCCTATGCTGCTACGAAGCTTTTGGGAAAACGCTTTTCCGTTAGGGGAGGCGGCAGTAAAAAAATCAAAATATTAGACAGCGTTTCTGTCGGACAGGGCAAAACTATCTTAATCGTTCAGACCGGAGGCAAAACCTTTCTTATAGGCTCGGGGCAGGATATAAATCTTATAAGCGAGCTTGACAGCAACGAGTTCTTATGCGACGGCGATGTCTTGCAGCCTCAAACCATGGATTTTAAAACGGCGTTTAAAAAGGTGCTGGAAAATAATTTCGGCAGAAAAAACAGTAACAAAGAGGAGAATGAGAATGGCGGCAGTGATAAGAAATAAAGCTGCAAAGAAAAAGCTTTTAAAATATATTATCTGCTTTATTATCTGCCTTGCGGTTGTTATAGTTTCCTTTAGTTTCCTTGCCGCTTCTGTATCGGCGGAGTCTTCAGTTACGCTTGATATTAGTTCCGGTGAAGCGGACGAAAATTCAAGTGTACTTGATATACTTTTTTTGCTGGCGTTTCTGGCGCTGATACCGTCGTTTTTATTAATGATGACATCCTTTGTCAGGATTATTATCGCTCTTTCATTTTTAAGAAACGCTATTGGTACACAGACTTCACCTCCTAATCAGGTGCTAATAGGACTGGCTTTGTTTCTTTCATTATTTATAATGTTTCCTGTTTTAAAGGAAATAAAGCAAGATGCTTACGATCCGTATAAATCGGGAGAAATTACTATGGAGGAGGCAATAGCCGAGGGCTCCAGACCGCTTAAAACATTTATGCTCAAGCAGGTTTACGAGGCGGATCTTGATATGTTTATGAGCCTTGCCGACAGCCGCGGAATTATTGATTCGTCGGAATATACCAGTCAGGAGGATCTTCAGAATCTTAGTCTGGCTGTCGTTGTGCCGTCGTTTATAACCAGCGAGCTTAAAAGAGCGTTTCTTATCGGATTTCTGCTTTACATACCGTTCCTTCTCATAGACCTTATAGTGTCAAGCACTCTTATGTCAATGGGTATGGTTATGCTGCCGCCGACAACGATTTCCCTTCCGTTTAAGCTTATGCTTTTTATTGTAGTAGACGGCTGGAATCTGCTGTTTGAATCATTGATAATAAGCTTCAGATAGGAGTGTGTGTAAATGGATCAGGGAGAAGTTCTTCAAATATTCCGTTCGGCAATGTATGTCGGACTTGAAATCGCCGCCCCGCTGCTGATAGTGAGTATAGTAATAGGGCTTATTATTGCAATATTTCAGGCGGCTACGCAGATTCATGAGCAGACGCTTACGTTTGTGCCGAAAATTCTGGTGCTTGCCGTGATGCTTCTCGTTCTTGGTTCATGGATGATGACTACATTTTCGGAATTTTTTAATCAGATCTTTGATATGATTGCCGGAATCTGAGGTAAAGGGTTTGGGAGAGCTTAGTTTAATTCTCAATAACATTGATTTATATATGCTTGTTTTTGCAAGGATGGCAGGTATAATTCTGTTCAATCCTCTGCTTTCAAGGAATAGTATTCCTGCGGCGCTCAGAACGGCGATTGCATTCGGGGTTACTATTTTGATAACGCCTATGGTACCTATTCCCGCGGGATATGATTCCGGAGCCATTGATTTTCTTCTTTACTTCGGAAAGGAAATTTTCATAGGATTTCTTCTCGGATACGTATTCAATGTTTTTTATTATATGCTTATAACGGCGGGAGATATATTGGATATGAATTTCGGCTTTGCGATGGCCAAGATTTTCGATCCGGCAACGAATATTCAGTCGGCGTTTACCGCCAATATATTGAATCTCCTGTTTATTTTATATTTTTTTGCAACCAATAGTCATCTTGTTCTGATAGAGCTTGCCGTGTCTTCATATGATTTGTTTTCCGTTGGAGCCGGCGGATTATCGCTGCTATCAGCGGCGGAATTTGCAGTTGATATATTCGGAGCTGTTTTCGGTTTGGCTTTAAGACTTGCGATACCGTTTATAGCCGTTGAATTTATTTTGGAAATATCTATGGGTATACTTATGAAGCTTATCCCTCAGATACATGTGTTCGTAATCGAATTCCAGTTTAAAATACTTCTGGCTATACTTCTTCTCTATGTATTGGCGAATCCTATATCTGTTTTTATAGATAATTATATATTGATTATGTTTGATTATATGCACGACGCATTACAAGCTGCGTCCGGCTGAAATTGAATTAAAAGGGGGAATGAGGCTTGCCGGATTCATCGGAAGAAAAAACCGAGAAAGCCACTCCGAAAAAGCGTTCTGACCAAAGAAAAGAAGGCAACATTTTTCAGAGTAAGGAAGTAATAATAGCCTTTTCCCTAATTGTAACCTTTGTTGCATTTCGGCTGCTTTTTCCTTTAGTGAAAAGCTCGCTGACCGATGCGATAAAATCATATTTCAGTCTGGCCGGAACACAGGAAACACTTGAAATTTCAGATACAACTCAGCTTTTTATAAGCGGCTGTATAGTTTTTGCAAAAGCGGCTTTGCCGATGCTTTTGATTGCCGCTGCCGCCGCAGTGACAGCGGCGATTGTTCAGACGAAGGGACTGGTTTCTTTCAAGGCCATTAAGCCGAAATTCAGCAGGATGAATCCATTGAGCGGACTGAAAAATATGATTTCGCTCAAGGGAATGGTAGAGCTTTTAAAATCAATACTTAAAATAATTCTGCTTTTTTATATTATATATTTATGTATTAGAAGTGAATTGAATGTTCTTCCGAAAATGATAGACATGTCCGTAAATGAAGCGACTTCATCTATCGGTTCTGTTCTTTGGAATATTATCGTAAAGGTTTCGATTGCTTTTGCATTTGTAGCCGGCTTTGATTATCTTTATCAGCGCTGGAGCTATGAAAAAAATCTTCGTATGACCAAGCAGGAAATTAAGGAAGAATTTAAAATGACAGAAGGCGATCCGAAAATAAAGGGGCAGATTAAGCAGAAGCAGCAGGCTATGTCGAGACGCAGGATGATGCAGGCAGTGCCGGAAGCAGACGTTGTAATAAGAAACCCTACCCACTTTGCCGTTGCGCTTAAATATGACACAGAGAAAAACAATGCGCCCGTAGTAATTGCAAAGGGTCAGGATCAGTTAGCGCTGAAAATAGTTGAAATAGCTAAAGAGCACGATATAGTCGTAATGGAAAATAAACCTCTTGCGAGAGCGCTTTATGCCGATGTAGATCTGGACAGGGAGATTCCGTCAGAGTTTTATAATGCGGTAGCCGAGGTTCTCGCTTATGTATACAGCTTAAAGGAAAAGGATTTGAGAAGGTCTTGAAGAAAATATTAAAATTAATGAATAATGCAGTCGCGGCATTTGTCGTTTTAGTAGTATTCCTTTTGATTATACCGCTGCCGACGGCAATTTTGGACTTTATGTTCATTATGCAGCTGGGACTTTCGCTTGTTATTCTTCTGATGACGATGTATGTAAAGGAAGTACTGGAGTTTTCAGTTTTTCCTACTCTGCTTCTTGTTACTACAATGCTGAGGCTCGGTCTTAATATTTCATCTACCCGTTCGATTCTTACAAACAACGGATATGCCGGAGAGGTTGTAAAGGTATTCGGTCAGTTTGTAATACGCGGCGACGTAGTGGTAGGTCTTGTTATATTCCTTATTATAGTTTTGGTTCAGTTTCTTGTTATCACAAAGGGCGCTGAGCGTGTGGCCGAAGTGTCCGCGCGTTTTACACTAGACGCCATGCCCGGAAAGCAGATGGCAATTGACGCCGATCTCAGTTCAGGGCTTATAGACGAGCAGACCGCAAGGTTACGGCGTTCAAACATACAGCGTGAAGCGAGCTTTTATGGAGCTATGGACGGTGCGTCTAAGTTTGTAAAGGGAGACGCGATAATGTCGATTGTGGTTACTTTTATCAACCTGATCGGCGGTATAGTTATAGGCTTGATAAACGGCGGAAGCTTCGGCGACGTTATCAGTACATACAGTGTCGCAACCGTCGGCGATGGGCTTATGTCTCAGATCCCGGCGCTGCTGATATCGGTTTCAACGGGTATGATTGTAACTCGTTCTGCTTCCGAATCAAATATGAACGATGATTTTTCGAAGCAGTTTCTATCTCAGCCGAGAGTGCTTTTTCTTGCCGGAATCGCCTTGCTTTTTCTTATTTTTATCGGTTTCCCTCCGCTGCAGCTTATATTGCTGTCGGCAATTCTTATTACAGTTTCAGTTATGCTTACAAGACGTGCCAAGCAGCTCGTTCCGGAAACTCCTGAGGAGGAATTGCCCGAAGAGCATATTACCAGCGAGGCGGAATATTACAGAAATATTGATAATCTCTATGAGCTTTTAAATGTTGAGCAGATTAAAATAGAATTCGGCTACAGTCTTATACCTCTGGTAGACGAAAACAGCGGCGGAAATTTTCTCGATCGTGTAGTTATGTTCAGAAAACAGTATGCTATGGAAATGGGTATTGTAATACCCCCTGTTCAGCTTAAGGACAGCGGTCAGATAAACCCGAATCAGTATTCCATATGTATAAAGGGCGAGGAGGTTGCTCGGGGCGATATTCTGGTCGATCATTTTCTTGCGCTCGCTCCGTCTGAGGAGGAGGATACGGTTGACGGCATAGATACGATAGAGCCGGCGTTCGGAATAAAGGCTAAATGGATCAGCGACGATAAAAAGGTTAAAGCGGAGCTGCTGGGTTATACTCTGATAGATCCTGTTTCCGTGATAATCACTCATCTTTCAGAGATAATAAAGGCTCATGCATATGAGCTTCTAAACCGTTCAGAAATAAACAATATGCTTGAAAATCTCAAGAAGACCAACGAGGCTATCGTCAATGATACTATTCCGGCGGCAATTACTGTCGGAGAGCTGCAGAAGGTGCTGTGCCGGCTTTTACAGGAGCAGGTGCCTGTCAGAGATCTTGAAACTATCCTTGAGACGCTGGGAGATTACGGTCCGAAAATCAAGGATACAGATATGCTTACAGAATATGTCCGTCAGTCTCTTAAACGTACAATCTCTCATAAATTTGCAGAAGCTGGTCAGCTTAAAGTTATCAGTCTGGACGCTCAGGTTGAAAATCTTATTATGGGTTCGGTCAAGAAAATGGACAACGGCTCATATCTTGCGCTTGATCAGGACAGTATACAGAAAATCGTTATCGCTTCGACTGAACAGATAGAAAAAATACGCGATCTAATACCTTCGCCGGTTATACTTACATCTCCGATTGTCAGGATATATTTTAAAAAGCTGATCGATCAGTTCTGTCCTAATGTAAACGTACTTTCATTTAACGAAATAGATACAAATATACAGATACAGGCTTTGGGTACTATTGAAATATGATTTTTTTGAATGTATTACTTGTCAAACATCGGTTTTTACTGTATAATATATTAAAAGGGGGCTGAAAATGATTAATTTATCGGAAAAAGAAAAGCTTACCGATGAGGAATTTGCAGCTCTTTATAATGAATATAAAACAAGCGGTAATATTGCGTTAAGAAACAGGCTTGTTATGGCATACAGCTATATAGCGCAGGTATCGGCATTTCAGCTAAGAGGAATAGCTGATACTACCGCTCAGGTTGAGGATATGATAAATCAGGGTATCGTTACTCTGATTGACTGCATTGACAGATATGATATTTCAAAGGGAATAAGATTTGAGTCATATGCATATATGAGAGTCAGAGGGGGAATTATTGACCTTATAAGAAAACAGGATTGGATTCCCCGCAGAGTAAGAGTCAATGCAAAGGAGATTAACAGGACTGCAAGCGAGCTTGCGAATATGCTTGGACGAGAGCCTACTCAGCAGGAAATAGCGGACAAGATGGGTATTGATATTCAGAAGCTTCGCAAATATAATGCTGAAATATCAAATGCCGCAGTTTATTCCTTTGAAGAGCTTATTCAAAATGTTTCCCAGATGGGAGGCGCGCTGGAAAACAGTTCAGCGGATGACATTACTCCCGAACGTAATCTTCTCAGGGAAGAGCTTAGAAAGGTTCTTAAAGAGGCGATAGAAAACCTTTCAGAACGCGAGCGTCTGGTTATAACTCTTTATTATTTTGAAAATTTGAATCTTTCTGATATATCAAAGGTTATGGAAGTAAGCGTTCAGAGGGTTTCGCAAATAAATACGCGGGCTGTTACAAAGCTGCGTGATTGTCTTAAGGATTATTTGTTTTAGATATTGAAAGGAAAAAATTATGTTAGCAGGATTTTATACCGCTGCTTCCGGTATTCTGGTGCAGCAGAGGAATATTAATGTTATTGGTAATAATATGACTAATTCTCAAACGGTTGGCTATAGAAGCCAGCGTGTTATGCAGTCCACATTTGAACATAATTTTCTTACTAAATATGAGGACGGCAAGTATAAGTATATCGGCGAAGGGGATCCGGCGACTCTTGTTGACGAGGTTGAAACTAATTTCAACGCTTCTTCTCTTGAAGATACCGATAGTCCCTTTGATATGGCCGTAGCAGGAGAGGGCTATTTTAATATACGCGGTGAGAACAGACAATACATGACCAGAAACGGAAACTTTAACATAGATGAAGAAGGTTATCTGGTACTTGACGGTGTAGGAAGAGTCATGGGCGAAAGCGGAGATCTGCTGATAGGCGGCTCTGATTTCACTGTTACTAAGGAAGGGTATGTATTCGACGCAAATAATCAATATTTAGATAAATTACTTATTACAAGAGTAGCGGAAGGCTCAGAGCTGAAAAAATATCCAAACGGAATGTTCAGTACGGACAGGGCAAATATTGTTGACGATTCGGATATTTATCAGAAAACGCTTGAGCGTTCAAACGTTGATATGAATCAGGAGTATACTCGTCTTATCGAGGCTCAGAGAAATCTTCAGGCATGCGCTACCGCTCTTTCGACTGTAGACGCAATGAACGCTAAGGCTGCTACTCTTTCCAGTATAGCCTGAAACGAGAGGAATATGAATTATGAATAATGCTTTTTATACGGGTGCGTCGGGACTGAGAGCGCATCAGACGGCAATTGATATTACGTCGCATAATCTTACCAACAGCAATACATACGGCTATAAGGCGACAAAACCTGAGTTTCGAGAGCTTCTTAATAATAATATGGACATAAACAAGAACAGGGAGCTTGGAGAAAATGAAAAGATACTTAAAGGACACGGAGTAAAAATGTCAAATCAGGATCTGCTGTTTACTCAGGGCGCGTTTTATAATACGGGATATCAGCTTGATTACGCCATTCAGGGCGACGGACTTTTTGCGCTGGACCGCGGCGGTGAAATTGAATATACCAGAAACGGTTCCTTTGGTTTAAGTATCGAGGGGGAGAATGCTTACCTTGTTTCCGGAGACGGGGCTTATGTTCTTGACCATAATTACAACCGGATTGCTGTTCCGTATAATCAGGGTTCAAACGTTATAAACAGTCAGGGACTTTCAGACAGGCTGGGAGTGTTTACCTTTTCAAATCCATATGGCTTAAGACGTCTTGACAATGCAAGTTTTCAGCCGACTGATATTTCAGGAGACGCTGAAAATGCGGCTGACGGCGACTATAATATATTTGAACAGACGCTTGAGCGTTCAAACGTGGACGTGGCAAAGGAGTTTGCCGACGTTATCGTTTCACAGAAAGCTTACCAGTTTTCAGCAAGAGTAGTTTCTACAGCAGATGAAATAGAACAGGTTGCTAACAGCCTGAGAAAGCAGTGATAGTTATTTAGGGGGGCGGGATTATGGCTGATATGATAAGGGCGGCAACGCCTATTACAAATAAAAATATTGTTCAGCCCCTGCGTGAGCATCATGACGCGGATATTGCCCCCTTTGATTTACAGGATCCTTCAAAAATTGTAAAGGCTCTTCCGGATTCAGAACTGCTAAAACAAAATACCGGTAATATAGAAAAGCAGACAGCTCCTGAAATCCTTATGGATTTATTAAAGGATCCGTCTGTTACTGTTAATTTTATAAAAAATATACTGATGCTGCAAGAGATCGTCGGATTGATTTCTATGCAGAACGCCCCTGTTACAGAAGAAATCGAACAGCTATTTTCGCAGTTGGCTGTTAAACCGGAAAATCTTCCCGAGGAACTAATACGGCAGGAAAATTCGTCTACTGCGTTTAAGGGTGAATTGTTCGATTTTTTGCGTAACATGGTAAAGGAAAATCCGTCTCCGGAATTGAAAAATGCAGTTATTAATGTGCTTAAGGCGGTTAATTCGGAAAATACGAAGCAGGAAGTGCTCAAGGCTCTTTCAGGAACTATGAAATATCTTTCTGAAACGCTGTCGCCGAATAAAGAACTGTCCGACAGACTTGCAAATCTTTCCGCAAGATTCCGTTCTGAAAGCGCGGACGCGGAATTTCCGGTATTAAAGCATGAAACCGCTCTTGCAATGCAGGATATAGAAAAAAGCATAATGTTTTCTAAAAAGCTTTCTTGTCTTACGTCTATGGTTACATATAATCTTTCAAGATATAATACAAATTCATCTTTTCTCAAAGACGCGGCAAGCGAATTTCTTATGTTTATACCGGAGGATACTAAAAGAGCCGGATTTCTTCAGAAGCTTTATAACAGTATTTCAGGACATGGAGTAAAAACCGGTAATTCAAGGGTTCTTGACGTGCTGATTAAAATCCTTGAAAAACAGACCGACAGCGAGAGCGTTATGCAAATGAAGGGAGAAAGCGTGGAAAGCGTTATACACAGTCTCTTGTCATCGCCGAGCAACTTTACTCCTTTGCTGCATTTTATAGCGCCGATTGACGACGGTCAGTCTAAGGCCTTTGGAGAAATGTGGATAAATCCTGATGAGGATAACGGCGCATCTTCAAAAAATCAGTCCGGAGATCGTCAAAGAACAATTCATATGTTTCTGGTATTCGATATTCCGGATATCGGAAGATTTGAAACAGAGCTTTATGTAAGGGACAAGAAAATTGATCTGTCGCTTATGTGTCCTGCGGTAATGCAGGAGAAATTCAATTCGCTATCAGCGCAGCTTAAGGAAAGTATAAGCTTTTCAGATTACAGTTTTAATGATATAAGAGTTTCAAGGCTTGAAAAATCACGCTCTTTGATTGAGGTTTTTCCGACGCTTCCGCAGAAAAGGACTGGGATTAATGTTAGAATTTAACCGAAAAAATAAAGCTGTAGCTTTAAAATACAATGCCGACGTTGATAAGGCTCCTGTTATTATAGCTTCCGGTTCGGGAGATATAGCTAATAAGATAATCGATATAGCAGAGCAGAACGGAATACCGGTATATAGGGACGACAGCGCGTCCTCGCTTATGTGTATGCTTGAAGTGGGAAACAGTATTCCTCCTGAATTATACGAGGTTATTGCTGCGATATATTGCCAGCTTCTGAAGGCTTCAAAGGATATAAAAACAGTTAATTCTGAAAAATAAACAATCGGAGGTTTCATTATGGCTGAATTACCAATGCCAAAGGATTATGAAGGATCTGTATGCGAAATAAAAACTATGGAGAATGAACTGATAGCTATTGGAAAAATAAAAGAGATCTCTCAAAAATATATTAAGATAAATAATGAAAAAAAGGAATTGCAGATAGTAGATTACGGAACATCAATTAAGGTGAATGTATTTAACGGTAAAAATGGATTCAGAGTTCTTGTGGGCAATGTTTATACCTCGACTAAAAGCGATATGAGCGTTGATAATGTAATTAACCTTGTAGACAAGGAAAGAAGAAACTTTTTCCGAGTGGACATGGAAATATCGGCAAAAGTCGTATTTAAAAAAACCGCTATGGATATGTATCCCACAGAGGCCGACGTTACAATAATGGATATGAGCCTGAGCGGACTGAGATTTAAAACACCGTATACTTTTTCTGAAAATCATACTTTATCTATAGAGCTAAATCTTAATAAAAATAAAAATTCCTGCTTTCAATGCAGGATATTGAGAATAATAGGATTTGAAAACGGAGAATATCAGTATGGATGCGAATTTGTATACAGTAAATCGGAGGACGCCGATTTGCTTTGTTCGTTCCTGTTTAAAAAGCAGAGGGAATTTCTTAACAATAGAAATAGCCTGTAAAGGTGGGATGATATTATGAGCCTGTTTAAAAAGTTCAGAAAAAAACGCGAGACATCCGATAAAAAGGAAGAAATTTCAGAAGGCGGCTTATCAGAGCAGGACGCCGGAAAGAACCAGGCGGTAAAGACTGCGGATAGTAATGAATCAAAGAATATATATATATTGAATCCGAGACTGGCAATAAAGAAAAAAACTCCGATATACGATTTGTGGAAAATCTATCATTCCTCAAACGGTTTAATCGAAAGCTTTTCGCCTCTTGAATATATTGAAAAGACTATAATTAGAGCCAAGGAGCAGATGGGCGGCGAAGAAGAGTTTAACGGTCTGGATATTAACGAAACGGAGCTTTTGAGGTTTATACAGGAGATCCAGAAACGTTCCGAGGTAATATTAAACGGTATCAAAGCTGAAAAATCCTCGGCTTCCGGTGGTGATAACGGCGGCAGAATGAATTCTACTCCTTTGAATGCAGAGCCTTTTCTTTATATGACAAGTAATAAGCTTAGACTATGGATTTTCGTTTTCGGACCATTGAACGGCGGATCTGATGTATCGTCGGAGCAGATCAGGCTTAAGATTGAAGAAATGAATGTCAGATACGGAGTTAAAGATGAGGTTATAAATAAAATTGCTGAAAATAAGATTTATTTTAAAATAATTGAAATTGCTAAGGGTAAAGAAGCGGTAAACGGTAAGGACGGTTCAGTTAAAAATCTTTATTCGAAAACGAGAAATAAGATTAATATTAAGGAAGATGTTCAGGGGAATGTAAATTATAAAGAATTGAATATGATTCAGAGCATACATAAGGGAGATGTTATCTGCCAAATAACTCCTCCTACCCTTTCCGTTAACGGAGTATCGGTAACAGGAGAGCCGATTAAAGGTAAGGACGGAAAGCCTCCGCATATTCCCGCTGGCAAAAATACGGTTTTATCTGAGGACAAAACAAAGCTGCTGGCAGATATAGACGGAGAAGTAGTGTATGAAGGAAACAAGTTTAATGTAAAGAATCTGTTGACTATTAATCATGACGTTGACAATTCAATTGGAAATATTGATTTTACCGGTGATATACTTATAAAGGGCGACGTTAGAGAAGGCTATTCTGTAAAAGCCGAAGGCGACGTTACAATTTTTGGCACAGTAGAGGGCGCAACGGTTATTGCCGGAGGCGATCTTACGATAGAAAGAGGAATGACAGGCGGCAATAAGGGAGTAATTGAAACACAGGGTATTCTGAAATGCCGTTATCTTGAAAACTGCCGGGTATACGCCAAGGGCGGCATAGAGGCTGAGCAGATTATGTACAGCGCTCTTTCAACGGACGATAGTATTATAATTAAAGGAAGAAAAGGCTCTGTGACAGGCGGTAAGCTGATTGCCGGCAGATCTATTGAAGCAGTTTCTATCGGTACGCCCCTTAACGGTAATCTTAGGACTGAAATCGTTCTTGGGGCTGTTCCGGAGCTTATCATGGAAGAAAAACGAATACAAACGCATCTTGACGATGTTCAGGAAAATATTTTCAAAATGGCTCAGGATATAAAATATCTTGAAGGCAATATTGAAAACGTTAACGTCGAACGCAAGGAACTTCTGAAAAATCTGAAGTTTCAATATCAGATTATGAATATGCAGAAGATGAAATATGAAACCTCGCTTGAAAAAATTAAGCGGAAAATTCAAAGCAACACTGAAATGTGCAGCTTAAAATGCAGTAATATATACCCTATTATTAATTTGAACGTTTGCGGAAGCTTATATACCCTTGATATGGAATTGAAGGAATGCTCGATTGCAAGGAAAAACGATAAGACTTATATTATGAGTCCGAATTTGAAAGAAACAATAGTGTTTTAAGCAATATGCACAAAATATTCTCGTAAATGTTATGGAATATTTACCGTTTACTTTTTCGGTTTACGGACGATATATATAGTATAAGCAACAAAACGTTTGGCAGCCCTTGAAGGAAGGGCCCTCCCGAAAAGGGCTGCGCGATTTAATTGCTGTTAAATTTTCTCATAAATTTACGGAAACAGGGAAGTTTCTGAATTAATTTAAACATGGAGGTATTGTTATGGGAATGGTAGTTAGAACTAATATGATGGCTATTAACGCCAACAGAAATTTAGGCAAAAACAACAAAGGCGTTTCAGGTTCTCTTGAAAAGCTGGCTTCCGGTTTCAGAATTAACCGTGCAGGCGACGACGCTTCAGGTCTTGCTATTTCAGAAAAAATGAAGGCTCAGATTAAGGCGTTGGGTACTGCTTCAGATAACTGTGAAGACGGTATTTCTCTTATCCAGACCGCTGAAGGATATATGACTGAAATTCACGATATGCTTAACAGAATGGTTGAGCTTTCTGAAAAATCAGCTAACGGTATCAACGAAGACAGCGGTAATACCGGCGTTTCAGCTTACGGTGTAAGCGGCGGCGTTCAGAATGCCGGAACAGACAGAGCTGCTCTTCAGGCTGAAATGGATCAGCTTTCTGCTGAAATTGACAGAATCGCTATGACTGCTAATTTCAACGGAAACAAGCTTCTCAACGGTGCTCTTGACAAGAATACAGTTTCTATCATCAATGAAGACGGAACTGCTTCAAATGCTGCCGGTAAGGTTATGACATTCCAAATCGGCGAGACGTCTAATAAGGCTGATAAGCTTTGCGTAAACATCAAGAGAATGACAACTGACAGACTCTTCTCTTCAATGAAGTCTCAGACTGTTATTTCTGCTGATGGTTCAACAGCTTTAGGTAATCAGAATCTTACAATCAAGAACGGCGCCGGCGCTACGGCTTCAACGGTTGTTGACGCTACTCAGGCTGCGTCATCAGGTGTTGCTTCAGCTAACCAGGCTGGTCTTACAATCAATATCAGCGATCAGGCTTTTGCTTCTAAGGCTGCTGAATGCCTCAGAGACGCTATCGATGAAGTATCGCTTCAGAGAGCACAGCTTGGAGCTACACAGAACAGACTTGATTATACAATCAATAACCTTGATACAACTAAGGAAAATATGGAATCAGCTAACAGCCGTATTCGTGATACAGATATGGCTGAAGAGATGATGAAGTATACACAGGGCAACGTTCTTACACAGGCTGCTCAGGCAATGCTTGCACAGGCAAATACACAGCCTCAGAACGTACTTCAGCTTCTCCAGTAATTCATATTTTGAGTATTGAATTTTACTTAATATCGGTAATGAACCGCTCTTGAAAAAGGGCGGTTTATTACTAACTGTTTACATATATGAAAGCTCGCGCGCCTTAGGTTTTCATATATGTAAAAAAGGAGTAATATATGAAATCTAATATAAATAAATCGTCCGGCAATGATATAATTTTATCTATAGGCATGATTGTAAAAAATGAGGAAAAGCACCTTGACAATTGTCTTTCAGCTTTGAAAAGGTTTATGAATCAGATTCCCTGCGAGCTAATTATCGTTGATACCGGTTCTACGGACAGAACGAAGGAAATTGCTTTAAAATATACGGATAAGGTTTATGATTTTGAATGGATAAACGATTTTGCCGCGGCAAGAAATTTTGGTCTTGAAAAAGCAAAAGGCAAATGGTTTATGTTTCTTGATGCAGACGAGTATATGGATGAAGATTGCAGTGAAATGGTTAGCTTTTTTTCGATGCCGGAATTATATGAGAAATATAATTCAGCAAGCTATATCATAAGAAATTATGATGATAATGTTACGAAATCCGCCAATGATTTTTTGGGAAGCCGTCTTATAAAGCTTAAACCCGGCGTGAAATTTGAGGGCGCTATACATGAATATCTCCCCGGCGCTTTACCGCATGGTTACTTCGGTACTGTTTTTCATCATTACGGATATATGAATAACGATCCGGAATATATAAGAAAAAGAAATGAAAGAAATCTGCCGCTCATCTTGAAGGAATATGAAGAAAATCCTGAAGATGTACGTATGCTCGGAATGCTTCTGGACGCCTTGGATAAGACAAGGGACAAGGTCATATATCTTGAAAAAGCGCTTGAACTTATAAAAAAGCCTGAAAACTTTTTCTGGAGAAATACAATACTTATCAGGGCTATGAGAATTTATTCCAAGGTTAAAGAATATAATAAGGTTTTAAAGCTTTGCAAGCAGTTTTTTGATATAGAGGGTAATGAAGATAACGTAGCAATATTGAACGTTTATTTGCTTCAGGCTGTAGTTTATGAGCAGACTGACGATTATGAAAAGGCTGTAATATCATTTCAGAATTATTTTGACGCATATGACCGATATAAAGACGGAAAGCTGAATACGTTGGAACTGCGTATGATGGTTTTAAGCGGCTGCAATGAATATGAACACGATCAGCAGCTTTTATCTATGATACATTGTTTATGTAAATTGAAAAGGTTTGATGAAGCCCATAAATATATGAATAAAATTGAAATAGATAAAATGCAGGCGCAGGAACTGAGAACTTATCTGGCAAATTATCGTGAGCTTTTAAATGAAAGCAAGAATTATAAGCAGGCGGCAGAGCTGTATCATAATATTTTGTTAATGAATGATAATGATAAAACCGGCTTGATGTTATTTCTGCTGGAAGAATACTATATGAAGCATGAACTGGAACGTGAAAAATTTGCAGAGGATCTGATTAATTCAGGCGTTGAGGGTAAATATATTGATCTTATGAGGCTGGTGCGAGACAGCGCGGAGGGAAAAGATATAGCCGCCGAGTTGACTTTGTTTATAAGCTCTGTGGATTCATGGAAGGATGGATATGCCGAGGCAATATATCTTGCCATGAAATACGATATTGATTTATCGGATGCTATATCGGGTATGTGTCATACGGTATTGAAATCACATTTTCCGATAATTGCGGAAGGACATGCCGATTACGCAGAGGTTGCGGTCAAATATTGTCTGCCGGAAAGGTTTTCAGATACGATCAGACAGCTTTTCTGGATGCTGTCTGCTTTGGAAACGGCAGTTTTATCATCTCAGAAGCTTTATACCGGAGATAAAAAAATATTGTTTGACAGATTTATTGCGGTTCTTGCGGATTATGTAATGAATATATACAATGCGGATCTTTTGAATCCTGAGGATATTGAGGTACTGCCGGAGCTTCATAGGTTTGGGTATTATATGATGCTTGCTGTTAACGCAAAAGAGAATAATGAGAATATTGCGTATATACGTTGTCTTAAGGAAGCCTTGAGTCTTTGTGAGCCGATGAAGGATTTGGTTTCATTTTATCTTGCAGAATTTGAAAATGAATTGAAAAAGCAGGGATAGAATGAAAAGAAAATTATGCTTTACCGCTGCGGCTTTTGTGTTCGTGCTGGGAATTTTTTTGACCTTAACAAGAAAAGATCCAATAGAAAAAAATATCGGTTATGTTTATCTCATATGCGGGGAGAATGAAACAGCTTTGAAGGGATATAAAGTTAGCTCTTTATCAAATAATAGAAAAACAGAATATGAACAAATTGATTTAAAGGAGATTGCAGATAATTTATATGAAATAAGTGTGACGGATAACGATAAGCCGGATATAAAGCTGACGTTTCGAAAGAATTTTACAGGAGCGGTAAAATACGATATATACGACGATAGCTTTAATATAATATCAGAATCTCAGGAAAATATATATTTTTCAGGCAACGAAAAAGGAAAATATTATATATCTGTCGGTGTAAACTGGGGCAGCAAAAAGGAAAATATTCTTGTTAGATATTATTTTGCTGTTAATATCGGATAGTAACACAAACGCGGTTGACTTTGTCAGCCGCTTTTTTTAATTCTCACTTTAATGCAAGTTAATAATAAAATGAAAAAAATCCGCATATAAATTAACAAAAACTGTATTGGAGTGAGAAGATTGAAAGGTCAGCCAAACGACAGAGCAATAATGTTAGGACAATACATAATTGAGAATAAATCTACCGTAAGAGCGGCGGCAAAGAAATTCGGAATAAGTAAAAGCACTGTTCATAAGGACGTCAGCGAAAGATTGCCTAAAATACAGCCGCAGCTATATCCTGAGGTAAAAAAGGTGCTGGAGCAGAACAAGAAGGAACGTCATATCAGGGGCGGACTTGCAACAAAGAAAAAATATGAGGAGCTTGCGCTGAAACAAAAAAGTTACGGCAGATATCATGATTAACTGCCGTAACTGAATCTATATTAAAAGCATTAAATTCAGGCCGTCATTTCATTCAGCTGTTCTGAGGGCGCATAACGCCACTGAACAAAGCCGCGGTCTGATTTGCTGCTTATTATAGTTTATGCAGAAATCGTTAGAATGCGACAAGGAAAAAAATGTTTAAATATTATTTATAAAATCGTGGTAAAAAAATCCATGATTATATTGTAATTTTTACTAAAATATGCTAAAATAATATTATGGATATAAAAATGTAAAATTATGGAGTGTAAAAATGGGTTTTTATGATGATTTAAATAATGATATTTATTATATTGTCGAAGTTGAAGTAGAAACGGAAAAGCTTTATATGTTTACAAAACGCGTTGCTCTTCACTTTCCGGATATGGGTAAAAAGTTTTTATATAAGCGTTCTGCACAGCGGTATTTCAAAGATTCAGTTTTTGATGAAATGAACTGTAAGCATAAGATCGTCAAATATAGCCGTTTCAGAGAGCAGATAATAGACTGACAACAATATTTAAACTCTATTGACATATTTATAATTTAGATATAGAATTATAGATATAAACTAACGGTTCTATTTTGTCTTAATATAAGCTGTTGGAATGGAGTATAAAATGTCAGGTGAAAAATTAAATAAACGCTACACGCTTGGTGAAGAAATCTTCAACGCCGTTTCTCATGGTGCCGGAGGTTTGCTTTCTATAGCCGGCACAGTTGTATTGATCGCATTGTGCGCGGTTTATTCGGACGCGTGGTCGGTTATAAGCGCATGTGTTTACGGGGCTTCTTTGATTATTCTTTACACAATGTCGACGCTTTATCACGCAATAACAAACGAAAAAGCAAAAAAATTTTTCAGGGTAATGGATCATAATACGATATTTTTTTTGATCGCCGGAACATATACGCCTTTTACACTGGTTACTCTCAGAGGAAAATTGGGCTGGATACTTTTCGGTATTGTATGGGGCTCCGCCCTAATCGGAATTATATTTAATTCCATAGATCTTGAAAAATTCCGTAAGCCTTCGGTAGTTTGCTATATTCTTATGGGCTGGGTTATTATTATTGCAGTTAAACCGATGCTTAATTCATTGCCGGGACTTTCGCTTGTTTTTCTTTTGCTTGGAGGAATATTTTATACAGTGGGCGTAATTTTTTATACATTGAAAAAAATCAAGTGGTTTCATTCGGTGTGGCATTTATTTACCGTTGCCGGAAGCGTACTGCATTATTTTTCAGTGCTTATTGCCTTGTTGAAATAATAATCTGAAATCAAATAAAATCCGCAGATTAATTAAAATATCTGTGGATTTTTTTATTATTATAGAAAAAATGCCGTAAATACGCGGGTGGCTTGATAATCCAGTTAGAAATGGGCACGGTTTTATTTACATTTTCTATTGTTGATGTTATAATAATGCCATAATAAAAAGTAAAAAAGGAGGATTACATTATGGAGGAAAAAATAAACTTCGGAAAGTTTATTCAATTGAAGAGGAAAGAAAAGGGCTTATCGCAAAAGGATATGGCGGATAAGCTTTTTGTTACCGAATCGGCCGTCAGTAAATGGGAGAGAGGAATTTCATATCCTGATATTTCAATGCTTCAGGGAATATGCGAGGTCTTATCGGTAACAGAGCACGAGCTTCTAACCGCCAGCGATGATTATCGTCTGAAAGAAACTGAAAAAAACGCTAACAGCTATTTGAAGGTAGTAAAAACCTACAGTATTATTTTATATGCCGCGTATATTTTGTCGTTAGTTCCATGCTTTATAGTAAATATATGTCTCAGTCAGAATTTATCGTGGTTTTTTATTGTTCTGTTTTCTGAAATGCTGGTATTCTCTCTGCTTAACGTACCCGTTATCGTTAATAAACATAAAGGATTATGGACGATAGGCAGCTTTTATTTCTCACTGAACGTACTGCTTGCATATTGCTGTTTCTATGTAAAGGGCGATTGGTTTTTTACCGCGTTTCTGTCAGTAACATTTGCAATGGCGGTAGTATTTGTTCCTTTGATATTACTGGATAATATCTTTCCGGAATGTATCAGAAAGCATAATGCTATAATTTCTATGGGGATAGATTCCGTTCTTTTAATTTTACTGTGTATGTTCACGGCTAAATCTTGGACAGCTATTGAGATATGTATATTTCAATTGATTTTGCCTTGGTGCTATTTGTTTACTATATGCTACATGAAAATTAACGGTTTGTTTAAAGCGTCAATATGTACGTTTTTAACTGGATTAAACATTTTTATTTTGCGTCCTATTGTGAATGTTATTATTGATAATAAGCCGTTTAATCTGGATCCAATTAATTTTAAAATCTGGAATAATGAATATATCAACGGCAATATAACTATGATTGTATTTGCAGTATGTACATTTGTTTCAATGTTTTTTGTTATCGGAGGAATTATTAAGCAAGTTAAGGCAAAGGATAATATATGATTCATAATAATCTGCGGTTTTATCGCAGATTATTTTTTTATTTAAATATATAAAAGCTATTGACAAGAATACAAAAACATGGTATCATATGAACAGATAAACATATGAAAGGATATGCGGATATGGATAATGAAAAATGCGAGTATTTGTTTGTGCATGAGGATACTGTAAAAAAGGTCATAAATGATATGCCTGAGGAGGAAAAGCTTTATGATCTGGCAGAGCTGTTTAAAATATTCGGAGATTCCACAAGAATAAAAATTTTATACGCTCTTTTTGAAGCGGAACTGTGCGTATGCGACATAGCGCAGCTTTTGAAGGTGAGTCAGACGGCGGTTTCTCATCAGCTAAGGGTTTTGAAGACAAATAAGCTTGTAAAGAGCCGAAAGGACGGTAAAAACGTTTTTTACTCTCTGGCAGACGATCATGTCTACAGTATTATTAATCAGGGAATGGATCATATAAACGAATAATTGTATATAATAAAAAGGAGAATTTATTATGAAAAAAATATATAAGCTTGAAGAGCTTGACTGCGCTAACTGTGCTGCAAAAATGGAAGCGGCCATTAATAAAATAGAAGGAGTTGAGAAAGCGTCCGTTAGCTTTATGACGCAGAAGCTTATTATTGAAGCGGAGGAAGCCCGACTTGATGAAATTATGAAAAAGGCTGTAAAGGTATGTAAAAAAATCGAGCCAGACTGTAGAATCATCTTGTAATTAAATATTTGAACGGGAGGCAGTTTATGAGTTTTGGACAAAAGAAAACATTAGTAAGAATCGTTATTGGGTTCGCAGCTCTTTTAATCGCGTCTTTTCTGCCTGCGGAAGGCTATTTACAGCTTGCGGCGTATCTTGTGCCGTACCTTATAATAGGCTATGACATACTTTGGAGAGCCGTAAGAAATATAATGCACGGTCAGATTTTTGACGAGAATTTTCTTATGACTATTGCAACTGTCGGAGCGTTTGCCTTAGGGGAATACCGGGAGGGAAGCGCAGTTATGCTTTTTTATCAGGTAGGCGAGCTTTTTCAGAGCGTAGCAGTGGGAAGATCTAGAAAGTCTATTTCCTCTCTGATGGATATACGTCCTGATTATGCGAATCTTGAAAAGAACGGAGGAATTATTGAGGCCGATCCTGACGAGGTTTCCATAGGAGATATAATAGTTATCAGACCGGGCGAGCGAATACCTCTTGACGGCGTTATAATAGAAGGTTCGACCAGCGTCGATACTTCGGCGCTTACGGGAGAATCGGTACCGAGAAGTTTAACTGACGGCGATGACGTTATAAGCGGTTGTATTAATATAAACGGAGTTATAAGAGTAAGGGTAACAAAGGAATTTGGCGAGTCTACAGTTGCAAAAATCCTTGACCTTGTTGAAAATTCAAGCAGTAAAAAAGCAAAGGCGGAAAACTTTATTACCAAATTTGCAAGATACTATACGCCGTGCGTTGTGACCTGCGCCCTGCTGCTTGCGGTAGTTCCGTCAGTTGTTACCGGAAATTGGTCGGAATGGATAAACCGCGCTCTTATTTTCTTAGTTATATCCTGTCCGTGCGCTTTGGTTATATCGGTTCCGCTTAGCTTTTTCGGCGGTATCGGAGGAGCGTCAAAATGCGGTATACTTATAAAAGGCGGCAATTATCTTGAAGCCTTGGCAAAGGCTGAAATCGTTGTGTTTGATAAAACCGGCACTCTAACAAAGGGCGTATTCAACGTAACCGCCGTACATCCGCAGATTATATCCGAGCAAAGGCTTATAGAGCTTGCTGCATATGCGGAAGTGTATTCAAGTCATCCTATTTCACGTTCAATAATAGAAGCTTTTAATGCTCAAATAGATAAATCCAGAATTTCAGACGTTAAAGAAATATCAGGCAGGGGAATAAAAGCGGTTATCGACGGCAAAGACATTTGCGTCGGAAACGGAAAGCTGATGGACGATATAGGCGTTAGCTGGCATCCTTGCCATCATATCGGGACAACGGTTCATGTTGCTTCAGACGGCGTATATGCCGGACATATCGTTATATCTGATAAAATTAAGGAGGATTCGGCTGACGCGGTAAAGGAACTGAAAAAAGAGGGCGTTAGAAAAACGGTTATGCTTACGGGCGACGCTAAGGCGGTCGGCGAGCGTATTTCTGCGGAGCTTGGTATAGACGAGGTATATACGGAGCTTTTGCCGGACGGCAAGGTTGAAAAGGTTGAAAAGCTGTTTGAAGAAAAATCTGAAAAAGGCAGGCTGATTTTTGTCGGAGACGGAATAAACGACGCTCCGGTATTATCAAGGGCAGATATAGGAATTGCAATGGGCGCAGTCGGCTCGGACGCTGCTATCGAGGCCGCCGATATTGTACTTATGGACGATAAGCCTTCCAAAATTGCAGCCGCAGTCAGAATTTCAAGAAGAACGCTTAAAATTGTTCATCAGAATATTGTTTTTGCTCTCGCTGTAAAATTCATTGTGCTGATTTTGGGAGCGGCCGGTATGGCTAATATGTGGGCCGCGGTTTTCTCAGACGTCGGAGTTTCAGTGATAGCTATTCTGAACGCTATGAGGGCGTTAAGATATAAAAATTAATAAGGGAAAGCTTTTTAAAATTGTAAATAATAAAAGCGGACGTTTATAACGTCCGCTTTTATTGTTATTTTTCAAGTGTTCCGTGAGACAGCGATTTTAAATATGCGTTTATAAATCCGTCTAAATCGCCGTCCATAACGGCTCCGATATTTCCTGTTTCGAAATTTGTTCTGTGATCCTTTACCATAGTATACGGCATAAAGACATATGAACGTATCTGAGCTCCCCAAGCTATTTCCTTCTGAACGCCTTTAATATCAGATATTTTGTCCAGGTGTTCTCTTTCTTTGATTTCTATAAGCTTTGAACGCAGCATTTTCATAGCGAAATCTCTGTTCTGAAATTGACTTCTTTGCGTCTGGCAGGATACTACAATTCCCGTTGGTATATGAGTAAGTCTTACTGCGGAGGACGTTTTATTTATGTGCTGTCCGCCGGCGCCGCTTGCTCTGAAAACGTCCATTTTTATATCCTCCGGACGTATATCGACTTCTATGTTGTCGTCTATTTCCGGCATTACCTCTACTGCGGCGAATGAAGTATGACGTCTGCCGGAGGAGTCAAAAGGCGAAACCCTGACAAGGCGATGTACACCGGCTTCTGATTTCAGATAACCGTATGCGTTTTCACCTTCAATAAGAATAGAAGCGCTTTTTAAACCGGCCTCGTCTCCGTCCAGGTAATCCAGTAAATTGATTTTAAATCCGTGGCTTTCACCCCAGCGGTTATACATTCTGTAAAGCATTTCGGCCCAATCCTGAGCCTCTGTTCCACCGGCGCCTGCATGAAAGGTTAATATTGCGTTTGAATTGTCGTATTCTCCTGTAAGCAGCGTTGCCAGTTTCTCATTTTCAAGCTTTCTTTTAAAATCGTCGAGTCCCTCGGTTATTTCCTTTGCGGTGTCCTCGTCTCCTTCTTCGATACACAGCTCGGTAAGCGCTATAAGATCGTCAAGCTGAGATGACAGCGATTCCAGGCTTGCTATTTTATTTTCGATGGTTTTTGTTTTTTGCAGAACCATTTGTGAATTTTCAAGATTATCCCAGAATCCCGGCTCGGCCGCTTTGTTTCTAAGCTCTTCAAGTTCGGTTTTTGAATTCTCAATATTGAGAACGTCCGCAAGCTCTTTTATCTGAGGAAGGTATGAATTAAGCTCAGATTTTAATTCGTCCAGTAAAATCATATAAATCTCCAATCTGCCGCAGTTCCGGCATTATTATGTATTTTTTTTTAAGACACGCCGATATAGATATTAAATATAACAGCTTTCCTCTGCAAAAAAGGCTATAATTCTTATTTAAGCTAATATTAAAAGATGATTAAATAAATCGTCCTTGTAAATTTATACTTTTTTATTATACTACAAAATTTCAGAAACTGCAAATTTTTTAAGAAAATTTTGTGAAAGTATTTGAAAATCATAAAAAATGTGATATAATAATATACTATAAAGTCGAATCAAATTGGCAGGAGGGTGAAATGTCAAATTATCTGGGCTCAAAATGTATTATGTGCGGACAGGAATTCAAAGAAAACGACGATATTGTCGTTTGTCCTGACTGCGGTACGCCGTACCATAGAGAATGCTTTATAAAAAACGGCAAATGCGTAAATGAAAAGCTCCATGAATCCGGTGAAAGCTGGAGAGAAGAAACAGAGTCTGAAAGGAGTAAAACCGGATATAAAAAATGCCCTTATTGTGAAACGGTAAATAAGCCGCATTCTATAATATGTGAGCATTGCGGCGCCCCTTTAGTTGAAAGCCTTAATAAGCAGATGGGATCTTCCGGAGGGGAAAACGCTTCCGGAGGACCGTTCGGGCAGCAGTCCGGCGCTAACGGACCTTACGGCGGCGGCTTTGCATTCGATCCTAATGATAAATGCTGCGGCATGGATCCGGAGGAAGAATTTGAATCAGTCAAGCTTAAGGACGTAGCTGATTTTGTCGGTAAAAATCAAATGTATTATCTGCCGTTTTTTAAGAGAATAAAGGACACGGGACAAAAAATATCTATAAATATAGTTTCTTTTTTCTTTCCGCAGTTTTATTTTGCAAATAGAAAGGTATGGCTGTGGGCAATAATTTCGATATTGCTGACAACATTATTCAGTGTGCCTTATTTTATTTATTTGATGGTCAATGCAGGCATGACAGGCGGTTTTCTTGAAGGCATTAATATAGAATCAACTAGCTTTGCAGTTGTTTATAATACCGCTAATCTGCTGAATTTCGGATTTCAGGCGCTTATGCTGATGTTTTCTAATTGGATTTATTACAGGCATGTAATAAAGAAGCTAAAACAAAAAAAGCTTGCCGGAGAGTCTCGGGTTAATGAGAATTTTCTGGAATCCGGCGGCACAAGCATGGCGTCCGTATTTATATCATTGGCAGTGCAGACCTTTATAGTTGGTGCAATTATATTATTATTTACACAATAATCGGAGGAAAATATGAAAATAAAAAAGGCAATAATACCGGCGGCCGGTCTTGGGACAAGAGTGCTTCCGGCAACAAAGGCAATACCAAAAGAAATGTTTCCTATTGTTGATAAACCGGCAATACAGTATATTGTTGAAGAAGCGGCAAAAAGCGGTATTGAGGATATAATGATAATCACAAGCAGGGGAAAATCCGAAATGGAGGATCATTTTGACAGAAATCCTGAGCTTGAAAGTAAGCTGAAGGCCGGAGGAGACGCTAAAAGGGACATGCTTGAACAGGTTGTGGGAGCGGCTCAGCTTGCCAATATAACGTATATAAGGCAGCAGGAGCAGAAAGGACTGGGACATGCCGTTTTGCAGGCTAAGAAGTTTGTAAACGGCGAGCCCTTTGCAGTATTATATGGAGACGATGTAATCATCGGAGACGATCCCTGCATAGGTCAGCTCATCAGGGCCTATGAAGAAACGGGAATGTGCGGAGCAGTTGGAATAAAGGAGGTTTCTAAGCAGGACGTATGCAAATACAGTTCAATGAAGCTTGAGCCTATAAAGGACAATTATTATAAAATAACGGATATGATTGAAAAGCCTAAACCGGGAGAGGAGTTTTCATTGTTTTCGATATTGGGAAGATGTATTCTTCCGGCGGAAATATTTGAAATACTTGAAAATATTCCATACGGCGCAGGAAACGAGCTTCAGCTTACCGACGCTATGAAGGTCCTTGCCGCCCGTTCCGGAATTGCAGGGGTGGATTTTACCGGCACAAGATATGATATGGGAAATAAGCTGGGTATTCTTAAAGCACAGGTAGAGGTTGGGCTTGCTCATTGTGAAATTGGCAATGAATTTAAAGAGTATTTGAAAAAAATTGCCGGAAATTTAAATTAAAGCTTGACAAAGCTTGTTTAATACTATATAATTAATTTGTTATCCTTGCCCGTATTTTATGACGGGTGAAATCCAGAAGGAGGTGTTTCAATATGGCAAAATTATCCGCTAAGTATGAAGCAATGGTTGTATTCAGCATCAAGAACGGCGAAGATAACGTTAAGGCTCTTGTAGAGAAGTTCAAGTCGCTTATCGAAAGCAACGGGACTCTTGAAGAGGCAAACGAATGGGGCAAGCGCAAGCTGGCATATGAGATCAATGATGAAACAGAGGGCTATTATGTTCTCTATACATTTGAATCCAAGCCGGATTTCCCTGCTGAGCTTGAGAGAGTAATGAATATCACAGACGGCGTTTTACGTTCTATGATAACAGTTAAGTAATTACGATTACAACCGATTGGAGGACTTCAAATGCTTAATAAGGTTATTCTGATGGGCAGACTGACGGCTGATCCTGAATTGAGACAAACGCCTTCCGGCGTGTCGTCGTGCAGGTTTTCGGTAGCGGTAAACAGGAATTATACTTCTAAGGAAACCGGTGAAAGGCAGACTGATTTTATAAATGTCGTGGCGTGGCGCAATACGGCTGAATTTGTCAGCAGATATTTTTCTAAGGGTAAAATGATAATTGTTGAAGGAAGTCTTAGAAATAATAATTATACTGATCAAAACGGCGTTAAGCATTACTCTATGGACGTTCAGGCAGATAATGTTTCGTTTGGTGAAAGCAAATCTGCAAGCGCGTCAAACGGAGGCATCGGAATCGGCGGAGGTAATTTCCAGCAGCCGAATCAGCAACAGTCGGTTCAGCAGCAGCCGGCTAACGAATCTGTTTCATTGGGAGATTTAGGCGATTTTGAAGAAATCCTCAGCGACGGCGAAGTTCCGTTTTAATATCTTTATACTGAAGGAGGTTTTCTGTAATGGAAAGAGAAAGAAATTCCCGTGGTTCAAAAAGACCGCGTAAAAAGGTTTGTATGTTCTGTGCCGACAGAGTTGAAGAGATCGATTACAAGGATATTGCAAGACTCAGAAAGTGCATGACTGACAGATCTAAGATTCTGCCAAGACGAGTTACGGGTACATGCGCATTCCATCAGCGTCAGTTGACTGTTGCAATTAAAAGAGCAAGATATGTTGCGCTTTTGCCGTATGTAAGTGAATAAAAATAAATTGAGAGAAGCTTTTATGCTTCTCTTTTTTGTTTATCCGTATGGAGTTTTAATATCTGTAAGTCCAAGTATATAATCTGTGCTGGTGTTATATAATTTTGCAAGTTTTATGATTATTCCAACGGGGACATCTCTTTGACCTCTTTCATATTTTGAATATAGTGATTGATCGCAGAAAAGATATTCTGCGACTTCTTTTTGGGTTTTATCGTTATCTTCACGGAGATTTCTGATTCTTACAAACATTCTATCACCTCAGATATAATTATAAGACAGCTTAAAAAAAGACTTGACAAATAGGACAATATGTCCTATAATACAAATATGGACAAATTGTCCTAAAACTCGATTAAAGGGGTTGATTGATTGAAACGGTATGGAATACTGCGGAAAAAACAAATAGGCGGCGGCTTGCTTTTTGACAAAAGACCGTATTTAATCCTGTTAGTGTTATCAGTTCTGATTATTTTCGGATCAGCGGTTTTATTATGTGTTAAAAAGATGATAGTCAAAGACATGATTGACGGGGGTGAATAAACCAAGAGGATTTATAGAAGGGGGGATTTTGAATTAAAGTCTGATCGAAAAAAATTTTTTTCCGTATTGTTTTAAATCATATTGGCAATTTGAGTCTGATATTACTTTAAGGAGATTGAATATTATGGATGAAATCAATAAAAACGGCGGAGGCGCAGGCTTAAGTATTGCGTCTATGATTCTGGGTATAGTTTCAATACTATTTTCCTGCTGCTTTTATTACATAGCGTTTCCCTGCGGATTGTTAGGCCTTATATTTGCGGCGGTAGCCTTGAAAAAAGCGAATGCAGGAAAGGGTATGGCTGTTGCGGGATTAGTTCTTTGTATTATTTCACTTGCACTTGCAGTCGTTACAATTATTATGGGCGGAGCTATTCTGGGATCATTGGGACTTATGTGATGTGAAAAGGATTGTTAAAATTTTAATAATTTTTATGGTTCCGTTATCTGCTGAGCTTATTTTTTCCTTTAGAAAACAAATTAACTGTTTATCGGTTATGTTTCCAAAATGCCGATTCAACAAAATAACCGGACTTCTATGTCCTGCGTGCGGAAATACCAGAAGCGTTTTATCTTTGATAAAAGGAGATATACTCGGATCGCTGCATAATAATCCCGCACCGGCAATTATTTTAATTATATTATTTTTTCTTTATTTAGAATTTATATTTGCCGCATTTAATAAAAATATTAAATTGCTGCCGAGAAAAGTTTTTTTCTGGTATACTTTTTTAGGTTTGATATTCTCTTTTTATATCATGCGAAATTTTATAAAATGTTTGCAACCGATAGAATATAATCCTTAATTAATAATAATATTTAGAGCGTTCCGATTGGAACGCTCTTTTGTTTTATAATAACTGTTGACGTTTAAAGCCGAAAATGGTATAATTATAAAGAATAATTTAAATTGTAAGGAATGTTGTAATTGAACGTTACTTTGATAGAATATACTCCAAATCCCGAAAAAATAGTTGCGGCCGCGGCAAAGCTTTGCTATTCTGATTCCGGCTGTGAAAATATAATGGAAGGTCTTGATAACGATAAAACTGCGGCGTTTGTAAAAATGCTGTCAGATATGGGGCATGAGAGCCCTATTGAACATGTTAGCTTTACCTTTGGAATCGAGGGCGTTTCACGTGCTCTGCTGGCTCAGATTACAAGACATAGGCACGCCTCCTTTTCAGTCCAAAGCCAGCGGTATGTCAAAAAAGATAATTTTGTTTATATAATTCCTCCCGCAATATCTGAGGACAAAGAAATAAACAGACTGTATACGGAAGCCATGGAGAATTCTTATAAGGCTTATAATAAAATTTCGGACAAGCTTTTTGAAAAATACTCGGCAGAGCTGGAAAAGTCGGGAATCAGCGGTAATTCTGCCAGGTCAAAGGCTGAAAAAATGGCGATTGAAGATGCCAGATTTGTTTTGCCCAATGCATGTGAAACCAAAATGGTAGTTACTATGAATGCAAGAAGCCTGATTAATTTTTTCAGGCTAAGATGCTGTAATAGAGCGCAGTGGGAAATCAGAGCGCTTGCCGACGAAATGTTTAAGCTTTGCTATAAAGCAGCTCCATCTTTATTTAGCTGCGCCGGGCCGTCGTGCTGTGCAGGGCAATGCTCTGAAGGTAAGATGACCTGCGGGAAATCCGGAGACGTAAGACAAAAGTTCAATAAAATAAAAGAAGATATAGACCGTAAAAGACAATGATTTGTTCTGTAAGAAAATTAAGTAAAGTCTTATAATTGATTAAAATATGGTATAAAGCTGACAAACCGAGAAAACATATATTAGAGAAAAATTGGTGTTTTAAAATAAAAATAAAGAAAATAGCTTTACCGTCAATGCGGCTTAAAGGAAAATTATAAAGGTGATATTAAATGCTTGAATTTCGGCAGATAGACATAAGCGACAGGCAGTGGGTAAATGAATTACTCAGAAAATCAGATTTTATGGGCTGCGAATATAGCTTCGCAAATAATATGGCTTGGCGCAGACTTAGCAATTCAACGATTTCAAGATATAAGGATTTTTATTTGATAAAAGCTGAAAATGAGAATTATACCAGTATTTCATTTCCGGCCGGGGAAGGAGATTATAAAGAGCTTTTTTCGGTACTGAAAGAATATGCACTATCAAACGGCAAGCCGCTTGCGATAACCGGTGTAACAGAAACCGGATTAAAAATATTCAATGATATATTCGGATCTGATAATTATAATTCCGTATTGGCGGACGGAAGCGGAGATTATATTTATCTGGCTGATGATCTTATTAATCTTAAGGGTAAAAAATATCATAAAAAACGTAATCATCTTTCAAAGATAAACGGCTATGACTGGAAGTTTTATCCTATGACCGAAGCTTTTTTTGATGAATGCATTGAATTCAGCGCCGTAAATTATAACAGTAAAAACGGTTATGACGATGAATCCAGCATAGCGGAGCAATATGCAATTCATACCTATTTTACTTATTTTAACGAACTGGAGCTAAAAGGCGGAGTTATAACGGTTGAAGGAAAGGTCAGAGCTTTCACGATTGGAGAACGGCTTAACAGCAATACCTTTTGCGTTCATATAGAAAAGGCGGACGCCTCCGTAGAGGGGCTCTACCCTGCGATCAATCGTGAATTTGCCGAATATGCCGCGTCCGGATTTAAATATATAAACCGTGAGGAAGACTTGGGAATTGAAGGACTTAGAAAAGCTAAAAGATCTTATAATCCTGTATTTATACTTGACAAATACACTGTGACATTTAAATAAGGGAGGAATTGTGATGATTTATGTATTTCTTGCTAACGGATTTGAAGAAGTGGAAGCTTTGACGCCGGTGGATATGCTCAGAAGATGCGAGCTTGACGTTGTAACTGTCGGAGTTGACGGTACGGTGATTAAGGGCTCTCACGGTATTACAGTTTCTGCTGATATTGACGCTTCTGAAATCAGGCTTGACGATAATCTTGACATGATAGTTCTGCCGGGAGGTATGCCGGGTACTTTAAATCTGGAGGCTTCTTCTTATGTTCAGAAGGCGATAGATTTTTGTGCTGAAAATGATCGATATATCGCGGCAATCTGTGCGGCGCCGTCTATTCTTGGACACAAGGGTATTTTATCCGGTAAAACAGCTACGTGCTTTACCGGCTTTGAATCTCAGCTTACAGGAGCTGTAATCAGTAAAAAGTCTGTCTGCACAGACGGCAAAATTATAACCTCAAGGGGAGCAGGCACTGCTATGGAGTTTTCATTTGAGCTTGTAAAGCTTCTTATTTCAAGTGAACGAAGCAATATTCTTAAAGCGTCGGTGCATTATAAAAAATGACAGAAACAGACATTATAAAAAACAAATTACGCGCTGAATTAAAGACAATGCGAAAAGGTATTGGAAACAGCCGAAAAAGTATTCTTGATTTAAAAATTTTCAGTAATGTATTAAAATGCGAGGCGTTTAAAAACGCAAAAACAGTCCTCGCTTATAAATCTACGGATATAGAAGTCGGAACAGACGCTATTATAAAGTATTGCCTTGAAAACGGGAAAAAGATTGCTTTACCAAAATGCATGAATGGCGGTTTAATGAAATTTTATTACTATAACGGCAATACGCCGCTTGTAAAATCGACTTTTGGGATAATGGAGCCGATTGAAGATGAGAATAACGAGATAAAAAGCTTTGAAAATACCGTCTGTATTCTTCCGGCGCTTGCTTTTGATAATGAAGGCTACCGCCTTGGCTATGGAGGCGGATATTATGACCGTTTTTTAAGCGCGCATGAAAACCTTATAACGATTGGGATATGCTATTTCGATAATATCCAGAGTCGGCTTGTAAGGAATGAGTTTGATCGTAATGCGGCGTTTGTTGCTACAGAAAAAAGTCTGGAGGCGTATAATGGAAAATAAAAACAGAGATTCTGACAGAGATAAAATGCTGGAGGATATTCTTTCTAAGCTTGGCGCTCAGGAAAAGAATTCCGGAAGAACGGGCGGCGGAAGAGCTGCGAGAGCAGCCGCTTCATCGGCAAACAGGGCTGCCTCGGAGCGTCGGTCATATTCGTCTGAATCGGGCGGCACGCTGAATCGTTCAGCATCCTCTACAGGTAAAACCTCAAGCAGTTATTTATATGATTCAAATATTTCAGGAGAAAGAAAAAGCTCCGGAGGTATATCAGATACCGGAAGAACGGGATCAGTCAATAGCGGAGCCTCAGAATATCATAAAACCGGTAATATGAATACGTTGGATAGAACAGGCGTATTAATGAACGGTTCTGCGAAGAGTAAGTCAGATTTGTCATCCGCCGGCCGCAAGACTGCCGATAATATATATGAAGATAATAATCATACATCTGCGATTAAAAAGGTTCAGACTATAAATCCCGGAGCCGACGTCACTACTCATAAAGTTAAATCCGGAAAACGCAGGAGAGGCTCCGGCAGGCTTCCTATGGTTCTGATAGTTACAACAATTATTTTTACGATTGCCATATCTCTTTCAGTACTAATAATTTCAGTCGGCAGGGATATGCTTGCAATCGGAAAATCAGATGATTTAAAAATTGTCACTATTCCGGAGGGAGCAGATACAGAGGATGTAGCGCAGATACTTTACGACGAAGGTATTATTAAAATACCCAAGGCATTTGTATTTATATCCAAGCTGGGCGGTTCAGATACAAAATATATAGCGGGAGAGCACGAGCTGAGTCCCAGTAATGCGTATGAAACTATTATTAACGAGCTTACAACTGATAAATCGTTAGAAAAGGAAACGGCAGACGTTACATTTATCGAGGGTTCGGATCTTATTTCAGCCGCGAAAAAGCTTGAAGAGGCCGGCGTCTGCGACGCGGAAAGATTTATTTATTACTTTAATGCCGGCGATTATGGCTTTGATTTTGAAAAGTACCTTCCAACATCAACCGCGTCGAAGTTTAATCGAATGGAAGGGTATCTGTTTCCCGATACCTATACGTTTTATGTCGATACGGATCCGGAGGTAGTATGTCAGAAAATATATAAAAATTTTGATGAGAAATTCAAGCCGGAATACTATGAGCAGATGAAAAAATTGAATATGACTCTTGACGAGGTTATAACTCTTGCTTCTATCGTTCAGGCGGAAGCGCCTGACGTGGAATCTATGAAGAAAATTGCTTCAGTATTTGAAAACAGACTGGCAAATCCTGAGGAGTTTCCGAGACTTGAATCCGATCCAACCACTTATTATGTGGACGAAGTAATAAGACCTAATATTGAAATTCCTTCCGAAGCAATATTCGAGGCCTATGATACATATAAATCAAACGGTCTGCCTCCGGGAGCTATAGGTAATCCCGGAATCGACGCAATAGAAGCGGTATTATTTCCTGCGGATACTGATTATTATTTCTTCTTTGCTAATATTGAAACGAATGAAACCTTCTTTGCTGAAACAAATGAAGGGCATGAGGCAAATAAAGATATGGTGAGAGAGCAGCAGGAAGCAGGAAATGATGATGGAGAAGAATAGCTTGGATAATTTTAATAATTTAGAGGTTCTGGCGCCGGCCGGAGATATGGAGAGATTTAATGCCGCGCTTGATTACGGCACTGACGCTGTATATCTTGGTGGAAAGGGCTTCGGCATGAGAGCTTCGCCCGGAAACTTTTCTTTTGAACAGTTAAAAGAGGCTGTGGAAAGGGCGCATGAAAAAGGTGTAAAGGTTTATTTGACTTGTAATACCTTGCCAAGGAATAATGAGATACCGTATTTCAAGGAGTTTATAGAGAATACTGAACTATGCGGCGTTGACGCGGCAATAGCGGCGGATCTGGGACTTATGTCGCTTATAAAGAAATACGCTCCTGATCTGGAAATACACATGTCAACTCAGACAGGTATCGTTAATTATGCAACAGCAAACGAGCTTTATAATATGGGAGCAAAGCGGGTTGTTCTTGCAAGAGAGCTGTCTATAGATGAAATCGCTGAAATAAGAGCAAAGTCTCCTGCCGATATGGAAATCGAGGTTTTTGTACACGGAGCTATGTGCGTATCCTTTTCGGGCAGATGTCTTCTTTCAAGTTATCTTGTAAATCGTGACGCCAACAGAGGAGAATGCGCTCAGCCGTGTCGATGGGGTTATCATTTAATGGAGGAAAAACGGGAAGGGCAGTATTTTCCGGTATTCGAGGACGAAAATGGTACATATATCCTTAATTCCAAGGATTTATGTATGATTAATCATATTGATAAGCTTGCAGAAGCAGGAGTGACCAGCTTAAAAATTGAAGGCAGGGCAAAATCCGCTTATTATGTATCTGTTATAACAAATGCCTATAGAATGGCGGTGGATTGGCATAAGAAGCACGGTGCGGTTCCTGTTCCGGAATGGATAAGCAGCGAGGTATTTAAGGTTAGTCATAGAAAATACTGTACGGGCTTTTTCTTTGGGCATCCGAAGGATTGTCAGTATTATGAAACGGGCGGCTATATAAGAAACTATGATGTAGTTGCAGTAGTTGACAGATGTGAAAACGGTATTATTTATGCTACGCAAAGAAACAGATTTTTTGCGGGAGATGAATTAGAAGTGCTTTCCCCGGGGGAAAAACCGTTTTCAATTATTCCTGAGAAATTGTTTGATGAAAACGGCGAAATACTTGAAACGGTGAATCATGCAATGATGAATTTCAGTTTTCCGTGTAGTACGGCGTTTCCGGTTAATTCAATAATAAGAAAAAGGATTCTTTAAATTAAAAAGCCTTCGGCAATTTTTTGCTGAAGGCTTTTGTTTATGATTTATTATAATTCATTATGATGGATAAACTGGTAAAGCTATTTCGTAATCTTCTTCGTTTACGCCTCTCATTATGGCGTCTATTAGATCCTGGTGCAATACGACGTTTCCGTTTTGTCTGTCAAAAAGAGCGAACGCTTCGCCGCCGTCGATTCCGTCAAAGCCGTTATCCCACCAAATAGGCAGAATTCCGTTTTGACGTGCTGCTTTTGTTACATACTCTACATAATATCTTCTTGTATCGCTATATCCGGCTTTATTATTGACAGCTCCGTATTCACCCATTATAACCGGAATGCCATTGTCAGAAAACGTTGTTTTTAATCTGCCGAATATATCGTCAACCCATTCCTCCTGACCCCATCTGTCGTTTGTCGGACCGCCTTTGCCCCATGAATTTCTACCCTCGCCTGCAAAACTCCACGGATCGTAAAAATGAAATTCAACCATTATCTTATTCTCTGCTGTGTCGTCTGGTATCTGTAAACCGCTGATCGCATATTCGGCGTTTGTATTATATGCCTGAACGATTAATATTCTCTGCGGATTATTTCCGCCGCCTGCGCGAACGGTATCCACAAAGCTCTGGTTAAGCTTGTTTGTGAGATGCAAATATGCGTCGGCCGGCTTGTCGTAGCCTTTATGTAACTCATTCATTCCGGCAAAAAGAAGCTTTTCGTCATAGTCCTTAAATCTGTCGGCAATCTGCGTCCAGAGAACTGTAAATTTCGAGATCATCTCAGCTTCGTCAGTCGGCTCCGGGGTAAGCCAGGATGACGAGGTATCGTTACCGTCATGATGTATATTAATAATCGCGTACATACCATTGTCAATAACATAATTAACTACCTCTTCAACGCGGTTCATCCATTCCTCGTCTATTTTATATTCCGGCGCTTCTGAGAAATGTCCCATCCAGGTTACAGGAATTCGGACGGTGTTGAAGCCTGCTGATTTTACAGCGTCAATAAGTTCTTTCGTTACAATCGGGTTTCCCCATGAGGTTTCGGAAGAAAGACCGCTGCCGACTGAGTCAAGACTGTTTCCAAGATTCCAGCCGACCTTCATATCGCTGAATACGTCGGCTGCTGTAATAGAGCTGATATCCTTTTTAGCGTCTGATTTAGAATCTGAATCCGAACAGCCGGCTATTACTGAAAAGCCGAGAATTACAGCCGCTGCCGCAGACAGTATTTTTTTAAATTTCATTTAATAATCCTCCGTTATTTTTTATAAAGTAATTATAGCAAATTAATTTTATTTGCGCAATATAAAATATTATAGCATTGAGCTTAATTTCAAAGCTGCTTCAAATGTTGATAATTTTGTTCTGAATACTGTTATACCGTATTTTTCAGCAGTAATTATAAATTCATTGTCCTGCGGTATATTTTCCGCTATTACTATGCAGGATGCTTTTTTCTGATATGCGACAGCAAGAGTATTTATATTCGATATAACAGTAACAAGGATCTGGTTTTCCTTCAGCTTTCCCAGAGCCATGCTCAGAAGATCGCAGCAGTATATTCCGGAAATCTCCGGATTCCTTCCGTAAGAAATCTGTATAAAATCAGGTGATTTATTTATATCGCATGGTTTCATCGGATATAGACCTTCATAATAATTTGAGTGCCCTCTCCGACCTTTGAATGTACAGTCATTTCATCGGTATATTTTTTCATATTAGTAAATCCCATACCTTCGCCGAAGCCCATTGAACGAAGATTCTCATCGGCGGTTGAGTATCCTTTTTGCATTGCCGCTTCAACGTTTTCTATTCCCGGACCTATATCGGTCAGATTCATTGTAATACAGTCGTCGGTAATTTCAACTGTGATATTGCCGCCGTTGGCATGTATTATCATATTTATTTCACCCTGATAAAGAGCAAGGGAAACGCGTCTAATAATTTCAGCGTCAAATTTAAGCTCTCTGAGCTTTTCCCTTATATCGTCGGATATTTTTCCGCCGTTTTCAAAATCGCCTGATTTGACTTCATATTTAAAAATCTTATTCACTATTTAAGCTCCATGTTTAAAAAAAATTTACAGTCTTATTATAGCAAGAAATTAATATGATGTAAAGTATAATCTGAGAATGAGCGATAATATATTTATCAAGGAGGCAATGTATATAGAACAGAGATTGTAGAATTTTTAACGATTTTGTGGAAAATTGACAAATAATTAAATGTTCATTAGTGAGATATTCGAATGGATTTTAAAACTGGTTTATGTTATAATTAAAAAGCATGGGTATACGTTGATCATATACTTAATTAACCAAGGAGGTCCAATAATGAGTAAAAGTACAAACGCAGTTCCTTTTAACGGTACTGCCGCTCAGGAAGCAGAGCTGCTGAAAGTGATTGCTGAAAAGAAAGATGACAGAGGCGCTCTGATGCCTATTTTACAGAAAGCGCAGGATATTTACGGCTATCTTCCTATTGAGGTTCAGACTATTATTTCCAATGAAATGAATATTCCGTTAGAAAAGATTTACGGAGTAGTGACGTTTTACTCGCAGTTTTCACTTAATCCTAAGGGTAAATATCAAATATCCGTCTGTCTTGGAACGGCTTGCTACGTTAAAGGCTCGGGCGATATTTATAACAAGCTTCAGGAAAAGCTCGGTATTGAGGGCGGCGGATGTACTCCGGACGGAAAGTTTTCCCTTGAAGCGTGCCGCTGTATAGGCGCTTGCGGCCTTGCTCCGGTTATTACTGTTAATGACGAGGTTTACGGCAGACTTACTGTTGACGATGTAGATGACATTCTTAAAAAATATGCCGATTAATTATGTTTTCTGAAATTTCCCGGCATCTTCTTGATATATTTCACAATTCTGCTGAAGCAAAGGCGACTCTTGTCAGTATTCGTATTTATTCGAATAAATGTGCGGGACTTCTTACAGTGGAGGTTGCGGACAATGGTACGGGAATCGCAAAATCTGATCTTGAATCAGTTACCGATCCGTTTTTTACTTCAAGACAAAACAGAATAACAGGTCTTGGAATCCCGTTTTTCAAGCAATCTGCGGAATGTACGGGAGGTACGTTTGAAATTTTATCTAACTGTGGGAACGGCGTTTTTATAAGAGCTGTTTATAGTACGGATCATGCCGACTGTCCGGTTATCGGAAATCTAAGGGACGATTTGGCGGCAGCGGTTTTGAATGAAAACGCGCCCGATATAAGCTTTTTCTTTCAGTCGGATGGTAAAAGGCTTGAGTTTGATACGCGTAAAATGAAAGAGGAAGGTCCGGCGGATAATTATAGCTTATGGTATAGAATTAGAAGATATTTTGAGGAAAATTCGGAATTTTTAAATATTGACAGTTACGGCAGAAAAATTTTTCGTTATAAGGAGGAAAAAATGAAAATAGAAGAATTAAACGCTATTAGAGATAAAATGAAAGCTCAGGTTACTCTAAGAGCAGAGGATCCCGACAACACAAAGATTGTTGTCGCCATGGGGACATGCGGAATTTCAGCCGGTTCGAGAGAAGTTCTTACAGCTTTTGCAAACGGAGCAGCTGAAAAAAATCTTGCAAATGTAACGGTTACACAGACAGGCTGCATTGGAATGTGCCAGTATGAACCGATCGTTGAAATATATGAAAAGGGAAAAGATAAGGTTACATATGTAAATATGAGCGCCGATAAGGCGGCCGAGGTTATTGAGAAGCATCTTATCGGCGGACAGGTTGTGTCCGAATATACCGTCTGATAGTATTATTGTTTTATCCTATTGACTTGCAATAAATTGCTGTCAAAAATATGACATGCTGAAAGGAAATTAAATTATGTATCGTTCACACGTTTTGATTTGCGGTGGTACAGGCTGTACTTCATCCGGCAGCGCTGCAATTGAAAAGGCGCTTGTTTCTGAAATCGCAAAAAACGGACTGACCGAAGAAGTGCAGGTTGTCAAAACAGGCTGTTTCGGTCTTTGCGCATTAGGTCCGATTATGATAGTTTATCCGGAAGGAACTTTCTATTCAATGGTTAAAGAGGAGGATATCCCCGAGATCGTTGAAGAGCATCTTCTTAAGGGAAGGGTAGTTACAAGACTGGTTTATCAGGAAACCGTTACCGATAACGGAATTAAGTCTCTTCAGGAAACTGCATTTTATAAAAAGCAGAATCGTGTTGCTCTGAGAAACTGCGGTGTTATTAATCCTGAAAATATCGAAGAATACATCGGAGAAAACGGTTATCAGGCTCTTGCAAAGGTTCTTACTGAGATGACCCCGGAGGATGTTATACAGACGATTCTCGATAGCGGTCTTCGCGGAAGAGGCGGCGGCGGTTTCCCAACGGGTATGAAATGGAAGCTTGCCAGAAACATTGTAAAGGACGCGGATCAGAAATATGTTTGCTGTAATGCAGACGAGGGAGATCCGGGCGCATTCATGGACCGTTCAGTGTTAGAAGGAGATCCTCATGTAGTTTTGGAGGCAATGGCAATCGCAGGATATGCAATAGGCGCAACACAGGGCTATATTTATGTCCGCGCCGAATATCCGATTGCAGTTGAGCGTCTTGAAATAGCAATTAAGCAGGCGCGCGAGTATGGTCTGCTCGGTAAAAATATCTTTGGCACTGATTTTTCATTTGATATAGGCTTGAGACTCGGCGCCGGCGCTTTCGTATGCGGCGAGGAAACAGCTCTCATGACTTCTATCGAAGGAAACAGGGGAGAGCCGAGACCAAGACCTCCGTTCCCGGCTGAAAAGGGTCTTTTCCAGAAGCCGACTATACTTAATAATGTTGAGACATATGCGAATATTCCGCAGATAATATTAAACGGCGCTGATTGGTTTGCTTCAATGGGTACTGAAAAGTCCAAGGGAACAAAGGTATTCGCATTGGGCGGTAAGATACATAATACGGGACTTGTTGAAGTTCCTATGGGTACTACTCTGAGGACAGTTATTGAAGAAATCGGCGGCGGTATTCCAAACGGGAAAAAATTCAAGGCTGCACAGACAGGCGGTCCTTCCGGAGGATGCATACCAGCGGAGCATATGGATATACCTATAGATTATGATAATCTTATAAGTATAGGTTCAATGATGGGCTCCGGCGGTCTTATCGTAATGGACGAGGACAACTGTATGGTTGATATTGCTAAATTCTTCCTTGAATTTACAGTAGACGAATCATGCGGAAAATGTACGCCTTGTCGAATAGGAACAAAGCGTATGTATGAAATGCTTGATAAAATAACCAGAGGTCAGGCTACGCTTGAAGATATTGACAAGCTTGAAGAGCTTTGCTATTACATTAAGCAGAATTCTCTCTGCGGACTTGGACAGACAGCTCCGAATCCGGTTCTTTCTACATTACGTTATTTCAGAGACGAATATATTGCTCACGTAGTTGATAAGAAATGTCCGGCTGGAGTCTGCAAGCATCTTCTCAGCTTCGAGATTGATCCTGATAAATGCAAGGGCTGTACGATGTGTGCAAGAGTATGTCCGGCAGGCGCAATAAGCGGAGCCGTTAAGACGCCTCACGTTATTGACAAGGATAAATGTTTGAAGTGCGGCGCCTGCATAGAAAAATGCAAATTCGGCGCTATCACCAAGAAATAGTGGAGGAATCGGAAATGGAATATATTAATCTGAAAATAAACGGTGTGGAAGTTTCCGCGCCAAAGGGCTCTACAATCCTTGAAGCTGCCCGTCTTGCAAACGTTGATATTCCTACACTTTGTTATCTAAAGGATATCAATGAAATCGGCGCCTGTCGCATCTGCGTTGTAGAGGCTAACGAGGGACGCGGATTCAGGATAGTAGCTTCCTGTGTTTATCCTGTCAGCGAGGGTATGGAGGTTTTGACAAATTCTCCTAAGGTTATTGAATCCAGAAGAAAGACGTTGCAGTTGATTCTTTCGAATCACGACAGAAAATGTCTTTCATGCGTAAGAAGCGGAAACTGTGAGCTGCAGAAGCTTGCAAGAGATATGGGCGTAGATGATGAAAGCGTTTACGACGGCGAAAAGAATAAATATGATATTGATAATTCCGCAGCTCATATGTTCAGGGATAATAATAAATGTATTCTTTGCAGACGCTGCACAGCAGTCTGTGAAAAGGTTCAGGGAATCGGAGTTATCGGCGCTAATGAGAGAGGATTCAAAACGGTTATAGCCAGCCCGTTTGATATGGGGCTTGGAGAAACAAGCTGCGTTTCCTGCGGACAGTGTATCGCTGTTTGTCCGGTTGGCGCGATATCTGAAAAGGACAATACAAACGAGGTATTTGCCGCACTTGCAGATCCGTCTAAGCATGTCGTAGTACAGGTGGCTCCTGCTGTTAGAGCGGCGCTAGGAGAAGCGTTCGGTCTGCCTATAGGAACTGATGTCGAGGGAAAAATGGCGGCAGCTTTAAGAAAGCTCGGCTTTGATAAGGTGTTTGACACAAACTTTTCCGCTGATCTGACCATTATGGAAGAGGCTCACGAATTTATAGACAGAGTTAAAAACGGCGGAAAGCTTCCGCTTATTACTTCTTGCTCACCGGGTTGGGTTAAATACTGCGAGCATTACTTCCCCGATATGACTGAAAATCTTTCAAGCTGTAAATCGCCTCAGCAGATGTTCGGAGCTATTGTTAAGTCATATTATGCTGAAAAGGAAGGAATTGATCCTAAGGATATAGTTTCCGTAAGCGTTATGCCTTGTACGGCAAAGAAATTTGAAATAGGCAGAGATGACGAGGACGGCGCCGGATATCCTGATGTTGATATAGCTATTACTACCAGAGAGCTTGCAAGAATGGTCGAACGTGCAGGTATTCAATTCCTTGCTTTGCCCGATGAAAAATTTGACGATCCGCTGGGTGTTTCGACCGGCGCGGCGGTAATATTCGGCGCTACGGGCGGAGTAATGGAAGCCGCGCTTAGAACTGCGGTCGAAGAGCTTACCGGAGAGGAACTTCCGTCAGTAGATTTTGTAGATGTTAGAGGAACCGAGGGTATTAAGGAAGCCTCCTATGACGTAGCAGGTATGAACGTAAAGGTAGCGGTTGCCAGCGGTCTTTCAAACGCAAGAGAACTGTTGAACAAGGTTAAAAACGGTGAAGCCGATTATCAGTTTATAGAAATAATGGGATGTCCCGGAGGATGCGTAAACGGTGGAGGACAGCCTCAGCAACCGGCAAGCGTTAGAAACTTTACCGACATTAGAGCGTTGAGAGCTAAGGTACTTTATGATCTTGACGAAAGCAGAGAGATCAGAAAATCACATGAAAATCCGGTTATCAAGGAACTATATTCAAATTATCTTGGCGAACCGGGAAGTCATAAGGCTCACGAATTACTTCATACAACATATGTAAAGAGAAGCGTAAATTAATAATAAGACCGGATACTTAAATGAAAGTATCCGGTCTTATTGCTTATATAAAATTTATTGAAATTGATTTATAAGAACTCCCGTGTAAAATACACGGGAGTTAAGCGTTATTTAGGAAGCAGCGTCCTTGCGATTTCTATCGCGTCATAAAGGTCGACTGCGCCGTCCATATTAAAATCGGCAATAATCATTTCTTCAGCTGTAAATGTTCTCAATCCCATAATAGCTTTGGCTATTTCTATAGCGTCATAGAGATCAATCTCTCCGTTGCCGGAAATATCGCCGATCTCTTCCAACGAAATAAATTTTCTGTTGAAACTTTCAGCATAGGTCTGAGCGGTTGAGTTTTTATAGCCGTATATTACAGCAGTTTCTGGAATAGTATCTTTAGCATTAGAAATTTCACAATCAGGGTTATTTATTGCAATGCTTTTTAAGCTTGTACAATCCTTAAATGCCCAGGTTCCTATTTTTGTAACACTTTCGGGGATCGCTATGTTTGTTAAGCTTTTGCAGCCTTCAAATGCACACTCTTTTATTGAAGTTACTGAATCCGGAATTATTATATTTAATAAGCTTGAACAACCGGCAAATGTGTTAGTGTTAATTATATAAATGACGTCAGGAAGTTTAACGTTTGTTAAGCTTGTACACCCAGAAAATGTACCGGATAATCCGGTTAATGTAACGCTGTCAGGAATATAAATGCTGGTTAAGCTTGTGCAATCCTTAAATGCGTTTAATCCTATATAAGTAACTGATTCAGGAATGCTAATGCTGGTTAAGCTTGAACAACCGGTAAATGTGATATTTTCTATTTTAGTAACTGAATCGGGGATAGCTATACTTTTTAAATTTGTACAGAGGTAAAACGCTCCTATTCCTATATAAGTAACCGATTCAGGAATATTAATACTAGTTAAATTTGAACAATTACAAAATGAATACCTATCTAGTGATTTTACACCGTTAGGTATATTGAAATTTTTCAATGATTTTCCGGCAGGGTATTTAATTAATTCAGTTTTATTTTTATCAAATAACAATCCGGCTGAACTGCTGTAATATTTATTATTTTCTGTTACATTAATATCTGTTAAACTTTTACACCCATAAAATGCAGATGAACTTATATATACAACATTATCAGGAATGTTTATGCTTATTAAGCTTAAACAATCCTTAAATGCCCATATGTTTATTTGTGAAACGCTTTCAGGGATAGTTATGATTGTTAAGCTTTCGCAATATGCAAATGCATAAATTCCAATTGTCGCAACAGGAAGTCCCTCGATTTTTGCGGGAATATCCACCTCTACTGCAGAGCTTTTACAGCCGTTTATTGAAATATAATCATATGTTCCGTCGCCGTTCAAATCAACCTTAGTATAGCTTAAATCGCCGTAGGTGCCGGAATCCTCCGCTGAGGAGGAAAACGGCATAATGCCTGATATTGCGGCGCAGCAAGCGATTGCCGTAATAAAACTTAAAGATTTCTTTATGAGCTTCATAACGTCTCTCTCCTTAATTTTTTAATATTATTTTACCATTAAATGATTATAATGTCAATACAAATTACAATTTAATTCCTGACAATCAAATTTATTTACAAAAACTCCCGTGTAAAAATACACGGG
>ERZ791607.126-NODE-126-length-80531-cov-6.339977_pt1 | contig 80531 bp, 79 predicted proteins | sample MGYA00509964_ERZ791607 | MGnify/ENA primary metagenome ERZ791607 (study PRJEB30046, sample SAMN00791907) | human gut metagenome | study: EMG produced TPA metagenomics assembly of the A metagenome-wide association study of gut microbiota in type 2...
TATATAATTATTGTATAATAAAATATCATGTACTATTTGTTTTAAAACATCTAGTACATGACACTATTTATTAGATATCTTTTTGTTCCATAGACTTCTCAGCCTTATCTACTTCCTCTTTTGTATACTCTGTGAGTATCTGTTCCTTAGTAAGCCCAAGCTTGAGCATAACTTTGATAGCCTGTATTCGTTCCCTTTTTCCACCACGTTCTATAAATGCTTCACTCCACTCAAACATACCAGTCACACTTCATTCTAATTCAGCCGTCATTTTTAAGTTATATTTCTGTTCTAAAAGAGCTTTCTTTTCTATATAACATAATTATCAATACCATTACCTGAATTAATAAGGTCAGCTATTGTTATATTGCCAAAGTAATCATTAATAGTCTTCTCAAAGTTCTCCCACATTGTTATTGTCTTACACTCTGAAAGCTTAGGACACTTGTTAGGCTTATTCTCAAGACATGCCACAGGTGCAAGTGAACCTTCCGTGCACTGTAAAATACTAAGAACTGTATATTCTTCAGGTCTTCTTGACAGCTTATAACCGCCTCCCTTTCCACGAAGTGATGTAAGGAAATCATTCTTACTTAGCATAGAAACTATTGACTCAAGGTATTTCTCTGATATTCCCTGTCGTCCTGCTATATCCATAAGTGTTATATATTCTCCATTATCGTGTTCTGCAAGGTCAATCATAACCCTGAGCGCATATCTTCCCTTAGTTGAAATCTTCATATACTTCCTCCAATATCTGTTACAATGATACTTTTATTGTATAAACATACTTTACCACAATGTTTATATATTTTTCAAGTTTATTTTGAATTTTTCTATATTTCCCGAGTTGAATATATGATATTTCGAGTAATTGACTAACTATAACCTGTCTTTATATATTGCAAATGCTTTTTATGAAAATATCATTTTATACTATCCTCCACACACAATGCCCCATACCCCGTTACCGGATTAGGTGTCTGTGTCACACCATCAAGCTGCCTTGCTCCGCTTCGTAGATATGCCTTTAGCTTCTCGCCATACATAAACCTGTCATTTTCCATAACTATCCCCCACTGCATAAGAAGTGCCGCCGCCCCCGTCACAAACGGCGTTGCATATGATGTACCGGTCACGCTTGTATACACAACTCCCTGTCTGGTATCCCTTCTTATACTTATATCCACACCCGGCGCAAGAATATCCGGCTTTATTCCCGCTGTAAGTACATCCGTTAAAGCACTGCCTCTCCCTGAAAATGCAGCATATGCACCTGTATATGAATTATAAGCCCCGACTGATATGCAGCCACCTGCAGTTGCCGGAATAGTTATTGTATCGTATGCAACCGGTCTTATAACACCTGTTGCCCTGTTTAATGATACACTTGCCGGAAGCCATATATTATAAGTTCCCTGACGTACATTTTCACCATAAAGCTGTATTTTCCATATGCCTGATGTTATATAACTTCCCTGTAGCTGTAGATTAATGTATATTTCCTGATAAAGATTATACGGCGAAGGCTCACCTGACAGACTTATGACATTAGTTCTTCCAAGCGTATATCTGCTTATCTTCCCATGTGTCACTATAACCCGTTCAGTGCCATCCGGACTTATAAGCGTTACCCTTATATCATCCCAGTAATACTTCCATATCTGTATATCTATAGAACTCTGATACTCACCAACTGCTATCTCAACTGTATCAGTCTGGGCATTTTTAATGGTACCGCCATAATGGACAGCCTTATCCGCTTCATTTCCGCTTCCTATACATATACTGCATTTATAGCCTGATGCAGCTGCATTTATATAACTCTCAAGCAAAGTATTGCCATTGTGGTCGCCGTAATTCATTCCATAGCTTATATTAATAGCTACCGGTCGGTTATACTCCATCGCCTTTCTTATAATGTAATCTATTGCATCCATAAGGCTGGTTGTTCGCGGAAACTGATTATTATATGAATATCCCATTTTGACAACAATTATATCCGACTCATATGCCACACCGCTCTTTCCACAGGCTATAACTGCCACATTCGTTCCGTGCTGTATATTATCAAATGCGGGAATTCCCTCATTTTCTTCCTGCGATATATCCCTACCTGTATACACATTTCTATCTTTTCCTATAAATGCATCAATATCCGCAGCACTATACTCCCTCTGTAACGTCTGGTCATATATATCCAATATCCTTGTACTCCCGTCAGCATTACGGAACTCACTGCTATATATATCAATTCCCGTATCTATTATAGCTGTTATTACACCTTTTCCACTAAGATACTGTATCCCATTATCTGCTATGCCGCCAATTCCCTGCCCTGTCTGACCTGAGCCAATATTTCCACTTGTATTTTCACTTATACTTTCATTAATATTCCTGCTTATATTCTTATACCCATAAGCCCCCGGCTGACCCACGCGCACATTAGAAGCACACGCCGCAGATTTCGCACGCTCTAACTGGAAGTAAAGGCTCTTTGGCTTTTCTACATAAACTATCTGCGGCTCCTGCGATATAAGTTCTATTGTAGCTTTATCCGTCACTATTATCGCATAATTAAACAACAATTCCCTTACATATACATTATAATTTGCTTTTATATTCTCAAGATTTCCTGTATACCTGACAATTATTTCCCACGTATTATCACGCCAGTTAAAGCCTGTGCTTAGGCTTTCCGAGCTTTCCAGTTCCTCCCTTGTCGCATCCAGTGATACATTCAGAAGATTTTCTATTTTCTGGTTCATATTCCACCATATAATTGACATTAATAATACATATTCAGAATAAAAAAGCATATTCATAACCATACAGGTTACAAATATGCTTTACATTAAATATTCTTTATATCATGTCTTTTTGATAAATTCTATTCTGCACTTAGGACACTTAATACTTATCCTGCCCTTGCCTCTTGGAACTCTTATCTTCTGGGAACAGCTAGGACACTTAAATATCTTATGTGTCTTATTATCTGCAATTCTGAACTTTATCTTATTAATCTTACCAACAACCTTGTAGTGAAATCTAAGATATCTTTCATTCTCCTCTGAACGCTTTGAGATATTACGCGAAAACACCCTGAAATATGTATATATAATACCAATCAGTGCTATGGTATATATCACATTATTTCTTGCAAACATAGTGATGATAAGAAGTATTAAACATATTAAAGACAAATTCCTTGAAAGCTGATCCATCCCATATCTTCCATACATGAATCTTGCCATCTTATCTTTAAAACTATTCATCCAATCATCCAGCCTTTCATAATCACTTTATCATATCATTGCCAGCAGGCAATCACTAGATAATACTCTATCACATATATTATCAAATGCAATTAAAAATATATAAACAATTATGAAATAAGCTGTCCGCTAAAATAAGACATCATAATTAAAAATTTCAAATAAGAATTGATATTAGTATGTCATATAAATGCTTCCGTCCTCTACATCTTTCCAGTAGAACTTATCGTCAAGTATCATATAACTATGTGCTGAGTTCTCCTTTGGAATAGATACTGAACCCGGGTTCATATATATATATCCATCTCTTTGTTCACACTTAGGAACATGTGTATGACCGCACAGAAGAATGTCGCCCTCACATAATGCCGGTATATTCTTCTCATCAAGCTTGTGTCCATGTGCAAGCACGATTGAACGTCCGTTAAAGTTAAGATAAGCCTGTTCAGCAAGAACATTAAAGTCAAGCACCATCTGGTCTACCTCTGTATCGCAGTTACCTCTTACGCATATTATCTGGTTGCGGAGCGGATTAAGCATTGCAATAACTTCCTTGGGAGCATATTCTTTAGGAAGGTCGTTTCTTGGTCCATGATATAAAACATCCCCAAGAAGGACTAATCTTTCTGCTTTTTCTTCTTTAAATCTGTCTAACATCTGTCTGCAATAGTAAGCAGAACCATGAATATCTGATGCTATCATTATCTTTGCCATATATTACTCCATTCCCATATATACTGCTTATGCTGCGTTCTTTGTTACCACTAAGGCTGTTATCTGTATACCAGTGTATTGCTATTTCCTGCCTCCAAACCGCCTCATAATTCAGACCGCTATTTATATACCTGCAGTTATATGTCTTATATTTTTATTAATTATGATGCCAGAAAGTTTATATTACTATCATAGCGGCACAATCTGTTTTTGCATCTGACAACCCAGACTACAATAAATATCGTATTCTCAGATTTTATTACATTTTTGTCGTCAGACACAGGCTAAGACCACATTTTACCTCTTACATCATAATTATACATTTACAGTTATTCTACCTTAAACAACCAGACTATGCAAATGTTGAATTTATATTTCTTCTTCGACAAGGCAAACATTCATCACCAAACTTCTCTGACTGATATTTAATGAGTCCCATCTTCAAAGTCCGCTCAATCCTCTGACACATCAAATTCCGATAAATACCATATTACACTGCCTACCTTGACAGCTTGTTATCTATATACTTAACAAATCCCAGCACATAATATGCAAGTATAATATTAATTGGAAGCTGTATCATATTTTTTGCAAATCTCAATGATAAATAAAATGCAAAACCCTTTCCATACATTATGCTGCACCAGTATGTTCCAAGAAGCACATTGACAAGAAGTGTATCTACTGTCAGTGCAAGTGTACATCTTAAGAGAAACTTAACATCAATAAGCTTTAAAAAGCTCTTCTTTTCCTTTGAATTACCAGAGTCAAAGTTCTCAGCAACCTTCATATTACAGCCATAGAAGAACAGACCATATATAAAGCCTGCAAGTGCCGCACTTAAAGTCCAGCCCGGAAAATATGCACCCTGTGGTTTAATGACAAACTGTATAAGGTCGCCTAAACCACCGCACACAAAGCCCATTACAGGTCCAAACATATACCCTATGGCACAGTTGGCAAGAAACGAAACTGAAATTCTTAATGATGGGGTTACCTGAATAGATACAAACACAGCCAGTACTGTGTGAAGAGCCACCAGTAATGCAGCAAAAACCATTGACTTGATGCTCTTGAACTCTTTTGCAGAAAATGCAAAATTTCTTAGTAAAATAGACATAAAAAAACCTCCTTTGCAGTAATCTTCGCTCTACATAGGAGGTTATTCGCCATAGTATGTAGCAGCGGGATGCGGATTATGTATCGCAAGAAAACTTTTCGTCCGTATGGCAACTCCCTGTCCATACAGCACTTAACGCACATATTCCTACTCTGCTTTTTATTTTTTATTAATAGAAAAACGACCATCTGCCATAACAGCTTTAAGCCATCCTTTCTATTTAGGCATTATTATATACATTGTATACACGGTTGTAAAGTACATTTTTTACAATTTTAATATTTTTTTCAGCAACATTTTCTAAAGTGCTTTGCAAAACCTTCAACAGCGGTCAGTATCCACCACTTATTATATCCATGTTATCTTGCAATACGCTGTACTGCCGGCACCTTATAGTCAGAAGCATAACTTAAGTACTGTTGAAGAGAATTCTCAACCTTATACATATCAAGCACTTTCTTCATAAATGCAATAGTACTCTTTTTGTACTTCATATGCTCTAACACATACACAGCCGCAGTATCATTATAGTTTCTTGCAAACTGCTTTGCAAAACGTGCAAACTTCAACTTATTCAGTTGTTCAATATCATAATAATTCTGCATAATCTCAAGTGCTTCTATAACCTTAGCATTCTCAAAATCAAGCTCTACGCTTGGGCGCTTCACATATATATTGCCGACTTCGCATGTCCTTGCCTTTATCACATTAGAATACAGCTCTATCCTGTCACTTTTATATGATGATACCATATACTTATTATACAGTCTGTATCCTATAAAAAGTCCATCATCGTTATTCTCGCCAAAAAAGTAGTTTAACAGCAGTTCTTCCTGATTTTTATCTTTATCTTCTGCCTTAATATACATTCCCTTTCCTGCCCTTACGATAATGCCGTCATCGCACAGCCTCTCGACTGCACGGAAAAACGCATCATGGCTCATTTTTGTAAAGCCTTTTTCATACATGTCATTGGCAACTATAACAGCCCCCTCTGGAGCTTCTTCAAAGTACTTAATAAGCTTATCTCTGTATTTCATATAACATCATTCCTGCCGTATATATATTACACTTCTTCAAGGCTGATAGTTTCTGTATCTTTCTTAGCTTCTTCTTCACCATCTACAGTTTCTGCCTCATCTTCTATCTCAAAGCCAGCAAGTACATCCTCTTCATCTTCTGCTGCTTCCTCTGATAAAGCTTCTTCCTTCGATGCGGCTTCTTCCTGTGATGAAGTCTCCTCTTTTGCTGCTTCAGCTACAGAAGCCTCTTTATCATCTGAAGGCTTTTCACTATCAGCATTATCTGCTGATACATCGCCTTCTCCTACTTCCTCTGACTTATTGATAACCTTTATTTCTACATCATCTGACTCTGGAAATGCTGCTTTTTCATCGAAATCTTCTTCAAAGTCATCCTCTGAGTCATCCTCAACATCCTCATAATCATCTTCATCATCAACATAGAAATTGACCGGAACTACTTCAACCTTACTTAAATCAGCCTTACCAATAATGTATACAGTATGTATTCCATCTTCATCAGAATTCTCAACATAATTGCCTACCTTTGCAAGCTTTTTGTCTATATCACATGTTACATTAACACCATCTGGAAGTACGATAGATACATTTGCACATATACTCTCAAAGTTGATATATACATCTTTCTCAAAAACAGCAAGTGAAAGGTCGAGTGTCATCTTGGATGCTATAGCCTTAACCTCACATCCCATAAACTCCTCATCCTCAATCTCAACCATTCTGTTCTCACATACAGCATTGTACTTGCGTACTTCAAGCTCTGCGCTGTCATTTTCTTCCTTTGTAAGCTTGCTCTTGGCTGCCTTAAACTTATCATATGCAACCTTTCCTGCAACTGCTGCCGCACCTATACCAACAGCCAGCTTCAATACACCATTTTTCTTCTTAGCCATATACCATACCTCCTGATTATTATATTAATTATTTATCTGTTCATCTCTTTTCGAATACACGCAGCCACAATAGTTCTGTCTGTACAGATTATACTCCTTCGACAGCTCTATCGACCTTTTATATCCTTCTTTTTTCTTAAAATCTGACAAAAGATAGTTAGTTCCTGTTTCCTCTGCTGCCTTAAGACCTATCTCATTAAGCTTTACACTGTTCTTTAAAGGACTTATCGTAAGTGTTGTGGTAAAATAATCAAAGCCAAGCTCACGCGCAAGCATAGCCGTCTTTCTTAGTCTTAGCTCATAACACTTAAAACATCTCTCACCGCCCTCAGGCTCTCTCTCAAGCCCCTTAACAGTACTGTAATAAAGCTCAGGTTCATAATCCCCCTCTATGAATTCAACCTTGTTAGGCGCGGGAAATTCCTTTATAAACCTTATCTGTTCCTCAACTCTTTTCTTATATTCAGCACTCTCTGATATATTCGGATTATAATAGAATACTGTAACATAAAAATACTTTGAAAGAAACTCTATACAACTACTGCTGCAAGGTGCACAACAACTATGAAGAAGCAGTGTGGGAGTCTTTCCCTCTGCCTTTAACTGTTGTGCCATTTTCTCAAGTTCCTTGTGAAAGTTCCTGTGTTCAAACGGTATAGCCATACTTACTCCATTCCTGTTAATGCTTTTTTATGCCACAATCTCGGATAAAGCCTCCATAAGCTTATCCATCTGCTCATCTGTGCCGACTGTTATTCTTAAGTAGTTATCTATGCCCGGCTGGTTGAAATATCTTACAAATATCTTCTTTTCCTTGAGCTTTTCAAATATTTCCTTAGCCGGTACGCTCTTATGTGCTGCAAATATAAAGTTTGCCTTAGAGTCAGGGAATGTAAAGCCAAGTTCGCTAAGTGACTTCTTAGCCTTTTCCCTTGTAGTTATAATCTTATCTACACATTCCTCAAAATATGCCTTATCATTGATAGATGCGACACCATACTTGATAGAAGTCATATTCATAGTGTAAGAATTAAACGAAAACTTAACATCATTAAGAGCCTTTATAAGCTCAGGACTACCGAACGCATAACCTATTCTCATACCTGCCATAGAGCGTGACTTTGAAAATGTCTGCACTACCAGAAGGTTATCGTATTCATTTACAAGTTCTCTTGCTGACTGTCCGCCAAAGTCAATATATGCCTCATCAACGATGACAACTACATCCCTGTTGTGCTCAATTATATCCCTGACTGTATCAAGCCCCATATATAAGCCTGTTGGAGCGTTAGGATTAGGGAATATAACTCCGCCGTTCTCCTTATAATAATCACTTGCTGTTATGTTAAATTCCTTATCAAGTGCCTGCTTTTCATAAGGTATCCTGTAAAGGTCTGCCCATACACTGTAGAAAGAATATGAGATATTTGGAAAGAGTACCGGCTTGCTTCCATTAAAAAATGTAAGGAAACACATAGACAATACATCATCTGAGCCAACTCCTACAAACACCTGATTTTTCTCCATTCCATAATAATCTGCTATGGCACTGACAAGCTCTGTAACATCAGGGTCAGGATATAATCTTAACTTATCTATATCTGTGCTCTCGACTGCTTTTCTTACCTCCGGTGCAGGTGGATATGGATTTTCATTGGTATTAAGCTTTATGACACCACTGTCCTTAGGCTGTTCTCCCGGAACATATGGTTCTACTTTTCTTATATTATTTTCCCATGCTTTCACTTATTTTTCCTCTTTTCATATCAATTCTCATTTATACGCATTTTTTTCATAATAAGTTTGTTAGTTTTTCTTAACTCCCATTTCTTTTGCCACCTCTGCAAACTTAGGAAGTGAATTAACTATAGTATCATAAGATACACAATATGCCATTCTTACATATCCTGCACAACCGAAGGAAGAACCGGGAACGATAAGTATATTATGCTTCTTTGCCGTGTCACAGAATATATTTTCATCCTCTGTTGGTGACTTTACGAAAAGATAAAATGCTCCTTCTGGCTTAACACACTCAAAACCAAGTTCTGTAAGACCCTCATAAAGTGCCTTTCTGTTCTTGTCATAAGCATCTATATTAACATTTGCATCTAAACACTTAGCTATAACCTTCTGCTGGAGTGAAGGTGCATTGACGAAACCAAGTATACGTGTTGCAACTGAAGCTGCAGCTTTCATATCCTCTGCATCCACAACCTCATCCGGAATAACAAGATAACCGATACGCTCGCCCGGAAGTGAAAGCGACTTGCTGTATGAATATCCAACAATAGTATTGTCATAGTACTTAGTAAGATATGGGACTTCAACACCATCATATGCAAGCTCTCTGTATGGTTCATCTGCAATAAGGAATATTTCTATGCCTAATTCCTTCTGCTTATCTTCCATAATCTTTGCAAGCTTTTTGATAGTTTCCTCTGAGTAAACAACACCTGTAGGATTGTTAGGATTATTGACAATAACTGCCTTTGTGTTCTTATTGATAAGCTTCTCAAATTCGTCAAACTTAGGCTGGAATGTGCTTGTATCAGGAGATACTGCAACAAGCTTTCCACCAAAGTTGCCCACATAATTCTTATATTCACCAAAGAAAGGGGCAAATGTAAGAACCTCATCACCCGGATTAAGAATAGTCTTAAGTACTGTATTAAGACCGCCTGCTGCACCAACTGTCATAACTATATTAGTATAGTTAAAATGTGTATCAAATCTTTTATTGAGTGACTGTGCTATAGCCTCTCTTACATCCTCAAAACCTGAGTTGCTCATATATCCGTGAAGGACTACAGAATCTTCTTCATCAACGACTTCCTTAATCGCCTCATTAACCTCTGCAGGCGCTGGCACATTAGGATTACCTAAAGAGAAATCATATACATTCTCAACTCCATATATCTTAGCAAGTCTGTTGCCTTCCTCAAACATAGCTCTTATTACTGAACTTCCTTTAACAAGTGCTTTCATAGATTCTGCTATCATTATATACCTCATTTCTACGCACATTTTGCGCAATAAGGATTTTGTGCCAGGTGCGCTCAGACACAAAAACCGCGCGTGAAAACATAATTTTCACTTTTTAGACATTATATGTATTAATTATATCAAATCCTGCGATTAATTCAATATTCTATCTGTTATTATCTGTTAAATACCATATTTTTCATAAAAACTCTTTTTCTTCTGATATAAACATTTTAAATGTATTCGTGTCACAGATAAAACGATATATTTTTACGCCTACTATTTTATAGTAATAATATTATTTATATTATTCTTCACAATCCGTTTTGTTAATTACCAGAATATTAAATTCAATTATGATTTATAAAAATTGTCACGAAATACCGCTATAATCCCATCTGAATAATACAATACTTCATATCTGTCATCGCTAAGATACGCATTTACATCGTACCCCTTAGCCCCGCCCCTTAAGTCTATAGCCACATATTCAGCAGACTTATCAGTATAATACAACTCATAAAGCTCACTTCTTTGGGATAGCTTTGCACATAAAAATGTTGTCGCTATTACACTTGCATCGTCAGGTATAACAGAAAGTCCCTCATCAATAGTACTGTACACCTGCTGTCTTTCCTCATCCAGAGTGTCAACTGCCGTCTCAAGCTTTGGAAGATTATATGCCGTGAAAAATATTGTAACAGCCGCCACCACTGAATATATAAGTCCTAACCTCTTCTTAACATCAATATCTGAAAGATTGATAATGACAAGATATATGAGCAGCAGTCCTGAACCAAACACATAATGAAAATATATACTGTGCATATACTGATAATCTGTTACAAGATTAAACAGGACATATGGACCGATAAGGACATATCTTGACCACTTCTTCGTCATAAGCGGAAGAAATAACAGCACACCCATTGTCTGTATTATAAATGTTATGTTATCCACCGCAAATATCTGTGTTACAAGATACGCAGGATTAGCAAATGCAGTCTTTATAACCGAAAACATATTGCCATCGCCCTCAGGTATCATATTATTATAACGTCCTGACATAACACCATTTCCAGCATATTTAAGGAATATACACACACCAAGACAGTACAGTGCAGAAGTTATAAAAAGCACTGCACCTTTCTTTCTCATACATTTATTAAGCAGCATATATAATCCAACAAACATCATAAGCACGCTTGCATCTTCTTTTATGAGCCACACAAGCACCGCAGATATACACATTCCAACTGTATTATCTTTTTCCATAAACAACAGAAATGTACTTAATAACAGAGGAAAGAACATATTTTCATGTATATCATAAAAACATCCCCCACTCATAACAGGATATAAGCAATAAATTATTATTATAAGTGCTGTTTCCCAGCCTGACAGCTTTCTGTGCCTGCATATAAGTGCAAGTGGTATGACAGCCGCCGCTATAAGAACCGGCTGTATTATCTCAAGTGCGACCGGTGAGGTAAATATCATATAAAACGGCAGTATAAGATAGAATACCGGTGATACATGGACACACATATGTGACAGAAGATAATCTCTTTCACTTGTCGTTTTCATCGTTCCCGTGGTTTTCATATAATAAAACATCTGTGAGAACAGTCCCATATCAAAGTTAGGTGAACCATAAGACAGATATCTTGTCACCATGCAGAAGCTCACAAATAAAATATATAAACCTCCTGACACAGCCATAATGATTATATATGACTTTTTTGACATGTTAATATGCACTATTCCTGCATATCTTATGCAGTATATTACCGCCATTACAGTAAGTGCACTCATCGCCACAACAAAATATATGTCATTATTCTGCAGCACACTCACGCATGCATATAAAAACACTGATGCCACAAGCACTCCACCCTCAATCTTACGTGAAAGTGCCTCATTTTTCTTTTCAAATATATAGTATACAATATACAAAAGAACAGTAAGTATAATCACTGCTGCCGCCATAAACGGAAGCTTCACCATTCTTGCATAATCCAGTGTATTTATTGTTACATTCCTGACATTCATAACTATAGTCTGCATTAAACAAATAAAACACCACGCCGTAAGAAACCTTACGGCGCAGTGCTCTAATGTAATAGCTTTCTTTAAATGGGTTATTATACTATCCATTTGCTATTTATCCCTCTCTTGATGTTCTTTTTTTCTGACAAAATGAGCTTACTTCGTCCCACTACATTATGATACCCATACGAATTGCTCCGCAGCTTTGCTGCTCTCGCAATTAGATGCTGTTAATGTATTCCGTAAGAAACATTATCGCTGCTCCCGTGTCCGCTCTCTTGGCAGTACACTTTGACAGTGAGAAGTAGCCCGCATCTGTGTCAAAGGAAAACTTTGATATAAGTCTGTTTCTTATATCTTCCTCATAGGCTGGAAGGTATCTTGCCATAACACCTCCGATAACCACGTCCCTGTCAAATATTACATACAGGTTGTTAATACCGGTTGTAAGATTATCAAGATACTCATCAAATATATGATTACATTCTTCATCATTATCAGACAGCTTCTCAAAAAACTCATCAAGTGTAAGACCTATATCTGTTGATATATTCTTAGTTGAAAGATAGCTCTCAAGACAGCCGTTTCTACCACACATACATTTCTTCCCACCCGGATACAGTGTCATATGTCCGAATTCGCCGTATCTGTTATGCTCGCCTTTCTTGATAGTATTGTTGCTGACACCAGCTCCACCAACACCATCACTTACCATAAGATAAAGCTTTTCCTCAAGATCTTCTTCCTTTAGTGCATTTTCATTCTTATGTGCATACCAGTAATCAGCAAATGCGCCTGCTCTTGCATCATTCTGTACTATATAATTATACTTTATATATCTTGTTATATTGTCCGTCTTATAATTCTTAACCTTAAGAGGTGGTGAGAATATTAACATACTGTTATCAGAGTTAAAAACACCCGGCATAGTAATGCCTACTCCTAACAGATTATCCTCTGATATATGATTAGCCCTTATGACATTATAGGCAAGTTCAGCCACCTTTATACCATAATTGGCATCTGTGCTGAATTCTGTCTTAAGGCTTATCTCATCCTTTATCTCACCACTAAGGTCGATAAGGCTTGTTCTTATCTCGGCTGGACATATATTTACACTTACAGCATATCTTGCAGATGCATTTACAGTTATCATCTGTGCCTTTCTGCCGCCAGTTGAGTCAAAGTTACCCTCAAGAAGTATAAGTCCTTCTTCTTTAAGAAGCTTGATATTCTGGTTAATAGTAGGAAGTGACAGACCAAGAGTATCTGCTATCTCCTGTCTTGATATGCTGTTGCTGTTATATATAAGCTTAAATATTCTGTTTTTATTATACTTTCTAACTTCTGACGTAGTTATTTTCTGTGTTGATATCATTTATTCACCAAATACTGCCTTATAATCTTTCTGGAATTTTTCTATACCTGCATCTGTTAATGGATGATGTACCATCTGCTCTATAACCTTGTATGGAACAGTTGCTATATCAGCACCTGCAAGTGCGCAGTCAGTAATATGTATAGGGTTTCTTACGCTTGCACAGATAATCTCTGTCTGGATATCATAGTTAGAGAATATGCCAACAATATCCTCAATAAGCTGGATACCCGGCTGTGATATATCGTCAAGTCTTCCAAGGAAAGGTGATACATATGCAGCACCTGCTCTTGCAGCTAAAAGTGCCTGATTAGCTGAGAATATAAGTGTCACATTACACTTGATGCCTTCTGCTGAAAGGACTTTAACTGCTTTAAGGCCTTCTACTGTCATAGGAATTTTAACTACCATATTAGGGTGTATTGCTGCTATCTCACGGCCTTCCTTAATCATCCCCTCAGCATCTACTGTTGTAGCCTTTACCTCTCCACTTATTGGACCGTCAACAATGCTTGTGATTTCCTTTATTACTTCGTTAAAATCTCTGCCTTCCTTTGCTATAAGTGAAGGATTAGTTGTAACTCCACATATAACTCCCATATCGTTAGCTTTTCTGATATCATCTACATTCGCTGTATCAATAAAAAATTTCATATATAATCCTCTTTTCTGCGCACGTTTTTTGCGCATAACGAGTTTGTGTCAAGTGCGCGCAGACACAAATCCCACGTGTGAAAAATCTATTTTTCACACTAATCTCCTCTCATTCTACATAACATCAAACACTGGTTTTAAGGCAGGATATATCTGCCTGAATGTATTATAACGTGAATTGTATCTGTCTGCAATCGCTTTTTGTGGTTCTATTGTCTTACATATCTTAACTATACTGTCTGCGGCTTCCTGAACACTGCTATATTCTCCGGCAGCAACCATTGCAAGCATTGCAGCCCCCATTGAAGGACCTTCCTCTGACTTTAACAGATTGACCTTTATTCCAAGTACATTAGCCATAATACGGCACCACAACTCACTCTTGGCACCGCCGCCGCACATCTTTGTTTCTGTTATGTTTATTCCAAGTTCTTTTGCAACCTCGAAAGAATCTCTTATTGCAAATGCAACACCCTCAAGAACAGCCTGTGTCATATCTGTCCTTGTGCTGTCCATAGTCATTCCTGTAAATGTAGCTCTTGCGAGCGGATTGTTGTGAGGTGAACGCTCACCCATAAGATATGGCAGAAAATATACATGGTTATTGCCAAGCATATAATCTGTTATACATTCCTGTGCAGCCTTATAATCGGTGTCTTTAAGAATTCCATCCATCCACCAGCCGTTACATGAAGCTGCGCTTAACATACATCCCATAAGATGATAGTTTCCATCTGCGTGGTCAAATGAGTGAAGTGCATTGTTATTATCAACTCCAAACTCTTTGTTTGATATAAATATAGTTCCGCTTGTACCAAGTGATATGTTACACATACCATCTCCGACAGTTCCAGTTCCGACTGCCGCTGCCGCATTATCACCTGCTCCTGCTGCAACGATAACATTTTCTGAAAGACCAAGCACCTCTGCTGCTTCTTTAGTAAGGCAGCCGACTTTTTCATAGCTTTCATAAAGTCTAGGAAGCTGTTCTCTTGATATATCACATATCTTTATCATCTCGTCTGACCAGTCACGCTTCTTAACATCAAGCAAAAGCATGCCTGAAGCATCTGATACATCTGTACAATGTACCCCCGTAAGCCTGTATGCAAGATAATCCTTTGGAAGCATTATCCTGGCTATCTTTTTAAAGTTTTCAGGCTCATTTTCCTTAACCCATAAAATCTTAGGTGCTGTAAAGCCTGCAAATGCTATATTAGCTGTATATTCTGTGAGCTTATCTTTTCCTATGACATTGTTAAGATAATCACATTCTTTAGTTGTTCTTCCATCATTCCACAAAATAGCCGGTCTTATGACCTTATCATTCTCATCAAGTATAACAAGACCATGCATCTGTCCGCCAAAGCTTATACCTGCCACTTTATCTGCATCGTAACCAGCTACCAGCTCCTTTATGCCCTCACATGTCTTTTCATACCAGTCATATGGGTTCTGTTCTGACCATCCTGGCTTTGGAAAGTCTATTGGATAGCTTTTGGATACTGTATTAACTATATTGCCTGTTGGCTCCATAAGTATAAGCTTCACTGATGATGTTCCTAAGTCAACTCCTATGTAATACATAAAACACCCCTTTTTCTTTTTTTACTATTTTTATTTAGAAAAAGAAGCGCAACGTACCTCTATAATACTGCGATTCTTTTCCTGGCTTACATCTGCATTAAGCAAATGGATTCTCTGACTTATAAAGCACTCCTGCTGGCTGGTTGTAAGCTATATCTTCAACGCCGATATACTTAAATACATCGAATAAAGCCTTGCCAAAGTGTCCGAATGCAACTGCACCGTGATGTGGATAATTCTTCTCAATAAGTACATGTCTGTAAAATCTTCCCATCTCATTAATAGCAAATATACCGATTGAACCGAATGAACGTGTTCTTACTGGAAGAACCTCACCCTGTGCTATATATGCTCTTAACTGGCTGTCAGATGTACTCTGTAATCTGAAAAATGTAATATCGCCTGGCACAATATCGCCTTCAAGTGTTCCGTTTGTAACCTCTTCTGGAAGTGAACGTGCCATAATCATCTGGTTCTTCATCTCACAGAATGCAAGCTTGCTTGAAGCTGTGTTACCACAATGGAATCCCATAAATGTATCTTTAATTGTATAATTAAACCTGCCCTTGATATCTTCGTTATAAATATCAGAAGGTACTGTATTATTAATATCAAGAAGTGTAACTGTATCGTTACTTACAACTGTTCCTATAAACTCGCTGAGAGCACCATAAATATCAACCTCACATGATACAGGAATTCCCATAGCTGTAAGTCTTGAATTAACATAACAAGGTACGAAACCAAACTGTGTCTGGAATGCTGGCCAACACTTTCCTGCTATGGCAACATACTTTCTTGAGCCCTTGTGTGCCTCTATCCAGTCAAGAAGTGTAAGCTCATACTGTGCAAGCTTAGAAAGTATTTCAGGCTTCTTGTTACCTGCTCCAAGCTCCTCCTCCATGCTCTTTACTACTGAAGGAATTCTTTCATCACCCGCGTGATTGTTATAGCTTTCAAAAAGGTCAAGCTCTGAATTCTCTTCTATTTCAACACCAAGATTATATAACTGGTTAATAGGTGCATTACATGCAAGGAAATTATTAGGTCTTGGACCAAAGCTTATTATCTTAAGATTATTGAGTGCATATACAGCTCTTGCAACCGGAAGGAACTCATGAATCATATCTGCACACTCTTCTGCTGTTCCAACAGGATAATCCGGAATATATGCCTTAACTCCTCTTAGCTTAAGATTATAGCTTGCGTTAAGCATACCGCAGTAAGCATCACCTCTGTTGCCTACAAGTCCGCCATTAGCTGATGTTTCCTCTGCTGCTGCAACAAACATCTTAGGTCCGTCAAAGTACTTTGCAAGCATAGTTTCTGATATTTCAGGGCCAAAGTTACCAAGATATACGCAAAGTGCATTACATCCTGCCTTCTTAATATCTTCAAGTGCCTGCTGCATATGTATTTCGCTTTCAACTATACAGACAGGACATTCGTAAATATCAGCCTCATCATACTTATTCTTATATGCCTCAACAAGTGCCTTTCTTCTGTTTACTGATAAGCTTTCCGGGAAACAGTCCCTGCTGACAGCTACGATACCAATCTTAATTTCTGGTTTGTTGTTCATTGTAAAATCCTCCATTCTGCCTATACCATGACTACACCCCTGCTACCACTCTCATTTTTATTCCTGATGTGTGTAATCACAGCATAACTTAATTAAATGCAATAACTTCTGATAAAACCTGAATATGGAAAATGCGTACCTGTTACTGCATTTTCCATATCTGGTTATAGTAACCTTGTACTTTTGATAAATACATTGCAAAAAGTTACTTATATAATATTATTTTTATCTGTATTTTGCAATATGTATAGTGATTTTTATTTAATATTTTTAATAAAACCAAACTCTTTACATATCAATTATACATTTTATCTGCTTTCTGGTGTATGCCACTTCCACTCCTGTACTTCTGGTAAGTCCATACCATACTCGCTTATATACTGCTTATGTGCAACTAAAGTATCTCTCATCTTCTGGAGAAGGTATGAGCCCTTGTTGCCAAGCTGTGGAAGTGCATTGATAACAGCCTGTACAAGATGATAACGGTCAATCTCGTTCTGTACTCTCATATCGAAAGGAGTGGTGATTGTACCCTCTTCCTGATATCCGAATACATGAAGATTTCTGTTATGTCTGTAGTATGTAAGCTCATGTATAAGTGTTGGATAGCCATGGAATGCAAATATAATTGGCTTATCCTTTGTAAATAAAGCATCGTAATCTGTGTCTGAAAGACCATGTGGATGCTGTGTATTTGACTGAAGCTTGAATAAATCGACTACATTTATAAATCTAATCTTTAATTCAGGCATATTATCTCTTAATATAGTTACGGCTGCAAGTGCCTCAAGTGTAGGTGTTTCGCCACATCCTGCTATTACTACATCTGGTTCTTCACCCTGGTCATTGCTTGCCCATTCCCAGATACCAACGCCCTGTGTACAGTGCTTAACAGCCTGTTCCATAGTAAGCCACTGTGGTCTTGGGTGCTTAGATGTAACAAGCACATTGACATAATCACGGCTTCTTATGCAGTGGTCAAAGCATGAAAGTAAGCAGTTAGTATCTGGTGGAAGATACATTCTTACTACATCTGCCTTTTTATTAGCTATATGGTCAAGGAAACCCGGATCCTGATGTGTAAATCCGTTATGGTCCTGCTGCCATACATTTGATGAAAGAATAAGGTTAAGTGAGGCAATAGACTGTCTCCATGGAAGCTGTGAACATACCTTTAACCACTTTGCATGCTGTGCTGCCATTGAGTCTACTATTCTTATAAATGCTTCATAACTTGCAAAGAAGCCATGACGACCTGTAAGAAGATATCCTTCTAACCAGCCCTCGCACATATGCTCAGAAAGCATTGAATCCATTACACGTCCATCTTTGGCAAGGAATTCATCGTTATCCTTAAGGGCATTGTTCCAGTCTCTATTAGTTTCCTCAAATACTTTTCCTAATCTGTTAGACATTGTTTCATCTGGTCCAAAGATACGGAAGTTCTTTGTCTCCTCATTTAACTTGAATATATCTCTTATGAAGCCTCCAAGTTCAATCATATCCTGACCTTCCTTAGCTCCTGGGAAAGGTACGTCAACGCCGTAATCCTTAAAGTCTGGAAGTCTTAAATCTCTTAAAAGCTTACCACCATTAGCATGTGGATTAGCACTTATTCTGTGGTCGCCCTCTGGTGCAAGTGCTCTTAACTCTGGAATTAATCTGCCATTCTCATCAAATAATTCCTCAGGCTTATAGCTTTCAAGCCACTCGTTAAGCTGCTGTAAATGTTCTGGCTTATCCATCATAATAGGTACCTGATGTGCCCTGAATGTACCTTCGATTTCCTTGCCGTCAACAACCTTAGGTCCTGTCCAGCCCTTAGGAGTTCTAAGAACAATCATAGGCCAGAATGGGCGCTCTGTCTTACCTTCTTCTCTTGCTTCTCTCTGTATTTCCTTAATCTCCTCAATGACAGTATCAACTGTTTCTGCCATCTCTCTATGCATAGTCATAGGGTCGTCACCCTCAACAAAGTAAGGCTTCCAGCCACAGCCATGGAAGAAGCTTTCTATCTCATCATGTGATATACGTGAGAATACTGTAGGGTTGCTTATCTTATATCCGTTAAGATGTAATATTGGAAGTACTGCACCATCTGTAACAGGATTAAGGAACTTATTAGAATGCCATGCTGTTGCAAGTGGGCCTGTTTCTGCTTCACCATCACCAACGATACATGTAGTAATAAGGTCCGGATTATCGAATACAGAACCAAATGCATGTGCTATTGAATATCCAAGTTCACCACCTTCATTGATTGAGCCCGGTGTTTCTGGTGCAACGTGGCTTGATATTCCTCCTGGGAATGAGAACTGCTTGCAAAGCTTCTTAAGTCCTGTCATATCCTGACTTACATTAGGATATACTTCGCTGTATGTTCCTTCAAGGTATGAGTTGGCAACAAAGAAATTACCTCCATGTCCCGGACCAGATATAAGTACCATATCGAGGTCATACTTCTTTATAGCCCTGTTCATATGACAGTATACAAAGTTCTGTCCCGGAACAGTTCCCCAGTGACCTACTATTTTCTTCTTGATATGTTCTGGCTTTAAAGGCTCTCTTAAAAGTGGATTGTCCAAAAGATATAACTGGGCTGCTGCCAGATAGTTAGCTGCACGCCAGTACGCATTCATCTTTTCAAGATATTCATCTGTGATTGGCATCTTTTCAACACACATTTCCTTATTCATCTTAACTTAGTACCTCCATTCTGCGCATTATGACGCATACTATGACTTGTTTTATTCTTCATATCATTTTGTAATGGCTTTTATAAATGTACTTTCTAAAAGCAGTTTTATATTATCACATTATGTATAAATGTCAATACACCAATTGCAAAAATACAATTAAAATACAATCCAATTCATCCTGTTATTGAAAGTATTTTGCCTGTAAATTCTTTTTATTATAAATACTGTTTACTATAACTTTTTAAAAACAAGAAAAAATTTAAAAATAATACTTTACAAATATAATTTATAGTGTTATAGTAGCAATATGAAAAGCGCTTATCAATAATCCAATATAGAAAGCATTGGTATATACATAATTGTCATGTCAGTATATTATATAAGATATAGATATCGGGTACATCATTAGTGCTAAGATACCCTTACTACATAACTGCATTAATTATCCTGTCATATTCTTTTGTCTGCTTTAGCGGATATGCTTTTATTGGATTTCTATTTAATCAACTAAGATATAGTTAAGAATTCCCAGCATGTTAAGTCAATTATTAATACAGGTAACATTTATTGTATGTGTTATTTTATTTTGTGTTACTTTGATTTTATTTAGTTATCACAGACAGCTAAACTTACTTTTTTTCATTCAATGTTTATGAGGATTTAGTTATAATTAGTTGTAGATTGATATGGTTTGTAGTCAATTTAACATTGTATTTTACACATTCTTTTTGTGTCTGTGTTGACTTGTTTTATACCTAATTGTCACTTACAGCTAATTCACTTATCTTCATTCTATATTTATGAAGATGTAGCTGTAATTAGTTGTAGATTACAATGGTGTGCAGATAAAATCACATTATCTTTGTAATGCTATTTTTAACTATAATCTTTAACCTGTCAGGTTATTTTTCCCTTAACTTTATTTCAATATTATATTTATCAGGAGGATATTCTTATGCATGACATAATAGAACATTACGGAAAAGTTATCATAGCCCTTGCTGGTGTACTTGCAGCACTTTTACTCACTGCTGCCGTTGTCACAACCATTTCAACTAAAACAAAGTCAGCCGTTAACGGCATTGAATACGAATCACAGATTCGCAACGCATTTAACACACCTTAATTATCGTGTTTCTTAGAAAAAGCATTTAAAAGCAACAAACTAACTATTACAAAGATGTGCTAAGCACAGGTAAAGGAGTATATGAACAGCGCAGATTTAAAAGAACTTATAGACAAAAATAAAGAAGAGCTATTCAGTGAAATATCCGATGAGATAGATAATGAAAAAGTCACTGATATAGAATGGGACGGATATAATCTATGGATAACTGAGCTTGGTATTGGAAGCTACATATCCGGCAAGGAACTAAGTGATAAATATGTTGAAAATATATCCATTAAATTAGCCAATATTATGGGCGTACAGTTTAACAGGAGCCGCCCCATCCTTGAAGCCAATACAGAAAACTTAAGAATATCAATATGGCACGAATCAAGATGTCAGAAGAAAAGTATGGCTATCAGGAAAATACCAGAATACTTAAGATTTGACCACAATATGCTTGTCAAGTCAGACTATGCTCCAGAAAGTATTATCAATCTTCTTGAAAACAGTGTCTTAGCACATCTTAGTGTAGTTGTCGGTGGACAGCCCCACGCTGGCAAAACCGAACTTATCAAGTATCTTTCAACCAAAATTCCACACAATGAAAAAGCTGGCGTATATGAGGATAATCAGGAAATCCACTATCGCAAAATAAATCCAAATAAAAAATGCGTGGAATTCTTTGTTGATGATAAAGTAACCTATCCGGATATAATAAAAGCCGGACTACGCCATAATATCGACTGGATTCTTTTATCAGAATCACGCGGTCCTGAGGTTGCGCATCTTCTGAACAGTCTGTCAACAGGCTCTTACTGTATGACTACTATGCATCTTGATGATGTGAGGGATATGCCTGACCGTATGTATAATATGCTTGGAAGCAGCAACATCAATGAAAGATTTATCAACAGCATCTACAAGTACATCGACCTTGTTGTTCTTATCGAATGTGATAAATACGAAAAACGATGTATCAAACAGGTCGGCTTTCTTTCACGCGAAAATGGACATAATATGTGCAGCGTTATCTATGAAGATGGCGCTTTCACCGATGAAAAAATACCAGCCGTTATTATGGATAAGTTTCTTAAAAAGGGGATTAAAAACATTTATGAAAAAGCTGATTAACTATTTCTCACCACATTCACTTACAAGTGACATATCACTGTACGGATATAGCTTTTCATTAAAAACTTATATAATTTCAATTATTGCAGTGATTAGCTGTATCACAATGATAAGCCTTATATTCCAGCTTCAGCCAGTATATATCTTAACCATAATTCTCTGCGGCATTATTATGCTGCCTTGGCTTATAAGGAAAAAATATATGAATAACCACCGTTTAAAAGAATTCTCTGACGTTGACATCTACCTGCACCAGATGGTGTATTCATTTATAAGGAACCCTAAAATACATACTGCTCTGTCAGACACATATGCAGTAGCAGACGGCAGACTTAAAAAGCTCATACAAGAGGCACTAGATGAGCTTGAATACAGTATGAGTGAATATGTATACGAAGAGGCTCTTGGCATAATTGAAAACAACTATCAGTGCAGCCGTATAAGAACACTTCATCGTTTTCTTATAAGTGTTGAAACCAAAGGCGGCAGATACAAGAATGCATTGCAGGTACTTCTTAAAGACTTTGACCGCTGGGTTAAAAATATATACGAATATGAATATGAACTTAAGCTCATAAAACGTGATACCACAATAGGAATATTTATAAGTATTGCTCTTTCAGCAATAACTATGTTTATGTGTCTTGTATTAAACCGATACAGTACCGCTTCATCTGATATAACATCTGACTATATATTCCAGATAAGCACTGCCATATTCTTAATACTCTGCATACTATTCTATGCTTACACACAGACACACTACGGAAAAGATATATTAAACAAGACCAAAAAGGATACCCAGTGCATAAAGGATTATAAAAATGCATATGAGTCACATATATCATCCTTAATCATAAAAATACTGCCATTTATAGCAATTGCCAGCGCTTTACTTGTGTATACAATTATTGCAAAGCATTATCTTATAGCCGTATATACAGCAATAATTATTGTGACATTTCTTGTATTCCCTGTTGTCAATAAACAGAATTCTAAAAAAAGAGTTATTGCCAATCTTAGAAACAGCTTCTCTGACTGGTTAAGAAATGTTGCCCTCAACCTTGAAAATAAGCCTCTTATTGCAGCCATCGAAGATACTTATGACGACTGCCCATATATCATAAAGCTTTCACTGGACGACTTTATCCGTGATATAGAGGCTAATCCATCCGATATAAAACCCTATTATGAATTCTTATCCGAATACAAACAGACCGACATAATGTCAACCGTAAGAACTCTTTATTCTGTATCAGAACTTGATGAAAAGGGAATTGATGAAACTATAAGCACTCTTATACAGCGAAACAATGAACTTATCAATAAGCAGACTGAACTTGATTACAAGGACAGGATAAGCGTACTTAAATTCATGGAATACATTCCTGTATTTTTTATGGCACTTAAAATGTCGGTGGATATGATGCTTATTATATCGATATACCTATAACCCTGTATACTTTAAATTAACATACTAAAAACGAATAAATTCTACATAGATGCATTTTTATTAAATTTACTACAGATAATTTTTATCTTAATATACACAAGATTGGCAAAATCTAAATTCCTTGTAGATACTCATACAAATATATTTTTTTATGACTATATAATCTAAACATATATACTACTTTAAATGTATACTCATACAAATATGCTTCTTAAACATAATATTCAGAAAGGTGGACTACATTATGGATATAATCTTAAGTAAATTAGGTGAAACTGGTGTTGCTATTATATTTCTTATTCCAACAATCAGGACATTTGCAGAAATACTGGCTATTGTTATGGTGTAAGGAGGGTCTATGGAATTAATTATAAAAGAATATGGCGGCATTATTATACTTCTTGTGTGTCTTTCTCTTGCTATGACATTCATATCGATGTGCATTGCTAAATGTGCAGGCATAGAAGATACACTTCTTAATGTATTATTCTGTCATTAATGCAGCAAAGAATTAAATCTGAATTAAGTCAGAACTAAATACAACATTTTAAGTAAAATTTTACACAATCTAAAAATCATTATAAACATGAATACAAATAATCAAAATAATCTTCCAGTAAAATACTAAGAAAGGATATCTTATGAACATATGAAATCTATTATTGAAAGCTCTGTATATCTTATCATTATGTCTATAATATGCATAATCTCACTTGATTTTATATTTATGAATAAAAGCATATGCAAGGGTCAGGAACTTCAGCAATATATAAGAGATACCATCATTATATATGGCGAAAGCAGCAGCACACATACCATAGATGACAACACATGTCAGAAAATAAATACCCTTGCAGAACAGTACAACAGCACAGTGGATATTTCATACTTTGATACTGTTAATGAACACGACTACTTTAACATAACAATTATGTATCCTGTAAAATCAGGTATATTTAATATACAAAAGGACTGCACTTACAATTCTATAGTCAGTGTAAGAGGGGAAAGCCTATGAGAATTGCCATAAGCAGCAGTTGTCTGACAGTCATTATACTATTACTGGTTATGATACACTGCTCTATTATAAACAAAAACTACCGAGACATAGAAGTTAATGGAAGTATCAATGATGCCTTCTTATATGCCGCCGATAAAGCATACAGCAGTTATATTGATTATAACGAATCTGATAATAATATGACTGACGATGATATAATAAATAATACAATGCAGGTCTTTAACAATGCATTTAATAATTCTGTGAGTTCTGATGGAACATTTACAGTTTCTTTAATGTACACAGATACAGAAGCTTCTACACTTGATATACTCATAACTGATGAATACAGCTATGGTTTTATGAACCGCACGGGAAAGACCACCTGCCAACGCAGTATCCAGCTTAATTGACATAATTGCTGTCTTTAATTATAATCTGTTTATTGTGATTTTATTATTCATTATGATGTTAGTCTGACAGGTTCAAATATCTTACTTTTACCCCAACATCATATTATAAAATTATAACGATTAAACAGAAAGGAACTTATTATTTATTATGGAAATTCAGATATTACACTGGTTTGAGTCTTTACATAATCCCATAACCAATCCAATAATGTATGGTATCACATCTCTTGGCAACGGAGGGATATTCTGGATAATATTAGCTGCTGCAATGCTTTTAATATTTCCTAAAAAATATAGAAAAGTCGGTCTTTCTATGGCTATAGCACTTATCCTCTCACTCATATTCTGTAACGGTATTATGAAGCATTTGTGGGCAAGACCACGTGCTTTCTGGGTTGAGGGACAGAACTTCGTAGTTGGTGACCAGTTTGAAAACCTGTATGGCATATTCCAGTCTATACACGATTATTCATTTCCATCTGGTCATTCATCAGCATCTTTTGCTGCTGCCACAGCTATATTTATGTGGCGTAAGAAAGAGGGAACTGCCGCACTTATATTAGCAGCCCTGATTGCCGTATCAAGACTGTACTTAACCGTCCATTACCCATCTGATGTATTTGTTGGAACAATCACAGGTATATTATATGGTATAGCTTCATACTTTATTGCACAGCAGCTTATGAAGCGCATACCTAAGTTTAATGAAATTTTCAATAAGTAATTAAACTATAAATGAACAAACAAAGAAAAATGCACAAAATAAGTTAATTTTGTTTGTGACTAAGATACATAAATAATAAGCCGCCATACGCACCTTAACACAGGTTATGTATAGCGGCTTTATCAATATAAAATATCAGTATAAAATGATCACTTTTAATTATTAATTTTAAATTGTTAAATCACTCACCCGATTTTAATTCTTAGTAAGCTCTGTATCTCCAGAAGCACTTGTAAGTGTAAGTGTCTTACCCTTGTTAGAAAGCTTATATGTATAATCTTCTGTCTGTGTTCCGTCAAGTACTGTCTTATTGACTGTAAGAGTATCTCCATCAACAGTGTATGTGATATTAAGCTGGATACCGCTTATAGACATTTCACCTGTTCCATCTTCATTAAATGTAAATGTAACATCATAACCGCCATTGTTACCTGACCAGCTTCCTGCAAGGTCTGACTTCTTACTTTCTCCACAAGCTGCCAGTGATAACACACATACAAACGCTGTAACGCATATTATAAGTCTTTTTATTCTCTTCATACTTACTCCATTCTGCCGTCCTACGGCTCATAATATATTCCGTCACCTTTTTCTTAAGTTAAATATGCACCTGTTCTACTGCTGCTTAGACAACATATCCACAATATTACTAAAGTGCATACCGTGAGATGCTTTTACAAGTATATTATCACCTTTCTTAAGAAGCTGTCCAGCTTCATTTTCAAACTCCTCAATAGTGTCATAACTATGTATACTGCAATCATACGACTCATAGTGAGTTTCCCTGTAGTCAGCAGCTCCCATCGCAATATGTCTGGCAAGGTCGCCTATAGTTATAAGAACATCTATACTCTTAGCACCAACATACTGACCTACATCATAGTGGAGATTTTTCTCATTATCTCCAAGCTCAAACATACTTCCAAGTATACATACCTTTCTTCCAAGAGCCATATCCACAACATCAACAGAAGCCTTCATAGACACTGGATTGGCATTATAACAGTCATCAATAATAGTATAATTATCTGTCTTTATTATATTATTTCTTCCTGCTATAGTCTTTAACTTTGAAATGCCATCTCTTATCTGGATACTGCTAAGTCCTAACTGCGCGCCAACACATGCTGCTGCAAGCGCATTATATATCATATGATGTCCGGGAACTGGAACTGTCACCTCAAATGCTCTATCACCATCTGCACATTTAAGACCATTTATAACAAAACTTGTTCCATCAAGTCCAAGATTTTTTATATCACTTGCATACACATCATCTTTATAACTGATGCCAAATCTTACTGGTCTTTTATTATTAACCTCATCAATCGTTATGAGCTTATCATCATCACCATTTAAAATGGCTGTTCCATCCGGCTTTAAGTTGTGGAACATTTCTGTCTTAGCCTTTAATATTCCATCTCTTGTCTTGAGATTTTCAAGATGACAAAGTCCGATATTAGTTATAACACCTATATCAGGCTGTGCTATTTGGGATAATCTTTCCATCTCACCAAAGTCACTTATTCCCATCTCAAGCACTGCTATCTCATCATCATCCCTAAGCCTGAATACTGTGAGTGGAAGACCTATCTCATTATTAAAGTTGCCTTCTGTCTTTAATACTTTGTACTTTTCTTCAAGAACATAGCTTATAGTTTCCTTTGTACTCGTCTTTCCAACGCTTCCTGTTATTCCGACAACCTTTATATCAAGATTATTCCTGTATAAAAGTGCAAGGTCTTTAAGTGCCTGAAGGCTTGACTTTACCTTAATATAAGAGTTCTCCTGCTCTGGAAGCTCCTTTTCTGATATAACACACAGCGCACCAGCCTCAAAACAGCCGTCAATATACTTATGACCGTCTGTCCTCTCACCGCATATAGCTATAAACAGACCATCCTTAACAACTTTCCTGCTGTCTGTAGTTATATCTGTAACCTCTTTGTCAAGATTAGCTTCACTTCCATAATATTTGCCATTGCATGCCTTAGCCATAGCCCTTAACGTCATTCCACGCATATCATTACTCTCCATCTTACTTAATAATCATTAAAATCATAAATATTACTCATATCTTCTAAGTGATATTTCTATTATCTTTTCTGTAAGCTCGTCATATGATATGCCTGCTGCTGCTGCCTCCTGTGGTAAAAGACTTGTACCTGTCATACCCGGAAGTGTGTTAATCTCAAGGCAGTATATATCTCCGTCTTCTGTGAGAAGCTGGTCTACTCTTGCATATGTAGTTACTCCTGCTGACTCACACGCCTTTTCAGCCCATCTCTGCATTCTTTCTGATATTTCTTTTGGAAGAACCGCAGGACAAGTTTCCTTATTTGCCCCTGCCTTATACTTATTCTTATAATCATAGAAGCCTTCAAGCGGCTCTATCTCTATAACTGGAAGTGCCTTTCCATCAAGCACACCTACTGAGAATTCCCTACCCTCTATGTATTCTTCAACAAGTATGTTGTCCTCATATGAAAATGCTTCTGTAAGTGCCTCTTTAAATTCTGCATCATTGGCTACAATTGATACTCCGACACTTGAGCCTCCGCAGCAAGGCTTTACAACACAAGGATAAGGAACATATTCTATCTTATGTCCTCTCTTAAGCGCAACGCCCTTAGGCATAGGTATTCCGTCTGGTACAAGAACCTTTTTAGTAAGCTCCTTGCTCATAGATATTGCACTGCTTATGTAATCTGTACCTGTGTACTTTATTCCCATAAGTTCAAATGCTGCCTGTATCTTTCCATCCTCGCCATTACTGCCGTGAAGTCCCATAAATACAATATCAGCCTTTGAACAAAGTGCTAATACATTGTCACCAAAAAAGCCCTTTCCTGACTTCTTTCTTGCCTCTAATTCATCCTCAACATTGACTGTGTTTTTCCTCATAGCCTCTGCTGTCTTTTCAACATCATTATTGTTTGTAAAGAAGCTCTCTGCCTCTTTGTCCTCTATACCAAAAAATACATCAATAATATTAGCATTATGACCATTTCTTCTAAGTGACTCACATACCTTAGTACTTGTCAATATAGAAATATCTCTTTCTGTACTTGTACCTCCGGCTAATACTACTATATTCATAACGAACCTCCATCATCGCACCTGCGTGCTTATTCTTAACATTCTCTTGTCAACGCGTAAATAATATCACTTATTAACAACATATGCAATCAATATTATATTTAGTCAGACTTATCCAGATACTTTTCCACAATATCCACATAGTTATGCACATTTTAAGTGAATAATTAAAATGTATGTATATTTTCCTTTTTCGTGCATATATTATGCTAATTATCTGACAATTATACCATATTTAATAACTGTTTTATTATATTATCTGAATAGTTTGTCCTTTATAACCATTCATACACTGCTTATAATTGGTTATATTATTATTCAAATGTATTATTACTTGTGGATTGTTGATAACTTTATCAACCTTCAATTAATTTCTGAACTATTGTCTTAGTCTTAATCCCTCATACTTTGTATGTGCCATCAGACATTTTCTTAATGAATTATATCTGTCTGTTATATCACCTTCTGGAACTGCAACCTCTATGGACTCTGCCATTATATCAATAAGCCCGTCATTAAGCTCACTTCTCATAGATGTAAGAATATCAAGCTTTTCCTTGTAGTCATACGCATCAAGAAATCTTATAAGCTTGCTTTCCCCCTGAGGCTCTTCTGCCCCTGTTATATGAAATGTGTTATCTTCTCTGAACGTTCCTGCCTTGCTATCTGTGTTATAGAAATCATCTCTATCTGATATGCTCTGTCTGCTTTCTGCCTGTCCAGCATATTCTACAGAGCCATCTTCACTGTCATATACTGCATCCGTTTCAAGCGACTTTCCTGTTTTTATATCTATAAGTTCAAATCTGTACTTCTGTTTAACATCGGGATACTTAACATGGTCGACCTCGCTAATAAACATATCATATGGTCTTACATACATTTCGTAATCCCCATACAATCCCTGATATATAACCATCTTTTCTTTAGTTTCTGAATGTATCGCAGTTCCCTTAACCTGATATAATTTATCCTTAAAATGTCTGTAAAACCCGTTAATAACAAGCTTTCTCTCCATATGAATACCGCCCTTCTTTGATTATTATGTAATTATGATATACCCTTTTATCCTGCAAGTAGAAGCAATTTTTTATACTTTTAGCGTTTACATCATAATATACAACACGATATAATTTTACCCCACTATTATTCTTTTAACAATGTTATTATATGTGAAAATTTTTTGTATTTTGCAATTATATCCGCGTTAGAAAAGCAAATTTTTTATAATCTATTGAAATATATTTGAGGTATAACCAAAACACAATTATTTTTGTAAATTTCTCTTTATTTACCCTTTTATAGCTTTTTACTTTAATAAGTCAACCAAGCTACTTAAATCGATAATATTTCACACCATACTGCCACCCATAACCCAAATATGCATTTAATCACACATTTTCTGATTAATATGTGCAATTATGCACAATATGAATTATAATTGATTATGTATGATATCAGGGGTCAAAAGTCCTAGAACCACGATATGCGAATATTTGTCTTATGTTGCCGCGCACACAACAGCTTACATTAGTTATTAATTTGCTATGTATTAAGACCTCCACTATTAAATATGTGCGCAGAAATGAGGATTGTTATGGAAAAAGTAGACTTACACGTTCATTCAACATATTCTGACGGAACTAAAACTCCAAAAGAACTTATAGAAATTGCAGAAAAAGAAGGATTATCAGCTATTGCCCTCACCGACCATGATACACTTGACGGTATACCAGCCGCACTTGCTGCTTCAGATAAAAGTCCTGTGGAACTGATACCGGGTGTTGAACTTAGTACTAACTTTGACCGCACTGAGGTTCATATTGTCGGACTTTTCTTAGATTATACTAACAATGAGATTAATAATTATCTTGCCAAACAGCGCCAGTCACGAATAGACCGCAATATCCAGATGTGCCAGAAGTTCTGCGATATAGGCATTAACATTACATATGATAAAATGTGTGAACTTTATCCGGATGCTGTAATCACAAGAGCACATTTTGCTGACTATCTTGTTAAAAATAAATATACAGGTGACAGAAACGAAGCCTTTGACAGATACCTTTCACCGGGAAAGCCATGCTATGTCAGCAGACATAAGGTTGACCCAAAGGATGCTGTCAATATAATCCACGCTGCACATGGTGTCGCTGTACTTGCACATCCTGTACTGTACCACTTGGGAAAAGAACAGATGAACGCACTTCTTGATAACGTATGCAGCGCGGGCATTGACGGCATAGAAGCCATATATTCAACATATAAACCAGCCGATGAAAGATATATAAGAACTCTTGCCAAAGAGCATAATCTTCTTATATCCGGCGGTTCAGACTACCACGGCGATAACAAGCCGCACATCCAGCTTGGCCGTGGTATGGGACATCTTTTTGTGCCTTCCGAGGTACTTGATAACCTGCGTAAGCGCAGTCTGTCATACAGATAATCTGTCAGACTATTTCTCGTCTACCACCTGAAAAATGTAGAACTTAAGATACAGTGACTCATCTGCTGCCCATAATATTGGGTGGTCAGGTGACTGTGTCCTGTACTCTATCTGTCTTAAACGCTTATGTACATTTCTTGCCGCCTCACCGATAGTCTTAGTAAAAAGTTCCGGGTCCATAAAGTGTGAGCATGAGCAGGTTGCAAGAAAACCTCCATCCTTCACAAGCTTCATACCACGAAGATTAATCTCCCTGTAACCCTTCACCGCATTTTTAATAGAATTTCTTGACTTGGTAAATGCTGGTGGGTCAAGTATGACAACATCGAACTTCTCACCCTTCTTTTCAAGTTCTGGCAGCAGGTCAAATACATCTGCGCACTGGAAATGTACAATATCCTCAAGTCCGTTAAGCTTTGCATTTTCCCTTGCCTGATTAACTGCAAGCTCTGAGGCATCTACTCCAAGAACACTTGCAGCTCCCGATATACCTGCATTGAGTGCAAATGAGCCTGTATGTGTGAAGCAGTCAAGCACCTTTGCACCCTTACACAGATTTCCGATAGCTCTTCTGTTATACTTCTGGTCAAGGAAAAATCCTGTCTTCTGTCCGTCCTGAACATCAACATAATACTTAACACCATTTTCAACTATCTCGACCTTAGTATCGAATTCTTCCCCAATAAAGCCCTTAAAGCGTTCCATTCCTTCAAGAAGTCTTACCTTGGCATCGCTTCTTTCATACACACCTCTTACCGGCATATCATACTCAGCAAGCACCTGCTTTAACTTCTCTATAATAAGCGGCTTAAGCCTGTCGATACCAAGTGCAAGCGACTCAACAACAAGTACATCACTAAACTTATCTATAACTATTCCCGGAAGAAAGTCTGCTTCTCCGAATATAAGTCTGCATGAAGATGTATCAACTGTCTTAATTCTGTAGTCAACAGCATCCCTTACTCTCTGTTCTATAAACTTCTCGTCAATATTTTTCTCGTGTCTTGATAACATTCTTACTGTTATTTTGGACTTTCTGTTCACAAAACCTATTCCCATAAAATAGCCATCAAAGTCGTGAAGCTCAACAAGTCCTCCGTCAGTAACTCCATCTGAAAATATGTCTATCTCATTATCATATATCCACATTCCTCCAGCTTTTAACTCACGTCCGCCACCCTTTTTAAGAGTAACTTCACCTGTTATTTTAAATAAATCTTCCATTGTATAATCCTCGCTTATCCTTATTTATCTGATATAATATAGACATTCACGAAACTCCCAAAACCACATAAATTCTGGTTAATACATTTCGCCAATTACCTATGATATAACTTCATTTACTCTTTATCCAGCCACAACATTTTTATTATATACAAATTTCCAACTCCTGTCACTATATCAGCAACAATCATTTACTTTCTTATATTCCCCTTCCTACTCATTCTTTCCGACCGCATAAAACATAAATACGCCTCCGACTGCTATAACAAGTGCCAACAGCTTAAGCCACGAAAACTCTGCCTTCTTACTTCCAAAAAGTCCGAAAAGTTCAATAATATATGCCATTATTACCTGTGCGACAACTATTGTTATCTCTGCCTTTGCTATGCCAAGCTCTGACACACTCTTTACAACTGTAAATGTAATAAATGCACCTATAACACCACCAAGAAGCGAAAGCTTGTTATCAACACGGAATATCCCGCCTATCTCCGGTCTTCCATTGAAAAACCACATAACAAGACACGTCACAAACGCCGTTATCTGTACAAAGCCTGCTGCCACCCATATACTGCTGCTCTTAGTCACATTGGTATTAAACACTCCCTGAAGACTCATAAGCGCACCAGATATGATAGCAATAATAAATCCTGCCATTTAACCAACCTCCGTAATTAGTTTACTACTAATTAATATGGGTTAAATGACAGGAATTATACCTGTTATATATATGATGTTGGAGTCAAAAGCCCCCACCTATGAGCAAGCTTATGTGAATTTAGACCTTTTGACCCCGGAAAGCTTCATACATATAAAACTTACCTTATAGATGTAAGATAGCTTTCCACTCCCTTATGAAACTCATTGTATGCATCATCAACACTCTTTCCATCCCATACCTGATGAATAAGTATTTCATATTGTGTATATATATTCTGCACTCCGACATACTTAGCCTTAACTATACTGTCAGAATATATATCGTGAAGCATATTATAATCTGTATTGTCAGCATTCTTTCCCTTCTTTGTAAGGTCTGCCCTTGCGCTTGTATGACCACTGAGTGACTGCATATCCTCTGCATAATCATACGATATTGCCCTTGCAACAGTCTTTGCAACTGCTATATTGGACGTATATGGATTAACTATTGCAAGCGTTGTCACTGACATCGGAACTGACTCAAGTCCTTCTGACAGATATGGAACCGGTATAATTCCATATGATACACCCGACTCATCAATCTTTTTTAAGTTATCAGTGCTAACTATTGTATACAACAGCTTATTCTGTGTGAATTCGTCAAGACATTCATCCAGTGTAGAACTCTGTCTGTCTATTCCAAATGTATCCTTTAACTGTGCATATTCCTTAACTGCCTGCTTAAAATGCTGCTCATCTATTGTAAATGAAGCAGCATCCTCTGCCTCATCGCCGCCTATATTCATATATCTTCCTATATATGGATAATTAAGAAACATACCTGACGGGTCAAAGTCAAATACTTTCGCAACACCTGCATTTTCTTCTGTCACCACATAATTATCGCTAATCTGCTTTAACTGCTCATATGACTCAACTGTTGATGCATACTGCTTGTTATACACCATAACAGGCATAGAAAAACTTACCGGATATCCATACAGCTTACCCTTGTATGAAGCCGACCTGATTGCTGCCTTTCCATATACCTGCTCATTATATATGTCCTTGTACGAATCATTTTCAAGCATAAGACCAAGAAGATATGCCTTGTCATTATTCTCTGCTGACATAAGATATACATCCGGTGCATTATTATTTCTTACTGTTTCTGTATATATCGTATCAACAATATCCTGTGCTTCAACATACACCGGATTAACCGTGATAAGATTATTAGCTGACTTAAGTCCTGAAGCTACAGTGTTAAGATAGCTTTCATAGTCCTTGTTATCATACCACACATTAATAGTAACAGGTGTTTCGATACCTAACTTCTTTGCTTCTTCATCCCTGTCAGTCTTACCACAGGCCGTTACTGAAACAAGAGTAACACATATCATAGTAACTGATATAAGCTTTTTAATTAACTTCATAATATTTCCAACCTTTTCATATTACTGTGAATAATGCAACCAGATATAATCTTCAATAAGTTGTTGTAAACATATTAAAATGACTTCTTTAACTTTTCTATCATCTCATCCACGTCACTCTTAGTTATTACAAGTGGTGGCACCATTCTTATAACATTAGTTCCTGCTGAGAAAAGAATAAGTCCATTATCTAATGCCTTTGCAATAACATCCTTAGGACTGATTGAAAGTTCAAGTCCCTGCATAAGTCCGAGGCCTCTTCTTTCAACTATAAAATCATACTCATCTACTAATTCTTCAAGCTTCTTTTCAAGATAAGCAGATACTTCTTTTACATTTGCAAGTATATTCTGTTTCTCAAATAATTCAAATACCTTTGTGGCAGCAGCACACGCAAGAGGATTACCACCATATGTTGTACCATGGTCACCCGGAACAAGTGCCTTTGCAACCTCTTCTGTTGCAAGAAATGCTCCTATAGGAACGCCACAGCCAAGTGCCTTTGCAACTGTAAGAATATCCGGCTTGACACCATACTGCTCATATGCAAACATAGTGCCTGTTCTGCCCATACCACACTGGATTTCATCAAGTATAAGAAGAATTCCCTTCTCATCACAAAGCTTCCTTACTCCCTGAATGAATTCATTAGTTGCAGGATATATTCCACCTTCGCCCTGTACTGTCTCAAATATAATAGCACAAGTTTTGTCATTTACCAACTGTTTAACGCTTTCAAGGTCATTATAATTAGCAAACTTTATTCCCGGTATCATAGGGCCGAAAGCTTCCTGATAATGCTTGTTGCCTGTAACTGCAAGTGCTCCCATACTTCTTCCGTGGAATGAATGATGCATTGCAATAATTTCTGAATCTGTTCTTCCAGTCTTTAAGTAAGCGTACTTCTTAGCAAGCTTTATAGCGCCCTCTATAGATTCTGTACCACTGTTTGTAAAGAATACTCTGTCCATTCCTGAAGCCTTTGTTAATGCCTTTGCTGCCATAACTGCAGGCTCATTGTAAAAGTAGTTGGAAGTATGGATAAGCTTGTCTATCTGTGCCTTAAGCGCATCGTTATATTCTTTATTGTTATATCCCAGTGCAAATACAGCGATACCCGCACCAAAATCAAGATATTCCTTTCCGTCTGTATCGTATAATCTTACGCCATCGCCTTTATCAAGTACAATCTGATATCTGTTATATGTATGAATCAGCTTTTCTTCTGCTGTTTCTATAATCTGTTTAGTTTCCATAAATATATGCCTTTCTTAAATTTCTTTAAATGTCATCTTAGTGGCAGAATATACTTTATCCCTGACATCATATCAGGTAACCATAGTAACAATCCGGTCAATAAAAGTAAATAATATTTAGATTAATTTACAGGTTAGTTTCAAAGAATTTCTCTGCTCCCTCTGAAAGAATAGCTGTACCAACACCCTTGTTAGTAAATATTTCAAGAAGTAAGCAGTGTGGAATACGTCCATCAAGAATATGTACTCTTGAAACACCGTGTTCAATAGCATCTATACAGTTATTAAGCTTAGGAAGCATACCGCCGCCTATTGTACCACTTGCAAGCAGTTCTCTTGCCTCTGTTGTAGAAAGCTCTGATATAAGGCTTGTCTTGTCATTGTAATCTCTGTATACACCTTCAATATCTGTTAAGAATGCAAGCTTTTCAGCATTTACTGCTCTTGCTATGGCACATGCAGCATCGTCAGCATTGATATTATATGAATGGAACTTATCGTCATAACCAATAGGACATATAACTGGTATAAAGTCATCCTTAAGAAGTGAATGGATAAGTGTTGTATCTACTTCCTTTACCTCTCCGACATATCCTATATCCTCGCCCTTTGAGTACTTCTTTTCAACCTTTAACATACCGCCATCTTTACCAGATATACCGCATGCCTTAACGCCAAGCTCCTCTATAAGTGAAACAAGACTCTTATTAACTCTGTTAAGAACCATTTCAGCTATTTCCATAGTTGGCTCGTCTGTAACTCTTAATCCATTCTTAAACTCTGGTGTCATTCCAGACTTCTCAACCCACTTGCTGATTTCCTTGCCGCCGCCGTGAACAATGATAGGCTTAAAACCTACAAGCTTTAATAATACAACATCCTGTATTACCTTTCTTTTAAGTTCCTCATCAACCATAGCACTTCCGCCGTACTTTACTACGATAATCTTTCTGCTGAACTTCTGTATATAAGGAAGAGCTTCAACAAGGATTTGTGCTTTCTTTAACTCTTCTTCCATATCTATTATACCCATTTTAAATTTATCTCCTTGATTGTGTGTATACTATTTTTTACGTTTTTCACTATATATAAAACAAGTTATTTTATTCGTAATTCTTATATATTTAAAATTTACAAATTATATGTCTTTATAACACAAATAAATATTTACAACTAATTTTAAATTTAATTGCCTAAATTATTCATATTAAGACCTATAATCCGCATTTATCTTGACATAATCAAATGTAAGGTCGCAGCCCCATGCTGTAGCCTCAGCATTTCCCTGCTTTACATCTGCTATTGCTGTTACAGGATTTTCTGAAAGTATCTTTGTAGCCTCATCTTCGCTGTAATCTGTTGCGGTTCCGTCCTTTACAATCTGAAGCTTTCCTGCTGAACTTTCAAAGAATATATCAACCTTTTCTGGTTCAAAATCAACACCTGAATAACCCATAGCACAAAGAATTCTGCCCCAGTTAGCATCATGACCGAATATAGCTGCCTTTGTAAGATTAGAAGTAACTATTGACTTCGCAAGAATTTTGGCCTGCTCCTTATTAACAGCACCCTTTACCTGAACCTCGAAAAGACATGTGCAGCCTTCGCCATCCCCTGCTATCATCTTTGAAAGCTCTGTAAGAACATAGCTTAATGCCTTATAAAATGTATCATAAGCCTTGCTGTTTTCTGTTATCTTTTCATTACCGGCTTCACCATTGGCAAGAACAAGTACTGTATCGTTAGTCGATGTATCACCATCAACTGATATCATATTAAATGAGTCCTCAACAATATCACTTGTCATCTTCTGTAAAGCTTTCTTTTCAATAACAGCATCTGTTGTTATAAAGCAGAGCATAGTTGCCATATGAGGATGAATCATTCCGGCACCCTTACACATACCACCAACAGTCACTTTCTTTCCGTCTATATCTACAGTACATGCAACCTGTTTACTTCTTGTATCTGTAGTCATAATAGCCTCGGCAGCGAGTGTTCCTGCCTCTTCTGTTGAAGCAAGAAGTTCTGGAAGAGCTTTGATACCTGCACACATTCTGTCCATAGGAAGCTGCATACCTATAACGCCTGTAGAACCTAACAGAACTGAATTAGCTGGAACTCCAAGCACCTCACCTGCTGTCTTTGCTTCAAGCGCACACGCTTCATCGCCCTCAACACCTGTACATGCATTGGCAACACCGCTGTTTACCACGATTGCATGTGCGCCTTCTTCACTGTATACAATACTCTTATCCCACTTTACTGGTGCTGCGAACACTCTGTTAAGTGTAAATGTTCCTGCTGTAACACATGGCGTTTCTGAGAAAACCATAGCCATATCTTTCTTACCATTCTTATACTTAATACCTGCTGCCATACCTGCTGCCTTAAAACCCTTAGCAGCGGTAACTCCACCTTTTATAATCTCCATGATTACTACCTCCGAATTTCATTATGTATTATTTTCATAATATTGCTTCAACAACTTATTTAAATGAATGTTATTATCAAAAAATATTTTGACAATAATTTATTGTTATGGGAACATAGGTGCCATCTTAAGTCCTTCGTTCTCATCAAAACCAAATAACAGGTTCATATTCTGTACTGCCTGTCCGGCTGCACCCTTTACCAGATTATCAAGTGCGCCCATCGCTATAATTCTGTTAGTTCTTGGCTCTATCTTAAATCCAATATCTACAAAGTTGCTTCCTTCAACCCATCTTGTTTCAGGGCATACATCCTTAGGAAGAACTCTTACAAAGTATTCCTTATCATAATACTTGTCATAAGCAGCCTTTACATCTTCATAAGTTACATCCTTTGCAAGATTAGCATATGCTGTAACAAGTATTCCCCTGTTCATAGGAACAAGATGAGGAGTAAATATAAGCTTAAGGTCATCTCTTCCACAAGCATATCCTAACTGCTCTTCTATTTCTGGTGTATGTCTGTGAGTTCCAACACCATATGCCTTCATACTCTCATTAACTTCACAGAAAAGATTGGCAACCTTTGCACCTCTTCCTGCGCCTGAAGTACCGCTCTTTGCATCTATTATAATAGTATCAGGATTAATTATTCCTTCCTTGACAAGTGGATATAATGTAAGAATAGATGTTGTTGTATAACATCCCGGATTAGCAATTATTCTTGTATCCTTAGTAACCTTATCCCTGTTAATCTCACACAGTCCGTATACAGCTTCATCAATATACTGTGGTGACTTATGCTCTAACTTATACCACTTTTCATATATATCAACATTCTTTAATCTGAAGTCTGCACTAAGGTCAATTATCTTTACCTTTGAAAGAATATCATCATTTACAAGTGATGCACATAGCCCCTGTGGAGTTGCTGTAAATATTACATCAACCTCATTTGCAAGCTGCTCCATGTTATCATCCATACATTTAGCATCAACAAGCTTAAACATATTTCTGTATACATCCGAATAATTCTGGTCTATATAGCTTCTTGAACCGAGCCATACTATCTCTACGTCTTTGTGTCCTAAAAGAATTCTTACTAATTCGTTACCTGCATATCCGGTAGCACCGATAATTCCAACCTTAACCATACGTCCTCCATCTGAATGTTTATTTATTCATTCGTGTGAATATTTTCATCGTAATTCATATATGTAAATGAATTAATAAAAATGATAAATTACATTATAGCAACTTTTTTCCCTATGTAAAGAGGTTATTCATATTGTTTTTATATTTATGCATAAAATATGCATAATTTTGCATAATATTCATTTTTTCCTATTGCATTTTCTTCTTAAGTAGTTTATTATAATTGGCAGAGTTTATTCATTATTTTATTGTTTTATTTAGTACTATAAAAATATTGCTACACGGCAGTAATCATTTATTTTATTAATAGCAATATTATGATGTTGTAACCAGATTATACATAATTATCTATGGAGGTACTTTTTAATGAAAGAGAAAGTTGTTTTGGCTTATTCAGGCGGACTTGATACTACTGCTATCATCCCTTGGTTAAAGGAAACATTTGATTATGATGTTATCTGCGTATGTGCAGACTGCGGACAGGGTGAAGAGTTAGATGGTCTTGAAGAAAGAGCTTTATCTTGCGGCGCTGCCAAGTTATACATAGAAGATGTTACAGATGAATTCTGCGATAACTATGTTGTCCCTTGTGTTCAGGCACATGCTGTATATGAAAATAAGTATTTACTTGGAACATCTATGGCAAGACCTGTTATTGCTAAAAGACTTGTTGAAATAGCACGTAAGGAAGGCGCTGTTGCTATCTGCCACGGTGCTACTGGTAAGGGTAATGACCAGATAAGATTTGAGCTTACTATCAAGGCTTTAGCTCCAGATATCAAGATTATCGCACCTTGGAGAGATTCAAGATGGACATTACAGTCACGTGAAGATGAGATTGAATACTGCAGACAGCATGGTATTCATCTTCCATTCAGCCCTGACTCAAGCTACAGCCGTGACCGTAACATATGGCATATCAGCCATGAAGGTCTTGAGCTTGAAGATCCTGCTAACGAGCCTAACTACAAGCACCTTCTTGTTCTTGGATGCTCACCAGAGGATGCTCCAGATGAAGGCGAATATGTTACTATGACATTTGAAAAGGGTGTTCCTACATCTGTTAATGGTAAGAAGATGAAGGTTTCTGACATCATCAGAGAACTCAACAGACTTGGCGGAAAGCATGGTATCGGTATTATCGATATCGTAGAAAACAGAGTTGTTGGTATGAAGTCACGTGGTGTATATGAAACACCTGGCGGAACTATCCTTTACGAAGCTCACCAGCAGCTTGAGGAGCTTATCCTTGACAGAGATACAACAACTGAGAAGATTAATGTTGCTAACAAGTTTGCACAGGTTATATATGAAGGAAAGTGGGAAACACCTCTTCGTGAAGCACTTCAGGCATTCATCGAAAAGACTCAGGAATATGTAACTGGTGAAGTTAAGTTCAAGCTCTACAAGGGCAACATCATCAAGGCCGGAACAACATCTCCATATTCATTATATAACGAATCAATCGCTTCATTTACAACTGGTGACCTTTATGACCACCATGATGCTGATGGTTTCATCAACCTCTTTGGTCTTTCACTTAAGGTAAGAGCTATGAAGCAGCTTGAAAACGAAAAGAAGAATAACAAATAATGCTTTAAAAAATATTATATAACAAGTATTATAAAACAAAATAAGGAGCTGCCACATGTGATATGTAGCAGCTCCATTTTTCATCTTTATATAATGTTTTATGAGCTTTTATAATATTTTATAAATTCTTATAAACTGTTCTTATAAACTCGCATAAACCCTTATCAAACATTAATCTCAGATATTTCTATATTCTTTTTCTCCTGTTATATACAAGAACTCCACCTATAACTGCTAATGCTGTTATTGTAACCATCATATATGATACAACATTAACATCACTTGCCATAGCTGTTGAATTCGATGAAAACTATCTCCTGTTTTTTACAACCATTCCATATATCAAAGTAATAACATAAGAAGCTGCTGCCAGTATACACATAACACCCATAACCCTATAAGCAATCTGAGTATCTATAAACACAGTTCTTCCAAGATATCTGTTACTTACAGCCGCCATACATCTGTTTCCAATTATATTTGCAATAAAAATATATATACCACCTGTTATAACAAATATACATGGGAGTGTGTACCTTACAACCCTGACAGGATTAAATACAATGATAACAATCAATAATGTGATATATATAAAAAGCATCAATATCTTAAACACAACAGACGTTATTATTCCATATACCTTTATAAGCGGCTGCAGACGATAAGATATATCACCATATATACCACTGGCATAATTATTTATAGCTTCATTTGCAGCATTTTTACTATAGCTAAGAGCTGCCCTGACTATTGTTTCCTGTATATTTCCCATATTGATATTAGATGCTATTTTGTTATATGTCATATCCATAAGCTCATCCAGCTCTGCATCTATATTAATCTCTATATCATCAAAGGATTTTTCTTTAAGCATCCCGTCAACCATAGCCGTTGTATATTTCTGTGCTATTCTGTCTACTATCTTAGAATCCTCTATACTTGTCTGAATTCTGGATAATGCCTCCATATTATCTCCAAGTGAATCAAAAACAGTATCCATAAAACGGTGCGATATAGCAGCTGACAGTCCTGCATCCTTTAACATGCTTGAGACATACATAGGTGCCGTTACACATACAATAAGTATAAGACCTGCTATTACAGATATTAAACCAACACCTATCTGTGTCCACCTGTTAGCAGTATCCCTGTATTGCCTGTATCCATATGACATATATATTCCTTCTTTCTGTTTAGATATAACAATTCCGTAATCTTCCAACACAATCACATTGAAACAATCACATTAACATAATCATATTAACACAATTATATTAATACAACTATAAAAAAATGTAATAGATTTGGTGCTTTCTTACATTTTCCTGAATCTGTTATAACGCTGTCTTACAAGCTCTTCCTTGTCCATATCAATATATCTGTACATAAAATCACATATCATGCGTTTCATATATAATGTCACTCTTTTTATATTATTTTCATTTATAACCGGATATTCCGGAATGACCTTCTCTATTATGCCAAGCTCATATAAATCTGCTGACGTCAGCTTCATTATTTCTGCAGCCTCTTTTGCTTTCTTAGAATCCTTCCAGAGTATCGATGCAAAGCCTTCTGGTGAAAGTATTGAATATATGGAATTCTCCATCATCCATACCTCATTGGCAACACCTAATGCAAGTGCGCCACCGCTTCCACCTTCGCCAGTTACTATTGACAGCACTGGAACTGTCAGACTGCTCATCTCATACAGATTCTTTGCTATAGCTTCTCCCTGGCCTCTCTCTTCTGCACCAAGACCGCAATATGCTCCTGGAGTGTCTATAAAACATATAACCGGTCTGTTAAATTTTTCAGCCTGCTTCATAAGCCTGAGTGCCTTTCTATACCCTTCGGGATTAGGCATTCCAAAGTTTCTTGATATATTCTCTTTAGTAGTCTTACCCTTCATATGTCCTATGACTGTTACCGGAATACTGCCAAATGTTGCAATTCCACCTATTATCGCCTTATCATCGCCAAAGCTTCTGTCACCATGAAGTTCAAAAAAATCTTTAGTTATTTTTTCTATGTAATCTGCAGCATTAGGTCTTTCACTGCTTCTGGCTATTTCAACTTTTTCCCATACATCATATTCATTATACAGATTATTATCAGCTTCAGCCTTTTTTTCTTCTTCTCTATCTATTTTTTTAAAATATATATTATCAAGATACTCAAGATACTTCTTCATAATATCCGAATTGCTCTGGTATGTATCCACATTTTCTTTAACTTCTGTATAAGCTCCACTGTACTTATGTATATCAAGCAGATACGCAAGTGTCTTCTTAAGCTCATCTCTTTTAACAATCGCATCCACAAAACCGTGTTCTAACAGAAATTCAGCTCTCTGAAATCCTTCTGGCAGCTCCTGTCCTATAGTCTGTCTGATAACTCTTGGTCCTGCAAAACCTATAAGGGCACCTGGCTCTGCAAGTATAATATCACCAAGCATAGCAAAGCTTGCAGTTACACCTCCAGTTGTAGGATCAGTAAGAACAGTGATATATAAAAGTCCTGCCTCATCATGTTTTTTTAATGCAGCACTTATCTTTGCCATCTGCATAAGAGATACTATTCCCTCCTGCATCCTGGCTCCGCCTGAGCATGTAAATATAATAACCGGCAGCTTCTGCTCTGTAGCCTTCTCAACTGCCCGTGTAAGCTTTTCACCTACAATTTCGCCCATACTGCCCATAAGAAATCTCGTATCACAGACACCTATAACAGCTTTGCTGCCATCTATCTTTCCAACGCCGGTTATTACTGCCTCATCAAGATTTGTTTTTCTTTTAAGATTCTGGATTTTTTCCTCATAACCTGGGTATTCACATGGATTGCTCTCTTCAATGTTAGTATCCCATTCTGAAAATGTATTCTTATCCACTACCATGGATATCCTTGTTCTGGCATCCAGCTTCATATAATATCCACATTCCGGACATACACAATTATTCAGATACATGTCCTCAGTTAAGATTATTTTTGAACAAACCGGACATTTCGTATATAATCCATCTGGAACATTTATATTACTGCTATCCAGATTGTTGATTTTATTTTTATGGATATTCTTTTTAAACAAGCCTTTTATCTGCATATAAATCCTCATTTCCACGCACTCTTACTGTGCATAACGAACAACTATTTTTTACATACCTGTGGATACTCCTCTGGTATGAAATCTGTACTGACATCACCTTTAATAAACTTCTCATTATGGCATATATCATACATAAAATCTGTATTTGTTGTGACACCTTCAATAATAATCTCGCCAAGGACACTTCTCATCTTCTCAATCACTGTTTTCCTGTCGTTTGCATATGTCATAACCTTCATTATCATGGAATCATAAAAAGGAGGTATCGTATATCCACTATAAACTGCGGTATCTATTCTTACACCATTACCACCTGGTATATGTATATTCTTTATTGTTCCCGGATTAGGTGCAAAGTTCTTTTCAGGGTTTTCAGCATTGATTCTTATTTCCATGGCAGCACCATGTATCCTTACATCCTCCTGCTTAATGCCAAGGCTTTCGCCGGCTGCTATCTTTATCTGCTCCTTTATAAGATCAACACCTGTCACAAGTTCAGTTATACCATGTTCAACCTGAATACGGGTATTTACCTCCATAAAGTAATAATTGTCGTTTTTATCAAGAAGAAACTCAACTGTTCCTGCATTTTCATAGTTAACTGCCTTAGCTACTGCCACTGCAGTATCTCCCATTCTCTTTCTTAATTCATCATTCAATGCAGGAGATGGTGATTCCTCAACTAACTTCTGGTGATTTCTTTGTATTGAACAATCCCTTTCACCAAGATGAATTGTATTTCCATATTTATCAGCTAATATCTGGAACTCTATATGTCTTGGCTTTTCTATATATTTTTCTATATACATTGTGCCATCAGCAAAGCCATTCACAGCTTCTCTCTGTGCGTTATCGAATTCCCTTTTAAAATCTTCTTTTGTGTATACAACACGCATCCCCTTGCCACCGCCGCCAAGTGCAGCTTTGACCATAACAGGATAACCTATATTGTCTGCAAGCTCTTTTCCTCTTTCTGCATCCATAACTGGTTCTTTGGTTCCTGGAATAACTGGAATACCTGCTGATATCATTGTATTTCTTGCTTCCTGTTTATTACCTGTTTTCTCTATGATATCTGAATCTGGACCTATAAATGCGATGTTACATTTTTCACATAATGATGCAAACTTACTGTTTTCAGAAAGGAACCCAAAGCCTGGATGTATTGCATCTGCATGTGTAGCTACAGTTGCACTCAATATTCTTTCCATATTAAGGTAACTATCCTTAGCTGCTGCCTTTCCTATGCATACACTCTCATCAGCCAGCTGCGTATGAAGTGCTTCCTTATCCGCCTCAGAATATACTGCAACCGTCTGTATACCCATTTCCCTGCAGGCTCTTATTATTCTAACAGCTATTTCGCCTCTGTTCGCTATCAATATCTTATTAAACACAGCTTCATCTCCTTATAATCATTCCATAATCCATATATTATACTTATAACATCAGACGGATTAACCCACCATAAATGTAAGCTCAGCTGTAAGTGCAACCTCTCCATCTACTGTCGCAACAGCCTTTCCCACGCCAACTGGTCCTTTTTTCTTTATAATCTCACATTCCATCTTAAGTTTATCACCAGGAACAACTTTTCTTTTAAATCTTGCATTATTAACTGCACCAAAATATGCTGTTTTACCTTTGTTTTCTTCCAGCGAAAGTATCGCAACAGCACCTACCTGTGCGCATGCCTCTATCTGAAGGACGCCCGGCATAACCGGCTCAGCTGGAAAATGTCCTGCAAAATAAGGCTCATCATATGTAATACACTTATATCCTGTTGCCTTTATTCCAGGCTCAAGTTCATCTATTGTATCCACAAGCAGAAAAGGATGTCTGTGTGGAATAATATCCATTATTTCCTTTGTTGTAAGCATACATAACTCCTTATATTAAATAATCGAATTTCATATATATGATGTCGGTATCAAAAACCAATGCCTTTGATACCGACGAATTGTCAGACTGGTTTTATAACAAACATAGGCTGTCCATATTCAACCATCTGTTCATTATCTACAAGAATATCAGTAACCACACCATCATAATCACTTTCAATCTCATTCATAAGCTTCATTGCTTCTACTATACCGATTACCTGACCCTTTTTAACTCTGTCACCTATTGCTACATATGCATCAGCTTCCGGAGATGCTGAACTGTAGAATACACCTACAAGTGGTGAATTAACAGTAAGTACACTATCATCAGAAGTTTTTATGTCTGATTTATTCAATCCTGATTCATTGACACTATCGCTATTAACTATATCATCAGTACTGGCAGTATCTTTAACAACAGCCCTGTCACTTCTGTCAGCACCAAGCGAAAGCTTAGTGTCGCCATCTTCCATGCTAAAGCTAGTAAGTGAAGATTCTGATACAGCATTAATCAGCTTTATTACATTTTCTAATTCCATATATTATCTCCATTTCTTCATGACCTTTTATTCATATCCTGGTATTCCAGATATCTCACCAGCAATCCACTTATGTACTTTAAGCGTTCATCGTATTATGAATACTTTCTTACTATAAGAGTTGCATTATGTCCACCAAAACCAAGCGAATTCGTCATAACTACATCAACGTCCTTTTTGATTCCTTCATCCTTGACATAATTAAGATCCATTTCTTCCTCTGTTTCTGATAGTCCGACATTCGGATGTATATAACCATCCTGGATTGACTTGACACAGGCTATGAACTCAACTGCGCCTGCTGCACCAAGCAGGTGTCCAACCATGGATTTTGTTGAACTTACAGGCACACTGTAAGCTGCATCCTTAAGTGCAAGCTTGATTGCCCTTGTCTCAAAAAGATCATTATGATGTGTACTTGTTCCATGTGCATTTATATAGTCAATATCATCTGGTTTTACTTCTGCTTCCTTCATGGCACTTGTCATAGCATATGCAGCTCCACTTCCATCCTCCATAGGTGATGTTATATGGTATGCATCAGAAGAACAGCCATAGCCTGTGATCTCTGCATATATATGCGCTCCTCTCTTTAAAGCATGCTCCAGCTCTTCAAGTACAACCACACCTGCTCCTTCACCCATGACAAAGCCATTTCTTTCTTTGTCAAATGGGATAGAGGCTCTCTTAGGATCTGTAGATGTTGAAAGTGCTGTAAGTGCTGCAAAACCACCGATTCCAATAGGAGATATAGAACTTTCAGTTCCACCTGCAAACATAACATCTGCTTCACCATGCTGTATACTTCTATAGCCTTCACCTATAGAGTTAGTTCCAGTAGCACATGCTGTAACAACATTTATATTCTTACCCTTTAAACCAAGTTGTATTGATACATTACCAGCTGCCATATTAGTTATCATAAGCGGTACAAGAAGCGGATTAATCCTAGATGGACCCTTTTCAAGAAGCTTCTTGTGATTGCTTTCCATAGCTTCTAGGCTTCCAACACCAGAGCCTACTGATACACCAACACGGAAAGCATCCTCCTTAGTCATATCAAGCCCTGAATCCTTCATAGCCTCATGCGCGGCCGCAACAGCATACTGGCTGAACTTCTCCATCCTTTTGGCTGCCTTGAAATCCATATAATTCTTAGCATCAAAATCCTTTACCTCTGCTGCAAGCTTAACCTTATAATCTGTTGTATCAAACCTTGTTATATTATCTATTCCAACTGTATTCTCTTTAACAGAATTCCAGAATTCATCCACACTTAAACCTATAGGTGTTATTGCACCCATACCTGTAACAACTACTCTTCTCATTAGATATTCATACCTCCATCTACTGATATCACCTGTCCTGTTATGTATGCCGCTTCATCTGATGCCAGAAATGCTACAGCATTGCTTATATCATCCACGCTTCCCATTCTTGAAAGAGGAATCATATCAAGTACTGACTTCTTCTGTTCTTCAGATAAAACCTTTGTCATATCTGTATCAATATATCCAGGTGCAACTGCATTAACAGTTATTCCACGTGATGCAAGCTCCTTTGCAGCAGATTTGGTAATACCTATCACACCTGCTTTAGAAGCACTGTAATTAACCTGTCCTGCATTACCAGCTATGCCTACAACTGATGACATATTGATTATTCTTCCGCTTCTTTGCTTTAGCATGTATCTGCTTACGTGTCTTATGCAGTTAAATGTTCCCTTAAGATTAACATCTATAACTCTGTCAAAATCTTCCTCTTTCATTCTCATGATAAGACCATCTTTTGTTATACCAGCATTATTTATGAGAATATCTATTCTCTTATATTTATCCATTATATATGTGATCATCTTTTCAGTTTCTTCATACGAATCAACCTGACACTTGTATTTCTCTGCCTTTCCGTTGGCAGCCAAAATGTTTTCAACTGTTCTATCTGCTGCTTCATCATTACCACTGTAATTAACAATAACCACAGCCCCCTCTTTGGCAAAACGGGCAGCTATCGCAGCTCCTATTCCTCTGCCAGCGCCAGTTACAAGCACTATCTTGTTTTCATATCTTTTTATACAATTATCCATACACATAACACACTGCCTTTCATTGATACAATATTGCTAAAGCCATACCAATATCATGTCTGCATTTATTGCCTGTTATTTTATAACTACTTCCTTTTCCATGCTCTTAGCAATCTTTTTAACAAAGCCAGATAAAGTCTTTCCTGGTCCTACCTCAACAAATGTATCATAACCATCGGCTATCATTTTTCTGACTGACTGTTCAAAACATACTGAACTATATACCTGCTTTGAAAGAAGTTCTTTTATATATTCACTGGATGTATTCTCATCCACGTACTCAGCTGTACAGTTTGCCACATAAGGATGCTTCACTTTATCAAAAGTGACTTTTTCAAGATCCTTCATAAGCTTGTCACCTGCGCCCTTAAGAAGCTTTGAATGAAACGGTCCACTTACATTAAGAAGAATTGTTCTTCTTGCTCCTGCTTCCTTAAGCACTTCCATAGCTTCCTGTACACATTCCTTTTTACCTGATATTACTATCTGGCCAGGGCAGTTGTAATTAGCTGCGGAAACTGTATCAGGATACATATCATTATCAGACTCTGCGTTCCCGCTTTTATCCTTGTTATATTTAGCAAGTACACTGTCAACCTCATCTGATGTAAGTCCGATAACTGCAGCCATGGCACCTATGCCAGCCGGAACCTCCTGTTCCATATATATTCCACGGTTTCTTACAAGTTTTACACCATCTTCATAAGATAACGCACCACTTGCAGTAAGTGCACTATATTCACCTAATGAAAGTCCAATAGCTGCATCATATGTAAGACCCTGCTCAACCATATCAGCAAGCTGGGAGATTTCTGTTACATATAACGCAATCTGTGTATACTCCGTTTTATCAAGAAGATCATTTTCTTCAAATATTAAATGCTCCATATTGATACCTGTCAGTTCACCAGCCTTCTTAAAGCACTTTACTGATGAAGTGCAGCTATTATAGCTTTCTCTTCCCATTCCAGTACACTGGCTTCCCTGTCCTGGAAACATTACAACTGTTTTTCCCATACCTTTTAAATCCTCATTTCCATACACTGTTTTATGCCAGCTTATTATGTGAATTATATACCTCAGAGACTTCCTTCATAAGCTCCTTAATAATCTCTTCACATGTCTGTTCCTTATTGACAAGACCTGCTATCTGACCTGCCATTACAGTTCCCTGCTTGACATCACCATCCACAACAGCCTTTCTTAATGTTCCAAGAGTAAGTCTTTCAAGCTTTTCAAACTCAACGCCTTCTTTTTCCATATCAAGATACTCTCTTGTCATGCTGTTTCTAAGTGACCTTACTGGATGTCCTGTGCTTCTGCCAGTTACTACTGAGTCTATATCCTTGGCAGCTATAACTCTGTCCTTATAATTCTGATGAACATTCGATTCCTTAGCCACAACGAATCTTGTTCCCATCTGTACAGCCTCTGCACCCAGCATAAATGCTGCACATACACCTCTGCCATCACCTATTCCACCAGCTGCTATAACAGGAATATCAACTGCATCAACAACCTGTGGTACAAGTGTCATGGTCGTTTCCTCGCCGATATGTCCACCTGATTCCATACCCTCTGCTACAACTGCATCTGCTCCGGCACGTTCCATCATTCTTGCAAGTGCAACTGATGCCACAACAGGAATAACCCTTATTCCAGCCTCCTTCCAGGCCTTCATATATTTGCTTGGATTGCCTGCACCTGTTGTTACTGCTTCTATATGCTCATCAATAACAAGCTGTGCTATTTCATCTGCATAATCACTTAAAAGCATAATATTAACACCAACTGGCTTATCTGTTATCTTTCGTGCTATATGTATCTGTTCTTTAACCCATTCTGCTGGCGCATTAGCTGCTCCGATAAATCCCATTCCACCGGCTTTGCTGACGTGGGCTGCCAGATTAGCATCTGCAACCCATGCCATGCCGCCCTGTATAACAGGATATTCTATATTAAGAAGCTCTGTTACACGAGTTTTCATAACTTATTTTCCTTCCTGACATTTATAACTATTTCTGGTTAGCCTCGATATAATCAACAACATCCTGTACTGTAAGAATCTTTTCAAGCTCCTCAGATGGAATAGTTACTGAACACTCATCCTCAAGTGACATAACAAGTTCAAAAAGATCAAGTGAATCTGCCTTAAGATCTTCCTTGAAATTAGACTCAGGCTTGATAACTGCCTCATCTATACCTAACTGTGCTGCAACTAATTCTCTTACTTTTTCAAACATAATGTTAAATCTCCTTAATTCTTATTATTTTTATTATTTTAATTGGTGTCTGTGGCAAACTCTTCTGCCATAAACATCTTTATATATGTTAAAATGCCGCTTATCCTGCTGCTTAATAGCTTCAAGCAGACAGTATATGTAATAATCTTAATAAGCTTAACATCTTTAACCATGCTACCATACAAGCAGAATGCTTCCCCAGCTTAATCCTGCACCGAAGCCGGCAAGTACAAGCTTTTCTCCCTGTTTTAAGCTTCCATTTCTGTTTAACTCATCAAGCAGAATCGGAATGCTTGCTGATGATGTATTTCCATATTCATTCAGATTGACTGGAAACTTTTCTTTATCAGCCTTAAGTCTTTTAGCTACGCTCTCTATGATACGTACATTAGCCTGATGCAGTATGAATTTATCAACATCATCAACGTTCATATTATTATTATGTAAAAGTGTTTGTATGGCTGTAGGAACACTCTTTACGGCGAATTTAAACACTTCCTGTCCATCCATATGTATAAACATGTCTGTGCTGCATGAATCAGAAAACCTCCTGCCACCTGTTAAAACAGATGCACCTGTTCCATCATTGTAGATATTGCTGTCAATAATCCCTCTTTCATGACCAGCAGATACACCAGTGTCATCTTCCGTGTTGTTATCAACTGCTTTAAGAACCACTGCGCCAGCACCATCTCCAAAAAGCACACATACACTTCTGTCTTTCCAGTTAACTATTTCTGACATTTTTTCTGAACCAATAACAAGTGCATATTTATACGAACCTGTCTTTAACATTGAAGCTGCAATATCCAGGGCTGTAATAAAACCTGAACATGCTGCACTTACATCAAAACACATAGCATTTACTGCTTTAAGCTTTTCCTGTACAAGTGATGCCTGATTAGGAAAAGCATAATCAGGAGTTGACGTTGCAACTATAATAAGACCTATGTTAGAAGCTTCAATATGTGCATCCTCCACTGCATTCCTTGCAGCGTTGTATGCCATATCAGCATTATCCATATCTTTTGCTATATGTCTGTTACATATACCAGTTCTTGTCTTTATCCACTCGTCACTCGTATCTACCATTTCTGACAGATTATCGTTAGTCAATATATCTGGTGGAACATAGCTTCCTGTTCCTATGATTCTTGTTCTTATCATACTTTTTTGTCCTTATTTATTTGACTTGCTAACTGTTTGATTATCTTACTTTGATTTTCAAACATTATTTTTATACTACAAGACTTATGTGTTTGTCAAGATTATTTTGATATTCAAATTATTAAAATATACTAAAATAATATAAGACAATAAAAAAAGACCTGAAACAGATTATTACATCTGCTTCAGATCCTTTTTAACTTTTAATTTAACTTCTTTATCCGGCGTGAGTGATTCACATATCTTACGTACTGCCTTCTGATAAGACAGCTTATCTAACTTTAAGCAATCGGTATCTGTAAGATATTCCCAAGTTCTTTTTGGAAATGTTACAAAACATTCCGCAAGAAGCCAGCCTGCTGCCATCTGTGTATAATATCCATAGTCCGAAAAATCCCTGTTTACAAGTAAAAATATATCGTCAAGATATAAGCCATTATCACAATTTCTTTCATCTGTGCTTTCTATATCTTTAAGAGTAACCTTTTTCATTCTTGGTTTTTTCATGCCATGCATATCAACCTTTAAGTAATGGTCTAACAGCATTATAAGACCTACTCTTGCCCTGTATTCATCACACGATTCTATACATTTCTTTATATACGGCAGAAACTCGTCCCGAAACATATCCATAACCCTGAATTCTACACAGAAGCTATCGTTGACAGCCCAGTTGTTCACAAGAGGAATGAATGCATTAAAGTCTCCCAAAGCCTTCTTAAAGTCTTTCTCCTTCGCTGTTCCCATTCCTATTATGTAGCTTCTAAGCAACGTTTCTTCCTGATAAATATCCGGTTTACTAAGCAGCTGCCGAAAATCCTTATTCTCTTTTATAAGCTGTTTTGCATATTGTTTTAATACCGGTTGTCTTATTCCTATTATATTATCACATCCAGGAATAAGTGAGGATGTAAATGCTGCATATTCTCCTTTATCAGTCATCCCCAGAAGTTCATTTCTTATATATTCCAGCATTATTCATAAAGAGGATACTTGTCTGTAAGTTCCTTAACCATAGCCATAGCCTTAGCCTGATTAGCATCAACATCATCAACAAGTAAAGCAATAGCTTCTGCTACTACATCCATATCTGCTGTGTTGAAGCCTCTTGTTGTAACTGCTGCTGTACCAAGTCTGATACCACTTGTTACGAAAGGTGAGGCTGGATCGTTAGGAATAGTGTTCTTGTTACATGTAATATTAGCTGCATCAAGAAGCTTTTCTACTTCCTTACCAGTCTTATTCTTGCTTATAAGGTTAACAAGCATAAGGTGATTATCTGTACCACCAGATACGATATCAAAGCCTCTGTTCATAAGTCCTGTACAAAGAGCCTGTGCATTATCAACAATGTTCTTAGCATAAGTCTTAAAACTTGGGTCGAGTGCTTCCTTTAAGCATACTGCCTTACCTGCAATAACATGCATAAGCGGACCACCCTGTATTCCTGGGAATACAGCCTTGTTAAACTTGAACTTTTCAGCAGCTTCTGCTGATGAAAGAATCATACCACCTCTTGGTCCTCTTAATGTCTTATGAGTTGTAGTTGTAACTACATCAGCATAAGGGATAGGGCTTGGATGCTCTCCACCTGCTACAAGACCAGCGATGTGAGCCATATCTACCATAAGATAAGCACCAACTTCGTCAGCTATCTCTCTGAACTTCTTAAAATCAATAACTCTTGCATATGCAGATGCACCAGCAATAATCATCTTTGGCTTACATTCCTTAGCTATTCTTAATACCTCATCATAATCTATAAAGCCTTCAGCTGTAACTCCATAAGGAACTATATTAAAATATTTACCAGAAATATTAACTGGTGAACCATGTGAAAGATGTCCACCACAGTCAAGGCTCATACCCATAACAGTATCACCTGGTTCAACCATGGCAAAGAATGCTGCAAGGTTAGCCTGTGCACCTGAATGTGGCTGAACATTAGCATATTCACATCCAAATAACTTCTTAGCTCTCTCAATAGCAAGTGTCTCAACAACATCTACATATTCGCAGCCACCATAATATCTCTTTCCAGGATATCCTTCTGCATACTTATTAGTAAGAGGGCTTCCCATAGCTGACATAACAGCTTTACTTACAAGGTTCTCTGAAGCTATAAGTTCAATATGGCTTCTCTGTCTTGCTAACTCATCATCCATAGCTTTAGCTAATTCTGGATCATAGTTCAATACTTCATCAAATGAATACATATTACAACCTCCATTTTCTATAGTTGTAGTTATACAACCTGTATAGATATTAATTTTATAGATTATTTAGCAATAAGTCAATGTATAATTATACATTTGTACAATAATTAAGTTATTTAATACTATCTTCATTAGAATATCCGCCTTAGAAAGTTATATAAGCCATTATTCCATACACCTGCCTCGTGTCCGCCGTGTCTGTAATAGAATATATGGTCAATTGAATGTTCTGTCATATATCTTGAATAATTCTCTGATGATACCCTGCAATATGGATCTTCATCACCTGTTACTATAAGTGTAAGAAGTGGTGCTTCCCCGCCTTCCTTAACAAGCTCAGGAAGAAGATATCCCCTGTTGCCATATAATGTTTCACCGCTTCCTGTATTAACAACTCCTCCAACAGGCTCAAATGCACCTACATACCCAAATATATCAGGGTGTGCAAAGCATAAATAAAGAGCTTCCCGTCCACCTAATGAATATCCCGCAATTCCTGTGTATTCCCTGCCTATCTTAGTTGAATAATGCGAATTAATATATGGAATAAGAGCATTAATCACATCATTTTCACAGGCATCATATCTTGCAGTTAAATCTGAAAATCCATAATCAGATTCCTGCTTTCCGTCAACATCCGTAAATACAGTAAAGCTTACTAATATCATATCGTTGCGGTTGTATTCATACACAATATTCTGTGCTGTTGGTCTTGCACCAAGAACCCTGTAATCTTCATATGTTCCACTCATTCCGTGAAGAAGATATACTACCGGATAGCTTTTACTCTTATCATATCCATATGGAAGATACACATTGGCATTTCTTGTAGCATTAGTAGTTGGAGAATAATATTCTATCTTCTCAATCTCACCATAATTGCCGCCAAGATGTTCTGAATTAAACGCTTCTGGTTCTTCATAATTAGTATCATTCTTATCATAAGAGAACAACATTACCGGATAATCGTGATTAACTCCAGCTTCGTCTGTTGTACTATTATTTTCATTAACACTGTCACCATTAGTGTTTTTGTTACCACTACTGCCATTATTATTGTCTACGCTGTTACTACTGCTTACAATGCTTGCATTATTAGAAGCTGTATTCTTACTACTAGTACTATTGCCACAACCTGTTAACAACAGGATTGCTGATAATGCAAATGCCATTATAAGTGCCTCTGTTTTTCTAATATTATTTCTTCTCATAATTAATCACCTCATATAATTATTAATTAAACCTGATTATTAACTCTACATTTTGATAATAGCATTTAGAGTTAACTTCAAGTCAAGCATAAAATATTCCTATATAAATAAAATATATGAAACACCTTCTCGCACTGAGCACTGTCGCTTGCGACAACCTACATCTTCGTACAAGTGTGCATCATCGGCACACAGCACCTTTTATGTATAGGAAATTCTATCGAAATTCCCTATTACATAAAAAAACAACAGCTGTCTTTTATAAATAGCGCAGACATAAAATGTCATTTGCACTCCTTATAATAAACATACTGTTGTCTTATAAATATTTATAACCCTGCAAAACCATCCTGATTATATTATTAATTACAACTTATAATAATCAACTGCTGGTCTTGCAATACATTGTAATCTGCTTAATCTCTCACAATCCATTTAGTTATCTACTGAACTCTTTAAGTCCTCTGCAAGAAGATATATGTTATGTAATATAGCCTTACAGTTCTTCATACTTTCAACTGTTGTGTCAGATACTCTTAGGCCTTCAGTTGAAGCAGCTGCTACCTCTTCTCCTGTTGCTGATAAATGTGAAATATTATCAGAAATAACAGAAGTTGAATCCAGTATCTTGTTAATGCTCTGCTCTGCAGAATCTATATTGTTCATAAGATTATCAACTGTTTTTCCTACGTCCTCAAAAGTCACTCTTGTATTATCAATAAGTTCATTCTGCTTATTAACTGACTCAACTGATGCTTTTATGCTCTCATTAGCTTTCTTGGTATCTTCATAAAGATTATTGATTATATCTGTTATGCTTGAAGATGCATTCTTAGTCTGTTCTGAGAGCTGTCTTATCTCTTCTGCTACTACTGCGAAGCCCTTTCCGGCTTCTCCTGCTCTTGCTGCTTCTATTGAAGCATTTAATGCAAGAAGATTAGTCTGGCTTGAAATCTCTACGATAGAACCAATAAATCCCTGTACATCATCAACCTTTTCTGTAAGACTGTTAATTACATCTACGATTATATCGCTTGCATTATGTACATTCTGTGCCTGTTCCTTAAGTTCAACTACTATAGCCTTACTGTCATTAACAGTCTCATCTGTCCTGTGTGAGGCCTCAACCATCTCGCTTATCTCTTTTTCGGCAATATCAGTGTTTTCCTGAATCTCTGCGCACATAGCTGCCTGTCTTTGTATGGCTTCTGCTGTGCTTTCTGTGCTTTCTGCTATATCTTTCATTGAACTGTGGCTTATATCTATGCTTTTTTCTAACTCATCAAGCATATCCATAGCCTGTCCGAAATGTCTGGTTATATTATCAGCTACAACAACCATCTTCTCGTTATTCTCTTTCTGTATAACTGCTGCTGCCTCTATCTTATTCATATTCTCTGCAAAAAACTGCTTAAGCAGCTTTGTTACACTAAGAGATATACATGTAACAATAACCAATACTAATATAGCAAGAACCCTGCTTGCCATAGCCACTCCATTATACATATTATAATCCATAATAAGTCTTATGACATTACCAGCTATCGCAACGCCATCAGCCCACAATATTAGTTTTTCATTAAGATATACCATCGAAGCCATAATCAAAGGAAGTACATATGTCCATACACCATCAGTTGAATTAAGCAGTATAAGAACAACATATCCAAGTGCCATTGATACCGCAATCGTTAATTCACACACTCTGGTCTTCTTCCTTAAAATATAAGCAGCTACTGATATGATAATTACCGCAAGTGCCACAACAAACTGTATTAAAATCTTTCCTTTGTTATATCCGTCACCCACTCCTAATGCTGTCATCAGTGTCAGCGCAATATAACCAAATACTATGAGGACTGTAAATAAAACAGTCCTGTTTGCCCTTACATACTGATTCTCTGTCATAATTTTTCTCCCGTTTCTGTTATAGTTTTTGTTATAGTTTTTCCAAAATTTATAAATAAAGTATATACCCATGATTATCCAAATGCAATATTTTTGCTGAAAAAAGAGCGTTTGAAAATGTCCATTAAACACCTTCAAACGCTCTTAAAAATATTATTCCTGTTCTGACTCTGTAATGCTGATAGATAAATCTTCAAGCTGTTTTGCATCTACAACATCAGGTGCGTTAGTAAGAAGACATGTTGCATCCTTTACCTTAGGGAAAGCTATAACGTCTCTTATTGAATCTCTCTTAGCCATAAGCATAACAAGTCTGTCAAGACCATATGCAAGTCCTGCATGTGGTGGTACTCCATACTTGAATGCATCAAGTAAGAAACCAAACTTCTCATTAGCAACTTCATCTGTAAGACCAAGTGCCTTAAACATTCTTGACTGTACATCAGCCTGATGGATTCTTACTGAACCACCACCGATTTCTGTACCGTTAAGTACAATATCATAAGCCTTTGCACGTACTGAACCCGGGTCTGACTCAAGCTTATCAAGATCCTCATCCATAGGCATAGTAAATGGATGATGCATGGCTACGAATCTCTCTTCTTCATCTGACCATTCAAACTGTGGGAACTCTGTTACCCAGAGGAACTTATAATCACTCTTGTCAAGAAGTCCCATCTGTCCTGCAAGCTCAACTCTTAATGCACCAAGTACATTCCATACAATCTTGTTTCTGTCAGCTGCAAAAAGTAAAAGATCTCCTGGCTTACCTTCCATAGCCTCAACAAGTGCATTCATCTCATTCTCTGTCATAAACTTAGAGAACGAAGACTTAAGTGAACCATCTCCATGGATAGCTATATAGGCAAGACCCTTTGCTCCATAACCCTTAGCGAAATCAACAAGTGCATCTATCTTCTTACGAGGCATATTTCCCTGTCCTGTAGCGTTAATACCACGTACAGAACCACCATTCTCAATAGCTCCTGTAAACACGCTGAAGCCACAGTTCTTAACTATATCTGTAACATTCTTAAGCTCCATACCGAATCTTAAGTCTGGCTTATCAGAACCAAATCTGTCCATAGCCTCCTGCCATGTCATACGCTGGATAGGAAGCTTGACATCTACATCTAATACTTCCTTGAATAGATAAGCAAGAAGTCTTTCGTTGACATCAATTACATCATCAACATCAACAAATGATAACTCCATATCTATCTGTGTGAACTCTGGCTGTCTGTCAGCTCTTAAGTCCTCATCCCTGAAGCATCTTGCTATCTGCATATATCTGTCATAGCCAGAACACATAAGCATCTGCTTAAAAAGCTGTGGTGACTGTGGAAGTGCATAGAACTTACCTGGATGTATACGGCTAGGTACAAGATAATCTCTTGCTCCCTCCGGAGTTGACTTAGTAAGCATAGGTGTTTCGATTTCAAGGAAGCCTTCATTAGCAAGAAATGCTCTTGTAAGAGTTGCAACCTTACTTCTCATAATAATATTTGACTGGATATCTGGTCTTCTTAAGTCTAAACATCTATACTTAAGTCTTATATCTTCCTTAGTGTTAATATTTTCCTCAATAGGGAAAGGAGGTGTCTCAGATTCAGAAAGAATTCTTAAAGACTCTGCTGCTATTTCGATATCACCAGTCTTAAGATTTTCATTAACTGCACCACTTCTTTTTACGACCTTACCAACTACTGCGATTACGAATTCATTTCTTAAAGTATATGCCTTATCAAAGCCTTCCTTACCTATGATATTCTCATCAAAAAGTATCTGTAAAATGCCACTTCTGTCCCTTAAATCAACGAATATAAGTGAACCAAGATTACGTCTTTTAGCCACCCAACCCATAACTGTAACAGTGCTTCCTATATCTGCACCTGACACTTCTGTACATCTGTGTGTTCTTTTTAAGCCAACCATTGACTCTGCCATCGATAATTACCTCATTCCTGTAAATATTTAATTACTGATAAAATTCAATAAAACAAATTCTACTCAGTACTCGCCTGTCTAAATACCTAGTATATCACTTATATCCAAATCATCAATATCTATTGTGCTGTTCTTTATAAGTTCAAGTGTTGAATCCTCGTGAATAAGCCTTTGAAATAATATAAAGACTTTCATATCAACATTTTTCACTTCATCTATCATAATTGAAACAGCTGTATCTATATCAAATGCTTTTCTATAAGGTCTGTCTGATATAAGAGCTGCAAATTCGTCTGTGACTTTCAGAATTCTCGCTCCGACAGGTATATCCTCACCAGCAAGTCCGTCCGGATATCCACTTCCATCGTAACACTCATGATGAGATAGTACAATATTCATAATATTATCTGAATAATCATACTTTTTCAATACATCATAGCTAATCTTTGAGTGCATGCTCATATACTTTTTTTCTTCCTCTGGAAGACTTTCATTCGTTCTTCCATAAAGATACTCTGAAAGCTTAAGCTTTCCTATGTCATGCATCATTGCCGCCAGCTTAAGCTCATACGCCTCATCATCCGACATGCCATATTCTTTAGCAAGTGCAAATGTAAGATTAGCAACAAGCACTCCGTGCTTAATACCACTTTTGAAATCATTGACTATATAATCAATAAGTTCACTATTATTCTTGTTTTTCATACATCTTTAACCAATATATTCCTTTATCCAGAACCAATAGCTAAAACTATTACTTCGCCTGAACAATATTTTATTATATTTTTATCAGGCTGAATTGTCAATCGTATAAAACTTATTTTAAATATTCTATGAGGACATCAAATCTACGGAATATCTATATCAAGGTAAGCTGCTACTCCTAATAGCAAAAATACCTGTGAACGTTTCCTTTCCTCATCTTTTTTATCTGAAAACAATTCCGGATTATCCTGAAGAATTTTAGTAATCCTCTGGTCTATTATCTGTTTTACTATATCTATTAACCCCACCTGCCTATAATCATTTATTTAATGATACTTATTGCTTCTCTATAATGTAACGGGCAGTTTTTAAACGCCCGGTTAGAATTTATTATATCAAATTTATATATATGTAACAATAATGGGGGATATGTAAGTTTTATTTTTATCAATATAATTATGTTGACGAACGGACGACATAATATAAGCGGGTACCTATAGCACGTACAATGTTCAATGCCAGAAGCTTCAATTGGATATTTCTAAGGCTTTTCATATAGGTAATAACATCGACCGCTACCGTTCGATACGGGACGTCCTGTCCCATATCTCACTTCCACAGACATCCGTGTCTGTGGATAGCTGGTGTATTAAGGAAAAGCCTAAGAACTATCACAATTGAACTTCAAGTGCATCTCACACTGTCCGCACTACAGGCACCCGCTTATATTATGTCTGATAGTGGCACAAATTTACTAATCTGTAAAAAAGCTAATATATATCACAAAATAAATTACTTTGTTTGAGGCTTACTCTTAGACTTTTCTTTAGTAATCCAGCTATCCACAGACATGGATGTCTGTGGAAGTCAGATATGGAACAAGGAGGTTCCGTATCTGACGGTAGCGGTCATAATCATAACCTATATGAAAAGTCTTAGAAATATCCACTTAAATCTTCTGGCATCGAACACCGTCTGTTCTATAGACATCCGCTTATATTATGTCGTCCGGCATACACTCTTATTCCTTAAATACCTCCCGGCATTTAAGCGTCCGTCCATCTACTATCCGTGACTCCACTAACCAGCCATATATTTAAGCCGATATACTCTTACCCGTATACAACTGATAATACTTACCCTTCTCTTCCATAAGCTGCTCATGTGTTCCACGCTCAATAATTCTTCCCTGCTCCATAACCATAATACAGTCTGCATTGCGTACTGTAGAAAGTCTATGTGCAATAACAAAGGAAGTTCTTCCTGACATAAGCGCATCCATACCCTTCTGTACAAGTCTTTCTGTTCTTGTATCAATAGACGATGTCGCCTCATCAAGAATAAGAACCGGAGGGTCAGCTACTGCAGCACGCGCTATAGCTAAGAGCTGTCTTTGTCCCTGACTTAAGTTAGCTCCGCCGCTGTGAAGAACAGTATTATAACCATCTGGAAGTCGTCTTATGAAACCATCTGCATTGGCAAGTCTTGCTGCTGCTATACACTCTTCGTCAGTAGCATCAAGTCTTCCGTAACGGATATTCTCCATAATAGTTTCAGTAAACAGATTAGTATCCTGAAGAACAATACCAAGACTTCGTCTTAAATCATCCTTCTTTATACGATTAATATTAATTCCATCATACCTTATTTTACCATCCTGAATATCATAGAACCTGTTAATAAGGTTAGTAATAGTAGTCTTACCAGCACCTGTACTTCCTACAAATGCTATCTTCTGACCCGGTGTTGCATACATCTTAATATCGTGAAGCACCATCTTATCAGGATTATATCCAAAGTCAACTCCATCAAATGTAACATCACCTTCTAATCGGCGGTAATCAACCGGCTTATCATCAACAGCTGGTCGCTTCCATGCCCACATCATAGTATTTTCCTTAGTTTCTTCAAGCTCGTTGTTATTATTATACTTAACATTTACAAGCTCAACCTTACCCTCATCAGCTTCAGGCTTCTCATCATACAGTTCAAATACTCTCTTTGCACCAGCCATAGCCATAACAATACTGCTCACCTGCTGGCTTATCTGTGTTACAGGCTGTGTAAAGCTCTTATTTAAACTAAGAAATGCTACAAGTGTTCCGATAGTAAGACCTGAAAAATCGCTTAACGCTAATATACCACCGACAATTGCACATAATACATAACTTATGTTACCTATGTTACCATTGACAGGCATAGTTATATTGGCAATCTTATTCGCATTATTAGCACTCTCACGAAGTTCATCGTTAATTTTCTTAAACTGCTCTATACTCTTTTCTTCATGACAGAACACCTTTACAACCTTCTGTCCTTCCATCATTTCCTCGATATAAGCATTAACCTTACCTATATCTTTCTGCTGTTCAACGAAATATCTGCCTGAAAGCTCACTCAACTTAGAAGTTACATATAACATAATAATAACCATAACAACCGATACGATAGTAAGCGGAATATCAAGCACAATCATACTTACAAATGTTGAAACAAGAGTTATAGTCGAATTGATAACCTGAGGTATACTCTGGCTTATAAGCTGTCTTAATGTATCAATATCGTTAGTGTACACAGACATAATATCACCATGTGCATGTGTATCGAAATACTTTATAGGGAGTGATTCCATGTTAGTGAATAACTCAAATCTTAACTTCTTTAAAGTACCCTGACCTACATTTACCATTATTCTGTTATAAATGTATGAACATAACACACCAACAATAAGAACCGCTGACAGCTTTATAAGAGCTGATGCAAGTGGTGCATAGTCATGTACTGCTGACTGTGTAAGTGGAATGATATAATTATCAACAAGCTTCTGTATAAAAAGTGTAGCTGAAAGTGTTATAAGTGCTGATGCTATAATACATGCTAATACTGCTATACATGAAAACTTATAATTCTTTAACACATACCCTAATAACCTTTTCATAATTGGAAGTGTACTCTGCTTTTTATCCATGTCCGATTTATTCAAAGTTTTGTCCTGATTATTACTCATTATCTGCTCCTCCCTTCTTATCGTCTGCTGCCTTAGCATTGGCATCTACAGGCTGGTTTTCCTTTGCCTCTTCCGCCTGCTCATCGAAGTCACCGCCACCCTGTGTCTGTACTTCATATATCTCACGGTATACTTTATTATTTTCTACAAGATGTTCGTGTGTATCAAAGCCGCTTACCATACCATTATCAAGGACAAGAATTCTGTCTGCATCCTGAATACTTGATATTCTCTGCGATACTATAAGCTTTGTTGTTCCCGGTATCTTAGTTGCAAATGCGTGCTTAATCTTTGCATCTGTTGCTGTATCTACAGCACTTGTTGAATCATCAAGAATAAGTACCTTTGGTTTCTTAAGAAGTGCTCTTGCAATACAAAGTCTTTGTCTTTGTCCACCAGAAACATTAGTTCCGCCCTGCTCTATCCATGTATTATACTTATCCGGCATACGCTCAATGAATTCATCTGCACATGCCTGTCTGCATGCCTCAATACATTCTTCCTCTGTTGCATTCTCATCACCCCATCTTAAGTTATCAAGAATAGTTCCTGAGAATAACACATTTTTCTGGAGAACAACTGATACCTCATCACGGAGAGTCTCAATATCATACTTTCTTACATCAACTCCACCAACACATACAGAACCATTCTTAACATCGTAAAGACGGCTTATAAGATTGACAAAGCTTGACTTTCCGCAGCCCGTTCCACCGATAATACCGATAGTTTCACCAGCATTTATATGTATATCGATATCTTTAAGTGTATCAGTTTCACTATCCTTCTTATATACGAAATCAACGTGATTAAAGTCAATTCTTCCATCAGGAACCTGCATAACTGGTGCATCAGGATTAGTTATATCTGCTTTCTCGTTAAGAACCTCTGCAATACGCTTAGCACTTGCTGTACTCATTGATATCATAACAAATATCATTGAAAGCATCATAAGTGCCATCATCATACTCATTACATATGAAAACATAGATGTAAGATTACCTGTTGTCATAGTTCCATCAGCAATAAAATGTGCTGCAAACCACGAAAGTGCAATAATACTTCCATATATTACAAACATCATAACCGGATTATTAAAAGCAAGCCATGACTCGGCCCTTACAAATGTATTGTAAAGGCTTGTCGCTGCCTTCTTAAACTTGTCATTTTCATATTCTTCCCTTACGAATGCCTTAACAACACGGATACCAGAAACATTTTCCTGTACACTTGCATTAAGGTCATCATACTTTGCAAAACCTTCTGTGAATATAGGTGTTACCTTAAATATAATAAAGAAAAGCACGAAACCAAGAAGAATAAGAGCCCCTAAGAATATCATACTCATAGTAGGATTGATAATAAAGCACATAATCATACTGCATATCATCATAAGTGGCGCTCTTACTGCTATTCTAAGAAGCATCTGATAAGCATTCTGTACATTAGTAACATCTGTAGTCATACGTGTTATAAGACCTGCTGTACTATACTTATCTATATTAGAAAATGCAAAATTCTGGATATTAGTATATATCCCTTCTCTTAAGTTGCAGGCAAAACCAGTAGAAGCACTTGCTGCATACTTTCCTGCACTTATTCCGCAGAACAGGCTGACAAATGCAAGTACTAACATAATACCACCGTATATACATACATTTTTCATATCGCCTGCCTGTATTCCCTTGTCAATAATACTTGCCGTAACAAAAGGTATAAGTATTTCCATAAGCACTTCAAATATAATATAAATAGGTGTCTTTATAGAATCTTTCTTATACTCGCCTATATAGGCTGATAGTGTTTTTAACATATTTTTCCTCCATTCTTTATTTTAATGATTGGCAGTTGTCTGCCTTGAATATGACTTATCATTTGATGTATTGTCATATATCTTCTGTAATAATCTTTGCAGTTCTTTCTTCTCTTCATTATCAAGACTCGAAAGAAACCACTCCTCTCTCTTTAGCATACCATTGTAAGCATGCTTGCATATATCCTTTCCCTTGCTGGTAAGTCTTACATGCTTTACTCTCTTATCACATGACTCATAAAAGCTCTCTATCATATCTTTCTTTTCAAGCCTTGCAACAGTTCCTGCTATAGTTGCCTGAGCCACGCCAAAGTGTTTTTCAAGTTCCTTAAGTGTTATACACTCATTGTCTGTCTCACTTATGATAATAAGCATCTTTATCTGCGATGCTGTCATATTATCATTTTTGAGCTCATTATTAACGCATTTTCCAAGTATATCATTCAGACGCTTTATAAGCTCTCCGCAGTTAAGTGCATGTCTTTTCACGTATACTTTCCTTTCCTGTACACTCTTTATAATCTCTGTACGCATATTTACGCAAAAAATAAATGTAGTTCACGATTGGTTATATCGTGAACTACATATTATTAGTGCGCTTTATTATAATACACATTCAATAGTAGGCTGTCAATAGCACGCTGTTATTTTTTACAACATTTTTTAATAGTTCTCTTTAAAGGCTTCCTTGATATCTTTTATGCTTACAGGCTTTGGTATATAGCCGTTCATTCCTGCATCCATGCATATCCTGCGGTCACTTTCAAATGTATTGGCTGCCATTGCAAATATAAGAATATCCTTATCAGACCTCTCTGAACTTCTTATATGCTCTGTAGCCTTTACGCCATCCATAACAGACATCTGCATATCCATAAATATGGCTGTATCTGCCAGGGTCGCCCACCACTATTAAATTCTTAACATCAATGCATACGTTAAGCTTCTGTTCCTTCTTCTGTGCCGTATAGGTTGATAATAATGCATCATCAACTTTTTCGCTTAATATCTCTGCCACACACTCCTTTGTGCCATCAAGTGTATCTATACTGGCATTGGCCACATATCATATATATCATTAATAGTATCTATATTTATGCCAACATATTAACAAAAAACTCTGCTCAAAGATACTAAAATCCTTGAACAGGGTCTGACAACCTAAATATTTATAACTTGTATATTATAAAACTTATTTTCTTTCCAGATATGCTGAATATAATGATTTTAAAACACTGATAGTCTTATCTGAAACCGTGCTCTCAGGCATCTCAATTTCATCAACATCCTTATACTCATACTTACCTGTAAATGACCATGTAATTTTATCTGTATAAACAACAAGAGAAACATCCGTATCATTCTTATCCTTTGGAACACCAACAATAAGTTTTGTGTTGTAATTCTTTAAATCTATCTCGAAATAATACGCATCCTTTTCTAAAAGTCTGTCTTTATCATCGATACTCTTTAATAATGTTATTGTGTATTCTTTATTTCTGCCGTGTGCCAGTTTATTTATTAAATCATTAGAAACTCCTTCGTCACTTAGTGTAGTTATATCCTGATTTAACACTTCTTCAATCTGACTATAAGAAATTTTTACATCACTGGAAACTGACCTAATCAAACCAGCACCAAAAAGACTGTTATCTGCAACTTTATTTATTGCAGCTTTAATAACAGGACCGGCATCAAATATAATCTCTCCATTTTTATCTGCATATAGCTTAAGATATGTGGAATCTTTATAACTGATATCACCATAAACTACATTTTTTCCTTTTTCTCCATTTATCTTTCCTTGAAAAGAGTTACCAAGAAGTGGCAAATCCATACCTTCAACTTTACCATCAATCTTATATTCATACTGCTTATTAAGCAGATTATCAACAGTCTTTTTTAACCTGATATATGGTAAAAGATGGATATATATTAATATTCCTACAACCGCCAACATTATTATAGAACAACATATAATACTAATAGTAACTTTTTTCTTTTTATTCATGATATTTTCTCCATTTATTAAAGCACAGCATTTCTTTTATTTACATTATTTAAAATATCCTGAACAATTCCAGGTATTAAGGATATTCATTTCTTTTATTATTACATGTCCTACATGAACATAATAGATTTTTCCATTCAAATATTTTAGATGGTGTACTTACTTTTGTTTGTATATGTTCAACAGTCATTTCCGAATTATAACCCATAATTATTCTTGTGCAAAAGGAACATCTTCCACCTGTCATATTAAAAAACTCCTCTTTTGTTTCAGGTGTGTTATATTTATATTTCGACTTATTCTCCTTGTAAAATTTGTATGCTTCTTTAACAGACATATCTTTTATTAATAGATTAAATTCATCATTTGTCTTTTTTAAATCCTTTAATGACGATTTTTTTCTTTGTATATATTCCATATTACTCTACCCCTAATTTCACCTCTGCTTTAGCAACAAGTCCCGGATATTTAGCTTTTACATTAGCATATTGTTCATTTAAAATCTCTAAATCCTTTACAATAACATCCCTATTATATTCTTCTCCACAAATATAATCTCCCAGCCTGTTAATAATCTCTCCCACTTCCTTAGGAAATTCTTCAACATTAAAATAATCTTCATAAATATTATCTAAATCTTTATAATATAAATCGGCATTAATTTCATTTAAAATTCCATTATCTAATTGAAACTTTCTTATATTATAATATCTTGATAATAATAATGGCGAATGTGTTGTAAACACAAAAGAACATTTTGAAAAATCTTCTTTAAACTTTTGCAACATACGACTCTGTACATAAACATGTAAAAATGCTTCAATTTCATCTATCATAACAACTGCACTTGTATCGCACAAAAGCTGCTTCAGCTTGTCATATTTAATATCTTCTATATCCTTATCCCACGTAAACAGCCATATAATACTGCAATAAATATTTATAATATTCTCAACACCATCACTCTGTCTTCTGTCAAAATCAAATTCATAATCCTCTCCAAACATATACAATATAGCATTTTTAATAACCTGCTTTACTGAAATATTACTTAACAAATTCTCTCTTATAAGCTTCAAATGCAAATCAAACTCATTATAACTGTCTTTTTTATATGTAAGAAATTCTTCTATATCTTTTATCTGTGTACTACTTGTATGTGCCTGTCTTACAATCACCCTGTTAGTAGGAATAAAAAGCGACCTTATATATTCGCCATCATTTACAATACATTTAATATTTTCTTTATCTATAACTTTATCTAATTCTTTAAGAATTGTTGTTTTTCCTGAATTATTATATCCATAAATACCTATTAGTGATTCTGTTACTTCTATGTCCTGTTCTTTAATTACATCGTTACCTTTTAACTTAAATACCATTATATCCCCCTTTATAAATAGTGTTTATTATAAAACTTTATATATTCTTAAAATAAGAATATCATATTTTTATTTATAATTCAATTTAATTTTGTGTAAGTAATGTATACTATAATTATATATCTATAAATGGGCAAGTCCGTCATTTTGCATAAAAAAGAAAGGCACTTTGAATTCGGTGATGTCGTATAATGGACAAAACTAAACAAACGTTAGCAACATTACCAAAAAAGATGCCTCTCACAAATATATAATATTATTCGCCATTCATTTACAAACAGTTTAAAGTATTAAATTTATGCAAAATCTATTCTAACAAAATAATCAGCCATCTTATTAGTATCCTAATTAACATTTTTATATCCAGTTACAATGGCAAAATCACGGACTTTGCTAAAACCAGTTAATGTAATCGAACTACCAGCAGCCATTTTCTCAATAATGATAAATATTATGATTCAGTACTTTCTGATATACTTATAAAAATATATCATTAAAATTATTTATAAACGGCACGCATTAAAAATACTATTTTCAAAGATGTAAACACACCACGGAGTATTTACATTCTTCCACTCACTACACCTCTTAAATATATTTTTGTATAAAAAATGCCAATCTTCAAATAATGCCGGCTGGCATAAACTCAATTTAAAAATTGTATAAAAGATATAATACCAAAAAATACTGATAATATAATACCTACTATTCCTATTATATCTTGTCTTTTTTTATTTTTATCTTTTTCATAAACAGTATCTTGCAACTGCTTTATTTCAATAGCAATTTTTTCTACTGTTTCGTCATATTTATCAGTTATTCTATCATCCCTATAATCAATCAATTGTTCTATTAGTACATTATTTGCTCCTTCCAATATGGTCATTGGAAATATTTTGTTATAATATTCTAATAAATCTAATATGTATTCTTTAAATTGAATTTTATTATCATCCTCAATTATTAAACCATATTTTTTATAATTTCCAGAATTAAACTCTATTAAATATTTTTCCAAAATAATTCTTATATCTCCATAATATCTTTTTAGTTCATCACTACCATTAATTATATATTTATAGGCAATTTTCATTTCATTAATACACTTATCATATTCTTTTTGCTTATAATATGATTGTAATATATTATGTACAGATTTAAACATTTTCTTTTTACCTATCCAAAAATATATGTCTTTTGAAAATGAAACTATCGCCCAATATAAATAGCCAACAAAAAAAATACAAAAAAATACAAAAATTAAAACAATTAATATCGACTCTTTATTCATCTTGTATCTCTCCTTATTATTAATATGTTTTATTTAGGTGTTTGTGAAACACTACAAGCCGCATAAATACGGCGTTTTTTTTCACTAAAATCAAAAATCTTCTCTCGTTTTGTAATATTAATGAAGTTACTCAAAAACCAATTAACCATGCCCCAAAGAAAATATGTTTATGATACCCCCTATTTAACAGATATTTTTGAATCTTCCTTGTTTTCAATCAAGATTGCTAACAAGTTTCGCAATTAACCATAATATTTTGATATGAATTTACAAAATTTAATAAATATTATAAACCAAACATATTGTATTCATAAAATTTATTATCATGTGTACATTATTATATATACATATATTTTATTTTGTCAAGTTTTTTTATTTTCAGGTTGTTTTTCCGTATTTTAACCATATTTTATACATTTTTCACTTGTTTTTATTGATTTTAGACTATATTTTTTATAAAATATAAATGTTTTCTTCAAATAATTTTCTAGATTTTTTATTAGAAAATATAATTGAGAATTGAAATTCTATTAAAGAAAACTACAACAAAAAGGAGTAATTCAATGATTCGATATATTAAACTTAAAAACTATAAATCATATAATGATGTTACTTTTGATTTTACAGGTAAAAACAATACTCCCAAAAAATTAATTATTATTTATGGTGCAAATGGATCTGGTAAGTCAAGTTTAATACAAGTTTTTAACACATTAGATAATTTATTTTCAACAATGCAGGTTAAACAGATATTAGCAGATTATTTAGAAAAAAATTCTGACAAGCTTAATGCAGATGATATAAATAAAATACGTTCTTCTTTAGATATTAAGCGAATTATAAAAGATAGCCGTTCTATAGATGTTAATAATGATACCTATATAGAAATAGGATTTGAATTAGATAAAAAATCTGGAATGTATTCTATCGAATATAATGATGAATATATTACACATGAACATTTAGAATTCACTTTAAATAGAAACAAGGGATTGTATTTCGATATAGAAGCAACTGACATTTCCTCTAAATATAAAATCAACCCAAAATTATTTATTAATGATGATTTTTATAAAGATTTACTTACTAATATTGAAAAATACTGGGGAAAACACTCTTTTTTGTCAATTCTTTTATATGAACAGGATGAATTAACTAACTCATACTTTAAAAGTAGTGTCAACATGAACCTGATAAAAGTTCTTAATTATTTTTCAACTATATCTTATCATATAAATGATGGCTACAGAACCCGTGGTTCTATATATGATGTTATACCTATAGTGAATCTCCAACATGGTACCATCGAAAAAGAAGAATTACCAAAACTAGAAGAATCCAGAATTCATTTAAGGAACTTTTTACAAGGAATGTACCATGATATTGAAGATATTAAATATAACACTAAGAATACTAATTCAAATGACTCTTTAGAATATGAGCTCATATTAACTAAAAAAATATCTAATCGTTTAGTTGATGTACCTGCAAAATATGAATCTAATGGAACAAGACAGCTTATACATCTTTTTCCGATATTTGTAGCTGCAACTAAACCAGGTATAGTTGCTATTGATGAAATCGATAATGGTATTCATGATATGCTTATGACAAACCTTATAACCAACCTCGAACCATATATTAATGAGCAGCTAATTATCACCACTCATAACCTTATGTTATTAAATAATAATAATTTCAAAGATTACTTTTATTTTATTAATGTAGATAATAATGGCAATCACTCTGTTAACACTATTAAAGATTGTCCAATAAGAATACAATCTGATTATAATCTCTTATCTACTTATATAAAGGGATATTTTAATGGAATTCCTTGGGATAATATGAATATAGACTTTTCTACTTTTACAAAATAAATATCTGTATATATTTATTTCTATATATGTAGAGGTTTAAAAGATTACTAATTATAATCTTTTAAACCTCTGAATACTTAAATTAAATAACACTGGACTACAACAAACCTTTTCTCACAAATTCAATCTTCAAGCATAACACTCTCTAATCATTATGCACTCAATTCCTGTACATACTTATCTTTTTCTGTCCATAATGCAGTATTTATGCCATACTCTTGAATTGCCCTAATTGCATCTTCAGATATTTTCTTGTCTGTATCTTGTATAAATGTGTATAACTTTGTTCCTTGTTGGCGCATATCCTTTGTATCATTCCATGAGAATATAATATTTCTTGCTGCATTTAAATCCATATTATTTACTACTTTGATTAATCTTTCAGGTGATCTTTTTGAACGCGCAACAGCAAAATCATAATGGGTAGCCAGCTTACTTTTTCCTATCAGACATATATTATTAACATATCTTATATCATTTTTATCGAAAAAATTCTGAACATCATCTAAAAAGATTGATTGTACATCACTTCTGGATAAATAAAACATATCACTCACTTTTACCATACACTGTGCTAACATATGCTTTTTTACTGGTAAATCATTCTCTGTGCAATCTACCATCAATTCGTTATGTTCTGATCTATTAATGCCATATGATGAAACAATAAAGTCTAATAAAGACCTTCTTTTAGCACTAGCCCCAATATCAAATCCACCTAATTTTAAGTCACTAATTGTATATCCATCATCTGTAATCGTATACCATCCATTTCCTTTATCTAATATATAAATATCCACATAATCATTATTTCTATCTAAAAAGGTAATGTTATACGATAAATATTGTCATTAACCTTATATTCACTAATATTCTGTTTTAACCAATCTATATATTTTTTTCCAAAATCCTTTTCTATCTGCTGTTTCATCATCATATCACCCCGTACATTATTAATATTTATATTACAATATTCACCTCTTTACAACTATTTTACATAAAACTGTCGTACAGAACTTTTTATATATAATGAATTTGACATAAAAACAACTATTTACACTACCAATAACCTTAGGCTGCTCAATATCAAGACTAGACATCAGTCAGTCAAACTGGCGCCATGTAATAGGCTTTACCTCAGATGAATTCCTTGTACATCTGTATCTTCCTTTCACATCAAGGTGCTTATAAAGAAGAGTTATCCCCTCTTGTTCTTTTTTAATAATTTTTATTCTGTCAAACTGTATACCGCAAAACAGATATATGGAGTTTCTATTGATTTCCTGTCTCATCATGTCATAAACAACAGCACACAATCCATTGATAGATTTAAACATATCCGTTTTCTCGGTGATGATTTAGATTGAAGTTGCATCTTAAATATCACAAATCATAAGCACTCCTTGAAAGATTTAAATATTTTTGTAATAGAATTCTGATCAATATCATACGGAATATCCAGAATCTATAAAATCATTCTATCCTACAAATTTATTCTTTATCTCCTCCGGCAAATATTTAGCAAGTTCCTCAACCAATTCGTACACTTTCGTTCCTGGTGCTATCTCTGCTGGGGTTTTTCCTTCTCCATCTTTAATTATCCGTTTTGCATATCGGATTGCTAACTTAGGACTTCCACCATTCATCAACGTTTCAAATATATCATCCATGTTCTTTTCATATTTTCCAATTCCTAATTCTTGAAATTTGTCATTCAAAAACTTCTTATATTCAGATCTATGATTATCAGAAGTGTAGTAAGCAAAATGCAACATAAACCAAAATTCGATACATTCGTTACTCCACGCTGCATGATACTGAATATTTGGATTTTTTTGATTTAAAATATTTGCCCTCTGAACCACTCCATTAACATCATCAGATGGAAAATTATCTTTGTCATAAACACACCATATCTGCCCTTTAGTAATCCTATTCTTTAGTACATACTCCTCAGCCTTTCCAATGACTCTCATAGTTTCAGTCTGACACCCTTCAATTTCTATTAAAACCATATCACGATAAATTGGATTATCTTCAATATATCTTTTAAAGCCATTAAAATATTTAGGTTCAGTTGCTTGACCTTCACAAAAAATATAATATCGAAACTCTTTCTTTTCCAAATATTCCTGTAAACGTTTCTTCTTCCAATTATCTTTTCCTTTTCTTTGTCTCTTAGCCATTTACAATCCCCCAATCTATAATCTTTCTAAGATACGGATCTGCACCATATTTCCCCTCCAGATACTGCTTATCAAACTTAGCATCTTTACGTACTGATTCACCTTTTTCATTTTTAAATTCTACAAGTGAATATAATTTTGAATTTTGATGATTTCCTTTAGCCACAAACCATATTTCATCTCTTCTAAACACTTCACTATTCATCGTAGACAAATCGTGAGATGTAAAAATTAATTGTGCACCTTTTTTATTTTTCTCCATGTTACTAAACGTCATAATCAGGTATTTCAATAATACTGGATGTATTTTCGCATCAAGTTCATCAATCACAAGAGTTGTGCCTCTTAATAAACTTTTTGCAATAAATGGAAGCAATCCAAATAATTTTTTGGTTCCGCTAGATTCATCTGATAAATTTAATTCTGCTTCATATTTATCTACTATATGTTTTGTAAAAACTTCAATTCGATCATTTTCCTTTTCCTCTACACGAAAATTTACAATATCTAAATCCATTTCCTGAAACATCTGAAGCATTAATTTTTTTATATCTTCCGACTTTGAAATTGCCATTTGCAATTCTTGTATAGGATTTCCATAATTAAGAAAAGAAATTCCTTCATCAAACCAATCTATCACATCTTTAACCACCTCGTTTTTACTATAGGCAATTCCAAGATATGACAATAATGGTAATGTATCTGATAATTCATCACTTGTTTTTAATGCTGCAAATGCACCTTTCAAAATAATTTCATCTTCATTCCTCTCAAATAGTGCTGATTTACGTCCTGTTTCTAATTTTATACGATCCAACCTTTCATATTCTATCACGTCCTTTTTTACTATTAATTCATACCTATATTCAGCTAACGATGTTCTAAAAAATAATTCAAATTCAGTTGGTTCATTTATTGTCTTTTCATCAAATGCAAATGATTCTATTACAAACTTTTTCATTTTAATTGCAATTTCTTCATTATTACTCGTTGCATATAATGGTCTCAACACCTTTGTAACCAGACTATTCAACGCCTCAAGAACATTTGATTTACCACCACCATTAGGTCCATATATAGCAGATACTGGTAAATATAATTCATCGTCATTATCTTTTATAATTCTGTCTTCATGCTCAGAAATGGCGGCAGCCTGCATATCAAATGTTACCTCATCCCTTATACTCTTAAAATTTTTCACTGTAAATTGGCATAACATCTTATTTACCTCCATTTTTATAAATCTCTTATTTTTATTATATTCTTATTTTATATTTTTACAACAGTTATTTGAGATAAAATCTCATATTTTGTATTGTATTTTATTTTCAGCAAACATTTTATATGTTAACAGTTGTTTTATTACAATCCAAATATATGTTTTCAAAATATTAAATTACACCTAAATAAAATAATAACTCTGGTTAATAAACCCAGAGTTATTATATAAAATACATATTGAAAATTTTATTTATTATCATGTTAAGATAATTGACTTATGTGTACAGCATTAAATATTTAATTTATGTTGCATGTAGTACTATATAAATTACACTATTAAATTATATAATTATTTTTAAATATTTGAATTATTCTCAATCTCCCCTTCTTGTAATAACAGTTCTTTCATATTTAAAAGTTTAACCATTTTCCCTGATTTTGCATATCTGTAACGTAAAAACCACTCAAACTTCTGCTCATGTGTAGAAATAAAAATTTGCCTGTCTGCAAAACTATATCGAAGAATGTCTACAAATCCAACCATATTTACATCATCAACTGTTTGAACTGGATCATCAATCATAAGAAGTGAACAAGACCTTCGACTACTGTAGACCTGATTCATACAAAGTAAAAAAGCCAGTGCAACAGCTGAAAGTTGTCCTGAACTCATACTGTATAAAATATCCTGTTTATCATTAATTGAATTAATGAATTGAACATTATCAATTTTTTCATCAGTAAAAATAAAAAGTAAGCGCTAAATAAAATAGTATTATTGAAAAAAATGCAATCTACGAGAACCCTCGCATGATTGCATTTTTTATCGAATATTTACTATGAGTTATTTGTCATAATCCGAATTTTTGCTATGACTTGTTCGCGTTAACTCGACTGTTTTACTATGAGTTGTTTGGGCAGATTTGTTTTACATTTTCATTCCATGGTGAAAGATTGTCCAGCTGTTCATCTGTCATTTTCTCATTTGGTCTTGATTCTAACAGGAATTTAAGGTATTTGTATGGATTGATGCCATTAGCTCTGGCTGTTTCTAATAATGAAAATACCATCATGCTTGCATCTGCACCATCAGTTGTGTCGCAGAACAGCCAGTTCTTTCTTCCCACCGTTACAGGTCTGATTGAATTCTCACTCATGTTGTTTGATATACTGCAATGGCTGTCTTCAATGTATGTCATCATATATGAACTTTGATTTTTTGCATAAGTTATTGCTCTGTCGAATCTTGTACCTTTTGTGGTCGGAGCATTATTTATCCATGACAAAAAAGCCTCAACAACAGGTTTCTGATCCCTTTGCCGACGGTTATATATCTGTTTATATGATAATCCCTTTTCCCTGTAACTGCGTTCATACTCAAACAGTTTGTTACAGTAGAGCATTCCCTGGACTGCCGGATTGGTGAAATCTTTTTCGCGTCCTTTTGGAATTGCCTCTATAAAATATCTCCTGATGTGTGCATAGCAGCCGCACCTGTTGAAATCTTTCAACTTATTATATCCGGCATATCCATCTGCAATGATATATTATCTTTTAATTCATTGTAGTGAATTGGTACAACTTCCTGTTTTTCATGTACCGGGACTACAGCTGCTGTATTATTGCACGCTTCCATCCTTAATCTCTTAACATTATAATAAAAAGAGCTTGCTGAGATATGTTTTATCCTGCACTATTCATAATCTGACAGACCGCTTACTCTACAGTTTTGTATAAATTCCGTCCAATATTTGTCACGTTCTGATTTCTTCATAATCAAATCCTACAAAAATTTATTTGGAGCAAAATGATACAAAAGTCTGATAATATTTTGAAGTGAAATGCTACAACTTTTGCAATTCAGATCAGGATTTAGAGTATATTGCTCCAACTGTCCTAATTTCACATCTAAATCTGAATAATTACACTCCGGTGGATTATGCAACGCTTACTTTTATTCAGCTTAGTGGTGTTAAATAGACTAGATTTTCTGCAACCACCCTGCACCTCTTCTTACAAAATGTCATACCATAAATCAAAATATCATTTCTCTGTTCATTTCTTAAGTATGTATCATACCTCTTATCATTCCTTTGTTTCTTTAACTTCATTACATAAAAACATATATTCTTCAAGTTTTATCCAGCCATATACTCAATTGCAGCATTTTTAATTTTTTCAATACGAACATCTTGTATATATTTCATTCTAATGTCATCTATATCAGCATCATATATTTCACCAACAGTTGAAAATTTTCCGCTTAAACGTTCAACTAATCTAGATGACAAATTCAAACATTTTATACTATGATTCCTTAAAATCTTATATAATGGCATACTCTGTTTTTTTATCATTTTTGCTCCACACTTTTTACAAAATGTAAAACTTTCATCATTTGTAGTAAAATCACACTCGCTATTTGAACAACTATATTCTTGATGTTCTTTAACATTTTTTATTATATTTGTAATATTTTTATTTGATTCAGAATACACTTGATTATTATCAATATTATTAGAAGTATTTCCCATTTCTTGAACATCTTTGATAATTAATTCTGAGAATAAAAAACTTGGATTTACAGATATATAATATCCATATTTTCCATGTCCTATACTTCGTTTTGCATCATCTACAATTAGAATATTTGCGTACGAAAGCACATCAAATATTTTATCAATTTTTTTATAAGTTAACTCCTCTATATATATGCCTGCTGACAATTTTTTATTTTCTTTTCTTCTTTTATCATTCCATTTTCTAAGATTTGGAAAAATCTCTTCTTTAATAAATTTCTCTGCATAAACTATATAATCCGAATAACGAATCATTCTTTGTTTAAGAGTATCAAAGTCTTTCCATTTTTCTTCATTCACGGATCTTAAACTAGAAATAAGCATAGTTTGCGTAATATTTGATTTTTTAAAACTTCCAGCACCTTCCAGTTCATCTATTATATGAAATGCAAATCTTGGATTACCATTACTAGCATAACAAATCATTTTAATTATCTCATCTTTACGCGTAAGTAGATTCCATATATTCTCGTCATATCCTTGAACTCTCTTTTTTAAAATATTTCTTATATACTTGATATCATTTTCATCAAACATATTCCAAGTCATTTTTAATTCTTTTGCATCTTGATTTTTTTCAAAATATTTTCCATAATTTGTTAAACCTGGATAAACTGCAGCCTTACATGCAATTTTACTATCACGTAAAGACTTAAAAAAAGTAAAAAACTTAACTTGCTGTTCTTCCGAAAATACATGTGCAGCTTCATCAAACAAAAGAACTATACGTTTTAAATGAAAATCTTGAATTAATTTTAATAAAAACATCTTAAATGATATTGAATTATCTAAAATTTGAACAAGCTTCTCCGATGGGGCAATTGTACTTATTTCATCATTTGATTCAATATTTGCCCTCTCCAACTCCGAAATATATTCTTCTAGTATTTCTATATACTCTATATACTTACTTTGCTCATTTTCACACCCAAACAAACTTGCCAATCTATCCATTAGCTGTTCAGAATACACAGGTTTTAAATCAATTATTTTCTTTAATACTTCAATAAGTATTTTTCCCATTGTCCATTGCAAAAATGGATCTGCTCCATTTTCAGAAGATATTCGAATCCTTTCCAACCTTAACGACTCTTCAAAGCTAATCCATACAGCCAAAATACTTTCTGTTTCAAATGCATCTGCTGCTTTTATTTCTGCATTTTTCATCAGCATTGTTTTTCCAACACCTCTACTACCCTCTATTAAATACTGCTCTGTATCTAACATTCTTGCTGACTTATCTTTATCTTTTTCAATAAAGTACTTTACAATCATTTCTGTATCAATGCTTTCGGTCCTATCTTGAATATAATCTCCTAATGATTTACTCATGCTTTATCACACCTGTTCTTTCAAATATTTTTTTATTATTCTCTAATTCTATATTAAATCTGAGTATTGACACCAATAACAACATATCAGTTGTTTCAATAAATAACTTTTCAAATTGCTTATACTTTTGAAAATTATATTCAATCTGAAACACATCAATATTTGTCAATTTATTATATCTCCCATGCACAACATCAGATAACTCTCTATATAATCTAATTAAATGTTTTGCTATACCATCCTCCTCTTTTTGAATACTATCAAATGAACTATTAAATGCTCTAATATATTTACTTTTAAAAAAATCAAATTCATTCACAAGTGCTGAAACATACTTGTCAGCCTTCTTATCCTCATTTTTAAACAAATGATATTCTATCATATGATCATGATAAAATATTGAGCTACATCCAATCTCATAAATACTTCTTAACCCAACAATTGCAGTTCTATAAAATCCTGAAAATGCTGAATTAATCACAGATAAAGAATCTATACATATCTCATTCCACAAGGAACCGCATTCCTCATTGACTTCTATAAATTTATCTCTAACCGTCATGAGATCATTTATTTGACTCAATAAAATTGAACAATCGTTTTCTTCCATTGTTTTTTTGCAAATACATGCAATTGGTTTATTAATTGATTTTTCAAAAATTTCCTTTGTATACGACATATTTTCCCTTTCCTCATCTATTGATTTATAATTTATAAATTTAATTTTACATTCTCTATATTTTCCTTTAACACTTTTTGATAAAATCTTAAATAAAAATCCCAAAATAATTATTACCAAAATGCAAAATGTTCTATCTTTTAATACTAAATTTTTCAATTAGTAATATTTTCTCATAAGATATATATCAAATAATAATACAAAATGTTTATTATGTAAATAAAAAATTGTACCACAAGATAATCACATTACCTCGTGGTACAATCCTAATGCAACACTATACTATTATTCATTCAACATCAAAGAATACTAGACTACTCTTTGTCGCCATTTCTTTTTATTTGCATGCTTTTTTTATCTTTTAAAAATTCTCCATAACTTGCTACTTTAATCAGTGAAAAAATTATTATTATGCATATAACGACTATTATAGTAATTATTACCTCAATCATTAGTATAGTATTTCTTATCTTTATATTTTATTCCACCGTCACCGACTTGGCCAGGTTGCGCGGCTGGTCGACGTTGCGGCCCTTGTTGACGGCGATGTAATATGACAGCAGCTGCAACGGCACCGACACGACGATCGGCATCAGGCAGTCGGTGACCACCGGCACCTCGATCGTATAGTCGGCACTGCGGCGCACATGCGTGTCGTCGCGGGCGATCATATCCTTGAGCTTTGTCAGCGTGACCTTCGTCTCCGCCGTTGTCTCGCCCAGAAGGCTCGCGATTTCCTGCGCGACGACCATCTGCTTGTCGATTACCTTTTGCGCCATGTCGACCGTATCCATGCGCAGCTTCTGGCTTTTTTCCTTTAGAGCTTCCTCCTCGGTGATATCCTTGAAGATGCCCATGCAGTAGTTTCCTTCCTTGATATAGACGATGCTTTCGAGGAAGGTTTTGTGATAGGCATCCACCGTGATTTTTTTATCAAAGATCGGCTGCCTGGAATCAAAAACGGCGAGCGTATCCGCAGGGTCGAGAATTTCATAAAGCCCCTTCGTGAGCGCCGCGGCGCGGCTGACGCCAAAGGCCTTTT
>ERZ791607.127-NODE-127-length-79441-cov-6.988474_pt1 | contig 79441 bp, 97 predicted proteins | sample MGYA00509964_ERZ791607 | MGnify/ENA primary metagenome ERZ791607 (study PRJEB30046, sample SAMN00791907) | human gut metagenome | study: EMG produced TPA metagenomics assembly of the A metagenome-wide association study of gut microbiota in type 2...
CATCACTCTTAGCTGCCTTATTTTCCTTAACAGGGCTGTCTAAGCTCTTCATTGTTGGGAATAACAATACATCTCTAATAGCCTGTGAATCAGTTAATAACATACAAAGTCTGTCTATTCCATAACCTATACCACCTGTTGGAGGCATACCTACTTCAAGTGCATACAAGAAGTCTTCATCTGTATGGTTAGCTTCTTCATCACCTGCGTCAGCAGCTGCATCCTGAAGTTTAAATCTTTCTCTCTGATCAATTGGGTCATTAAGTTCTGAGTATGCGTTACACATTTCCCATGTATTAATAAATAACTCAAAACGTTCTACCTTAGTAGGATCTTCCGGTTTTTTCTTAGTAAGTGGAGAAATTGCAATTGGATGATCCATAACAAATGTAGGCTGGATAAGGTTCTTTTCACAGAATTCTTCAAAGAAGAGGTTAATGATTTCACCCTTTCCATGTCTTTCTTCAAATTCAATATTGTGTTCTTTTGCTAAAGCCTTAGCTTCTTCATCTGTAGCAACTGTATCAAAATCAATGCCTGTGTATTTCTTAATACAATCAACCATTGTGATTCTTTCAAATGGCTTACCAAAATCGATTTCAATTCCGTTGTAAGTAAACTTTGTACTTCCAACAACTTTTTCTGCAAGGTATCTGAACATTTCTTCTGTAAGGTCCATCATACCATAGTAATCTGTATATGCCTGATATAATTCCATAAGTGTAAATTCAGGATTATGTCTTGTATCTACACCTTCGTTACGAAATACTCTACCGATTTCGTATACTCTTTCTAAACCACCAACGATAAGTCTCTTAAGGTATAATTCAAGAGAAATACGAAGTTTAACATCTTCATCTAATGAATTGTAATGTGTTTCAAATGGTCTTGCTGCTGCACCACCTGCGTTGTGTACAAGCATAGGTGTCTCGACTTCCATAAAGTCTTTTGCATCAAGGAAGTTTCTGATTTCCTTAATAATCTTTGAACGCTTAATGAAAGTTTCCTTTGATTCCTGATTCATAATTAAATCAAGATATCTCTGACGGTATCTCATATCTGTATTTGTAAGACCATGATGCTTTTCAGGAAGAATCTGAAGACTCTTTGTAAGAAGAGTAACTTCTGTTGCATGAATACTCATTTCACCTGTCTTAGTCTTAAATGGATAACCTTTAACTCCAACGATATCACCGATATCCATTTTCTTGAAATCCTTATATTCTTCCCATGGTTCTTCTTTGCTTATATCATTTCTTGCAACATAAACCTGAATGTTACCATCTCTATCCTGAACGTTACAGAATGAAGCCTTACCCATTACACGTTTTAACATAATACGTCCGGCAATTGAAATTAATTTAGAGTCATCTCTAATTAATTTTCCTTCTTCATCATGTACGCATTCTAATTTATCAAAATTATCTTTAATTTCCTGACTGTGATGTGTCACTTCATATTTAGTAATCTGAAAAGGATCCTTTCCCTTTTCCTGCAAATCAGCTAATTTTTCACGTCTTACCTTTAAAAGCTGATTAATATCCTGCTGCTGATTCTGGTTATTCTGCTGTCCCATTGTTACTCCTTTATATCTATATCTTTTTGTGAATTTTTATTAAAATTAAAGTACCTTCTTAATCTCTAATACTTTATATTTAGCTTCTCCATCTGCTAATTCAACAAGTACATCATCACCTACTTCATGACCAAGTAATGCCATTCCTAATGGAGATTCATTTGAAAGCTTCTGCTGAAGACTGTTTGCTTCTGTAGAACCTACAATGCTAAATTCTAATTCTTCATCAAATTCATAATCGAAGATTTTTACATGACATCCAACACTGATTTTATTAATATCAACGTCCTCATCAGCAACTACTTCAACATTTTTAAGAATTTTTTCGATTTCATCTATTCTTGCTTCAATATCTCTCTGCTCATCTTTTGCAGCATCATATTCAGCGTTTTCTGATAAATCGCCCTGTTCTCTTGCTTCCTTAATTTTCTGAGCGACTTCTCTACGTCTATTTACCTTTAAATCTTCTAATTCTTTTTCCAATCTATCAAGTCCGGCTTTTGTAAGTACGTTCTTCTTTGTTTCTGCCATTTTTTAATCCTCCGATCAAATTTTTATATTTAAAGTTTTACAATTAATAATAGCCTAACACGGCATTAATGTCAATGTTTATTGCAGTTTCGCGTTAACCGTCTCTATTAAATTTTCCATAGTTTCAATCTGGTTACACATACGTCTAAGTTCTGCTGAATGTGGCAAACCTGCCGTATACCATGCGATATGTTTTCGCATTTCTCTAATACCTGTATACTCACCTTTATAATCAACAAGCATTTTAGCATGTCTTATAATCATTTCTCTTATATCATTTATTTTCGGTTTGTCTATAACATTCCCATTTTCAAGATATTCTTTAATTTCTCTAAATATCCATGGATTTCCTCTTGCACCTCTTGCAACCATTAATCCGTCACATCCGGTATATTCTTTCATTGCCTTTGCATCCTCAGCTGAAAAAATATCTCCATTTCCAATTACAGGAATCTTTACTGCTTTTTTTACATCTTTTATTACATCCCAATCTGCCTTGCCACTATAGTATTGTTCTCTCGTTCTTCCATGAACTGCTATAGCCGATACACCACAGCTTTCTGCAATTTTTGCAATTTCAACAGCATAAACCGTTCCATTTTCAAAGCCTTTTCGTATCTTTACAGTGACAGGTTTATTTACGGCCTTAACCATTTTTGTAAGAATTTCTTCTACTAATTTTGGCTGTTTTAACAATGCTGAACCTTCGCCGTTATTTACAATTTTAGGAACCGGGCATCCCATATTTATGTCGATAAAATCGCACTCTCCTTCTTCAACCTGTGCTGCAATCTGTGCCATTATATCAGGGTCAGAGCCAAATAACTGAACTCCTACAGGATGTTCATTTTTATCTATATTCAATAATTCTTTGGTATTCTTGTTTTTATATAGAATTGCCTTTGCACTAACCATTTCCGTGTAAAGCATGTTGCACCCCATCTCTTTACACAACAAGCGAAATGGCAGGTCTGTTACTCCTGCCATTGGTCCAAGTGCCAAACAATTTTCAATTTCAATATTTCCTATCTTCATTAAGCACCTTTACTTTTTATTTTTTTCGTAAATAAGTCTCATTCCCTGAAGAGTGAGTTCCTTATCATAAATATCTATTCTATCCGTATTTTCATAAATAATTCTTCCAAGACCACCTGTTGCAATAACTTTTGCGTTGAGAAGTCCGCTTTCCTTTTTCATATTATCTATGATGTACTCTGTCTGTCCGATATAGCCATAAACTATACCCGCCTGCATACTCGTAATTGTATCTTTTCCAAGTATTGATTCAGGCTTTTTAATTTCAATTTCAGGAAGCTTTGCAGTATCATTCCATAATGCCTTTGCGCAAATTCTGATACCCGGAGATGTAACTCCTGCTGCAAATGTTCCATCTTTTGTAATTAAATCATATGTTGTAGCTGTTCCAAAATCAATTACAATACATGGTCCACCATACAATTCATATGCACCTACTGCATCTACGATTCTATCTGTTCCAACTTCCCTAGGATTTGCACGCTGAATCTTTATTCCCGTCTTTGTGCCTGCCTCAATAACAATAGGATGTAATCCAATATATTTGTAAATTCCATTTGTTAATGAGTACATAATCTTAGGTACAACCGATGATATTATTACTGCTTCAATATCTTTAGGTGAAATACCTTTTCGTCCAAGCATTTCTGCAATTAATACTCCATATTCATCTGATGTTCTTGCCATCTGAGTTGTCATTCTAAATGTAGCATAAACTTTTTTTTCTTTAAATACACCAAGTGTGATATTAGTATTACCGGCGTCAACTGTAATTAACATTTATTCCTCTCCTAAAACAAATACTTTATAGTACATTTCCAGTGATTCTAAAAGTTCTCTCTTATCAAGCTGCATCTGCTTAACCTTTAATCCGCATCCTATATCATCATATAAAAGGTCTCCCTCATCTGCCTCTGTGACAATCTGTAATGTTCCATCTTCTTCATATTGCAAAATAAGAATTCCACCTACTTCTTCTGTAAACAGCACACACATAATCTGCAATTCCTGTTTTACACGCTCCGGAAGATTAGAAAATTGATCGTTTAAATAATACTTTTTTTCATATGCATTAGACGCACACAAAACCATTTTTTCATTAAACATTCTGTTTTTTCTCCGTTCTTTGTCATTTCGTCTTTTTTAACTTTACGCAAAATACAGAATTTGTCAAGAAAAACTTACTAATGTTAATAAAGTAGAGTAAATATCTGTTAATTATTAATACAACTCTTTTCCCATTTTGACATTTTTTAATATTCAATTTGCCTTAACCAAATTAATTTGACAAATATTAGCTAAAACATAGCAGAAATTTAATTTTATAATTTCCCGGAATTTTGCTTTCTCCATTTGGTATTGCAGTTATATTTCCATTCATGTTTTCCATTGCTTCTTTTGCTATTGCAAGACCTAATCCGAAGTTTCCTTTTTCTCCTTTATAGAATCTTTCAAACAAATGAGGAATGTTCTTTTCAATTGTTCCATCTCCATCATCGTATATTTCAATTACGTTTTTGCCATCCCTTACATATCCTCTGATAAAAACCTGTTTTTTTGCATATCTAATACAATTTGATGTAATGTTTAAAATAACATTATGGAACAAATCTTCGTCAATATTTATGCTCATCTGTTTATCTATTTCCATATCAATATCGATTTCTTCTTTTAATGCAATTCCTTTTATTCTCTGCAAAGCATCTAACATAATCTCTCTTGCATTAAATTTCTCAATGGAAACATTATACATCTTACTATCAAATTTGGATAATGTAAGAAGTTCAGCCACCATCTTATTTAGTTTTATACTTTCCTGTCTGATGACTGATGCCGCCCCTACATTATCGCTTAATATTCCACTTTCAATACCTTCTGCATAACCTTGTATTGACATAAGTGGATTTCTAAACTCGTGAGAAATATTCTGATAAAAACTCTTTTGATTTTCGTCATTTGCTTTTAATTTTGCAGCCATATGATTAAGGCTCTTATACAAATCTTCTATTTCTTTATTTGACTGCCCTTCAATTTTATTTGTAAATATTCCGTTTCCTACTTCATTTGCGTAAGCACAGGCTTTCATAATCTGATTGCTAATACTTTTTGACAATTTTACGGAAAATACAACACTTACTATCATGCAAATAAGTATAATAACCATTAATATTACATTAGAATTTACAAGATTGTCCGTCCCATTCCTCGTATTGGTTACAAATACCATTGATGCATTTTTAACACCCTCGTAATTGTCCAAAGATACAACTGAAGTGTAACATTGATAATTATTAATTTTTTCTCTGTGGATATCTTTTTTTGATTTTGAAATTTTTATTATCTGACCATCATTTATTTCAAACCCACTATCACTCTTAAAACTTATATTTTCATTTCTCAAAATATAAAAATTAGTGTTTCCTGATAATTTTGTGGAAGTAAGAGCTGCAACTAAATTTGTAAGAAGTTCTGACGAATCCCCTTCTTCATACGATGTTTGCACAAGTTTTTCCATAGTTGTCATTGTACTTGACAATTCCTTTTTAGCCGTAGTCTGTATATTATTAGTCATTACAACATTAAAAATAACTAAGATTATAATAGGCACTGCAACTGAAATTGCAAGCATTGATGACAATAATTGTTTATATATCGTTCTCATTTTACACCTGCTTCTTTAATGCCATTTTAAATCCATATCCCCATACTGTTTTTATTTCTACATTGCTGTCTGCTATTTTTCTTCTAAGCCTCTTTACTGTATCATCTGTAGCTCTTGTATCAATATCATATGCGATTTTCCACACTTCTTTAAGCAATTCTTCTCTAGAAATTGCCTGATTATTCTTTTGTATAAGATATTTAAGAAAGTCGAATTCCAGTGGTGTGAGAGCAATTTCCTCATCATCTACATATGCCTGCTTCTTAGTCACATCAATTTTTATATTTCCAAATGTAACCTTTTCTACTTTTTCTACCTTATCCATCGAAATTCTTCTAAATAATGCCTGAACTCTCGCCACAAGTTCTATTGGTGAAAACGGCTTTGTCAGATAATCATCCCCGCCAACGCTTATTCCTTTTATCCTATCCTCTTCGCTATCTTTTGCTGATAAAATGATTATTGGAACATTTGCTATTTGTCTTATCTGTCTGCATATTTCTACACCATCTGTTCCCGGCATAATAACATCTAAAATTATCATGTCAGCATTTTTTTCTTTATATCTTTTAAATAAATCATCTCCATTAGAAAATGTCTCAACTTCATATCCCTGATTTTCTAAGAAACATTTTACTAACTCACGTATATTCTTTTCATCATCAGCTATATAAATTAATTCGCTCATTTTTATCCCTCTTATAAAATATGTAATGCCCCCGCCCTTCGGTCAGCGGCTATTCGTCGGAAACATTTATAAAAAATGAACTTTGTTCATTTTGTTTCCTCCTATTTACGGTTATCTTTAATTTTCTGAAACTACGGATTCTAATTCTAACGATGCTATCTGTAATTTTCGGTTATCGCAATTTAATCTTCTGTCTGTTGTTGTAATAACCTTGCTTTCTGTTAATTTTTGACTGCTTCTAATATATTTTTTCATTTCATTTGATTCTTTTGTAGCTTTTCTCAAAATAGATGAAAGCTTGTTCTGACTCTTTATATATTTTATCTGTTGTTTTTTTATATAACTTTTCTTCTTATTATTTAATTTTGCATTTTCCATCTTTAAGCTTTTCTTCTGGCACACTTCCTTCTGTGCACGTATTCTTTCAGTATATATTTTCAAATTTTCAGTATATTCATTTATTTTTATTTTAAATTCTTCTGTTGGTTTTGTATTCTTTTTTATTAATTCTATGCATTTATTGTTTATTTCTGTAAGTTTTACACTTTTAGTATCAATAATAGAATTATTGTCTTCTATAATTACATCTAATTCTTCATTTGTCATAACATTATAATCTACTGCCGCAAATGCACTCATGCTATAAATCATAATTATTGTCATTGTTATAAAAAATGTCTGTGCTATTCTTTTCATTTTACCCTTCCTTTTAATCCTTTAAAATATCATTTAATTCTTCTAACTGCTTAATTGCTTCATCTAAAGCGTCCTGTGTACTTTCTTCATTATTTGTACTTACTTCTTGATTTGTTGTTTCTTCTATATATGTATTATCATTTACAGCAGTTGTCTCTTTTATTTTTTCTTTTCCATTGCATGCACATATTGTTATGCAGGCAACGCATAACATAACTCCTATGATTGTCTTTTTTATTATCTTATCCATTTTTCCCCTCTAATCATTCGTCTGCCTTTGTTTATTATAAAGTTTCATATTCACTTATTCAATTATACTGATGTGGCAATTTTGCGGTAATTTTTGTGGCATTCGTAGTATCCTCAAAAAAAGGGACAGGTTCTCTCTGAAAGCAAGCTTTCTTAAGAACCTGTCTTTTTTTATTATTAGTCTTTTATTACTTCTGTTATTGCTTTTACTGAGCCTGCGAGTCCCTGAATGTCAGATGGGATTATAATCTTTGTTGCCTGACCGTCTGCTGCCGCAGCAAATGCTTCTAAGCTCTTTAATGTAAGTACTGACTGGTCTGCTCCTGCTTCTTTTATTAATTTGATACCTTCTGCAGTTGCATTCTGTACTTTAAGAATTGCCTGTGCTTCACCTTCTGCTTCAAGAATTCTTTTCTGTTTTTCAGCGTCAGCTTTTAAGATTGCTGCCTGTTTTTCTGCCTCTGCTTCAAGTACTGCTGATTCTTTCTTTCCTTCTGCTCTAAGAATAGCTGACTTCTTTTCACCTTCTGCAATTAAGATTGCTTCTCTACGTTCACGTTCAGCCTTCATCTGCTTTTCCATCGCATCCTGAATTGCTGTTGGTGGAATAATGTTCTTAAGTTCCACTCTGTTAACTTTAATTCCCCATGGATCTGTTGCTTCATCTAAAGACTGTCTCATCTTAGCATTAATAATTTCTCTGGATGTAAGTGTTTCATCTAATTCCAAATCACCAATAATATTTCTAAGAGTTGTTGCCGTTAAATTTTCAATAGCCATAATAGGGCTTTCTACACCATAACAGAAAAGTTTAGGATCTGTAATCTGGAAAAATACAACCGTATCAATTCTCATTGTTACGTTATCCTTTGTAATAACCGGCTGAGGTGCGAAATCAACAACCTGCTCCTTCAAGTTAACTTTTCTTGCTACCATATCTAAAAATGGCACTTTAAAATGAAGACCTACAGACCATGTGCATTTATATCCTCCAAGTCTTTCAATAACATAGGCATGTGCCTGTGGTACAATCTTTACGCATGTTGATACTAAAATCAACGCTAATACTACTACTACAATTAATAATGGCATTTTACTCCTCCTCAATCTTACTTCATGCTCAATTATTTAGTTCCGTTTTTTCGACAATAACTTTGACACCCTCAACCCTTAATACTTTTACATATTCTCCGGCTTCTATGATTTCTCCATTATCAGTTCTTGCTGTCCAGTCCATTCCATCAATCTTTACAGTTCCGGTTGCAAGTACGTTGTTTATATCAGCCGTCACTTCTCCAACCTTTCCTTCCATGGACTCAACATTTGTTTTTTCAGGATCTTTGTTAATATAATTTACTGCAAATGGGCGAATAAATAATAATATTAAGATTGACACAACAACAAAAACTATTGCCTGCACAATCAAATTTGCCCCCAATGCCGAAACTAAGCATGCGGCCAGTGCTCCTACAGCAAACCATATACTTGTTAATCCCATTGTTATTAACTCTGAAACTGCAAGTATAACAAACAGAGCCAGCCATACTACAACATAATCCATATTTCGCTCCTTTCTGCATTTTTCTATATTATTCTATCATACATATATATCTTTTTACAATAAATATTATGTTACTTTGAATACATTTAATTACCTGATTTTGCAAATATGAAAAACAATTTTTCAAAGTGAATAGCCTTAATAGGCATTTGTCCTAGGGTTCAATATCAACATTATTTATACCGGTTTTCCTCTATTTTATATGTTTATTAATTCATAATTGTATGAAACATCAGACTGTAATTAACAATTATTTACTATATTTAAGGCACTTTTTTATTGGTATATTTGATACATTTTTTTAAATTACGACTTATTATTTGTGTGTATTGCCAAATTTGTTTTCCATTTATTGCAATTTTTTTTTGCCCGCGTTATTATTATCTTCGGAATATTATAGAAAATTTTATTTATATAGGTTGATTTACTTACAATATTGGTGGGCTTTTATTAATCGACCTTACAAAAAGGAGGATTTCATTATGGCAACATCAAAAGCTACAAAAACTGTTGCAAAAGAAACTGCAAAAAAAATTGATACAAAAGCTGAAGTTAAGGACACAAAAAAGGAAACTGTTAAAGTTACTCCAGTAAAAAAAGAAGCTGTTAAAGCTGAACCTAAGAAGGAAGCTGCTAAAAAGACTACAACTAAAAAAGCTGCCGCTAAAAAAGTTGAAAAAGTATTAGTTCAGTTCTATGGAAAAGAATTTGATGTTGAAGCATTAAAGGAAGCTGCTAAAGCTGATTACACAGCTAAAACAGGAAAGAAAACAGTTACATCTGTTGAACTTTATATCAAACCTGAAGATAATCGTGCTTACTATGTTATCGACAAAGCTACAGGTTTTATTACATTATAATTAAACAATTACATATATTATAAAAAGCAATTGCACCACGTTTAATACATTGGTGCAATTGCTTTTTATTTGTTAATTTAAAACAATCTTAATTTTAATATATTGTTTCATAAGAAATATATAACATTGCTGTCTTCATTAGATTTTTAATACAATATTATTTATTTTCTTCATTTTCTACATTTGCAAGAAATTCATTTAACTTTACTGTAAGCGCATCAGCATCAATGCCATGTACCATGCAAGCTTCTTCTAATGATTCTCCCTGAGATGCAGGACATCCTATACAATGCATTCCTTCATTTAATAAAATAGGAACTACTCCCATATTAATTTTTAAAATATCGCCGATAATCATATTCTTTGTAATCTGTGCCATGATAAGTTCTCCTTCTATCTATACAGTAGTAGTTTTTAAAGACCCTCTCCAAGGTCTTTCTGACAAACCAATTGTAATATTAACTCTTTTATAATTCAATACTTTCCATATATAATTGATATATTAAATGATATTTAACTAAATTCAATTCTATTTTTAGTATATAACCATTACATTTTTATAATTCACTAAATTAATATTAGTATGTTTCAGGTTCGTCGTATTCAACACCAAATGTCTCAACTGTGACCTTTTTCATCTTCTGTTCATTAACAGGTCTGTCCATCGCACCTGTCTTTGTTGTTGCTATTGCATCAACAACATCCATTCCTTCGATGATTTTTCCAAATGCAGCATACTGTCCATCCAAATGTGGTGCGGCTTCATGCATAATAAAGAACTGTGATCCTGCACTATCCGGATCCATTGCTCTAGCCATAGATAACACTCCCGGTGTATGCTTAAGGTCATTTGCAAAACCATTATAATTGAATTCACCCTGAATACTGTATCCCGGGCCACCCATTCCTGTTCCTTCAGGATCTCCACCTTGAATCATAAATCCTTCAATTACTCTATGAAAAATTATTCCATCATAGAAGCCTTTTTTTACAAGGCTGATAAAATTATTTACTGTATTAGGAGCAACTTCAGGATATAATTCAGCTTTCATTATATCTCCATTCTCCATCTCAATTGTTACTATTGGATTCTTGTCTGCCATTGTCTTTCCTCCGTTCATATTTTGTTCATACTAAATTAAATATACTTTCACATTGAAAACATCATTTTTTCACGATTTAACTTTAGTATATATATTGTAAACAAAAACAGTTGTTACTGATTTTGTTACTCGTTTTTTCATATTTTTTCATAATTTTGAATATGCATCAGGCATATTCGTGAATCGGCTAAGGAGTCGATTCTCCTCCCTTTTTTTATTAGAATAAATTTACCCGAGAGAGATACAAGTATTTGTATCTCTCTTTGGTTTTTCAATACAAAACTTTATCACATTAACATAAATGTTGCAATCTTTAAGAATAATACAAGTGAAATAGCATCCACGATTGTTGTAATAAACGGACTAGCCATTACTGCCGGATCAAATCCCAACTGATTTGCTAATATTGGAAGCATACATCCAACTAACTTAGCACACATTACCGTAATACACAGTGTAATACACACAGTAATATTTACCATTATAGCTTCGTGAGTAATTCCTGTTCCTAAAGCATTCATAATTAAAACTCTTATAAAATTAACTACCGCTAATGTTAAGCCGCACAAAACTGCAACTCTTATTTCTTTCCATATTACTTTAAATATATCTTTAAATTCTACTTCATTAAGAGATATTGCACGAATGATAGTTACTGATGCCTGTCCACCTGAGTTTCCACCGGTATCCATTAACATAGGTATAAAAGCAACTAATCCTGTAATTCCTGCAAGTTTTGCTTCAAAACTGTCTATTATTGTACCTGTAATTGTAGCTGATATCATTAATATAAGAAGCCATGGAATTCTTGATTTAAATGTTTCAAATATTCCCGTTCTAAAATATGACTTGTCAGATGGTAAAATAGCTGCCATCTTTTCCATATCTTCTGTTGCCTCTTCTTCAATAATTTCCAAAATATCATCGACTGTAATAATACCAACGAGTCTGTTTTCACTATCTACTACAGGCATTGCCATAAAGTCATATTTTTGGAATTGTCTGGCTACAGTTTCCTGATCATCTAACGTACTTACAGTAATCACATTTTCATCCATTATATCGCTTACAATAGCATCAGGATTGCCAAGAAGCAAAGTTCTAAGTGTTACCGATCCTACCAAATGCCTTTGCAAATCAAGTACGTAACAGGTATTGATTGTCTCCTTATCAATTCCTATTTTTCTAATTCTTTCTAACGCCTGCTTTACAGTAATGTTTTCCTTCAAGTCAGCAAATTCGACTGTCATAATACTACCGGCAGAATCTTCCGGATATTTTAACAAATGATTTATATCATTTCGTGTTTCATCCGAAGCCAATGCCAAAATTCTTCTTACAACACTCGCCGGCATTTCTTCCATCAAATCGGCAGCATCATCAGCAAACATGTTTTCAATAATGTTTGTTGTTTCTTTATCTGTAAGGGAATTAATTATATACTGCTCAATTTCTACAGGAAGATGAGCAAATACATCTGCCGCTATATCTTTGGGGAGCAATCGGAATACCCTTATAAATTCCTGTGTTGGCAGTTCTTCCTGAAGTTCTTCTAATACTTCAGCTATATCCGCCTCATTCATGTCAGCAAACTCTTTTTTTACTAGTACATATTTCTTATCTTCAATTAGTTCAATTACTTTTTTCACTAATTCATCTAACTCGTCTAACATGATGCTCCTCCTTTCTATTCTATATATTATTAAATTTAATACTGAAATTAAGTATGGAAAATTTAATTTTGCTATCTGTATTTCTTATTAATATAAGATTATGAATATCAAAATTTAGTACTTTTCTTTTTTATTCATTTTTAGTATTTACACGCCACTTAATTCTACAACAATTGTTTGTTCATTTCAACTAAGAAAGGCTTTACACTCCCCTATTTTACAATAATTTTCTTCAAAATTTACTAAATATTTTTATATAATTTTAATGCACTAACACGTTAAATTGACAAATTCTTTTAATTTCTTTAATATGATGCAAGAACCACTATAGAATCGAGGTATTTAATGGAAAGAGAAAAATTTAAATCGAGACTTGGCTTCATCCTTATTTCTGCTGGATGCGCCATTGGAATTGGCAATGTGTGGCGCTTTCCTTACGTTGTAGGTAATAATGGAGGCGGATGTTTCGTACTATTTTACATTTTGTTTTTAGTAATTTTAGGCTTACCTATTCTTACTATGGAATTTTCTGTCGGGCGTGCAAGTCAGCAAAGCATTTCACGTTCATTTAAGGCATTGGAAAAGAAAGGGCAATATTGGCATCTTCATGGATATGTTGGAATGGCTGGAAATTATATTTTAATGATGTTTTACACTACTGTTGCCGGATGGATGTTACGATACTTTTTCGACATGGCAAAAGGTGATTTTACAAACGCTACTACAGCAGATGTGCAGGCTCATTTTTCTGATATGCTTAATGTTCCATCAGAAATGATTTTCTGGACTGTAATTGTTATTATCCTTGGTTTCCTTGTATGCTCTTTAGGCTTACAAAATGGTGTTGAAAAAATATCAAAAACAATGATGATTGCACTTTTAATAATTATGGTAGTTTTAGCCATTAACAGTATTTTCCTTGATGGATCTGATAAAGGATTATATTTTTATCTTGTTCCTGATTTTAATAGAATAAAAGAAATCGGATTGGTAAATGTAATTGTTGCTGCTATGAATCAGGCATTCTTTACACTTAGTATAGGAATGGGTTCTATGGCAATTTTTGGAAGTTATTTGGGCAAGGACCGCAGCCTATTAGGTGAATCAATAAACATTGTCGCTTTAGACACTTTTGTAGCAATTGTATCAGGACTTATTATTTTTCCATCATGCTTTGCATTTGGAGTTAACCCAGATCAGGGACCTAGTCTTATTTTTGTTACTTTACCTAATATATTTATTCAAATGCCCGGCGGAAGAATATGGGGAAGCTGCTTCTTTATATTTATGGCATTTGCCGCTTTTTCAACTGTAATTGCAGTATTTGAAAACATTATGTCCTCATGCATGGATTTATGGGGATGGTCCAGAAAGAAAACAGCTATTGTAAATACTATTGTTATTATATTAGCATCTCTTCCTTGTATTTTAGGATTTAACCTGCTATCAGGTTTTCATCCTTTAGGTGATGGAACTAGTGTTTTAGATTTAGAAGATTTTATGATTAGTAATTTAATTCTTCCAATTGGTTCCCTGATTTACACTTTATTCTGTACAAGCAAATATGGATGGGGATGGGATAATTACATTGCTGAGGTTAATTTAGGCTCAGGACTTAAGGTTCCAAATAAAATACGTATTTATTGTAAATGGATTTTACCTTTGATAACTTTAATAATTATTGTAAACGGATTAATTTCTGTTTTCTTCAAATAAGGCTGAAAGGCCCTGATATATTTATTGAAATTTACGCTCGCGCTGCTTTCCACTCAAATCAAAAGTGCACCGGAAGTTTTCATTCTTTCGGTGCACTTTCGCTATTTATCATATTTAGTTTTTGATTTTAGTAGAATAAAATATCTCCATATGAAGGTACCGGCCATACTTCTTTGTCTACAATCATTTCAAGTTCATCTACAGGTTTTCTAAGTTCTGCCATTGCTGCCATTACTTCTGACTTGTAGCTTTCTGCCTTTTCCTGATTGTTATCAATGCTCTGAGCCTTAGCTGTTGCCTTCTTTAAGTCTTCTAATCCTGCTTTAGTTTCATTTAACTTAGCTGTTACAGCATTTAATAATTCTATCTGAGTTGAAGCATCTGCTCCTGCCTCTTTTACTGCAATTGCTGTATCAGCAAGTTCTTTTGTATAGTATACAACTGATGGGATAAACATCTTGCTTGCCATATCAATCATAGTTAAAGCTTCGATATTTCTTACTCCTGCATACTGTTCAAATAAGATTTCCTTACGAGCTTCAAGTTCTGCCTTAGACATAATATTGAATCTTTCATACATCTTAACTGTTGAATCAGCTACTAATGAAGGAATTGCATCTACGATAGACTTGCAGTTTGGAAGTCCTCTCTTTTCAGCTTCTACAGGCCATTCTGCTGAATAACCGTTTCCGTTGAAGATAATTCTTTCATGTTCTCTCATAAGTTTTACTGTATATTCTTCTACAGCTTTATCTAAATCTTCTGCACCTGTAAGAGCATCAATTGCATCTGCAAATGCTTCTGCCATCATTGCACTAAGTACTGTATTTGTATCACCAATTGAGTTTGATGAAGCAACCATTCTGAATTCGAATCTGTTACCTGTAAATGCAAATGGTGATGTTCTGTTTCTATCTGTAGGATCCTTTTCTAATACAGGAAGTTTGTTAATACCAAAATCAATTACACCTGAATGAAGGCTTGAAGTAGCTTTTCCATTCTTAATAATCTGATCTACTACATCTCCAACCTGATCTCCTAAATAAATAGAAATGATTGCAGGTGGTGCTTCATTTGCTCCTAATCTGTGATCGTTACCTGTGTTAGAAGCGGCTGTTCTAAGCAATACTGCATGTTTGTCAACTGCTGACATAAGGCATGCAAGTACTAACTGGAATACTTTATTATTTTCAGGTTCTTTACCTGGTTTGAATAAGTTAATTCCGTCATCTGTTGTAAGTGACCAGTTGTTGTGTTTACCTGAACCATTAATTCCATCAAATGGTTTTTCATGTAATAAACAAACTAATCCATACTTCTTAGCTGTCTTCTTTAATACGTTCATTACTAAGTAGTTATTATCTAATGCTACATTTGAAACTGAGAAAATAGGTGCAATTTCATGCTGACAAGGAGCAACTTCATTATGCTGTGTCTTTGCTGTGATTCCTAATTTCCATAACTGTTCATCAACGTCTGACATAAATTTCTTAACTTTTTCTCTAATATCACCAAAATACTGATCTGACATTTCCTGTCCTTTTGGAGGCATAGCACCGAAAAGTGTACGTCCTGAGAATTTAAGGTCAGGTCTCTGTTCATATAAATCTTCAGGAATTAAGAAATATTCCTGTTCAGGACCAACATATGAAAGAACTCTTCTTGATGTTGTATTTCCTAATAATCTTAAAAGTCTTATACCATATTTACTTACTGCATGCATTGCTTTAAGTAAAGGTGTCTTTGTATCAAGTGATTCACCTGTGTATGAGCAAAATGCTGTTGGGATGCAAAGTGTATCATCTTTTATGTAAGCAGGTGATGTAACATCCCATGCTGTATAACCTCTTGCTCCACATGTCTGTCTCAATCCACCTGATGGGAATGATGATGCATCAGGTTCTCCCATTAATAAATCTTTTCCTGTAAATGTATTATCAATCTTACCATCTGTTGGTAATGATGCGAAGGAATCATGTTTTTCAGCTCCTACTGAAATGATATATGGCTGGAATACATGTGTATAATGTGTAGCACCTTTTTCAACAGCCCATTCCTTCATAGCCTGTGCAACGATGTTTGCGATATCCATTGTGATATCTCCACCTTCGTGCATAATTTTCTTAATTTCATTGTAAGTTGCTTCAGGTAAACGATTCTTCATTACTGATTCATCGAATACATTCTGTCCAAATACTTCTGATACATTAACTCCCATAGTGTCTGTTCCTTTCTATACTTAACTATTTTTCATTCCGCTAATTTAAAAAGGCATTTACTCTGTCCACTCTATATGTCTTTAGCCTTGTAATAAAAAAAGGCTCTTCTCCAAATAATTCTTTGAAGAACGCCCTTGTTCTTAATCTCATTTAGCGGTGAGGTTTCCCTCGTCGATATATAAGTTACACTATTTCTTAATAAAAATCAATACCATTCCCTAAAATCCCTTATTTTTTTAAGTATTACTTAATAAAATTAAGTTAGCTTACACTAATCTACTACTTCTTCCCCTCTGTACATACATACAACCATTCTGTTACCATTGTTATCCACACAAGTAGAACATATCAAAATCTTGTCTGATACACCTGGCATTTTACTGTCATACTTGAAATTACTCTTGTCATAAGTCTTCTTAATCCATTTAGCAAACTCATCATCATCTTTAAAGCCAAACTTATATATATCTTCATTATCTGCCTTAGTTCTAAATGATGAAAATACGTGATAAATATAATGACGATGTCCCACATAAACATCAAATGTCTGATTTTTCTTGCAAAAATCTTCTTTTGAAAATTTCATTAAGTCGTGAAACATTGAACCATCCATCATGTTGTGTCCATACACAACACTCATTCTGGCATCAAGTCCTCCACAACGTGAATCCATAAAAATAGCTCCACCACCATTTGCCACTTTATCTGAACCTTTTACCAAGTAATAATCGTTATCACTATGCTGAACTATAGGGTACTGAATTCTTGTGCCATCAAGTTTAATATATCCTTTTGACTCATCATTATATTTTAACATTGCATCATAGTCCCATACCCATTTGGTTATTGTTCCCTGGTATTCTGCACTACTAGCTGTCTGAGCTGTATCTGACGTATCTGCCGTCTGTTCTGTACTCTGTATCTGATTAAACATTTCATCAACTGCACTATATTTTTCCTGAGCTGCTGTATAATCCAAATATGAATCCATCAATTCATATGATGCATATCCAAATGCTATACCGGCAACGGTAAATGCTATTACCCTCACTATGTTATATGCAATTCCTGATATTTTGTTTTTCTTATTTTCAGTATTTTCTTTCTTTTCAGTATTTTCTTTCTTTTCAGTATTTTCTTTCTTTTCAGAATCAAATCCTATCCTTAATTCATCATCTATTTTATTATCTCTTATTTTGATATTATTTTCTATTTTATTATCTACAAATTCTTTTCTATTCATACAATAAAATACTCTTTTAAATCCTAAATATTATTAAAGGCTCCCGCTTCAAGCAGGAGCCCATTGTTACTAATATTATGTGCTTCCTAAAAATATATTTCAGGATGCCCGGTCTGTTATATGCCTATTCAAAAGCCTTTCCAACTGAACCGAATAATTCCATTTTTTCTTTTACTGTTGCTCTAATAGCTTCTGCACCTGGAGCAAGTAACTTACGAGGATCAAATCCTTTTCCTTCTAAGTCCTTTCCTGCTTCGATGTACTTTCTTGTTGCATCAGCAAATGATAACTGACATTCTGTATTAACGTTAATCTTAGATACACCAAGATCAATTGCTTTCTTAATCATATCTGCTGGGATACCTGTACCACCATGAAGAACTAATGGCATAATTCCTGTCTTCTGCTGAATTGCATCAAGAGTTTCAAAACTAAGTCCTTCCCAGTTTTCAGGATATTTTCCATGAATGTTACCGATACCTGCTGCAAGCATATCTACACCAAGATCAGCTACTGCCTTACATTCATCAGGGTCAGCACATTCGCCTCTTCCGATAACTCCATCTTCTTCACCACCAATTGAACCAACTTCTGCTTCAATTGACATATCCATATTATGAGCTACTGCTACTAATTCTTTTGTCTTAGCAATGTTCTCTTCAATTGGATAATGTGAACCATCAAACATAATAGATGTAAATCCTGCCTTAATACATTTATAACATCCTTCGTATGTTCCGTGATCTAAGTGAAGAGCTACAGGAACTGTAATTCCTAATTCTTCATCCATAGCCTTAACCATAGCAGCTACTGTCTTAAATCCTGTCATGTACTTTCCTGCACCTTCAGATACACCTAAAATAACAGGGCTCTTTAATTCTTCTGCTGTTAAAAGAATTGACTTTGTCCATTCAAGATTGTTGATGTTGAACTGTCCTACAGCATAATGACCTGCTTTTGCTTTTTCTAACATTTCTTTTGCTGAAACTAACATATTGTACCTCCGTATGTTTTATATTTATAGAGATTTTTTCTAACCGTGTTTATTATACCCCATTTTCAGAGTATTGCAAACATATTTCTTATTTAAAACCATTAGTTTTACTAATTTTACCCTGTGTTTTTTCTTATTTTACGGTAATTGATTTTATTTTACTCCATTTTCCAAATACTTTTTTGTTTTTTGAATCCAATTTATAGCCTCTTACCTTAACATAATAAGTCTTACCTGATTTCAAAAATGGAATAGTAATATTTTTTGAAGTTGTTGAAGTAACTTTTCCTTTTTTCAACTTTTTGTTTGTTCCATATTTTATCTGGTAACCCTTTGGACTATCTGCTTTTTTTCCTTTTATACTATATTTAGCATAAATAGTGCCTTTCTTTTTATTAACTAATTTTGTTAATTTAGGCTGCTTTACAGTTACCTTTGTCCATTTAGCTACTATAGTTGTATTCTGCCTTACTCTGTACTTTTCTGTTATTTCTTTTCCGTCACTTGTGTACCAGCCGTTAAATGTATATCTTTTTTTTGTTAAAACAGGCAAATCAAGTGTTTCTCCGTCATATGCATTAACATTTGACACAGTCTTCTTTCCATCTTTCATGGTTATCTGATATGTAGGAACCTGATTCTGTTCTGTCCATTTTGCCGAATTGGTTCCATTATCACTTGTTCTCTGATATGCTCTGACATAATCTACTTCCATTGTTGCCGGAAGTGTTCCTGCATCAGGTGCTACTCCCGGAAGATTTCCTCCAACTGCCATATTCAATAAGAAGTAATATGATTTCATTCCTTCGTCTTTTTTATCTGCTGTTGAAATATTTACTTTATAAAATTCAACATCATCTACAAAATAATGTATATATTCATTGTCCCATTCAACTGCATAAATGTGCCACTGCGTTTTGTCATACCAGTTATATCTTGAATATGAAGCATTCAACTGACCGGAAACATATTTGTTATCATATGGACTGTCATCTCCAACTCCTGCATTCCAATGAAAGGCTCCCTGTGCAAAGCTAATTGTATTCCACGCTTCCAAAATATCAATTTCTCCACACCATGGCCATCCTTTCTGATTAACTCCAAGCATCCAAAATGCCGGCCATACACCTTTTAATGATGGAAGTTTTATTCTTGCTTCCATTCTGCCATACTGAAAATCCTGTTTTCCAGCTGTTGTTATTCTACCTGATGTATAAGAATATGTAACTTTAGAATTTTTTGGATCAACTGTTTTTTCTTCAATTGCTGTTATTTTCAATGTTCCGTCTGAAACACTTACATTCTTTTCACTATCTGTATAATATTCTAATTCATTGTTTCCCCAGCCTGGATTTTTTCCGTCTGTTCCACTATTTCCAATATTATAATTCCAGTTATTCATATTAAGTGATGTTCCATTAAATTCATCACTCCATACAAGCTTATATGCTGTATTCTTTTTTTCTGCTGCATGAACATTTTTTACATTTGCCACCGGCATGCATGTAACAACCATCGCTATTGCTAGAGTTGTACCTATTACTTTGTTCATTAATTTTCTCATAATGTTCTCCTACTTTTAAATTGTACTTCTATGTTTTTATTTTGCTCTTAGCATATTTTTTATTATAGAACATATCAAAAGATTATTTTACTTTTCTTACTTTACTCCATTTTCCATATACTTTAGTACCATTCACTACTTTATAAGCTCTGACTCTAACATAATATTTCTTATTTGACTTTATTTTTTTGACAATTACAGTTGTTTTCTTTGTGTTTATAGTTTTCACTTTTTTAAATTTAACATTCCGTGCCACATTCAACTGATAACCCGAAACTTTAGCTATCTTTTTAATTTTGATGACAGCTTTGCCTTTTTTCTTTACGGCTGACTTTATAACAGCTTTTTTTACTGAAGGCGTAACAGTTATATTATTATCTCCATTATTATCTCTATTATTATCTGTAATATCCTGTTCAACCTTATGTGGTACTGACCATTTTGCAGTCAACTCAATACTGCCTCTAACTCTCATAGTGTTAATTGCTTTCTGATTATCACTTGTATACCAGCCTTCAAAACCATTTTCTCCGGCATATACACTTGGGATTTCAAGAGTTTCACCATCATAACATGTAAATGTACTCATTACTTTATTTTCATCTTTAAATGTAACTGTATGTATAGGCACCTCGCCTTGTTCAGTCCATGTAGCTGTATTTCCACCCTGATCGCTTGTTTTCTGATAAGCTCTTACATAATCCACCTCCATTGTCGCAGGTAAAGTGTTATATGTAGGAGTTGTCCCTGGAAGATTTCCACCTACTGCCACATTTAAAATGAAATAATAATACTTAGTTGCTTCATCCTTTTTATCTGCATTTGTAACATCAACTGAAAAATATAATGTATCATCTACAAAATATTTTATTATCTTATCATTCCATTCAACTGCATAAATATGCCACTGTGTTTTATCGTACCAATTATATGCTGTATATCTTGCATTTAACTGTCTTGAAATATAATTTGGACTATATGCATTACTTTCTCCACCTGTATTCCAATGAAAAGCTCCCTGTGCGAAATTATCTGTGTTCCAAGCTTCTAATATATCAATTTCTCCACACCATGGCCATCCTTTCTGATCAACTCCAAGCATCCAGAATGCCGGCCACACACCTTTTAATGATGGAAGCTTTATTCTTGCTTCCATACGTCCATATTTAAAAGTCTGTTTTCCTGCTGTCTTGATTCTTCCTGATGTATAATTATATTTATTAAATTTCTGTTCTAATGCTGTAATCTTTAATGTTCCATCAGATACATAGACATTATCTGTTCTGTTTGTGTAATACTCTTTTTCATTATTTCCCCAACCTACATTTGATCCTCCATTTCCTAAATCATATGTCCAGTTGTCTGTATTAAGAGCTGTCCCATTAAATTCATCACTCCATACGAGTTTGTAATCACTTCCTGCAGTGTCTGCTTTAACCTCTGTTGTATTAAACTGAACTGCTGCACTAGTTAATACCATTGTAAATGCTAATGTTCCAGTTAATAATTTTTCTTTAAACCCTTTCATTCTTTATTTTCTCCTTTTCCTAATTTTATATTGTATGCTATCTGTAAATTTCATCAATTCAAAAATAGCCATTATACCAATTTAAATATACCACATAAAATTTGTCATAAAAAGTATTCACTTTAATTTAAAAGTACTCTTTTTTTAGTTTTTCTAAAAACGTTTTTACTTTTTCCTTCTTTTTAATTATTTTGCCTTATTTTATCAAACCTTTTATACACGTTATATTTTGAATTTTTATCAAAAAATGAATAAGTTTTTTTATTTTAAACTTATCCATTTTTTCATTTTTAAAAAATATTTTTTTATATTTTTTAACTTTAATTGTCAAATTTATTAGGGAATAAATGTGATATATCAAGATAATCAGGTATTCCTCTTTGATATTTAACAACCGGCTCCCCTAAAATCAAGGGATATGCATAGTCTATAAATTCCTGTGTAACATTATTTCCACGTTCATTTATCCATTCTCTTGGTACATGCTTTACAAGTCCTGCTACATTTTCAACAGGAGTCTCACCCATATCTACTGAATAAGGCTCATTATCTTTTCTAATAGTTGTAACCATTATTCCTGTCTTTCCTGCAATTGCACATTCAACTGCATGTCTTCCTAATCTAAATGCTTCACCTATATCTGTAATTGATGACATATGAGCTGCACTTCTTTGTAAAATATTTATTTCAACTGAACGTACTTTTACCTGAATGCTTTCCTTCACAATATATTCAAGGCACTTCCCTGTTCCGCTTAACTGACTGTGTCCAAATGTATCTTCAACAGCATTTGTCGCACTTATATAATTCCCATCTGCATCTTTTATTCCTTCTGAAACAGCAACTACAACGTTATTATATTTATCCATAGCAGCCTTTACATCTTCAATAAATTCATCTTTATTAAAAGCTACTTCCGGCAAATAAATAAGATGCGGTGCGTCATTATATTTGTTTCTTGCCAACGCAGCTGCTCCTGTAAGCCACCCTGCATCTCTTCCCATAATTTCCACAATAGTAACACTATTAATTGGATATATGCTTGTATCATGACCTATTTCAAGTAATGTTGATGCAATATATTTAGCTGCTGAACCATATCCCGGAGTATGGTCTGTTACGCATAAGTCATTATCGATTGTCTTAGGAATTCCAATTATCTTAATGTCACTTCCTATTGCTAATGCATATTTGCTTAATTTATCAACTGTATCCATAGAATCATTTCCACCAATATAGAAAAATGCATCTATTTCATATTCGGCAAATTTTTTAAAGATGTACGCATATGGTGTATCATCCTCTTTATAATCAGGCAACTGATAACGACATGACCCTAAATACATTGAAGGTGATTTTTTTAATAATTCTATAAACATAGGCGTTGTCTCAACTTTATGTGTCAAATCCATAAGTCTTGAATTTAAAAGCCCCTGAACTCCATTAATCGAACCATATACTTTATAAAATTTTTTACTATCAATAGCTCCCTGTATAACTCCTGCAAGACTTGCATTTATTGCTACTGTTGGTCCGCCCGACTGGGCAACTAAACAATTTCTCATAATTTCCTCCTAAAAAGTCAAACTATTTCTAGTATAAACGAATTTGTGACAAAAAACTATATCTATGTTCAGAACTTTTTATTTTTATTTGCATAAAATACTAATGTAAACATTAGAAAGATGGTGTATAAATGAACTGCACAAATTGTAATATGCATTCTAACCAGATGTCTCCCTGCAGATGTAGCAATCAGGCACGAATGAACAATATGTACCGTGGTCGCAATCAAATGAGTGGAAATATGAATCAGCCTTGTTCTTCATGCAGGAATGCCGGTCCTAATAAAAAAGATGATAAACATGATAAAGAAATGAATTCATGCCCTTGTCATAAAGATGGTTGTGACATAGGAACTGATCATGTCGATAAAATGAATCCGGCTATGGCATTTGTTCCATGGCAAAAATGGGGTGAACTTTTCGATATGTGTGATGCATTTGAATGCGGAACCATATTTAAAGATTTAAATAAACCATGGAGGGGTAGAAATGAAGAATAATGCAAATCGTTTAAAACTTATGAAAATAATTAATCAGGCAAGTTTTGCAATGGATGACGTAAAATTATTTTTAGATACTCATCCCAGTTGCTCTGAAGCGATTGAATATTATAAGAAAGTTAAAAAAATAAGAATGGATGCCGTAGATGAATATACAAGGGAATTTGGTCCCATTACAGCCTACGACGTTGATGTTAAAGACTATTGGAATTGGAACGATTCCCCTTTACCATGGGAAGGAGGTAATTGCTAATGTATAGTTATGAAAAAAGACTTCAGTACCCGGTAAATATAAAATTTAGGAACCCCAAAATTGCACAGGTAATAATATCTCAGTATGGTGGAGGATATTGCAATAACGTATGACGGTTTTTATATAGAAGAAAGTGGTGATTTTTTATAGAAATTTAGGGAAATAATCTTAGATTTTAAAAGGCTTATAAAAAAATTCGGGAGCACCCACAACAAAGTTGTTTGATGCTCCTTCTAAAAGATTGCTCTTTTCAATACTGACTATCAGTATATGATTAATTTTTTTAATTTTCAATATAAATAGGGGAGTACCGAAGTACTCCCCATTAGTCAGTTCCTGTTCACTTATTCACCAATTGCCTTTTTAAATTTCTTCCATACTTTTTCGTTCATCATCGGAGCTGGGCAATGTTTTCCGTTAACGTCAAAATGACGTATAACTGTATGTGCATTAGGGCAGTATTTGCGAATGTATTTGATTAATCGTTTGACTGCTGCTGCCTGCTCTTTTGTATAAGGTTCTGCTTCTGTACATCCACATAATTCAATTGAGACTGAATTGTAATTTGTACATTTGCTGTAATACTTTCCACCGCCTGTAGCTTTGCAGTCGGCGTATTTAGCCCCGCCTACTGCCCATGCTGTTCTGTTCATTGGAATACTTCTGGCTGTGTTTCCTAACTTATCTACGAAGAAATGTGCTCCGGCTTCTCTTGTGTTCCCTGTAGCGTAGTAATCTGCATTGTTTTTGGCCGTATCGTTGCTGTTGCCTGTATAATGAATTGGAATATATTTAACATCTTTTCTGCTTCTCTTTTTAGAATTGTAACTAATTGACTTAGCTAATCTCTTGTACATCTTCATATCTTATTCCTCCACTTCCGGCAATCCTGCAACACTTGTTAACATACTAACCACTCCTGCTGTTGCAGAAATTCCAATTATTGAAACCCAATCAAGCTCTGTGATTAAATTTCCAACAGTAATTAATGATACTGCTGTCTGTGCCATTGTTTTTACAGCTCTGACACCTGCTGCCTTAATCCATTTCTTTGTCTTGTCACTCATTCGTTTACTCCTTTCCCTGCTTCATTGGCAGTTCCTTTACTCTCTTATAAATCTCTGTTCCTGTTCCATTTCCGCCCAGTGCATGATATGCATTATATAAATGTTCAAAATCATCCAAGGCTTCAACTGATATATGCTCCTGAGCTATGTGCTGTTTTCCCAGCGTGTATATCTTGTTATGCAGAATTGCAATAATTCCGTCCTTAATTAATTTATATGATGAATTTTTTGATTTGACATAATTAACTGCACTAACAAAAATTGCACCAATTAATGAAGGAATCCCACACAAGGATAAAATCTGATAAAGTGTCATATATATCTCCTTTTTTATTCCTCTGTTGTTTCTTCTGATTCGTTATAAAGTTTATAATTTATATATCCATAATCAGTAGAGTCTTGTGAAGAGTAATATAAATATAAATCATCAAAAGTAGAAATATCATATTCTTTATTTGATGTAACTTCAAAAAGACTATCTGAAGGTTTAGTAAAATCTATTTCTTTTTTATCACAATGAATAGAACACCAGTCATTTTTTGGTGGCAATGTATAATCTTTAAAACCGCCTCCTTTTGTATTAGCAGTTCCAAACTTTATATATTTGTATTTCCTTACATCAATAGGAACATTTTTATTTCTAGTTATATTAATCATTCCCTCGTGTTCTATTCCAAGAGTTCTACACATATCAGAATATTTTACAGTCATATTTTTAATTTGATTTGTAGTTGTGTTATTAATGGCATCAATCTGACTTAAAGCTGTACTATTAATGGCACTAATCTGACTTGTAGCTGTATTATTAATACTCTCAATCTGTGTAGATGTTTTATCCTCAATAATTCCTATCTGATGTGTAACTGTGGCATTTATGTTATTCAACTGTTGATTTGTTACATTTGTAATGTTGCTAATCTGACTTGATGCTACTGTATTAATACCTTTTGTCTGCGATTCTCCTGCAGCAACTGCAGAACTGTTTATAGCTTCTATCTGCGATAATGCTGTGTTGTTTATGTCTTCAAGTTTTGCATTAGTCGTATTTGCCAAATCCGTAAGTTTTCCATTCGTCACCTCTGTTATTTGTGTTGTTGCCTGCTCTGTTCTGGTATCTATCTGTTTTAAGCATTCTTCATTAACTTTGACTTTATCATTTGCTTCTTCTACAAGTTCTTCTGCCCTGTTAAGCTTTTCTTCAACATATCTTCTAAACGGCTTTTCCTGTTCAGGTTCAATATAGTCTGCCGGCTTTGTACGTGCCTTAACAGGAATAATTACAGTCTTGATTGTTGTTTCGCTGTCAGATTTAATTATTTTCAAATATGCCAGGATTTTCTTATTTTCCTGCAATAAAATATCAGGTATTTCTACCTGACTATCGTTTATTGCTTTATTTATTGTTGTTTCGCTATTGCCATTTGAAAACTGTACCTCTGTTCCATCTTCTACTTTGTCTGTTATCTTAAGAATCTGCCCCTTGTCATATTGATACAGCTGTTCAATCTGTGTCAGGGTTGAGTTTCCAAATTCTACCTCATGTATGTTATTGTCCATGTCTGCCTCCTTTCTATACGTCATAGCCGGATATAAACTTTCTGTTAACAAAAAGAATGTTGGCTCTTCTTCCTCCACCACTACCTGCTACATAGTTACCTGATGTTGCCGGATTTGTCTTTAAACTTCTTGTGAGTAACAGATTAAATCCACCTTGTCGAACTATCTCGAAAGCTGTATCTGGGTAAGCTGTCCAATCAGCGTTAATTGCAGCTATTGGAATATAACCATCTGGTGCATTGATAGTTGCCGGGCTTTCAGTCACAACCGCTGATACACAGCAGAACATCTTTCCAAATATATCCGATACATTTTCAATCTGTGCAGTGCCGTGTACAATTAAGTCACCACCAACACCTAAATTCTCTCCTACATTTGCATAACTCTTAGTCTCTAAAGAACCGTCTATAACTGCATAACTCCCAATATTCAAAAAACCGTCTATAACTGCATATCCTTTAGCAAACAGATTACCATCTCCATTCACTTCAAACATGTGATCATATGTACTGCCACTTATAAGTTTCTGTATACAAAATCCTGCCCATTTTTCTCCTGGAGTAGGTGGTTGCATGTATACACCATAAGTTCCCACATCTGACGTTACTTCCTGTGAAAAAGTTGAATCGCTAATATTCCAACCGCCTACTTTTCCGCGATTAGCCATTAATCCATCGTTTGACATCATTCCAACTAAATTACCTGATGCATCTGTAACCTTCAGTACACCATTGCCGTTCTTTTCTCCACCAAGATTAAGAGTACCACCCTTTGCCCAATCGAAACTGATACCTATAGTTGATAGTACTTTTGTAATTACATTGCCATCTTTTCCAAGTCCTGCATTAAACGTCTTTCCACCATCAGTCGAAACTGCAATTGCATTTGCTGTCATTTTCCATATTGTTGTTGATTCTTTCAATGTTTCCTTATCGTGAAGATAGAAAATAGTTGAACCATCTTTCTGTTTTTCTTCTGTCTTATATATACCAAACGAACCCATCATCAAATCCGTTAATCTCTGCATTTCGTTATTGTAATCATTAATTAACTGCTGGTTGTTCTGATGTGCCTTTGATACTATTTTGTCAGATATTGAAAAGCGCTGGTATTGATTTTCTGTTTCAGTTTCAGCGCCTAAAGATAACTCCTGATTGCCACAAAGTGTAAAAGTACAGTTTGTGACAAAACTTTCAAATGACCTTCCTTTTCTGTCAGTTACTTTAATACTGTCCCCTGCTTCTATTGTAGGGTCAGATAAACACGATAAACTGTAAACCCTTATTGTTGTTCCTACCACGGAACTTTTTAGTATATTCATTACTTTATTTGCCATGTCCTCCGTCTGAATCAAAGGATTATCTTCCATAGTTAGAACATATCCTTCTGTTCCAACAAATGCCGTCTTGTTTTCTTCCGTCGCTTCAGATTCTCCTTCCTTAACAGTTGTAACTGTATATCCAAATCTCGCACCTGTTATTGTCATTGACGAACGATTCTTCGTTAATGAAGACTGTTCTGTTATTTCATAAGGAGAATTTGATTTTTCATACCATGCAAATTTTAATTTCTGATCTGCTGATATGTATGCATACTTTCCCAGAATTTTCCCACAATAGCTTACAATGTCCCTGAATGTAAGTGAATCTGTAGCCGGTCTTGAATTAACTATATAATTTGCTCCGGTTCCTATTGTAGTTGTGTCTAATGTAATTCCACAATGTGTACACGCTTCCTGAAGTATTTCCCTGATGGTTGCAGGATATGCCAAAGTACTTTCTGCATATGGTAAATCAAGAAATAATATCTTATCATAAGCCTCAATAACTATTGTGTCTCCTGAATCCTGGGCACTGTTAATGTAAAATATTCCCTTTGTTACATATTCAAAGCTGTCTTCTACTAAAAGACCTATCTTTGTTGATATTCTTGCATCTGTCAGGTCCACATCTTCAAATCTTTCATCCGTGTTATCGATTGTCAGCGATAATTTAGCCGCCACAACACTTCCTACATCAAATGTACTGTCAGATGATGTAGCCGAATTAATGGAATATGCCAAAACATCTGACATAATTAATGGTATTTCCGTATCATCTTTAAGAATAATTTTATCCTGCAGGTCAAATATTCTATCTTCCTTTATTGCTTCTTTATATGCTTCTGTTACATTAATCATTTAATTTCCTCTTTACTGTTGAATCAAGTCTACTGTTGCCGATTTGTAATAAAAAACTCCATCCGACAATCTTCCTAAAACTTCTTTAGTTAATGTTCCTCTGTATGTCTTAATAGTTATCAAGCCACCATCATCTCTGAACGTAACCGGGAAAAATCCTCTTGTTAGATTTTTCTTAATTTTTAAGTATTCATTTTCTGTTAAAATTCCCCATGTTATGCTTACTGTCTTTTTTTCTGCAACTACATCACCTGTCATTTTTCCGTTTAATGTTCTGCCTGTATCTGCCGTCCATATCAGTTCATCCGATATAGACAGACTGACAGGAGCAGGCAGTTCAATCTCTCCTGCCTTTAATATTGCTTCTGCTGCCATTTATTTTCTCCTATCCTATCGTCACACTATTAAAACGTCTGTCTAATGCTGCTTTCTTTGCTTTTTCAAGTCTTGCCAATTGTTCGCCATCGATATTAAATCCAACACTTGAAAGAGCTGCTATAATTCTGATTACTGCTCTGTCCATTATTCTTGCTAATTCATCTTTTGTGATTCCGTTACCGCCAGCTTTACTTACTGCCTCATCTACCATAGCCTGTAATTTGTTTTCAGGTGCAACAACTTCTCCCTGATGTCTGTTATCACCAATCATTGCAAGCTGTGGAGTGTTCTTTTTAACAAAACCACCTTGTGCAAGTTTTGGTGTAAGTTTAGGTATTTGAGGTACTGATATTGGATTTTCACTCCATAGACTTTCAAATGGTTTTACGTTACCTATTCCTACTCCTCTAATCTTATTAAGCATTCCGTTAATGGAATTAAACGGCATTTTAATAATCTTATTTATTCCATCTATTAATCCATTAACTACTGTCTTAAACGTATCAGCTATACCTTCCTTTATTCCGGTAAATATCTTTCCACCTGTACTGAATACATCCTTAACTGCTGTCCACGCAGCACTAAACTTTGAGCTAAACCAATCAACTACATTGCTAAAGCAACCTTTAATTGCTCCCCATACATCTTCTTTAAAGAATGATTTTACATTTGCAAACGCACTTTTGACTTTATCATATGCTCCTGTAAACTTCTCACTGAAGAATGTTCCAACATTAACGAAAACTGTTTTAACTGCGTCATATTTAGTCTGAAACCAACTACCCATTCCTTTAAATGTTGTTGATATAGCTGACCATGCTACCTTAAATGGCCCGCTTATGACTGTTCCAACTGTTGCAAGTATTCCTTTTAATGCTGTAAAGAAACCACTAAAGATTCCCTTTATTCCATCCCATGCCTTTTTCCAATCACCTGAGAATACTCCTGTAATAAAGTCTACTACTCCCTTTGCAGTTGTAGTTATTCCATTAATTACAGTTTGAATACTTTCTATATAAGTCTTAACTATTCCTACTATAGTTTGTAATATAGGGTCTATTTTTTCTTTTAATTTTGAAAATGCATCAGGTAATGTTGTAGTTAAAAATTCCTTAATTGCATCAAAGCACACAAAGAAGGCACTTTTAATACCTTTCCAAATTTTATCAACAGCTTTCTTAAACCAATCGCACTTGTTATACAGCAATACAAATGCTGCAATTAATGCTGTAACTGCAACTACTATTAAAGCCAAAGGATTTGCATTCATAACAATATTTAATGCCTTTTGTGCTAATGCGGCTGCTTTTTGCGCTACTGTTAATGCAATAGTTTTTGCAGTACTTGCGGCCTTCACTATTGCATCTTTTGCATATAGCGCAACAATCTTGGCTGTTTCGATATTGTCCTTTATCTTTGCAACGGTACACGCTGATATAGCTTTCTTCATTTTTTCCAGAATTGACACTATACCACCTGCATTTACAATAAATTCGCCGAATTTTATTGCTTTCCATGCTGCCATAAATCCTGCTACGGCAACTGTTGCTGTCCTGATTGTTCCCGGATGTTTTTCACACCAATCCGAGAATTTATTTAGTACTCCATTAATTCCATCCCATATTGTGGTGAATGCTCCGGCTGTCCAACTTGCAATTTTAGTTAATACGTTATCCCATAGCCATTTAAACAATGGTTTCAATGCTTCAATTACTGCATTAAGTATGTTTATTGCATTTTTAAGGGTTTCTAAAAATCTTGGGACTACTTCATTAGCTGTCCATGTACCTAATGGAACTAATACATTTTTCCAAAACCAAAGTAAACCCTCACCTACATTAATGGCAAATGGAGTTAGTGCTTTCCATAAATTATTTAAGGATTTTTCTATTTTTCCATAATTTATATTGTTTAATCCATCATTTAATGCTGATATAAATTCAGGTAATCCTTTGCCTAATGTCCATTTGGCAACTGGAACTAAAAAATTAGTATAAAAGCCTTTAAGTGCATTCCAACTAAAACCAGCCAATTTAGACAAACCTTCATTGTACAGTTTTTTTAATGCTTCTGTTGTTGGTGCCAGTTCTTTTTGCATGTCCTTGAAAATCTTTGCAAATTTCTTTGAATATCCATCTAGTTCTGTCTCACCTTTATTAAGACTTCCATAGTCAACTTGACTACCGGCTACTGAACTACCATTACTTCCATTGCTTCCTGATGATGAATCATCTGATGTTGGTTCAGTTAATTTATTTATCTTGTCAAAGCCTGCAAGTGATTTTTCAACTTTTTTTGCCGTCTTTGTAGCAGTATCTCCTATTGATTTCACATTACTGTTTGCATCAGAAGCGGCTGCAGAAGCATTTTCCATTCCTGTTGCTATTCCTGTTGTGGATTTTTCTGCATTCTTGTTACCTGTAATTAAGTCTGTAAATGCTTTAAATGCACTTGCAAGCGTTGCCAATTTGCCTAAAAGTACATTAACTGCCTTAATAACCGGAGTAAACACATTAATTAACCCCTGACCTAAACTTGCTTTCAGACTGTCAAACTGCAATGCTAATAATCTTGTTTGATTTGCCCAACTGTCTGATGTTCTGGCGAAATCGCCTGTAGCATTTGATAACTGTTGTTGAACAAATGCATATCTTAACGCAACTTTTTCCTGCTCATTCATCTTTGCAGTTGTTTTTCCATAACCATTAGCAAGAGCATACTGATCTAACGCTGTTTGTGTCATTACTACACCTAAATCTTTTAAAGATTCAGTTTCACCTGTAAATACAGATTTTATTTTTGTATATGCTTCATCCTGACTAATGTTATAAAATGATGCCACATCACCGGCTAATCCTGTTAATGTGGTACTCATATTAGCTGCTTCTTTTTCTGTAAATCCAAACGCTGATGCCATCGAGCCAAATGTACCGGCATATCTCTTGGCCATAGTTTCTGATAATCCAAATTGAGCTGCTGCACTTTTAGCGAATTTATCAATTGTACTACTCATATTTGGGAATGCTACATCGACTACGTTCTGAACTTCTGCTAAATCACTACCTAATTCCAGGCATTCTTTTCCAAAGTTAACTATTCCTTTAACAGCAAAGGCAGAAGCTATAACTGCCCCTGCCTTTTTTGCAACTGATTTTATTCCGTTTAACTGTGACTGAAATTGATTCTGATTAATAACTAAATCAAGTCCAATCTGACCTACACTTTCAGCCATATTCTCTCTCCTTTCTAAAGCAGGCACGCTCTCCTACTCTAAGGTGGAGATTATTGGCTCTTGACTTCATTTTTTCTTTTCCTGATAAACTCTATGTAATTAATTTGATTACATCGTGGGCATTTAATTTCACCCTTAAAGATGTCCGCTTTGCATAAGGTTTGCCCACATATATTGCATTTAATTCTATACATTTAACCCTGCCATTCTCATAAACATCTTTTCTATGTTCTGCATTGATTTCTCTGCATCTTCTTTTTTTACTGTTGCCCGTGAATGTTTCGATAACCATTCATTCCTGATTTTCCTTTGTTCATCATTAAAGTTCTTTAGTATCTCCTTGTCTGTTTCTGCTCTAATGGAAACTATTCTTCCAAGTGCCGTATCTGGTGAAATTCCTATTAGCAAGCTCACAAATTCACTCCACCGCATTGTTTTTAATTCTGCCAGCCTTATTCCATACTGAGATGCAAAAGAACTCACTATGAGGTCAAAATCATCTATCAGGTCATAGAATGTATCTACTCCCCCGACTGTTCATTCTCACTTCCGGACGCAAGATTAATTGCAGCCATTACTACAGTGTTATAGTCTTTGAAATTAAGATGTAAAGAATCTAATTTCTTTTTGCTTTCTTTTGTAAATATGATTTCACACATTTCAAGAACATCCTTAGCCGTTGGTTCATCTGTTGCAAGACCCATTACTTTCAATAAGTTTTCTGCACTTGCATCAACTTCGAGTTCTATATCTTTTACTTTTAATCTTGGGTTTTCTTCAAAATCTAATTTATCTGTAATATCAATAATCTTTGACATGTTATATTCCTCCTAATACTAAAATGGAGCAAGGCTTTTAACCCTGCTCCTTAATTCTAAATTGCCGGTGTTACAGTTGGCTTACCGTTACTCTGAACTTCAAATTCAAGTGGTCCTACTGCTGTACTGTCACCTGCTCCAAGTGCTGTTACGCTAAAAATTGCATTTTCCATTAGTACTACTGTGCCATCTGGGAATGTCCACTGAAAACATCCTTCTGCATCCCTACCATTTACAAATGCTTTTCCTGCTACGTAATCATTTCCTGTATCTCCGTTGTTTCTTTTTCCGGATACTGAGATTGTCAATGCTTTTGCTGTCATTAATCCTCTCTGCCATCCTTCTGCATCCATTGGTGTCCAGTTTTCAATACCATTGTCAAATGACACTGAAAAACTTTCCATATCAGCTATGTCATTTAAAGATGCCTTTGCAGCTCCCACCTTAAACGCATTTTTATATACCGGAAAAACTCCTGAATTTTCTGCTGACATATTATACTCCTTTCGAATAATAAAAATCTATTTCTATAACCCTTTCGTATACTCCTTTTTCATCTGTTCCTACATCTATAGGTTCTGAATTAAGTAACTTTATATAAGGGATATGAACATTGTTAATTGTTACATTTGTCTGGCTTCTTAAAACATTCCATAAAGCCATCGCTTTTTCTTCTGTTTCATCTGCATCATTTGACCAATGCATAAGTATTGATACAGGTTTAATGTCATATGATGACTTTTCACCTATACACATTCTTGGCTGATCAGATGTTCTTCTCTGATATATTCCAATAGATTTATCCTGCTTGTTATCTAACTTTCCCATGTAATAATGTTCAGCTATATCAAACTGCTTCAACCAGTCTTTTATATCCTTTAAAGAAATCATCTATATACCTCCAAGTTTTTTATACAATTGTTTATATGTTTTTCGTGCAAAGTCCTTTTTGGAACCATTTTCAAGATAATCATCTGCCCATCTGCCTTTTGCATTTGGATTTTCTGATTTTGTAAAATTAAACTCAGGATGATAGTACAACCTTCTTGCATATGGAGTATTAAAAGCAATTGTAATCTTTCCGCTTGCACTGTCAGAATAATCTACAAAAGTCTGTGTATTCTGTAAATTACCTGTATCAAATGGAATTACCTGAGACTGAACCATATCAGTATGTACTGCTTCCGCAGTCATTTCTAATGCCATTCTTTGTGCTTTTGTTAATTTTGCTATCCTACCCATATTCAATTTGATAGTTGAACTTACTTTCATATTAAACCAACTCCAATAACGTATAATTTACACTTCCATCCGGATTTCTTGCTTTTGTTCCCTGATATATTGTTCTTTCCACTCCAAACACTGTTACTTTCCCACTACTTATAACAGCCTGCTCCGGGCATATATCTCCACAAAAATAAGCTTTTCCGCTTAAAGTTACTATCTTCTGTTCTGCGGTCATTTTTGTATATGCCATGTCCTGATAATTACACTTTAATTCATCATTAAGTGCAATTAAAGGAGCACCTGTTTCAGATACTCCTTCTTTATAAATAGTTACATTTATATCTGTCTTGCACATCGATTTTGGTACCAAATTAGGATATTTCATTACACACCTACCAATCTGCAGCACAACCCTGTCTGCTCTAATAAAGCATATAAATCTTTTCTAATTGCGACTCCATCCTCAATATATAAATTCCATGAACTACCAAAATTCATTGATACTCCATTAAGTGAATAACTTGATAATACAGTATTAATCATGTCTTCATTTTCATATTCAAATTCTGCCTGTCTGTATACAATCTCTTTTACCACATCTTTTTGAAATTCCGTAAGATTATCAAATCCTTTGGCAACAATTCTGTTAAATGTCAGTGCATCAATATGTCTACTTGCCTGCCTCAGCATCTTATCAACATCATCTTGTGGTATTAACTCTCTGGCAGTTTTCAAATATTCTTCCAAAGATACATAAGGGGTGTAAGCCATAGGCTCACCCCCTATTCTGCATTACTAGCTTTGATTTTTTTGATAATTCCTTCTTTTGATGTGGCATTACCTAAATCAATTCCATGTTCTGTAGCATATGCTTTTAATTCATCCGCTTCCATTGCAGAGAATTTGTCACCTGAAATTTTATTAAGCTGAGCTTTTAACTCATCTCTTTCTTTAACCACCTTTTCATATTCTGCATATGAAACTGTAGTCTTAGGTGAGTGTTCTAAAATTTTACCTTCATCATCGTAAATATCGTATCCTAATGTAAGATATTCATCTTTCTGCATTTTAGATATGTTATATACCTTATTATCCTTTACCGCTCTCATGGTATTGCCTCCTATTCTGCTGCTGCATGAATGATACATCCCTCTTTCATAAGTTCATCAATAGCAAATGTACCATTAAGTTTTCTGTTCTGATATAAATAGTTGTCCGCAGTTCTTGAATCTGTTCCAGGTTCAAATACTGTAATGAAACTATACTTGTTTCTTGATACCTGACATTCAGGGTCAATTAACATGTAATCCATCTGAACCGCTGATACATCAGCTGTACATCCTGAAGTAAAGTTATATATGGACTTAAATCTTGCAGATGGAACTTCCTTAATCATTCCAATATCATCGATAGAATGAACTCTTCTGTCGATTCCCTTTGCTCCGCTTACTTCGAGTGTTCTCTGAATACCCTCTGCATTCTTAAGCAACTTAAGGTAAGCTGGTGTACAATAAAGAATAACTCTGTCAAGTGGAACACCTGCATCTGTCATAGCTTCCAAGTTATCATCAAAATCTGAAAGAACATTTGCTGTTGTAAGAGCTGTTGTCTTAATCTTTGCACCTACTCTTTTAGCTTCTGAATAAAGTTTACTAAATGTATAGCAGTCTGCTTCAGGAATAGCCTGAGTTGTTTCAAATCTCTTCTGAATGTTTGCAATTGTTACTACTAAATTAGTTTCATCAACATCTACCGGGTCGATTACAAACTCAATATCTCTGTCGTGTTCTAATGTCTTTGTTTCATACTCATTTGAATATGAACCTGTGTTAAAACCTAAACTACCTCTTGTATGGTCCTTATATCCACTTACTGATAATTTAGGAATCTTTAAGTTTTTACCATTCACAATCTGAATGTCTGAATTTGAATTATATAAATCTACAGAAACCTGTGACTGACCATATAATTCGATTAAAATGTTGCTGAAAATATCAGCGTACTGTAATGCTGCCATGTATTACTACCTCCTATTTTTTCTTTATTCCAAAGATGCCTCTTAACAAGTCATCCTGGTTTTGCTGATTATTACTATTTGGAGCTCCAATCTGTGTAAATCCCTGATTATTATTTGCTCCACTATCTGCTGGTTTCAAGGCTGGTACATCTTCTAAAACCTTGTTTATTGCTGCTTTTACTTTTTCAGCATCAACTGTTCCATCTGTATTCATTACTTCCTTAAAATCAGCCATTTTTATTACATATGGAATAGATTTTGCATCAATTCCTAACTCCACAGCCTGTATTGTTGCTGAATTTTGAACCATAAGCTGCTGATTCTGACTTTTAGTCTGTGCAAGCTCTGTCTGCATTCCTGCAACATCAGGTGTATTCTTTGCTCTCTGCGCTTTGTAACTGTTAATTGCCTGTGTCACTTCATTTTCTGACATTCCCTGCTGTTGAAAGAACGACCTTAAAGCCGACTGCTCAGCTCTTGCAGTTCTGCTATTAACAATTCCGTCTAACTGTTCCTGGGTATATGTTGCACCCTGATTACTGTTTCCAGTATTTTGGTTACTGTTACCATTACCGGTATTACTCTGGCCATTGTTACCATTACCGTTTCCATCTCCACCATCACCTGAGCCTTCTGCAAAAAACTGAATGTTCATTGGTATTAATGTTGTTTTCTTCATCTTATTTATCCTTTCCGTTTTAGCTCGTCAGCATATTCCGAGAGTTTTAAGCCATCACGTTTTGGGCATATAAAAAGCACCTACTTACTTGTAGATGCCTTTGGTTCGTCTTTTTCAATTACTGCGCCAATTCTTAATAAATAATCCTTTCGCTCTTTTGTTTTTGCCCTAACTTCATCTCCGGCTTTTACCAAAGAAAGGTTGTTTTCCTTGTCATAAAAATTGATTTTTGCGATTAACATTTGTTACCTCCTTTATTTCATTGCATAAAAAAAGCACCTTTTAGATGCCATTATCTATCTTTATTCTTTAACTAAATTCCTGGAACTATTTCCTTAATTCCCTTTGCCATTTCAGCAGCTCTCTTCATTAAACTGTTTTGTTCTAAATATTCTAATCCCTTTATTGTTATCTCTGGCCTAGATAATGCTACTTTAGGATATCCACAATCGAAGTTGTTCCATATTTCTATTCCAGTCAAATAGCCTTCATTTGCAAGCATTGCAATAATTCTACTCCATCTTGCTTCTGTTAATCCAAATGCCTCTTTAGATATTGACTTTGTGTCAAATTCTTCTAAATCCATTGCTACTTCCATAGCTTTCAGAATTTTGTATATAATTTTGAAATTATCCATAGAACCTCCTTAAAAATAAATACCACCTAGTTTCATAACTGGGTGGTATCTATGCCATTGGCCATTCTTTCATTCTTTCCATTTCTTCTCTGGATTTCTTTATTGCTTCTTCAATTTCTTCTGGACTTCTGTCTGTCTTTACAATATAATCCTTTTCCTTGATTATGTCATTATCTCTCTCCATTCAATAAGTCCCTCCTCTGAAAGTTCGTCTAATGCCTTTCTCTGCGCTTCTAATATAGGTAGATTGTAATTCTTTCCCATATATTTGTCAACTTTATTATCTAAATAAGTAGCTGGAAAAGGTCTGTTTCCTACTTTATATTGAAAAACTTTTAAATCATGTGTTATTACTAGTCCAAAATCATATTTTCGATATCCAGCAACTACAAAATCACTGCCTGTTGGTAATATATTTGTGGGATGATTATGTATTCCTATTTTTAATGGCATTTGCCTTATCAATTCAATTTCTTCTCTATTTAATTCTACCCCTAAAATATTATTGCTATTTGTTTTAGAAAATAATTTTTTTCCTGATTTCTTACTAATAATATAAAGGTCTTCTCCATCAGTTCCGTTTCTATGAATCAACATAGCCTTTGCATACTTTCTTAAAGCATCATTTGTTGCAGAATCATTAGTTAATTGATTAAATTTCTTCCCAAATTCTTCCTTCATTTTGTTTAAGTCAACATTATTATTTCCTACCCTTTTATTATTAATATTTCCACTTTCTAAGGCTTTTCCAAAATTTATACCCTTCTGAGATTTTTTTATATTATTCCAGGCATTTGCCCTAGATACATATATCTTCTTGTTTTCTTCATCCAATGAATAATTTGATAACCTATCAAACTTATCTATGTTTCTCTGTATTAAATTTTCCCTGCTTTCCTGTTTTTCTGCAATTACTGCCTGCTTCATTTCTTTCTTTGTTACCTTTTCAGGCTTGTCAGAAATTCCTGGAAAATATGTTGTATGTCCATCTTTGCAGTTTGGATGATATAAACCGCCTGCCATAGCCTGAGACATTAACGGATATGGTCCATCACTTGCTTTTCCACCACTCCATACATCATCTATGAGTATCTTTCCAATCCATCTTCCACATTTAGGACAAGGTAAACCACGTTTATTTACTATAACTGTTGTTATGCCCCATTCCTGACGTTTAGCGCCTTCGCCCTGACAATATGCTCTTGTGTTGGCTGTTCTTAGTGCCATTCCTGCATACGAAGCAATGTTCACTCTGGCACCATTTTTATACTGAATGCAGTTAATGCCACGGCTTAAGAAGTCCTTTGTAGCCATATCCACTGCTTTTTCATATGTACCTGCTCCAGAGTTATAATAAACCTGCGAATTGAATATGACTTTTCTGTACTGGTCATTTGCCATTCTGAGCATTGCAGTTTCTGCTTTTCTCATGCTGCTATTAACCTCATTTAGCAATGCATCTAACTTTCTATCGTTAATACGAAAAAAAGCACCTTCTATGGTGCTTCCTGCCTTATGTGTTAACTTTGCTCCCTTTTTTATTGCTTCAAGAATGGCTTTCTCCTGTTCGGTTTCTCCTGTTCTTCTATGTAGCAATATGGACTTTTCAATATTTCTGTTAATATCTGCAAATATCTTGGTGAACTTCTTTTGATTCTTTTGCTTGTATACATTAAGAGCCTTAAGCTGTTCTGCCTGCCATGAAGTCCAGTTCAATCCTTCTTTCATTTCTTCTGCTCTGTGATGTGACAAATTGCGCATCATAGAATTTATAAGTTCATTCTCAATTGCTCTGAAAGCCTCTTCAACGTCATAATCCTTTGGCATATCTTCTAATCAACTCCGTTAGCATATACTTTAAAACCAGCCTTTTTAAACTGTCTTTTTAAACTTTTTACCTGAGTAGCTGAATTACATTTATCATTTCTCATTTCAATTACTTTGTCTTTCTCCAATGCATATATTCCTCTTGGAACCTGCTCACTTGCAAGTCTAAGAAGATTCATAGCCTTATTCTTTGACATCTGATATACTTTCTTTCCCACTATTACCTTCATTAATCAAAACTCCTTCCATGTTCAAAGCAGGTTCCTGTTCGTCTGCTATTCCCTGCTCTGCCTTTAATCTTGCAACTTCTTCTTTTTTCCACTCTTCATCTTTTGTATCACCATACAGTTCCTCAACGGATGCTTCTACACTCATAATTCCCTGTGTCTTAGCTTTTCCAACTGTCTCTACCTGACTTTCAAATGATGGATTAGCATACTCACTAAAATCAATTGTGCATTTAACTTCTGTTAATGTTTTATTTTGACTTATATTGATAACATCAAATACTTTCTGAATAAATAAAGGTATCTGGTCCTGTAAGATGTCTACTATGTTTCCTCTTGTATAAAGAGTAGTCTTTTCTTTTTCTCTCTGTGCTTCTGCATTGTCCAACTTCTTTACATCAATTCCCAACGTGCTAGGACTTATAATACCCTGCAGGCACAAGTCCAGGGCAGTAATGTACGTTGCCAGATACGATTCGTGCGGAATTGCTGGCTGTGTCACTTCAATTTTGTTTTGAGAATTTTCGGACATATCATCACCTTTTGCAATATAAGAATTGTCAAAGGCATTTGGCTTGATAATTGCTCCGCTTTCAGGATTTCTTGGAAGTAATGATTCAGGAATCCACTCCTTACTTCGTCCTTTTCTTAAAGCGTCCATCCATTGACTCCACGCTTCATCTAACGCATCAAAATCATCCGTCTTTTTATCAAAGATAGACTGACCTCTTCCCTCCCATTTTGCACTTTCTCCAAACTTTATTGGGTGTGCCATCATTACTGATTCATCAAATGCAACATCGGTTAATCCACTCAACATTGGAATTGTATTAACAGCAACACTTACCTCATCCATTTCTCTGTAAAGTTTGTAGGCAATATAACCATATCCATAATGTTCTTTTAAGTAGTAGCTTGTATCGTTGTATCTATATTCAGTAGTAAAAACTACTTCCTGTATTCGTCCTCTGTTATACACATAATCAACTTTATCTGCTCCATAAAACTCTATAATCGGATATTGGCTTATTTTTGTATCGAGTGATATTTTAAATGCACCATCACCTAATACAAGCATCTTAGACGTTGCCTTTTTAAGTATTTCTTTAAAGTTATTATCTTCTGCTATATCATCCCATGTCCTTTTGTCTGTATCTTTTGCAAATGTAATCTGGCTAAAATCATTAATAATAATGTCAGTCAATCGGTCAACTATAATCCCTGGTAAGCCTGTATGTATTTTTCTTATCTCTCTTCCAACAGTTGAACGTGCAGCCCAAAACTTCACACCATCAGAACCACCTGGAATGTTTTGATAAAGCTGTGTCAGTTCGTAGCTATCACCACGATACCAAATAAGATTTTTTACACAGTTTCCATCATAATTAAGTAATTCCCTAATGTTAAACGTCTGTTTTGGAGCGTCCTGTATTCTTAAAAAATGTCTTATTCCATCTCTCATTTTATCTAATAACCTCATTCTTTATTTACTCCTATTTTCTTTCTGTATGGAATCCAATTGTACTGAACTGAGTTAACCATATGATCATTGCCGTCTTCCGGTTCCTGGTCCTTTTCCTCTTTCCACGAATACTTATCTAATTCCTTTTGATATTCCTTACAGGTTTCAACAATTAAAAAACTTGACTGAATGTCTTTATCATCATTAAAGTTCATCCAACCAAGTTGTAATATAATTCTATCTATAATTTTCACACCCTTATATGCTTCATTGAACACATATAAGCATTGTGCGTGTTCTCTTTTAAACTTTTTTAATTCAGTTATAGTTGCCGCATCAGCAGAATCAATAAATGTATGCTTTGCAAGCCCCCATTCCTTTCTGTTTCTTTCCAAAAAATCATAATAATTCTTTGCAGTATCAGATGGAGCTACCGGAGTTCCGATTTCAGCATTGTTATATACTCTTTCATCCAAAAGTATATATCTGCCTCTATTTGTTATTCCTGCAAAACTCATGGCTATTGTATCAGGACTTTTGGTTGAATACGCTGTATCTAATCCACTTGTATATATTTCAAACCATTCTGTCTGCTTTTTATCTGCTCTGTTTCTGATAAATGCTTTTGCTTTATCAACTGTAATAACATGATGCTTTCTGTCAAATATGCTGAATACAAGACCTGTAGCCTTTCCTCTAAGACCTAATATTTTGTTTTTATACATTTTGGTTCCAACCGGAACCGCATCTATTTTGTCCTGAATATCCTGCTCTGTTAAACTAGCATTATCATTAAAAGTAAAATACCAATGAACCCAGCCAACTTTTTCAGGTTCATTTAACTCTGCCAGCAATTCTTCCGGATAATCTTTAATATATTTTTTTAAAGGTCTGCTATGATTAATAAATTCTTTATATACCGGCAAATCAGGGCTGTCAGGATTTGATGTAGTCATCATATACTTACATCTATGGGATATTTCTCTTAAGAACTCCATATCTGCCGTATTAACTTCATCAATGTAAACACATCCCTGCTGTGAACCCAATACCTTTTTCCAACGTGCCTTATTATCATAACCACACACGTAAATTATCTTTTCACCATTTGGTGTTTGGTACTTAATATGAGATAAACCAATTTTGCCCTGACCTTTAGGATAATATTCAGCTAAACCATCGAACTGATCTAAAAGGCCTCGTTCATTGTTAATTACGTTCTTCTCAACAGTCCCAAGGTCTGCTCCTGCAATAACATGATACTTAATATCGCTCTTTGCCACCATAAGCATAAACTTAAATATACCTACAGTAGTTTTTCCTGCTGCAGTAGTACCTTCAAGATAATCTCGCTTTGTTTCTGTTAATATAAATTCTTTAAATTTAGGTGATAGTATTAACAAATCTACTCACCCTCTCTTACAGGTGTCATTTGAGCTAAAATACTAGCAATGTTATCCAACTTCTCTGCTTTCTTTTCCTCTGCCTCATTGTTTACATCAAGCTTATCTGTATACAACCCATATCTCTTACCAAGAAGCTCAGCTGCTTTATTTGCATCTGAAACTCTTGTAGGTATTTCAACTATTTGGGGTATCTCTTCCTTAACTGTTTGCTTTCTCATTGTCCCTTTTTCATCTGGAACATATGTAGATGTTTCTCTGCTCAAAGTAACTACAACATTTTCTTTATGTTCCCTTCTCATTACTGATGTGAGATACTCCAATACTTCCTGTGCGTCTGCTGTTTTTTCATTGTGCAATTCAGCTAACTGCTTTTCTATATATTCTTTAATCTCCGGCTTATTCATAAGCCTGGAAGCAGCTGCAGCCGCAACGTTATCATTTTTGACATTTTGATATGCCTTTTTGTATGCCATTGTTTTGTTAAAATCTGGATCCGACAAAAGTTCATCACAAAATTTCTGTTCCTTAATTGTCACTGCAACCACTCCTTTCTTGCTAATTTTTGCATTAAAAAAACACTCCTCGGAACAACACTGTTTTATACCAACAGCGTTTTCCGAAGAGTGTCTTAAATCATATTAATATATGTTTTTTAAAATAATTTTAAACATAAAGAATAATGCAAAACCTAAACTTAAAAATGTATTTATTATCAGCCCTTTAAAAAGCATATAGATACATTCATTCCAATATTTTGCATAAATTAATATAATCGATGTAACTACCGCTATAAACAAAGATATGCAACAACACATATAAGAAAATAATATTGTTGAGAAATGTCCTGTGTCAATTAACATTTTCACATATCCATTCTCATGAACCGTTAATAATATAGACAATGCCGTAATAACAAATCCTAACATAACTCCCCATATGTCAAGCATCATCTTACAATTTTCAATGCCTTCATCAATCGTTATACTGTTTTTAGGAATTATCAAAATTCCTATTACCGCAATAAGTATTGGTAAAATTCCTATTACAATCTTATCAATTATCTGAATTCTACTAAATTCTTTCATAATTATTCCACCTTATCACAAGTTTCTGAAACAACTGATACAAAATATGAATTAATATTTTCATACATACTTTCCGAATCAACTACACGATTATTATTTTTAACTAGTTTTACATGATTTACAAATTTGTCTGCGAGTAAATCTATTGGTTTACTTATCTCATCCTGACTGACCTTGAATTTTGTTATATCTTCTCTGTTATTTTTCAGAATATCTTCTAATAAATCATATGATATAGGTAATGCAAACCCTTTATAATCATGTTTTTTCAGTTTTCTTTTCTTTAAAACTACCTCAAATATTTCAACCTCTTCATAATTATCGCTTGCTCTAAATATAGAAGTATTTTTCATTAATTTATTATGAAGTATAGAATTGTTCTTTATTGCTATATCGAACAAACTATATTCTTTGTTTTTATTCAAATTTAAATATGTATCCATTTGTAATATACTCACCAAACTCATATGATCAATTATGTTTGATTTTTCCTCAAGATATTGTCCTACTGCTGTTGAACGTGCTCCATTAAAATTATATTCTATTCCAAACACACTATATTCTTTGAAATAAACCCCATGTGTTATTTCTGCTATATTTTGATTAATTTTTAAATACTTTGTTAAACTTTCTAATTTTCCATTCTCTTCAACATATGGTATTGCATCTTTCCTACTTAAAACAAGTCTAAAATTTATTCTATCATTCAAGTCATCATCTATAATCATAAATAATTTATTATCTGAACTTAAATCCATCATTATATTTGAATCATTTTCCGATTGCATCTTTATGATTTTTGAAAAAACATCTTTTAAAAAATTATTTGTTCTTTTTGAAATTTTCAATTCACCTTTTGAGTCTCTGCAATATGTTATTGCATTATAATAATAAATACTTCTTGAAATATAGCTTGTATTCACTTTCATTCCCTCCAAGTCTTTTCTTTCATCATATATCTAAATATGACAAAATTCAACAAAAAAGACAGCTTTTCAGCTGCCTTTAAAAGGTTTATACTTGAGGGAAAACAAAAGTTATTGTCATACTTTTGCAAGTTTAATTATAACATATCTATTTTGTTAATTGCGTTAATTTGGTTAATCTTTGAGTTTTTTTGATATTATTTGTGATACTCTCCCATGAGTATAACCCACATCTTTTGCAATATCTGAAACCTTCTTTCCCTCAACATATCTTAATATAAATATTTCCTTTACAGTTGCATCATCTATCTTATCAATAAAGTCTTCTACTTTTGCATTATCGTTTCTGGCTTTGTTTACTTCCTGTTCCCACTTTTCCAGCTTATGTATTCGCTTATTTGATTCAACAGGTTCTTCCATCTGTACTGCCATATGCGTTTCTATATATGGATGCTCTGCCATTGAGCTTTTTACCTTTCCATATACTGTTGGTATGTCCTTATATCTCTCTTCCTCTATCTTTTTTAGATTGCGTTCTATTAACCTCTCATTAACCTTATATGCTTCAAGTTCTTTCCTTGTCATTACCTTATCCTTTCTGTTTTATGCAAAATAAAAACCAACTACCGAATATTAGTAGTTGGTCTATATATTATACAAAAGAACTAAGCGAATGTTTTTTCCAATATGCTATGTAATTATCTATCTGTACTTTTAATTCTTGCATTTCTATATCATTAAATTGAAATTTTTTTATTTCCTCTTGTGGCTCAGCACAGTATCCTTTTTCATCTCTTATACACTCAGCTTTAAATACTAATTTGTGAAAAATTTTCCATGCCTCTCTATCAGTAAGCTCCTCATTTATGCTTTGCTTATATTCTTCATATCTACTTTTTAGAGTTATGCTTCTCATATCACATTCGTAACATGTATAAGCACCAAATGCATAATATTTCTCACCAATATGATAAATGAATGGGTGTTGTTTAAACAGTTTCTCTATATAATTCATTTATAATCCTCCTTGCTATCTCAACACAAAAATTATATCATTCCACCTACCAATATTCAATTATCAATGTTCGACCTTTATCGACTAATCATCATCCCATTTTCTTGCGTCACGTTCCCTGCGTCTGTCGTCCCTGGAACTCATAACGCATAGTGAATATATTCCAGATACCACAATTACTGTAACTGCTACAATTATTAATTTAATCATTCATTACACCACCTTTATTTTTGCCCCACAATTTGGGCAATATTTAAATTCATACTCGCAATATGTTTCATCATTATCTTCATCAATTCTTACTTCCACCCATTCCATCAAATGAATGCCACATTTCGAACAAACAAATTCGTCACAATCCGCATATCTTTCTGCTATGTTTTCACATTCCTTTGTATCTTTTCCTGTCATCTACTGCTCCTCCTCGTTAACTAAATAACCACCTAAACCATCCATACTTTTCCAACGAATCTTTTCAATTACGAGTACATAGTATTCTTTATTAGGCTCAGCTCCCCATTCTTCCTTGCCTGTCCTTTTTTCTAAATGGCAATCGGCGATAAAAGAAGGGACTTTATTTCCATAACCATTTGTAAATTTCACTTCTGTTTCGGCTAACTCAACTGGAATATCATCAACCATATTAAATATCTTGTTTAATCTGGTTGTATAGTACGGCTTAATTTCTCTGTATTCTTCTTTCTTTTCACCTGACAAAATCATATCAAACCATTTTTTCTTAATTGGCAATATTAGCATTATCTTCTCCTCCTTTTACCATTTCTATTACTTCTTGCAATCCCATGATATATCCATGTTCTTCTGACACAATGTAATCCGAATAGAAATCTGTTTCATTTTCTTCCTTTTGCATTTTAGTTTTATGTTCTTGTTTCATAATTTCCAATTGTTTTACAAAATTTTCTTTATATTCCTGTATTACATTGGCTGTATCACACTTCCACTGAGTACATCCTGCACAATCTTTACATTTATGTTCTATATCATAGGCTGTTGGTTGATTCTTAATAAACTCATCTATTCCCATAAATTCATAATCTTTTCTTAAATCACAATCACCTTCCAGTGATTCGTGTAATACTACTATCAATTTATCTGCATCTATTAATCTCATTCTTATTCCTCTCTTTCTATTTCTCTCACACCTTAACATTTCTTAACATTTAACATAAAAAAACTACCAACCAAATACTGGCTGATAGTTTTCTCAATTACTTATTCTGTTCAATGAATTGTTGCATTAACTTTGTTAATTCAGGTCCCTGAGACAAATGCAGTTCTTTGCATACCTTTTTAAATTCTTCTGCAACAGCTGTATTGACTTTGTATGTCTTTGCTGACACTCCTGCTTTCATATCCCATTTGTCCTGTGGTCTAGTTTTCTTTTCGTCCATTTATAATCCTCCATAATTGCGGTATCGTCTCAATTAGCATATATAACGATGCACATATTACAAATACGCATCCTACTATAGACCATTCCGTTGCTAAAGCTAATATGATGGTAAACATCAAAAATGCTGTAGAAAAGTTAAACTTCTTCATTTTATTTTCTTTCCCAATGTGCTAATATACTTGTAAGAGATTGGGAGATTTCTCTCCCTTTCTCCTATGTAAGAGCCTTTATGAGTTCGGCGATTGATGTAATCAATGCTGCTATTGCTATTAACGACTTGATTACCAAATCCCATATCTTAAGGCTCTTTTTGTCTTTTCTCTTGCCCATTGGTTTTACCTCCTTCATTTGATATATTTATTATATCATACGTGTACGTATAACTCAATACTTTTACCAAACAAATTTAGTTTTTTTGAAATTTATCAGCCACTATTTAGTTTTCAATGTACATTTTACTTCTTAACATTTCTTAACATCTATTCATTCTGTCTTATGAAAGTATCAATACCACATTCTTCTTTTAAAATTGCTATCTGATCATCCCAGCAGCTCCAATCAGGATTCATAATACATTCTGTTTTATTGTTGAATATTTCTCTAAACTCTAAGAGTCTTTTTTTACCAAATCCAAATCCATCCCTTAAAGATACCATTGCCAGGATTCCCACGCTGTCTACTGTCTGATTTTTCATTCCATCACACCATTCTTCAACATCTTTTTCTTTGATAGCAACTGGAAGTTTTGTAATGTTTCTTAATCTTAATTCCTTTTCCAGTCCATCAATTCCTCTTTCTTTAGCAATCTTAAAGGCATAAGCCATTCCTTCACGTCTTGCCTGCTCTTCTTTATCTATTCTTGCCATTTCAATCTCCCTTCATTGTCAAACACGTCTTCTATATTCATCTGTCCTTCAAGTTCCTTATTTTCCTGCATTGGCGGTAATTCGTAGTTTTCCGGTACTTCTACTGTAATCTCTATAGCTTCAAATGAATCTGAATTAGTCGGATGCCAATGTTTTCTTGTCATCTGCCATGCATATACTTCCATTTTTAATATTTTCTTTGGAATGTTTTTTAATATAACATCATGATATACATGGTCATTTTCAAATCTGTTTATCTTTTCTGCTATAAACTCAACTTTATAATCCTGATGTGCTTCATGTTCGCGCAGTTTCGCATCTCTCCACGCTCCATCTCCTATGTAATATTTGGCTTTAAGTCTGCCGTTTGACCTAACCTCAACTTCTATTTCAGCAATGCAGAAATTTAATTCCACCAATTCTTTTATTGTCACTATTGTTCACCTCCATCTATTCCTAAGTAATCAAATAATGTAGGTGTCTCTCTTTCCTCTTCAGCCTGTTGCAAATATCCGACGCCATCCCTGAAATAATCTTCATTTAATTCTATTCCGTATCCTCTTCTTTTCATTTTTACCGCAGTCATTGGAACTGTCATAAGTCCGCCAAATGGATCCAGAACCAAATCCCCTTTATTTGAATATCTGTTTATAATCCTTTCAACGATGTCTATCTGTAAAGGACACACATGCATTTGCTTTCTCCTTCTCGACTGCTGTGTATTGAGTGTTTTCATTCTGTTTATATCATCCCACACTTCAAGGTTGTTCCATGAACCGGGAGCTACTACCATAAATATAGCCGGAAGTCTTCCTTCTTTATCAAGCTGTTCTGCAAGTTTTACATGTTCTTCATAGTTGTAAATATTTTCTCTTGAATATTTGCGATATACCTTCTGTAAATTCTTAATGTCTGCTTCCAATAATTCTTTCTTAGTTACAAGTCTGTCTCCTGAACTTCTCCAGTATCCGTGTGCATCTATCTGCCATTGTGCCCTCGTATATTCTTCTTTTGTCTTTTTAACCGGTTCATCTGCATAAGCTGTTGATTTGTCTGTTGGCAGCTTTCTAAACAGCAATATATATTCCGGGCATCCCACTCCCATTTTTGAGCCGTCTTTACACTGTTCACTCCAACCTAATCTGTATGTCTGATTATTTTCCCTTACAACATCCGTCACAACCGTTATCATTCCAAAGTACTGAAATCCATGTTTTATGTAATGAGCTATACAGTCAGCATGGAAAGGTTCAATTGTTGGCATTCCCGTACCTGTTGCATTACCAAACAGTACTCTGTCCTTTACATGAATAGCCGCAACCCTTCCCGGTTTTAATATTCTTAATAATTCGGGTGTCAAAAAATCCATCTGCTCAAAGAATCTTTTCGTATTTTGATTGTGTCCGAAATCGTTATAATTTGCTGAATATTCATAATGGTTTCCAAACGGAATTGATGTATGAATTAAATCTACTGAATTATCATTCATGGTTCTTACTTCCTCAACACAATCATTATGAACTGCCGTATAATACTTTCCTTCTACCTTCACTGCTTTCACTCCTATCTTTCTGTTAAGTCCCTGTGCCTTGTTGTTCTGATTCAGACCATATTTCTTTACTATTTCAATCATTTTTGACACCATATGATTATGATTTTTCCACTTTTCTTCCAGAACCTCTTTAATGCTCTTTTCATTCTCCATGTAAATTATGTCAATTATTACCTGCTCTTTTTGAAGGAATCTGTAGCATCTGTGTATTGCCTGAATAAAATCATTAAATTCATAATCTATGCCTACAAAAATTTCTCTGTGACAATGTTTCTGGAAGTTACAACCTGAACCTGATAATTCTTTCTTTGTTGCAAACAGTCTTGTCCTTCCTTCCGAAAAATCTATAACTCTTTTTTCCCTGATTTCATAATTCTGCGAGCCATATATATCAACTGTTTCCGGTAACGCTTTCTTTATTGCGTGTCTTTCACTTTCCAAATCATGCCACAGTATAAAATTATCATTTGGACTTGCATCTACGATTTCCTTCATCTTTTCTATTCTTGCAGATATGCTTTCTCTTTTAACGGCTGCTGCTTCTTTTAACCCTGCTGTCGCTTCTGTAAATAACTGCATCTGTCCATTCTTATCAGCCGTATCTCCGTAGTTTATCGGTAATTCATGCCAGTTTACCTGCAATGGTGGCAATTCATATCCTTCATCTGAATATTCACTATTCAAATCTGAAGGCTTTGTACAGAATAATGCCCAGCTGCTTACCCACAACCAGAATTCATCTTCCTGATTAGGATATAAAGTCAGATTATTTGCCTTTGTACTGTCTCTTTGGAAAAATCTCGTTAATGCCTGACCTGTGTCCATTACTTCCAAATATCCTGCGTAATGAATAAGTTCCTTATATTTGTTCGGTGATGGTGTAGCTGTTGCAACAAGTTTATATTCAACTCCTTTAAACTTTTCCAGAAACTCCTGATATGTCTTGCTTCCAAAACTTCTGAGAACTGATGCTTCATCTAAGGATGTTGCCTTAAAATATTTAGGTTCAATATTTCCATCTCTTACTCTTTCATAGTTGGTTATCATAATGTCACTTTTGGCATTTTTAACCTCTTCCATGTTTCGTACATATTCAGGCTTTTTATAACCTAATACCTCTACTGCATCATGTGTGAATTCCTGCTTAACTCCAAGTGGTAATACAATTAACGCTTTTCCACCTTTATGCTTTATTATCTGGTGACAAAATTCTATTTCCTGAACTGTTTTTCCTAGTCCAAATGATTCAAACAAAGCTCTTCTTCCACCTCGTATCGCCCACATTACGGCATCTTTTTGGTGCGGTTTTAATATTGGATTTATATCTTCTCTTTTCACTTCAAATCCACTGTCTTTTGCTATGTCAATTTTGCTTTTTAAAAATTCTAAATATTCCATTTCTCTCCAGGAACCGATATATCATTACTCTGGCCAGAGTTCCGCTCCTTTCGATTATTTTTTATTCTTCAAACTGATAGTTATATCCATCTAATGCAAATGGTTTCTTTATTCTGTTATGGCATCTGTCTGCTATCGTCTGATAAGACATGTTATTTCTAATGCCTGCTTCTCTTACACTTACATATGTTTCTACAATCCTTCCTGCTTCATCTATCTTTATTACTGGTTTTCTTTTACCTGACATTCTCGCAGTAAGTTTCCCTAATTCCTCTCTTGTTATGAATCCTATGTTGTCTCTATGATTGTTCCAAATACTCAAGTCCTTATGGTATGGTACTTTTCCTTTTGGAATTTCATTGACAAATGTATTAACCAATAATTTGAAAACTGTGTAGTCCTTTGATTTACCATCAATAGTGATTTTCACAAATAAATTTCTTTTGTTCTTTCTCCTAAATGGTGTTAACATTTTTTTCTTACCGTTCTTGAATGTTTTTCTTACTTTTCCATCTATGCTGATTTCATATTGGTTATTTCCCGGTAAATTAATTAAATGCCAATAGTTTACAGGTTCATTAACTCTTACATCCATTTAACTCTTCCAATCTCTTCTGTAACTGCTCTCTTTCAAGTGTAATTGCCCTTACTTCTTCTCTCTGTTCATCTGTCATATAATCAGCACTAATCAGAAACATTTCCCTGCCATCTAACTGTCTGATTCTGTATTCAATCTGTTCCCTCGTCATTTTGTTTATATCCATATCTATCTCCTCATTAATAATTTACGTTCAAGTGATTCCATATCATCTTTGCTATAATTTCGTTCAGTAAAGTTTGCTTTGCTCTGCTCCGGCTTCTTTTTGTCCGACTTATAAAAATTCATCCAGCCTTTTGATGTTGCTTCTTTAACAATCTCTATAAGTTCATCATCACTACAGCCTTTATCTTTAAAAGTATTAAGCTGCTCAATGAGATTAACAATCTTGCTTCCCGGTACTGGTGCAGACCTTTCTCGCATGGCGAGATATGCTGCAAATGCATCATTCACTTTTTCTGAATCGAAATATGTATTTACTTTACTTTCCTTTACTTTACTTTCCTTTACTTTACTTGTTGAATTTCTGCATACATTTTTTTCATTTCTGCATACATTTTTTTCAATTATGTTTACATTTCCCTTAAAATTGGCAACACTAACTAAAAGGTACTCATCTATAACTTCAATTTCTGTTCTTCTTTTAACAACATCAAAATACTGTCTTTGTATTCTCTCCGATGTTAAAATGGCATATTCATTGAACATACTCTCGTTAAAAATACCTATCTTAATAGCATGATTCACTACCTGGTTTATTAAATTTAAATCCACACCGCTGTTCCCACCGAACCATTGCGACAAAAACAGAAGTGGGCTTCTTTCTATCCATTCACAGTAATACCCCTTATCTGAATATATCTTCTGCCAGAGTTTGACTATTACAGCAAATCCTTTTATGCCATAAGCTGCTTCAATTTCAGCCATATTATCGTTAGTGTGGCAATCTAATAGGAAACTCTCTATTCCCACTTTTGCCATGTCATTTAATCGTCTCCTTGTCTTCCTGCTTCATACTCTCTGTATATCTGCATCCAATCATCAAATGTCATTGTGACAAGAATTTCAGCATTATTCTTCTTATGAAAAACTGCTGGCAATTCGTTTTTGTTTGCATCTGATTTTGCTTGAGCCATCCAGTCATACAGTTTCATCTTTTCACAATGTTTTGCCTCAATATGTATTCCCGGAAGTCCGACAACATCCGCATCTCCATTTGCTCCACAATACTGTTGCCCTCGTCTTGCTTTATATCCGTAATCTCTGATGTGTCCTGCAAGTTGTCTTTCAAAACGTGCTCCTTTTTGTTTTGAATTAACCACCTTGTCTCCTTTCTGCCTGCCACCTTATGTAGCAGGCTAATTACATAAACATAGTTAATTAATTTAGTGATATATATTTGTTATCAGATATGTATGTTGGCATATCAATTAATAGTTACCATAATGTTCTCTAATCATTCGTCTTTCAACTTCTAAGCCTTCAATTTGGCTCATTATTCTTGCTGATTCTTGTCTTTCATGTGCTTTTACATAATTTATTTCTTCCGGAAGTGGTCTGAAATAACCTTTGCCATCCTGCATGTTAAGAATTACGGTATCTCTTCTTGCAGCCGCTATCATATCCCTTATTGCTCTGTCATCGATTCCCGTTCTGCTTCTTAGCTGTGCTCTGGTTACTGCATTCTCCCTTCCAAATGGAATGTAATCCACTATATCCATAGACTTGTCCTCCTATTGGAAGAATGACTGTTGTACTGCCTCGGCTGTTGTCTGTGTCTGTGGCTCTGCTTCCACCTGAACATCTGCAACTTCTTTATTTTCCACATTCTGAACTTCTTCCGCAGAACCCTCAACAATCATTCCTTCATCCATTTCAACATAATCCTTTGTTCCATCCTCATTAATTACTGCCATGTCACTGTCAAGAGCTGTCTGCATATCAATACTCATTACACCCCATTTGCTAATAAGCTGTCTAAGCATTGTCTTATATGCCATACCGTCAAAATCTTTATACCAGAAGCTGCTATATTTCCACATCTCGCTCTCAGGAACCTTACCTGCTTCATAATCAGCATATGAAACCTTTGGGCAACTTCCGCCTGTTGCTTTCAAGCTGAACGCCTGACTATATTTATCAGCATGAGCAAGCATCTTTTCCTTTGACCAATACATTGCCTTTTTGAATCCGTTTGTATATTCAAACATCGCATAATATCCTATTGTTTTTGCCTTTTCTCTTTCTGATTCATCAGCAATTAACTTAACTTCTATTTCTTCATCCAAAGGATTAAAATTAATTAGTTCACCTTCCTTAATTGCAAGTACATTTAGTTTCTTATACTGTCCTGATCTGATTGCAAGCTGAATATATCCTTTATATCCAAGCTGGAACTGTGCTTCTTTGCATTTCTTCTTACTGTTATTGAACGGAACCATGTAAAACTGTCCTAACTGTGGACTTGGTGAAAGCTTAAGGCTCTCACCTAAAAGTGCTGAACTTAATATCGATGCATTCGTACATTCCTGTAATGTAGAATTTGCATTAACTGCACTTATAATTGATGAAATAAAACGTGGTCCATTCTTTCCACCAATAATGCTATTAATCTGATTTTTAACAGCATCATTTGAAAGATATGCTGTCAATGATGTTTTCTGCTGGCTTTTTGCCAAACTGTTTGATACTGCCATTTACTTTTCCTCCTTATTTAACCGGACCAAATTCTATGTTGTTGCTCTTTAAATAGTTCTTTAAACCTTCAAGCTGGCTTGCCGTTGCCCTTACTCTAAATGCAAGTTCTATGACTTCTTCCTTAACATCTTCTATTCCTATTGACTGTGCCGTATCATAAGCTACGGCTTTTACATGTTCAGCTTCTGCTTCTTTTGGAATGTGTAAGTTACCGGCATTGGCAATCTTTTCAGCTTCTGCCTTTTCTCTTTCCCTGCGTGCTTCAAGCTCTGCCTGTCTCTTTGCTTCGTATTCTGCTTTTCTTCTGGCATTTTCTTCAAATCTCTGCTTTACGGTTAAGGCTTCTGCCATGTTGAAGTCTTTAAGATACGCTTCCTTCATTTCAAACTGATATTCGCCGTTATCATTATCAATTATGTTTAATTCATTTGTTACCCTTTCGAGTAGCTCTGTCATTTCCGCTTTTATGCTTTTAAGGGTTGTTGTCGCGTTAAGATATGTAGGCTTAAATACTCTGTCCCATGTTAAAATTGATAACAAATCACTTTCGCCAAATATTCCATCGTAAATTTCCTGAACCTTTACGAGTTTTTCATCTCTCTTTTTCTGCTCATAAGCCTTTACCTGACTGTCAATGTTGTTGTTTGCTTCTCCAATGATTCCAATTAGTTCCTTTACCTGACTTTCAAATTCTGTATATGGCTCAAGCATCATCTTTTTAACGTCTTTTCTTTTGGTATCTAAAACCTTTATGAATTTGTTAAGATTTGCTCTGTCTGATTTTGCATCTTTTATGTTATCGTCTGTGTATACAAGAGTTTTATAATCATTTGCTCTTGTTGTTATTTCCTGCTTTAATTCCTCATAATTCCAATCTATCTTTTTGATTGCATTTTCATCTGTTGGATTATAAATCTGTAATTCCATTTTTTCCTATTCCTTTCTGTTTAAAATTCTGGCATTATTAATGCCGGTCTTGTTTTTGTTTTGACTTTATTAATAAATTCCTGCTCTTTTTTATAAAGAAAGTTAATATCTTCCTCAACTTCACTTCGTTCAATATGATAATCTTTAGTAATAAGCCTTATCTCACCATTCCATAAGCTTTTTATCTGTGCTCTTAAAACAACAAATTGATATTCTGTTACCATAAGATAATGTAAGACCTGTATGTAATAATTATCCGGGATATGTTCCCCGTCCCACTTTTCTTTATGGATTGAACTAAACAGCTCTGTTGTCTTACATTCAAAGATTCCTTTTCTTCCGGATTCAACTTCTGTCAGTTCTCCATCAAGCGATGCATGTGCAAATGGATATTTATCATTAAGAAGCATGTTGTCACCGAAGTATTCAACCTTATATTCCGGATGGTCTAATGCAAATATTGCCCTTATGTGTTCTTCTGCCTTACTTCCATATATGACATACGGTCTGTCCGATATATCTATTGGAACTCTAAGGCCTACCATTTCTTCCCAAAACTCCTCATTAGTCTTGTATGGGTTAAGTCCCAATACTGCTGCCGCATCTGAACCACCTATTTTGCCTTTTCGTGCATCGAGCCATTCAGCCTTAGTTGCATATTGAACTCTTCTTATATGGATATGTTCATTTTGTTCCAATAAACAATCACACTTTTCTCCAGGGTCTAACGTTGCTCCGCAGTTAGGACATTCGTTGTAATACATATCCTGCACCTACTTTCTGCAACGCAGCCATACATCAAATGCAAATAGTCCATATATGATAATTGCTCCAATTGTTATGATTGCTGCTATCTTATTTACATTTCCGGTAGCAATCCATTTGTTATTGCTTAATACTGCACATATTAGAACTGCAATCACAACATCCTTAACCAAATGTAGGTCCCATGCAATATCTTCTAATTTGAACTTTTTAGCCTTTTGACTATTTTCGTTAATTGGTATAAAATGAAACTGTAATATTATTTTGCGAATGCTTGTCGGAACTTCCACTTCCGCAGGCATTCTTTTTTCTTGTACGTCTATCAATTTTTTATAATCTCCTTTTCGTAGCCTAACTGGTCAGCTGTCTGCTGGTTCAGTTTCTTAGTCATTTCCTTTTTCTCCTGTTCTGTCAAATTATCCCATTCATATTGATTTCCCTGATAATTAACAAAAATTAATACTTTCAAATTTTCATCACTCCTAACTTTCTGTTTTATCTTATGCTTTGCCTTACTTGTCTGTTGCTTATAATTTCCATAATGCCTGAATAATAAGTGCGTTAACTGTTAATCCTCTTTTCTTTGCTAACTCTTTGAGCTTCGCGTGTAGCTCTGTTGGGATTCTTATTGTTGTCTGTACCATTCCTTTGCTCCTTTCGTTTTGATATTAAAATGATACGACTTAATTCGAGGTTTCCCTTGTGCTGTAAGCACGAGGTTTGTCAACCTTTTTCGACCTTTAAATTAAATAATTTGCTTATCTTCGATTTTGTCACTCTTTATTGCATATTTACGATTTTATCGTAATCTAAAGGTAAAAAAATAATTTGACTATAACTAACCTCATATAAAGCTTCAATTTTTCTCAACATAGGAATATCCGGATACGATTTACCTCTTTCATAATTACCCAGCGTATCAACGGATATTCCTAGCTTCATTGCAGCTTCTGCTTGTGTCATTCTACGTAGTTCTCTAATATTTTTTAAAGAATAACTTCCATTTATCGTTCCCAATTTATTCTCACTCCTTCCTTTACAAATATTTATGTTCCTGCTATAATTTATATATCACTTGGGCGACTTAGCAGGAATGTTAAGAGTGTCGCCCTTGTGGTGTGATTGTTAGTTTGTAAATTTAAGTTATTTCTTTAGGAGCGATTTGATTAATTCAATCGCTTTTTCTTTTTCCTCATTTTCGAGGATATGTAACAGCATTTCTAAATAGGTATTGAATTGTTTATCTGTCATTTCTGTTTTTTCCATTTCTTACTCCTTCCTGCTATCTCCTTGTTACTCTTACACTTTACTACGGTTTTATCGTAATGTCAACGTTTTTTTCGTAATATTTTCGTTTTATGTTGATTTTTTTACGTTTTTTTCATATAATTATTTTACAAGGAGGTGGCTAATTATGAGCAATCTTGGAAATAAAAAAGTAATGGCAAAAAACATTCAATATTATATGAATTTGCATCATAAATCTAGAACTGAGATGTGTGAAGCTCTCGGTGTTAAATACACTACATTTACTGATTGGGTTAAAGGTAATGTATATCCTCGTATAGATAAAATTGAATTAATGGCAAACTATTTTGGAATAGAAAAATCCGACTTGATTGAAGACAACACCTCTTCAAAGAAATCTACTGGCATTCGCATTCCGGTACTTGGTCGTGTTGCTGCCGGTATTCCAATAGAAGCTATAGAAGATATTATTGACACAGAGGAAATAACAGAAGAACTTGCATCAAGCGGTACATTCTTCGGTCTAAAGCTAAAAGGTAATTCTATGGAGCCTAGAATGTGTGAAAACGATGTTGTTATCGTTCGTCAGCAATCCGATGCAGAAGATGGTGATATAGTTATCGCAACTGTTAACGGTGATGAAGCTACATGCAAGCGATTAAAAAAATATAACGATGGTATTGTTCTTATATCCAACAACCCAAATTACGACCCTATGTATTTTTCAAATAAGGAAATTCAGGAAAAGCCTGTTAAAATCATAGGCAAAGTTGTAGAGCTACGTGGAAAATTTTAATATCAAAAGCGAAAATGAGCGTTAGAGCTATTGAAAAATAGCTCATTACAACTTTTAAAACATTGGAAGGACAACTAATATGAGTAATCTGCAAAATATACGAAAAGAAAAGAATTTAAGCCAGAACCAATTAATTCAGCTAAGCGGTGTAAGTCGTTCTCTTATAACTAAATATGAAAGTGGAGAGCGAAATATAAATAAAGCATCTGCCATTACAGTATACAAACTAGCCAAAGCTTTGAATTGTACTATGGAAGAATTAATTGAACTGGAATATTAATATACTAAAACCGAATAAAGGAGATTTTATGAAAACAAATGAAGAATTTAATAACTTAATGAAACTAGATAAACATATTTTACTTAATAGCTTAATTCTTCCTGGCATGAATGAGGAAATATGTATACCTGTAGGAGCTATTAATTCCAAAGAAACTTTTTCTCTAGATATTTGCAGGAAAAATACCATAGTGCTAAGCCGAAAAAAATTACAGGAAAGATTAATTCCAAATAACGATTTAATGATCAGATTAGAAATTGACGGCAGACCACATATAAATCCTGATGGGAAAAAACTTTCCAGAAATCATATGCATATTTTCAAAGAAGGTTACGGAATGTCTTGGGCATATGAATTAAATGAAATAGATGCTATACTGTTTAAGAATTCAAATGATTTTACTACAATCTTTTTTGATTTTTGTAAATATTGTAACATATCAATTAATGATTCGAATATACAAGGTGTGATTTAATATGGAAAAAGATTTTAAAAAAATATATATTAATTGGTTAAATGAAAATATTGAGCAATACAAAATTTCAGATACTGTGTATCGATTAACTTTACCATTTCTAGATAGAAATAATGATTGTATAGAACTTTTTATAAAACTGTTAGATGATGAACGCTATTATATTACAGATGATTCTGAAACAATAAATGAGTTAAAGTTATCACAATTTGACATTTTTACTGGTACCAGAAGAAGAGAAATTTTTGATTCTATCTTGGCAGCTCATGGAGTTTCTTTTTCTAAAAATGACGAATTATATATAACATGTTCCCGTGATTCTCTAGCTCAATCAAAACATATGTTATCTCAATGTATTATAAAAGTTAGCGATATGTTTTACTTATCACGTAAAAATGTTAAATCTATTTTTATTGAGGATGTGCAAAATTTTCTTGACATTAATAATATTCGTTATATTGAAAATGTTTCTTTTAGTGGAAAAAGCAAACTAATGAGTAATTATGATTTTGGTATTGGTAAATCAAATGTTGCTCCTGAACGCATTATTAAAGTTATTAATAATTTTGATACAACGCAGGCTAAAAATATAATTTTCTCTTGGACTGATACTGTCGAAGAAAGAAAAAACAAATCGCAATTATACACATTTATTCAGGATTTCGAAAAACCAATTTCCAAAGAAGCTCTAAGTGCATTAAAGGAATATTCAATTGTTCCTGTTTTATGGAGTAAAAGAAATGATTACATTTTAGAATTAAGCAAATAAGTTTTATGATTTAAGTTTTACCTTAATCTACACTTTGAAAATATAATATACTTACCCGGAGAACTGAAGGGGTGACATTCCAACTGCCGGACTTTACAAAAGAAAGGGGTTGGTGCCAATGGTTACATATAGCGACTTATTTGCTTTCGTGACAATGTTGTGCAGTGTGATAGCTCTTGTTATTACTTATTTCTCACACAAAAAATAGTGCCCCTGCTCTGGTAAAGTAAGGCACTATTTTTTAACACTTATTTGCCGGCGGCTAGGTTTCGTCTAGCTTTCGGTTCTCTTGTTAAGTATATTATATCAAATCGAAGTCTTTAGTCAATATATAAAAAAAGAGCCAGCCGCAAAGGACCAGCTCCAAACTGTGATATTAAATACCACCCTAGACAAGTTGTATTTTATCATTCTTTGGAGCACCCGGTCAATCAGAACTGTTGTTCTTAGGCTAGGTGTTATTTTTATACCCATTTTTCATAAAATACATAAAGGAGTGATGAAATATGAAGACAGGTGCATTATATGTCAGAGTATCAACAGATGATCAGGTAGAGTATTCTCCTGATGCACAGATACGTCTTGGTCTTGAATACGCAAAGAAAAACAACATAATAATTCCAAAACAGTTTATTTTTCAGGATGATGGCATTTCAGGCAGAAAAGCAACTAACAGACCTGCTTTTCAGGAACTCATAGCAATGGCAAAAAGCGATGAACATCCAATAGATGTAATTCTTGTGTGGAAATTCAGTCGTTTTGCGCGTAATCAGGAAGAAGCTATAGTTTATAAGAATCTACTCAAAAAAGCTGACGTTGACGTTGTTTCGGTATCAGAACCTATCCCTGATGGATTTATCGGCGAATTAGTACAGCGTATATTTGAATGGATGGACGAATACTATTCTATCAACCTTTCAGGTGAGGTAATGCGTGGAATGACTGAAAGAGCATCCAGAGGTGGTTATAACGCTGCTCCACCACTCGGATATAAAATGCAGGATGGAATACCTGTAATTGTACCTGAGCAGGCAGAGATAGTAAAAAAGATATTTACATGGTATGTAGATGATAAGATGTCATTTTTTGATATTGCCGTCAAATTAAATACTCTTGGATATAGAACTAAAAGAAACGGAAAGTTCCAGAACAGAACAGTAGCTTACATTATTAGAAATGAATTTTACAATGGTAAAATAATATGGAACAGATTAGAACACGCTACACGAAACGTCAAAGATAAATCTGAATGGATTGTTACTGATGGTGGACATGATACATTTATATCTAATGAATTGTTTACTGCAGCACAGGATAGAGATAAAGCAACAAAAAGACCTGGTAAAAAAGTAAGACCGGCATCAACATACAAACATTGGTTATCAGGACTTCTTGTGTGTTCTGCTTGCGGTGGTCGAATTGTAAGAGCTGGCAAAAGCAAATCAGGCAATACATATTTTCAATGTACAGCATACAATCACGCTTCCTGCAACGAATCGCACCTTACAAATGAAAATGCTCTTAAACCTGCCATTTTGGAAGCCTTGCAGAAGGTTCTTGATAGTGGCACTGTAGAATATGTTGTACATTCTACAAATCAGGAAGAAAAATCAGAAAGTGAATTAATTGAAAATAAATTAAACAGAATAGGCATGAAGGAAGAACGTATTAAAGAAGCATATAGAGATGGAATTGATACACTTGAAGAATATAAGGCCAACAAAGAAATATTACAAAGGGAACGTGAACAATTAACCGCCATGCTGGAGCAGTACTCAAAGAAGCCTGAAGATGAAAATGAAAGCATTCTTTTGAACAAAATACGTTCTGCATATGATATTATTAAGTCAGACAATTCAACTGACAGACAAAAACATGATGCATTGACCAGTGTTGTTGAAAAAATCGTGTATGATAAAAAAGGTGGGGCATTATTGATGTTTTTTTACATTAACGACTAACGCCAAATTGCCCGCAATCCCTTTATTTATCGGTGTTTCAGGGCATCGTTATACGTTATAGCAGTATGGCGGTCCTGACGGCGAAGCAGGCGCTGCAATGCGTTATATGTCACAAAAATATGCTATGTCTAATCCTAAAGTTGCAGGACTTTTAAACGATATCGCAACTGAAGAGCTTGGACATTTAGAAATAGTTGGAACCATTGTTCATCAACTTACCAAGGATCTTCCTTGCAACGAGGTGGACACTGCAGGGTTCGAAAAGTACTACGTTGACCACACTTTAGGCGTATGGCCACAAGCTGCTGGAGGCATCCCATTTAATGCATGTGAATTTCAATCAAAAGGCGACCCAATCACTGATTTATTTGAAGATATGGCTGCTGAACAAAAAGCGAGAACTACTTATGACAATATTTTGACATTAGTTAAGGATAATGAGGTTGCTGACCCAATAAGATTTTTAAGAGCTAGGGAAATTGTTCATTTCCAACGTTTTGGTGAAGCTCTCAGAATGGTTTTAGATGATTTAAATAATAAAAAGAACTTCTATTTATACAATCCGGCTGGTTGCAAATAATAAACATGCATCATAATCATAAAGCTAAAAAAACCACTTCATTATGAAGTGGTTTTTAACTGGCCCACAAGGATTCGAACCTTGAAAATGCTGGAGTCAGAGTCCAGTGCCTTACCATTTGGCGATGGGCCATTGCTCTTGCAACGGAAATAATTTTATCATAAAGCAGTAACCTTTGCAAGCACTTTTTTACTTTTTTTATATTTTTTTAACTTTGCTCCATTTTCCATACACCTTTTTATTATTGCTTAAGGAAAATGCCCTTGCTTTTACATAGTATTTTTTTCCCTTTTTCACTAACTTTAACTTGTATGACAATTTAGAGCCTGACACCTTTTTGTTATTCTTAAACTTTTTATTTGTAGAATAACATAGCTGGTAACCTGATGCACTATCAATTTTCTTTAATTTTATTTTGGCTTTATTTCCATTAACTCTCTTAATACTTACAATCTTAGCCTTTTTTAATATATTTTTATTTTCTGTGTCATTTTGTGTAGCACATGTTTCAACATTATTTTTTATATTTTCTTTATCAGTTGTCTTTTCTGTAGCACTCGCTTTAGTTGTCGTTACTTGGGAAGATGTTGTTCCAAAAATATCTTCTCCATAATTGTCTCCTCCTGCTGCAAATACTGATGTAGACATTACAATTGTCAAAACCATTGTTATCAATAAAGTTTTCTTTTTCATCATTTTCCTCTTATTTTTCTCTTAATTTTTATTACTATGTTTTTTAACTTTCTCTTCCAAAAAGTTTTCCGCATTTTATCCACATAATTTAAATATTCTGCATTATCTGTTTTGTATGTTGCGCCATTTCTTTCAAATTCTTCCAAAACGCCCACAATCCAATCAAAAGGAACTTTTTCCTTATGAGTTCTATTATCGCCACAAATAATGTAATATTTCCTTTTCACAGCTATTATTCTATGTAGAACATACTCTCCTGTAGGTCGTTTATATAACGGAATATCATTCTCTTTTAAATTAGAATCAGCCGGAACAATTTTCACCAAATCTTTTTTATTATGTAACATTGGCATCATACTGTCTCCAACTACTGTCGCGACATAGAAACCTTTTTCTTTAATAATATCTTCTATTTTCTTATCTTCCATACTACAGTGTTCCATCCTTCATTGCATCATATGCAACAGCAGCTGCCTCCTTTGAAATATTACATCCCATTTCGTATATCGGAATCTCATTAACAATTTTATCAACATATTCTAATGTCTTGCTCATTGCCATAATATCTCTTGGTCTATACACCTGGTTCATAAGATGCTTAACTGCATTCTCCTTTGTTGCTTTTTCTATATGATTTTCCTTAGCCTGATGCAAGAAACAAATCCCGGCAAGTTTTGCTTTCATATTAGTTGATAAATGATGCTTTCCATCCCAAGGCGTACCATACGCATATATTCCATCTTCCCTAAATTTAATTAGCGGCTTGTCATCATTTATCATAGTCACTCTGTCTCCAAAGCAATCTCTCCATAATTTAGCATGAGTTGATTTTCCTGTTCCACTTGGAGCCGAAAACATATATGCCTTTCCATCAATTTCAAGCACACTTCCATGAACTAGAATAACCCCATAATCAATCGCTTTTTCACAAAACTTTCTATATAAAGCTATAAATTCCAAATAGGATTTAGGATAAGTCTGATCATCTTCTGACTGCATCTGTTCGAATTCCAAATCCTTGTCTGTAGCCTTTATTACAAACTCCGGTTTTGCTTTTTCAGCTAAATAATTAATACAATTATCATTAAAATAAACACCTCTTGTTTCTACTCCGACAGGAATATCTCCGAATTTATATACTTTCATCAAATCACCATACTTTCCCAAACCACCTACTACTATTGCTTATTATTTCCGCTGTCCTGCAAGATAATTTGCAAACTGTTGCGCTGTTCTTCCTGAGATACCACCATGGCTTAATTCCCACTTATTTGCTTCAGCCTTTATCTCTTCGTCGCTCATTGTAACTCCAGCTCTTCTGCATAATTCTACTGCAATGTTAAAGAATTCCTTCTGACTTGGTTTAGAATAATTAATTGTCACACCAAATCTGTTTACAAGAGAAAGTTTTTCTTCCATTGTATCTGATTTATGCATTCCGTTATCCACCTGGACATCGCTTCTGTCATTCCATGTTTCCTTAATCAAATGACGTCTGTTAGATGTTGCATATATTAATACATTTTCCGGTTTTGTTTCAACGCCACCTTCTATTACAGCTTTAAGGAATTTATATTCAATTTCAAATTCTTCAAATGACAAATCATCCATATAAATAATAAATTTATAATTTCTATTCTTAATACTTGCTATTACATTTGAAAGGTCTTTAAACTGATGTTTATAAATTTCAATCATTCTAAGACCCTTGTCATAATACTCATTAACAATAGCCTTTATACTTGTTGACTTTCCTGTTCCACTGTCACCAAATAAAAGACAGTTGTTTGCCTTTCTTCCTTGTACAAATGCTTCTGTATTATCCACAAGTTTCTTTTTCTGAATTTCATATCCTACAAGGTCATCCAATGCAACCTGTTCCATATTATTAATAGCATGAAATTGTAATTTGCCGTCATTGTCACTAATTCTAAATGCCTTATTAAGTCCAAACATTCCTACACCATAATCTTTGTAGAAATCAGTAACACATGTAAAAAATTCATCTTCATTTTTTGTATTTTCCAATTTTTCACTTAAGGCTCTAACCTTTTCGCTCACATTTTTATTGTACATTAATTCAGGTTTACCTATAGCCTTATAATTTTCAATTCTTGAAAAACAATCAATTCCAAGTTCTTCTTCCATAGGTCCAAAATCATAATCAAACAATTTTTTGAACTGCTTAAAATCATTTTTTGCGAAATAATTTACACTTCCATCACTTGCTCCTACCTTTTCACAAGTCAAACTAAATGGATTTTCATTTGTAATAAGTAAATATGTAAGATAATTATGCCATAAATTCTTATCAAACGCATAATCTGTTGAAATTTCAAGAATTCTCTTTATCTGATGATATATTCTCGTAATAATCTCATCCTTCTTGTAATTCTCACCCTTATATTCTCTTATAATATTACTCAATTCCATTAATATCGAATCTTCCGGCATATTTCCGTAAATTAATAATTTTGAAACTATGTTGTGCATATCTATCGCCTCTTTTTATTATATTTTTAGTAACGTCAGAACCAAAAGTCTGAAACACACTTATTTCGGTTTTCCAGAATGTATTTACTTCCGGCTAATAACTTTGTTTCTGTTTTCTGAATATTATTTCTCCAGTTTCAGGATTCATTCCATCTACAATAGCTAATGATTCTAATTTAATTCCTTTATTTCTTATTATTTCTCCACCTTGCTGGAATCCTTTTTCAATAGCAATTCCAATTCCTTCAACTGTAGCACCCGCGTCTTCGACAAGCTGAATTAATCCCTGAAGTGCACATCCATTAGCAAGGAAATCATCAATAATTAATACATGATCTTCAGGTCCTATATATTTCTTTGAAACGATTACATCGTAAACTTTCTTATGAGTAAATGATTCTATTTTAGTTGAATATACTTCACCATCAATATTAATACTTTGTGCTTTTTTAGCAAATACGACCGGTACATTAAAATACTGTGCTACAATACAAGCAATTCCTATTCCTGAAGCTTCAATTGTTAACACCTTATTAATATTCTTGTCTGCAAATAATTTCTTCCATTCTTTTCCCATTTCATTAAATAATTCAATGTCCATCTGATGGTTTAAAAAATTATCAACTTTTAATACATTGCCTTCTTTAAGTATTCCATCTTTTCTGATTCTTTCCTCTAATAACTTCATATCATTCATCCTTATGATTATATTAAATTTCCATGATATCATATCACGAATTTTATCGTCTTTTGGACGCTTTATATCACTATAGCACAATTTTATATGCACTGCATCTAATAATTTAAAAGAGACCAATTGTTTTATAACGGTAATTCATTACCATTAAATACAATCAGTCTCTTATTTAATAGTTATTTAGTAAACTATCCAACTTAATCTTAGAGATTTCCGTGGAATGTTCTGCTAATAACATCATCCTGCTGTTCTTTTGTTAACTTGATGAAGTTTACAGCGTATCCTGATACACGGATTGTAAGCTGTGGATACTTTTCTGGATGCTGCTGAGCATCAAGTAATGTATCTCTAACTAATACGTTAACGTTAAGATGATATCCGCCTTCCTCTGCATATCCATCTATTAATGAAACTAAATTATCAATCTGTTTTGCACTTGCTGCCATTTTCTCTACCTCCTATTTGTTTTTCTCTTCTAATAATTTTATCCTGGATTCTCTAAATCCCTGTAACACTATTTTTCTAGCCGCTACAGCCATTTCTTTAGTAGCTGGCTCTATATCCTTTAATGGATAATCAATCCCAAGCTCTGCATACTTTGGTTTAGCCATATCATGATATGGTAAAATATCTAATGCCTTAACCATCTCAAGTTTTCCTATAAATAGACCTAACTTATAAAGATATTCTTTGTTCATTGTAATATGCGGAACCACAACATGTCTTATCCATATTGGAATCTTTTTATCATTAAGATATTTTGCAAATGCCAAAATATTATCATTTGGCTGTTTGCACAACTTTTTGTGTTCTTCCGGATCAATGTGTTTTATATCCAGCATAACCAAATCGGTTACTTCAAGTAATTTATCTACTTTTTTCAGATTTTCCGGATTATCAGGTCTAAATGTTACACCTGATGTATCCAGACAGGTATGAATTCCTTTTTTATGCGCTGCGGCAAACAGTTCCGTAAGAAAATCTATTTGTACCATTGGCTCACCGCCTGTAGCGGTGATACCTCCGGTTTTATAAAATGGTGCTTTCTTTTGGTATTCGTCAAGAAGCTCCTGAACAGTCATCTCTGTACCGCCCTCCATAGTCCATGTGTCCGGATTATGGCAATATGCACATCTCATTGGGCACCCTTTGAAGAACACTACAAATCTTACGCCAGGTCCATCTACTGTCCCACAGCTTTCAGTTGAATGAATTATTCCTGTTGTCATTCTGAATCATTTCCTTTTATTTTTTATTACTGCTGTAACTTGATAAGATCGTCGATATCAAGACCAAGTTCGTCAGCGTCAAGATCACCTGTGAATACGTCACAATCTTTTCCAAGAGCATCTGGGATGATTGTGAATGTATCTGAGATACCATCTCTAGCGTTTTCAAATGGAATCTTAGCTACAGATGCAAGTGATGAAACTGCACCATGAGTATCTCTTCCGTGAAGTGGGTTAGCACCTGGAGCGAATGGCTGTCCAGCTTTTCTTCCGTCAGGTGTGTTACCTGTATTCTTACCATATGTTACGTTTGATGTAATTGTAAGAATTGACTGTGTTGGGATACTATCTCTATATGTGTAGTGCTGTCTTAAGTAGCCCATGAATTTGTCAACAATCATAACTGCAAGGCTATCTACTCTGTCATCATCGTTACCATATTTAGGGAAGTCACCTTCTACTTCATAATCTACTGCTAATCCGTCTTCATCTCTGATTACTTTAACCTTAGCATATTTCATAGCTGAAAGTGAATCTGCTACTACTGAAAGTCCGGCAACACCTGTTGCAAACCATCTCTTAACGTGAGCATCATGTAATGCCATCTGGATTCTTTCATATGAGTATTTATCATGCATGTAATGAATGATATTAAGAGCATTTACATATACTCCTGATAACCATTTCATCATATCTTCGTATCTTTCCATTACTTCATCATAATCAAGGTATTCTGATGTAATTGGTCTGTACTTAGGTCCTACCTGAACCTTAGTCTTTTCATCAACACCACCGTTGATAGCGTAAAGAAGACATTTAGCAAGATTTGCTCTAGCTCCGAAGAACTGCATTTCTTTACCAATTCTCATTGAAGATACACAACAAGCGATTCCGTAGTCATCACCATTGTATACTCTCATTAAGTCATCGTTTTCGTACTGCATTGATGAGTATTCAATTGAAAGCTTAGCACAGTATTTCTTGAATTCCTGTGGAAGTCTTGTTGACCAAAGTACTGTAAGGTTTGGTTCTGGAGCTGCACCTAAGTTTTCTAATGTATGAAGGTATCTGAATGATGTCTTTGTTACCATATGACGTCCGTCAATACCTACACCACCGATTGATTCTGTAACCCAAACTGGATCACCAGCGAAAATCTGGTTGTATTCAGGTGTTCTTGCGAACTTAACGCATCTTAACTTCATGATGAAGTGGTCAACGAATTCCTGAATCTGTTCTTCTGTAAATGTACCGTTTTCTAAGTCTCTCTGAGCATAGATATCGATGAATGTTGAAGTACGTCCAAGTGACATAGCTGCACCATTCTGTTCCTTAACTGCTGCTAAGTATGCTAAGTACATCCACTGAATAGCTTCCTGTACATTCTGAGCTGGTCTAGAAATATCGAATCCGTAAATCTTACCTAATTCTTTTAATTCCTTAAGAGCTCTGATCTGTTCTGAATATTCTTCTCTATCACGGATAACTTCCGGTCTCATTTCTGTAGGTGTAGCAGCCTTCTGAGCTTCCTTATCTACGATAAGTGTATCAACACCGTATAATGCAACTCTTCTGTAGTCACCAATGATACGTCCACGTCCGTAAGCATCAGGAAGACCTGTTACGATGTGGTTTGTTCTACATGTTCTGATTTCAGGTGTGTAAGCATCAAATACACCTGCGTTATGTGTCTTTCTATAGTTTGTGTAGAAATCTACAACTTCCGGATCTACTTCATAGCCGTTATCTGAGCAAGCTTTCATAGCCATACGGATACCACCGTTAACCTGAAGACCTCTCTTGAAAGGCTTATCTGTCTGGAAACCTACGATTGTTTCTTTATCTTTGTCTAAGTAACCTGCACCGTGTGATGTGATTGTCTGTACAACTTTTGTATCCATATCAAGAACACCACCAGCTTCTCTTTCCTTCTTCTGAAGATCAAGTACCTGATTCCATAAATCTGTTGTGTTCTGTGTTGGTCCTGCTAAGAAACTAGCATCACCATCATATGGTGTGTAGTTTTTCTGGATAAAATCTCTAACGTTGACTTCTGATGTCCATGCGCCATTGCTAAATCCTGTCCATTCTTCTCTCATTTTTGTTCTTCCTCCTAAAAATAAATATATAAAAGCTTGCGCTTTTCTAACATATTAGTGCTTTTATTAACAGTAACTCAATAAATCTTCTACTGTCTTCTTCTTCGGTACAGACGGTTTCTCATCCGGATATCCTACAGCAACTAAAGCCATTAAAAGCTGACCTTCAGGAACTCCAATTATATCACTGGCCTTATCTATATCATAAAGTCCCATAACAACCGTTCCTAATCCAAGGTCATTTGCCGCAAGGCAAAGAGTCTGTGTTGCAATACCATTGTCAAATGCCTGCCATGCATCCTTTCTAGATGTAGAAAAGCTTCCATCTCTTTCAAATCCTGAACGCTTGTCCACAATTAAAGTTGCTATAAGTAAAGGGGCTCCATTGATTATCTGAGCGTTGTGTTCTGCACAACATTCTGTTGCTAATCTTGCCTTAACTTCTTCATTAGTTATAGCAATGTACCTTGTTGTCTGAGTATTTTTCCATGAAGGTGCATATGATGCTGCCAATACAAGTTTCTCAATTGTTTCTTTACTTACTGAATCTGTCTTAAACTTTCTGACACTTCTTCTTGTTTTAATACATTCTAAAGTTTCCATCTATAAACCTCCATGTATGTTATTTTTATGGCAAAATGCGTTTTTTTTACTTGTTTCTTCTATAAAAAGTACAACAAAAACACATAATGTCTCCACTAATCGAGACTAATATATCACTTAATTATTTGTTTTGCAATGGTTTGATTCAAAAATATTCGACTAATTTTAATGTGGAATTTGATATATTTTAATACGAATTTTAGTCCTAAAATACGGTAACTTTATTAAAATCGTTTTTAACTAAAAAAAACCTACAAAACAACAGTTTTCCTGCTATTATTGTAGATTTTTTTAACTTTCTGCATTAAAATATGTCAATTTTTATTATTTCCAATCGTATTTTCTCAAATGTCCTTCCATTTGCATTCCCGCAAAATCATTCTGACGTAAAGCTTCATATAATACGATTGCTACTGAATTTGCAAGATTCAATGAACGAATCTGTGGATTCATCGGGATTCGTATTGCATGTTCCTGATTTTCAACTAATATTTCCTCAGGTATTCCTGCACTTTCTTTTCCAAACATGATGTAATCATTTTCTTCAAATTTAACATCACTATATCTGTTTGGTCCCTTAGTTGTTGCCATCCATATTTTTGCATTTGGATTTTTTTCTAAAAAATCTTCATAGCTTTCATAGATTGTAACATCTAAATGTTCCCAATAATCCATTCCGGCTCTTTTAACTGATTTTTCATTAATTTTAAATCCCATAGGCTCTATCAAATGTAGTTTTGTTCCTGTGGCGCAACATGTTCTTCCTATGTTTCCTGTATTCTGTGGTATTTCAGGTTCTAATAAAACAATATTCATCTTTTTCCTCTTTCAATGCAATTTCTTCAAATTATGATTTGCTATTTTTTATTTATAAAAATATGAATTTGATAATTACTTATATCGTTACTTCCAATAATTTTTTTACATTATAATTTTTATAATTACTCATATTATAATTTTAATTTTTTATATTGGAGTTTTTCAACAATTACTTATATCGCAACTTTTTCTAAATAATTATCATTTATTTTTGTTCCAGTTTTTTGACAAATTTTTCAACTCTGTCTAATGCAGTTTTTAGGCTATCAATAGAATATGCATAAGATATTCTTAAATATCCTTCCCCGCATTTTCCAAATGCATCGCCTGGAACTACAGCAACCTTTTCTTCCTGTAATAATCTGGTTGCGAATTCTTCTGATGTCATTCCAAATTTCTTAATGCTCGGGAATACATAAAATGCTCCATAAGGTTCAAAACATTCAAGGCCCATTTCTCTAAGTCTGTAAACAACAAATCTTCTTCTTTCATTATATGACTCACACATTCTTTCGACATCTCTGTCACCATTTTTCAAAGCTTCAACTGCTGCATACTGACTTACTGTCGGTGCACACATGATTGCAAATTGATGTAGTTTAATCATCTGCTCCATAATAACGTGCGGTGCACACGCATAGCCTAATCTCCATCCTGTCATAGCATAAGCCTTTGAAAATCCGTTTATGAGAACTGTTCTTTCTTTCATCCCTGGTATACATGCGATTGAAATATGCTTTTCTTTATATGAAAGTTCTGAATAAATTTCATCTGATAATACATATATATCTTTTTCAATGCAAACCTGAGCAATCTCTTCTAATTCATGCTTATCAAGAGTTGCTCCTGTTGGATTATTGGGAAATGGTAATACAAGCAATTTTGTTTTGTCTGTTATATGTTCTAGCAACAATTTTTTTGTTAATTTAAATTCGTCCTCTTCTTTTAAATCAATTGTTACAGGCACGCCATACGCTAACTGAACGCAAGGGACATATGATACAAAGCACGGTTGTGGAACTAACACCTCATCTCCCGGATTAATCATAGCTCTTATCGCTATGTCTATAGCCTCACTTCCACCTACTGTAACTACCACTTCTTTAGCAGGATCATATTGTAATCCTAATTTTCTATCAAGATAATTGCAAATTTCATTCCTCAAATCCATGAGTCCCGCATTAGATGTGTAAAATGTTCTTCCTTTTTCTAAGCTATAAATTCCTTCTTCACGAATATGCCATGGAGTGTCAAAATCCGGTTCTCCAACGCCAAGTGAAATAGCATCCTTCATTTCACTAACGATATCAAAAAACTTTCTTATTCCTGATGGTTGCATATTCATTGCTACATTTGATATTGGATTCTTCATTATGGCGTCACTAACATCCTTTCATCTTTATGTTCTTCCATCATTGTCACACCGTAATCTTTGTATTTTTTCAATACAAAATGTGTTGCTGTATTTAACACTTCATCTAAAGTAGATAATTTACTTGTAACAAACTGAGCAATTTCTTTCATTGTCTTTTCTTCTAATATTACTGTAAAATCAAATCCACCTGACATAAGATATACTGATTTTACTTCATCAAATTTACTGATTCTCTCAGCAATTTTATCAAACCCAATTCCTCTTTGCGGTGTTACCTTAACTTCTATAAGTGCTGATACTCTTTCATCATTTGTATTATCCCAGTTTATCAAAGTATAGTAACCTCTTATAATCCCCTCTTTTTCCATCTGTGCTATTTCATTTGCCACTTCAGCTTCTGTCTTTCCAACTAAAATAGCAATCTCTTTAATATCTATTCTGCTATTTTTTTCTAATAACCGAAGAATTTCTTCTCTCATATTCTACCTCTCCTTTTAGAATAACTTATATATTTCATCGCCTCTTTGAGGTTCCAGAAATCTTGTTTCATCTCCATTTATCAATACTCTGTTTTTATCGGATGTTATTATTCCTATAACGCTTGCGTTAATTCCTTTTTCTTCTAAAACATCTACAAGCCTTTCCCCATTATTTGTTACTATCAATAAAGAACCTGTACCATCAAGCATATAAGGATTAATATCAAATACTTCTGATACTTCAATTGTTTCCTGCCATACCGGAATCTTTTGTAATTCAATTTTCACTCCAAGACCACTTGCAGATGTAAGTTCCCATACTCCTGCAAAAACTCCTCCTGTAGAAATGTCATGTAAAGCAACCTCTCCGCATTCCAAGGCTATACGTGATTCGTCTTCAATTGAAATATAATTTATAATATCTTTACATTTATCAACATATGTATTTATGAATTTTTCTTTTAAAATATCCGTCTTAGCATTAGATATAAGTCCCGTTCCACCAACTGCTATGGATTTTGTCATAACAATCTGTTGTCCGGGCTTAACATCCTTCAAACAATTTACATTGTAGCACTTACTACCCATTATAGTAAACATAATTATAGGTTGATTTACATTAGCAGAAACAGTAGTATGACCTCCTGAAATCTGCACATTGTATTTGCCAAATACTTCATCAAGCTTTCTCATTAATTTGCCAAGCTGCTTTTCTTCATATTCTAATGGTAATGCAATTGAAACTTCTGCCGCAAATGGAATTCCACCCTGTACATATATATTATTCATTCCCTTTGCTATATTAAACTCTATGCATCCTTCAAACCATGTTTCTATACAATTAGAAGACATTACAACCGTAACGTCTTCTAATTGTATTTCACAGGCGTCATTACTTAAATCTGCTCCTCTAATCACTTTAGCATTTCTGTTTTTTATATTTTTTAAAACAGAACGTTTTAAAGCGATTTCAGAAATCTTTCCTCTGCGCATAAGCCACCGCCTATCATATATATTATTTTATTCTTCTGACTTCTTTGTTTCTTTAGCCTTAGCTGACGTTGTCTTTTCAGGCTTTTCATTTTTCTTTGTTGTTTCTTCTTTGTTATCTGAATCTGAGTCAGAATCATCTTTTTTATCTGTCGTTTCTTCTCCCTTTTTGTCTTCTTTCTTCGTTCCTTTTACAACTTTCTTTGGAGTCATTGCATAAGTGCTTGTGTGTAACAATTCCTTATCAACTTCTTCTCCATTCTCATATGTAACTTTCCAAAGCTTAGCAACATATCCCACATGACCATTTTCAGTTACTGATTCATAACTTGTAGGTTTTGAAGAATCCTTTGTAACCTTTGTTCCGATTGGTATTTCCTTAACTGTCTCACTTACATATTTTACTGAGCGACTACTGTCTCTTGTATCATGGCCATAAACTTTAAAAGTCAATGTTCCACCTGCATTATATACAGACTGAATGTAAATAGGTGCATCCGTATTATTTTCAAATACTAAGTCTTTATAATCTCCTGCTAAAGCTGCATCCGCTGCCAATGGCACATAAGCTACTGACATTGAATGAGAATATCTTTCTACAACTTTAATTTCTGCTTCAAGCAATGCATTGTATAGTGTACTTGATACCTGACAAATACCACCGCCATAACTGTCTGCTACACCACCATCAACATATGTTCCTGCAGGATACCATCCATTTTCAGCTGTCCATGGTGCCAAATGTTCATTTAATGAATACTGCTCTCCCGGATATAAAAGAATTCCGTCTAATACTTCAGCTCCATGTTTAATATTGTTATTTCTATTATCATATGAAGTTCCTACAGAAAATGAAGTATAGTAACTTCCCATAGGTGTAGAAGAAACTTTCTTTAAATCTTCTGATGTATATTTAGGTTTAGACACCTTTGTTTCTGCTGTATATAAAATATCTGATTTGTTATCCCATTCCTTTGTTATGTAATCATATAAACCTGATACTGTTACATCATAATCAATAACGACACCATCCTGCTCAGGTATAACTTCAAACCCTGAAGAAGTAAGTTTTAAAGACGCATTCTTTGCTTCAACATTATAGCTGTCGCAAATTTTCTTTAAATTGTCTTTCATATTTTTTTCTTCAATTCCAAATTCAAGTTTGAGCTCAATTCCTTTATTTTTCAAATCAAGTCCGTCTTTATATCTCTTTATAACATTTCCTGATTTTCCAACTCCGACTGCTTCTTCAATTACTGACTTGTTTGTCCATTTATATCCTAAGTCACTTAAATTAGTTTTTACCTCTGTACCATTTACATCAATCTTAACCGGCACATTTGTTTTTTCTTTTACATAAGCTTTTACCTTAGTATTTGCTTCTTCTTCTGTCAAATCGCTTACGTCTATACTTTCAATTCTTACTCCACTTTTGATTACATCTTTATCTTTTGAATTTTTAGAAGATGCAGCTCCAAATGCAAATACTGACATTCCAAGTACAGCTGCAACTACTGTTATAACAGCAACGCTCTTCTTTATACTTTTCACTTGTTTTCCTCCTCTTAATCTGTATTGCCCCTCCCTTTGGTCGGCGGCTACTCGTCGAAAACATTTATAGAAAAATGAAATTCGTTCATTTTGTTTTCTCTTCTATATTTACGGCATAACAGAAAATACTGTTGTCACTACCATTGCAAGTACAACTACTGCAATTATTACACCTGAAATGATTCTCTGGTTTTTCTTCTTATTGAACATATCAAAAAAATTCATGTCAATTCTCCTTTATATATTTTTATAATTTGTAGGAATTTTTAATTTGCATATTTGCCCAGGTTGCATATGTTATCACCATTTTCTTAACTTTAGCAATGCAAATTCTTATAAATTCCATAATAGTTTTGCTTATAAACCTATATTATCACAGTATAACACAACACTATTTGTTCTCAAAGCCAAAAATTCTTCCCTTTTTGCTTATAATTTTGTCTATTTTTTTAGATGCTTCATTTTTGCTCAGTTTGTCGTATTCAATTTGCTCTTCTATACCATGATATGCCATTAAATCTTTTAAATATTTTATTTGTTTTGCCGTGGCAGGCTGTATTTTTTTTATTTTACACACAAGCGGCTGTGGTTCAAATACTTCCTTGTACTCTGCACCAAATTTGCCACACAAAATATTATATAATTCAACCGTAACTGTAGCATCATTAAATGCACGATGATGATTTTCGTCAAGAATTCCAAAATATCTGCACAAATAATCCAGCGCCTTACTTTCTAATTCAGGCATAGTTTTTCTTGCAATCTTTAACGTATCAATTCCCCTTTTTTCCAATTTATAATTGTATACCATAGCATTGCATTTTAGGAAACTATAATCAAACATTATATTATGCCCCATTATCACATCGCCCTCTGCAAAGTCAATAAATTCCTTAAGCACAATATCTATTGTATCCTGCCCCTTTACCATGTCATTTGTTATTCCAGTAAGATTAGTTATGTAATAAGGGATATTACATTCAGGGTCTATAAGACGTGAGAATGTGTCAACTATCTTTCCATCTTTAACCTTTACAGCACCTATTTCGATTATTTTATTTTCCATTGGTTTACATCCCGTGGTTTCAATATCCACACAGACATATTCATTAGTCATTATTCTCTCCAAACCTTTCAACTAAATTTGTAACATCAATTGTGTTTGCTTCGCTGTTTAACGCGTTTCTGTCTTTATAGTCAAATAAAATATATTTCGGATTTGACTGTGCTTCATAAATTCTTTCAAACACTTCTATATGAGTCATTTTTGCTATCTGCTTGCTATCATAATCCCTGTACGCAGGAATTACTTCATATATTTTCTCATTTCTGTAAATACTTTGCTTTTCCTTCTTAAAGTTATTAATATCTTTTGCAAATAACGGTCTTGTTTTTATATTCTCACGCAAATATACATCTAATGTTAATAATTCGTCAAACTTATTAATATCTATCGGTCTATTTTCTTCTTTTATTAATAATTCTGCAAATTTTCTTAACAATATATATCTTGCAATTCGCGAATGTTTTTCACCATTCATGCTGTTTGCTTTATAAAACGTGCCTAGCTCTTCATAAAATTCAAATGGAGTTTCAAACATTTTTTCTAAATACATAACTGAATTAGAAAATTGAAAACTATTATAGTATATTTCAACTACTTCTTCCACTTCCTTTAATTTAAGCATATCCTCATATGAAATCCATTTTGTCTCTAAAACCTCATACGGTGGATATGACAAGTACTTTATTCCATATTCCCCGCTCATAAGTTTCATATTTGAACCATAAAGTACTTTGAGAAATCCTAACTGCAACTGGTCAGGTTTCATCGCATAAACCTGATTAAAGGAATTTGCAAATGAATCATAATCTTCATAAGGCAATCCCGCAATCAAATCAAGATGTTGATGTACATTTCCAAATGATTTAATCTTAGCAACTTTTTCTCTTATTTTGTCTAAATTTGTCTTTCTGTTTATTGCTGAAATAGTCATCTCATTTACAGACTGCACTCCAATTTCTAACTGGATTAGTCCTGGACGCATATCTTTAATAATTTCTATTTCCTCATCTGTCATCAAATCTGCTGCAACTTCGAAATGAAAATTCGTTATTCCATTGTCATGTTCTTTTATAAACTTCCATATCTCTATCGCATGGTCTTTCTTGCAGTTAAATGTTCTGTCTACGAATTTTACCTGTGCAACTTTATTATCTATAAAGAACTTCAATTCTTCTTTTACTAAAGATAAATTTCTAAATCTTAATTTTTTATCTATCGATGAGAGGCAATAACTACAGGAAAATGGGCATCCACGGCTCGTCTCATAATACATTATTTTATTTTCAAACTGTTTTAAATCTTTATACACAAATGGAATATCCGACATATCGAGCGGGCTTTCCAATTCATTTTCAATAATTTCACCGCTCGCACTTCTATAAACCACTCCCTTTATATTGGAAAGATTTGGTATCGGGCTATTCTCCTCTGACACAGCCGTAACAAAATTTGCAAATATTTTTTCTCCCTCTCCGCGCATAATTCCTTCTACTTCATTATTTTGTAAAAGAAATTCTTTAGCATTATACGAGACCTCAGGACCTCCCATATAAATCGGTACATTAGGTGCAACCTTTTTCATATTTTCAATTACATGCTTTGTCATTTGCAAATTCCATATATAACATGAAAATGCTAAAATATCAGCCTTTCTTTCATATAAATTTCTAAGTACTTCGTCCTCTGTCTGATTTATTGTATATTCTGCAATTTCTATTTCTATATTTTCATTTTTTGCATATTTTTCTGCATAAGCTTTCAGGCTGTAAACTGCTAAATTTGAATGTATATATTTTGCATTTATTGCTACTAAAACTATATTCATTTTATTCCCTCTTTTAGATTATTATTTTTTTAATACTGTAGAATTTTTAATCTCATTATTCTGACTGTGTAAAATTTAATATTATACGTTATGTATTCACAATCATTCCCAATATTTACATATTTTTATTTTATTCTCAATAGTGATTGTACACCAAAACAATTTATTATGTATAAATTATTTTAAAAAGGTGTTGCATAAAAATATTTTCATTGTTAAATTCAAAAAGAATTTTAAATTTTATCGGAGATAGTTATGAATATTAATGAATACAATTTAGTTTGGAATGATGAATTTGATTACGAAGGAAAATTAGATTCTAAAAAATGGAATTATGAAACCGGAAACTTTCAGTGGCCAAATCGTGAGCTTCAGGCCTATACTGACAGACTTGATAATGTTTTTGTGAAAGATGGTCATTTAACAATACGTTCTTTAAAGCAAAAGGATGGCGACCGAGAATACACATCAGGAAAAGTCAACACCTTAAATAAAGGAATGTGGACATATGGTTATTTTGAATTTCGTGCCAAAGTGCCAAGAGGTGTCGGCTCATGGCCCGCAATATGGATGATGCCATATATTAAGCCTCATAAATTACCTGACGGAATTCCTACAAGACCTGATGGCCGCCCAGATTTCTTTAACATGAGCAAGGAGCAACGAGCTATTTTGCCTCCTATTCCTGAAAATGATCATTGGCCAAACTGTGGCGAAATTGATATTTTAGAACATATTGGAAGGTTAAAAAAGCATTTATTGTTCAGCCTTCATTCTAAAAATCACAATCATACACGTAAGGATGGCATTCAGTACACAACAAATGTAACTTTTGACGTTGATTTTTCAGATGATTTTCATGTCTATGCAATGGAATGGACTAAAGATTATATCGAATATTTCGTTGATGGCAAAAGCTACTGTCGTTACAACAAAACTGATGACACAGACCAAAGCCATGATTCATGGCCGTTTGACAAGCCTTTTTATCTCATATTAAATACTGCTGTCGGCGGTGGGCTTGGCGGACCTGTAGATGATTCTAATATTCCTTTTGAATTTATTATTGATTATGTAAGAGTTTATCAGAAAAAATAATATAGCAACATCAAAAGAGCCCACATCAGCGATGATGTGGGTTCTTTTGATTAAGTATATTTAATATATTTCTTTTAAGAAATTCTACAAGCATTTTTAGGCATAACAAAAGCGGGTGATGGGAATCGAACCCACGTATC
>ERZ791607.131-NODE-131-length-77732-cov-4.991632_pt1 | contig 77732 bp, 72 predicted proteins | sample MGYA00509964_ERZ791607 | MGnify/ENA primary metagenome ERZ791607 (study PRJEB30046, sample SAMN00791907) | human gut metagenome | study: EMG produced TPA metagenomics assembly of the A metagenome-wide association study of gut microbiota in type 2...
TGTCCAGCAATTCAAAGTTCTGGAATAGATAACCAACTTTTTTGCCACGGTACTCGGCAAGAGCCTTTTCCTTGAGGGATTGCAGAGTATCTCCCTCCACCTGAATGCTTCCACCTGTAGGCTGAATCACAGTTGCAATACAGTTGAGAAGCGTGGATTTGCCGGAACCACTGCTTCCCATAATACCGAGAAACTCTCCCGGCATGACCTGAAAAGTGATTCCGTTCAGTGCTCTCGTCTGGTTTGGCAACGTCCCATAGACTTTGGTAAGATTTTCAATATTCAAAATTGGTTTCATGTGAATGCCTCCTATCCATTTCTGGGTAAATGATAGCACAGAAGCACAATAAATAACACTTACAGTCGCTGTAAGGATTCTGTTCCTGTTTTCAGAACAAGAATGACGCATCAAGCGGAATAAGTATATGTTTTGTAAAAACGTCGGGTGACAATGAAAAAATATGCTGGACTACCGGATTGGCTAACTTGCATTTCTTTGTCAATTCTGGTAACCGCTTCAAACATGGAAGTTTCTGTTCTTACTTTTATTATACTCAATCAATAAAATCAACACGGTTCAGCAAATTTTAATTATTTCCAATATGACAAAATTGCTTCCTGTTATATTTATCTATTTCTTTATTTCTCTATTATTCCGATCCGGTCTTCCAAAGGTATAAATAAGGTGTAAATTATTCGTCAATCATCAAAAAATCCTTTAAAGCCTAGGCTTTCACAGCATCCATTAAACACTGCCGTGGCAGATGAATAAAACTTTAATCATTGTTTTGTTTCTCCTTAAATCTTCTTAGAAAACCCTTTATTTAAAGGCTTTTTGAAGGGGGCTGACTTTATAAGTTTTTATTTCTTCTTGTATCTTTTTCGTCTTTTGGGCCAAATTTGAACCAAATTTAGACCGATTTAATTATAAAGTTTCTCTAATTTTTTTGAAGTCAACGTTAATGTGATGTATTGTTAGTATAACATACTTCTCACTCATATGTTTAAAGATTTACTTCATCACATTACTTTCTTACAGTTACTTTTTTCCTTATTTTCCTAAATCATCAACAAGCAACAAATCATGCTCCTGCTCTTCTTTCGATTCTTCATCATTCCGTTATGTACAATATACTCAACAATCACATTCTTAGGAATTGCTGTAAGACCTATCACTGGTACGTCAAAATTATTCTTTTATTTCCATCATAGCTTCCAATGCTCCTATTATCGCATTTTCCTTGCTTTGATAATTTTGCAAACATAGTTCACCATTTAACGAATACTTCCAAATCCCATAGCCATTTTGATGTATTCCTACTCTAATACCATTTATATAAGAATACTCATTTTCTTCTTTTCTCGTCGTTTTATAACTAGAATCAGGCAAGTTATTAGAATTTCTGCTATGTGCATTCAATCTTCTGTTCTTTTTCTTCAATTCTGCTTCTCTTGACTTTGCTCGTTCAATATTTCCTTCCATTCTTCCAGCACAGACGCAACCACAAATCAACGGTCTATAATTCGGATGAACCATATGATGCGCATATCTTATATTATGATGACCACACATTTCACATATATGAGAAGGACTTTCTAAATCTTCAACACCCACACAACTCCATCCACTTTTGGGAACTATAGAATCTTTCCATAAATTTCCGTGTCCAGCCATTAAAACGCTTTTATTTTTTTCTTTATTGTCAGGAATATTATTAGTGGTATTTATACTGTTAGATGAAGATGATTTAATGCTTTGATAAGAATTAGATATCGTTTTCTGCTCAAAACTTTCTTTTTCTAATATCTTATTATTCGACATTGCCTCACTTGCAAAATTAATATTTTCTATTCTGTTTTCATACTCTTTTCCAAAATATTCTTTCGATATATTTCTAACTCTTTCCAATTTATCAAATTTAATGCCATAATTTCCGTTTTTCTCATTAATAGAAGTTATTATTCCTCTACCAAAAATGTGATGTTCTACAGCGGTTCCTATTTTCTTATCAGATTTAACTTCCATATTTTCTATAGTCAAATTTTTGTTGATTATCTTCTTGCTTTCCAGTAATACATCATCGGATATTTTACCTATTCTCTCATAATTTTCTTCACCTATTTCAAAAAGAAATCTTGAACATACCTTTTTATTACCATTTATAGAAAAGCCCTCTGAGTCCATCAAATACAATTGCTTTTTAGCCCTAGTAATAGCAACATAACATAATCTTCGCTCTTCCTCTAGTCCTAGTTCTTTCCTTTCCTCAATTGTTTTTGATGATGGAAATATGCCTTCATTTAATCCAATTAAAAACACAATTGGAAACTCCAATCCTTTTGAAGCATGAATCGTCATAAGTTTAACTGAATCCTTTTTCTCATTTATATCTTCATTTGACTGTAGTGAAATCTGCTGTAAAAATTCTGCTAATGTAAGCTTTTCGCCAAAATCTTTTTCAAATTCATTTGCAATTCTTTTAAACTCCGCCAAGTTATCAAGACGTTCTTCATCGCCAAGTTCTCTAATATACTTTTCATATCCAGATTTTTCTGATACTTCATTAACAATTTCAGCAATAGACATCTTTTCCTTTTTTTGACGTATATTTTTTATAAATGTAACAAATTCTTTCGCATTACTATTAGCAATAATATTAGAATCTAAATTTGATTCCAAACAATCAAATAAACTTACATTATTTTTTTCCTTTAGCTCGCTAATATAGTTCATTTTAGTTCTTCCAAATTTACGTCTTGGCTTATTAACTATCCTCCTAAAAGCCACATCGTCATCGTATTCTATTAGTTTTAGGTAAGCTAATATATCTAATATTTCCATTCTCTGATAAAACTTAACTCCACCATATATTTCATATTGCACGTTTTTTTCAAGAAGCTTTTTTTCTGCTATTCGGGACAAAAAATTAGATCTATATAGAATTGCACAATCAGAATAGCTATACCCTTTATTTAAGACATTCTCCTTTATTATTCTAATTATTGTGTCCATCTCATCGTAATCATTTTTTGAATGAAAATGATACACTTTATCACCCACAGCATTTTTTGTAAATAAGTCCTTTTTCAAACGCATTTTATTATTTTCAATTAAAGCATTTGCACAATTTAATATTTCTGGAGTGGAACGATAATTCTGATTTAAATAAATAGTATTTGTTGGTTCATGATTTTTGTCAAAGTCAACAAGAAGTTTTACATCTGATCCTCTCCACTCGTATATATTTTGATCAGGATCTCCTACAATCATTAAATTTTTAAAAGACGCAGACAAAATATCAATTAGTTCAACCTCAATTGGAGAACTATCCTGAAACTCATCAACCATAATATAATTTAATCTCTCTTGCCATTTTTCCTTTACATCACTAAAATTATTAAGCATATATATTGCAAAACAGATAAGGTCTGTAAAATCTAATGTATATGTCGCCTTCTGACGTTGTAAGAAGTCTTCTATAATTTGATCATCCTGATTTTCAATTTTTTCTAATATTTGGCATGTTTCCGGATTGCATATTTTAGGCACATATTCATTACTTCTTTTAAATCTGACTATTTTTTTCATAATAGCCTCAAAACTAGCATAATCTAATTTTAATTCATACTTTTTATATATTTCGGCAAGAATTGCTTTCTGATGATGTCCATCCATAATTTGAAACTGCTTATTAAAAAATAACTTTTCAGAATTTTCCCTAATTAATCGATTACAAAATCCATGGTATGTGCAGATTAACGTTGTATCATACTCTTCACCTATCAAATTTCTAATACGTTTCTTCATTTCTGCAGCTGCTTTATTCGTAAATGTAACGCATAATATACTTGCTGAATCTATACCATAATCTTTAACTAAATATGCATATCTACTAACTAATAGCTTTGTTTTTCCACTTCCTGCACCTGCTATAACTCTAACATACCCCTCAGTTGCTAACACAGCTTCTCTTTGTTTATCGTTTAATTTGCTTACTAATTTCATTATAATACTCCTCCTTGGTAAAAGTATAAAACGTGTATTCTCAACATAACCAGTTGCTTCATCTGCAAACTTAAATTCCTTAAGACTATTTAAAACATGAATATTTTTATTTGTAATCTCCCATACTTTCTCCAAATATTTTAGTTATGGATGGTAAATATTTAACACTTTCACAATACTTAATGAAATGTGGAGTTGCTTCTTTTTTTTCTAATATATTTTTTATTTTGTTCCACTTATCTTTACATCTTTCTGAGTGAGCTTTACCTTTTCTAATAAATTCAGATATTTCAAAAGCATCGTGCTTATCTAATCCTATTTTATTTAAATACTTTTCAAGTTCTTCTCTATAAGCAAAATTGTAAATCCATCCTTGTTTTAGTTTATCACCACTTCTTCTTAATACTTTTTGCAAACAACCACACCCATCAAATGTGTCGTTATAAATCAAAAATGTTTTTTCTGGAATTACAACTACTTCAACACCACTATTACCAAATGCATGATGTCCTATTATTTCTAATTCAAGTGGCAAATTAACGCATTCACATTCTTCGTTATATTCTTGATGCTTAAGCCTTGGAAAATTAATTCTATGAAGGGACTTACATCCCCAAAATGCCCAATCTCCGATACTTGTAATATCATCTGGCAGTTCCACACTATCAAGTCTACTGCACCCCCTAAATGTATCTGCAGGAACCTTATATATTCCTTTAGGAAACTGGATATTCCTAATACTTGAGCAACTCATAAAAACACTATTTCCTATATCTTCCACATTTTTTTCTATTTTTACTTTATTTAAACTCTCACAGTTACTAAATACATAATCACCTAGGCTAAGATTTTCCTCTTCCTCATTAGAATTGTTTTTGAAAACTACTGTTTCTAAATTTATGCAATACTCAAAGCAATTTTTTCCAATAAAATTAATACTTTCTGGAAATATTAGTTTCTTTAAACTCTCGCATTCACTAAAAGCAAAATCTCCTATTTCTTTCAAGCCCTCATTGAACTGCACAACTTTTAAATTGCTGCACTCGCTAAATGCCTCATCACCAATCCTTTTTAAAGTAGATGGCATAATCACTTCTTCAATACTCTTATTATTCACAAATGCATAAGATGATACAAATTCAACTCCCTCCGGAATAACTATTCTTTTTTCATCTCCAATATATTCTAATAAAACTTTTCCAAACTTAAAACTCATCTTCAACACTCCAATCCATACAATTTTTACAACGATAATGTTCATCATATTCCACTCTATATTTTCTCAAATTAAATACTTCAATTATTTTGGTTAAAATATCATGTTTATTTATGCAACGATCAATGTAAATAACAGCCTCATTTTTTGTCATATCCCACACAACTCGTCCTCTTGGATAATCAATATAATCGCCTACTTTAAAATAATCATCGTATAATTTTTCATGGGCATAAGAGTTATCAATCTTATCGAATTGCTTCCTTCCTTCACTAAGGCTACATTTATTGAAAATCAGTTTATTATTTATCCAGAAATATGGTCCAATATTTAAATCGGTATTTTTCATTAGAATGCTCCTTTAATTTATTTTCTTTTATATTAAGCTAATATATTTGTAATTAAAGTATAGGAAAACAGATGCGACAAAAATGTCACATCTGTTTTTTTATTGTTCGCCATAAGATACTCTCATCAAAATTTCAATTATTTAATTGTTAAAAAAGCACCCAACCGCTTTCATAATCGGCTGTGTTATACGAATCATTTCATATTCCCATTTCTACTATTTCATATCCTACCAGTTGCAGTTTTCTGTTATACCAAAAGCGATATCTTGTTTCTTCGGTATCCAAATTAATTTTCTCAATAATATAATGCTCATCTGTCCACTTTTTTGTTTTTGCATATTTCAGAACATCACTTATATTATCAAACACCCTTCCATCTTCAGCAACAAATTCCAAATATCCCACTGATTGTATACTTTCCTCAATAACAATATGCAATATTTCTTCTTTTACCACATGGATACATTCTAAATCTTCTAATCTTAATTTTTCACAACAACCAATAATACAAAGATTGTGAAACCTTTGAGCTATAGGTAAATCTCTATCATAAAAATCATCTGTAATATCATTTATAATTAATGCTCCAACATATTTTCCACGCCCTAATGCTCCTTTGTATTCTAAACTATTCATATTCTTAAGTATTCGTTCTGCATTTTCTTTTTCAATGCCAATGAAATCCAATCCATATTTTAAATTTTTTCTTATATTTTTATATGTCTTACCATTAATACATCCATATGCCAATGTTTCCGTGTCTGCTGCATCCACTACCACAATTGCCGTGTATGGCAACTCGTAGTCATTCATCACCGGTTCTCCTGACGGAATTTTCCTGTTATTTTTTATCGGCAACTTTTTATAAACTTTATATGTAACAAATACGGCTCTTTTATCACATATATATATGTCGTCCATGCTTATTTCAAAAACTGTTTCATCTGTAATAAATTCACTAATTACTTTTTCATCCTCTAGATCTCTAATATATACTCCTACTTCGTACTTTTCAAAGTTATCTTCGCTCTCTAAATTACAAACTCTTTTTGTTGAAAAAAACGTTGACTGAATTTCTGATATTACTGCTTCTGTGCTGTTTTCATCATATTTGTGAAAAATACTATCCAACTCAAAATCCATATATGTTCTCCTCTCTATATTTTAAGCATACAAAAAAGCATGGGCTAAAATTATCCCACACTTTTCAAAGAATATTTTCTAATATTATGCTCGCATCTGAATTATTAAATATATTTTCCATTAACTTTAGAATTCAATTCATTTAATACTTCAAAATCATCTATCTCTTTATTCCAATGCTTCATAAGTATAAAATAATTTTCAGCTATAAATTCTAACATTTTATTCAAATCCTTTTCAGATATCTTTATTTTATCCTTATAATCTTTTAACAATACTTTAGGATTATGAAATACTTACTGGAATCAAATCTTTTCTTCCAGTAAAGTTATTACTTTTATTATTTTGGATTTTAACTCTAGCACTATTATGTCTAACATTTCTTGAATTATCTAATGAATCTAACCATAAATTAACTTGTAATTTTGATCTATCTTTTCTAAAATTAGCAATTTCAAATAATTCATTAATCATAATTAGGCTTTCCTTTCTCTTCCTTTACAATTAACTTCAAATATTTATTAGAATATTATTATTCTCCGTAATTTTCCATCGCTTTTTTCAAATCTTCCTTTACACTCTCCACCATGCTCCTTGGACTAAGCACCCTAACATGCAATGCATACTGTAGTGCCCACTTACGCATAGCCATCTCATTAACATATACAGAACACGTGACTTCTTCTTCATTTTCATCAGAAAATGTAATATCTTTCCCAAACCAATCAAAGATTTCACTCAACAGATACTTTTTCACTCTAAACAAAACTCTCACACTGTCACCACTAAACATATAAATATGCTCTGCCATATGCTTCGGAAGATTCAATCCATTTTCTAACCCTCTCACCTGTTTCTTTGGTTTCACCTTACTGTTTAATATCTTTATTTCAGTTATACGATCTAAGCGAAAATTTGCTACGTTATCATATTTATCTACATTACAAATTAAATAATATTTGTCATTTACTGCAACCATCTGATATGGATTAATGATATAAGGTTCATCTTTTCTCGGATGCAACTTCTTATCCGTTCCATAACTGTTATATACTAACGACACCTGCTTGTTTTTACTAATTGCCTCATCCAGTATTTCTAATGTATAAAATACCTGATTGTTTCTTGGCATATAATCTGACAAATTTGTAACATGTCCCACACGTGATTTAAAATATTCATTCGACAATCCTTCGATTTTGTTTATCATTTCTTTGCATTGGTTTATTGGCAAATATCTGTTAAACATCAAACTGTCTATGAGAAGTCTCAACTCACTATCCGTAAACTCACGGACCAAATAAAAGTCAGAGGAAACAGAACTTTCCTCTTTTTCTCCATTCTTATTTCTAATACAACGCATTGTTTCTGTATATTCAATATCATAACCAAAATCAATTAAAGTCTGTATGTTTCTTTTAATTGTTTTGCGTTCTACAGTGGTGTTATACTCATTCTTAAGTATATCCGCTATCTGTTTTTGACTAAGTTTATGATTCTCATCGCTATAGCGTTTTAAAATGTCCAAAATATTAATTAGTACCATCTTTTTCGGTGGTATAGTGTAATTCATATAAACTCCTATCTATCTAAGTAACATATATAATGTTCTGAATTGTCAGGTTTTAATCCATTTTTTTATTTCATTATACTTACTCAAATTAAATTTATCTATTGCCCAATTCTTTAGTTCATCATCACATATATTAGGATTAACATAAAAATCTTCATTTTTTGCTGGCTTAAAAATGAATTATAATCTTTAATCTTGTTTTCCTTTTAGTCCAACTAGAAAACCTTTAATTTGCCTATATGATTTTGTATATTTTTTCTGTTCCCTTAATTTTAATTATCATTTGCTAATTGTTTCAGCAGTTCCTCAAGAGGTTCATCATATTTAGCTTCAACATTTTCATAAAATTTTTCATTACACATTCGTGCCGACGGATGATATATGTAATTCACAATTCTATTAAATCCTCTTTTTTTCAATTCTGTTATTAATAATTCATCTATATGTTGCATCTTAAAACCAACAATATAATCTGGGTTTATTATTTCAATTTCTTTTAATATGAAGTCTAAATATCTGTTTACATAATCATTAAAATTATCTCGTATTCCCGAAGGACGCAAGTCCTTAAACCCACCTCTTTTATTAAGGTTCATATATGCAGCACTCGACAAGTTGTTTTCTTTTCCAGTTATTTTTTCTTGTATTCTATTTAATTTAGGATATATTTTTCTTCTGCTTTTATTTCCATTAACAACTTCTTGAAACCAAAATTCTTCTTTACCATTTTCAAAATCGATTTTAATAGGTTCTTTAGGTGGATTTAAATTATAATCAACTTTTTCCGGTCTCTTCATTGAAAATGCGTATCCATTTGCTTCTTCCATAATATATAGAACTTTTTTCTCTGCCTCATCCCATTTTTCTTTACATATAATGCCATCTGGCGTAAAAGAATCTATTGAAATATATTTATAAATTTTTTCAGAAGTCTTTCTCAAATCAATTGTTGCTTCTTTATATTCACTATCCCCAGCCTGAATCTCTCTCCAAAAATCAAAAAGTTCTTCAATTTTTTCACATTTATGTATTTTTTCTTTAACCTTTTCATTTAGAACTCCACACTCCCAATAATTGTTTTTACACATATGTATTTCCTCTTTTCGCTTATTTCCGGTTCCTATCTTGTAGCATATTCTCAATTCAATTTTGAAGGTAGATTCATTGTCTGCTTGTACCCTTCATACATCATTTTACATAATTCTTGATACATCATTTTAAATAATTCTTGATACTTCATAGTTCCACAGCACCCACCAAACGCAGGTATCACAATTCTTTGAACATTGTTCTCAAGCACTGTTATAATGGTTGTTCGCATTGCCTGATATACAACCAAAGGCTCCCGAACTTATGTAATTGTAATTTAATTAGATTATAAAAAAACAGATGTGACAAAATTGTAACATCTATTTTCTATATTAACTGAATATTTATCAAATACAACTGTTCATTGAATTTAAAGTGTTATATAAGCTTATTCAATTCCACTAACAATTTTTCTTTCATGATTTCCAGTTCTTCTTCTGATGGTCTGTTGTCATCACTATACATCTTTTCCATTGGATACCACCAAACCGGTCCTGCACCATTGTTTCCATAATTTTCTATATCACCTATTCTTCGTGGATATAAATGCCAATGAAGATGCGCATCACCCATTCCCAGCAATTCATAATTCATTTTTTCAGGTCCAAAAGCCTTTGATACCGCTTCAGCCACTATTGACATTTCTTCTAAAAACACTTTCCTTTCAGCCATGTCTAATTGAAATAATTCTGTCTTATCATGATTTTTATATAAAAATAAAGTGTAACCATAAAAATGCTGATTATCTCCAATTACAACATACCCTGTTTTCAATTCTTTTACAAAATAAGGATTATCCCCATTTTTTATCATTTCTATTCTGTCACATATTAAACACATATCGCTCTCTTCTCCTTATAAAACTATTTTTTGTATATTATTTTTCTTAGTGCCGGACCACAATACTCATGTGGTACAATTTTAAATCCTTGTTTTACGTAAAACTGTTCTTTTCCTATTTCTGATAACAACTGTACACTTACACGACTTCCATTACTCATATATCTGTTTTAACAAATTTACAACGTCATCATTTTTTAATCCATATTCCTTTAAAGAATTCTGGTCAAATGGTTCTTTATCCAAGGCTTGAATAAAATTATGTATATCAGCATTTACTGATGTTGGCAAATCTTCTACTTTCTCAAGCATAAGCTCCGAAGCGATACGTAAAACATCTTTTTTGTGCTTTTTTATATCACTGGAATCGACTTTTTCTCCCATTTCTTTTCTCATTTTTAAATCAAGATATGCTTTCGCTTTGAAAAGAATTATATATTCAGGTCGAAGAATTGACAGTCCATTTCTCAAAACCTTTCCATCAATAAGTACTTTATAATAGTCGTCATTTAACAGTATCGCCGATAAGCTGGATATTTCATCATCTATATGAATTGGTGTAATTCCTTCTGCTTTAATTAATTCAAAATCACTTCTGCAAAACAATTCAATCATTTTGGGAAATGAATCGTCTTCCGGTTTATCAAACCTATAAAACTGAGGCTTTCCTCCATTTGTTGACTTATTTCTATATTTTCCATCTAAAATAAATTGCCATAGCTTCCCTCCAAACTCTGGTGTAAGTGCTTCAATAATTAAAACCATATCTAAATCTCTTGTGGCTCTAAAGCTTGCTTCATTGCTTTCAAATTCAATGTCACATGCTGCTCCTCCGATCAGAACATACTGTTTTTCATAATCAGCAAAATATTTACGAAACGTATCTAATCCCTTAACCATACATACTCCTCCAGCATCTCTTTTGTTGAAATGTTAACCCTTTCTTCTTTCTGTTCATCCTCTGTTTGTGACAATGCAACACTTAATGGATCTTGTAACCCTTTTCCATCAAAATCAATAAAATATCCAAGTTCCAGCACCACACAGCCAATTTCTTCTGACATATCAGCCTGTCTTATATTTTTTATTCCACTGGCAGTAATTTCTTTCTTTGTTACAGCATAAGTAGGATAGTTATTGTCGGACAAAAGAGAATACTCACACAATGCAGTAATTCCTGCTCTCTTGTCAAGTTTAATATCTTCACTAAGAATGAATTTTTTAATCACAGGATTTCTAAAAATATTTCTTATCTGTTCCCAAAAAAGTTTTCTATCATCAGGAACAGTAATTATTCTGGATTTTCCTTTCATTCCTAATACGTCAATATTTAAACATTCCAATTCATCAAAACATCTGCTTGCAGATTTTCTTGAAACATTTAATTTTTCCGCTGCTTCAGATACTTTTACGTCTCTCCATCTTTCATAAATAGCTATCAAAAGCATTTTTTGTGTCAAAAACGAAATTAAATGAACCGGTGCTAATTTTCTTTCATTTGCATTATTCAACAAATATCCAATAAACGGGAGAAACACCTGTTTTTTCTTAATTACAAAAGGTATCCCTTCTTCCATCATTTTTTCTTTAATATAAAATGTTGTATGCTCAAGAAAAATTGCACAATTTAATCCTGCAACTTTTTCTAACTTTGCTCTATCTTTACGTAACATAACAAGACCAACTTCCACTTTGGGTTGTATTGCCATCCATAAAATACCATTAGTCTTCACTTTAAAAATATCATATCTTCCCCTGTAAACTAACGGAAGTTCTTTATAGATTTCTTTATCTTCTGTTATTGTTACATTCTGTTGTAATGATTTTTCTAAAAATTCTTTCATGTTAACCACCTTTTTATAAACGTGACTTATTTTATGTCACATTTATAATTTAGCACATATTTTATTATTGTTCAATATAATACTTTTTAATAATCTTAGTGTGCACTTAAATGACTTTTGCAGCTATAAATAACATACTTTGCAATCTTATCAAGTTATAATAGTACTCGCCAAGTCTATATTTATAATTTTATCTCGCTACTAATGAAAAAAATAGGGAACTTTTATTATTTTTCTCATCAATAAAGTTCCCTAGATTTTTATATTCTATTCTTTTCCATCACACCACAGTCTCAATCTACCATTGGTCTAAATTTGGTCTAAACCAAGCTACCTCAAAACAACAACCTCCTTGTTTAAAGGAGTTTACACGATTTTCGTCAATTCTGCCGTGGCAGATGAATAATACTCTAATCATAAAATTCTCCTGTTCTGAAATGCCCTGTTTTGCGTTGGTTTATCAGCTTTTGGGGGCATCGTATTTAGGATGCTATTCTTATAACATTTTAATACTGAGGGCAAATCGGAAGCATATCCGATTCGCTTTCTAAGTAAATTAGACATTAGGGCATTTGAGAAATCAAGTGCCCTTTTAATCGTCCTTTGATTCCACGAGAAATTTCACAAGACTTATTACTGTATTATAATCTTCATCCTGTAATGCATTTAATAAACTGTTTATCTCTAATGCCTTTGGTTTCATATGAATTTCTCCTTTCTAACAACTTTTATTTTTATATATCCAATTATTTAATTCATTTTATTTTCGTAGTCTTGCAATTCATGAAAAATATTGTCCACATAAACAGTATCATTTTCAATACGATAAAGCATAAAATACCTATGAGATAAAAAATTAATCCTTCGATATCCTAATTTTCTTAATTTTGGATTATTACAAAGTTTCAGACTTCCGGCAACATTTGACAAACTTGTTTTTGTTGCTTCAAAATCATTTAATAAATTTCTTGCAGCCTGCTCACTTTTCTTTTCAATCAAAAGATATGCGATGAATCTATCAAGATCTTCCTCCGCATTTCTCATCAAAACAATCTTATAATCCATACTTTGACCTCATATCAGAAATCACATAATCTACATCTCTGAACTCTCCCTGTTCTCTAGACTTTTCTAATTTTACAAGCATCTCTTTCTCAGTCATCGGTGCATACGGATTTAATTCTGTATGTCTTTTTATTTCAAAAGGAAATCCATTTGTTGCAACAGCCTGTGTTAAAAACATTCTAATTGCCGTTGTTGTATCCGTCCCTAAATCTTTAAATAGAGCATCTGCTTTACTCTTTAACTCTTCTTCTACTCTGACCTGAATTGTACTAGCCATATTCAGTACCTCACTTCCATATATTTTCTTCATTGTAATGCTAAATCACTTCTATTTCAATATGTTTGTATTGTTTTTGCAGTATTTCAAAAACTGTTAGGTTTCTGGTCATCTTTCCTATCCTCCCACTACGCCACTGCATTTGCATTCACGCTCTCTATAACTTTACTTATTCCCATCCACACATTCATATCCTCGAATATGTCAGATACAGTTCCATAATCTGTGAAAGGTGCCTCCTGCAATACTGAGAAATCCTTTAGCATTCCGTTATGTACAATATATTCAACAATTTGGTTTACAAAATAAATCTGTCTGTTATCAAGATTTGTGTCTGATAAATAAGCTGAAAAAGCCTCTTTTGCGGCATTCATATCAAGTCCGACTATTTCACGCACAAATTCACCTAACGGCTTATTTCCTATTTCAGTTTCATAATCTTGCTTTGTGCCAATTTCTTTCCATAAGATTTCTTCAAGTGCAGAAATATCTGTACTTGTTAAAGGTTTATTTGTCTTTAGCTTTGCTATAACAAGTTTGTCCTGATGTTCTCTTATATAATATTCTGCTCTTTCTTTGTAATTTTTTAATTCGTCATTTTCAAGTTCAGCTTCATTCCATTCCATTGACAAAACTTCATCTGTTAAGTCTGTATCATATATTACTCTAACTGAATCTGGAAGATATTTCATCAAGCCACGGAGCTTTTCTCTTATAACTTCAAACTCGTTAATATCTGCTGTTTCAACATAGTCCGTATGCAAAATTTTATTTATCAAATCTGCTTGTGCCTGAATCTCAATAATATTTGCCACGCTTGCAATTTCTGAAACTTTTTTGAGCAAATCTCCTCTTGCCCTCGTATATTTTTTACCTGCCAAATATGCTAATTCAATTCCATACATAAGTGCATCAAATCTTACCGCACTAACGTCATCTACATCAGGCAATATTAATGGTGCCAATTCTTCTCTAACAATTAATGTATCCTCAAATGTCAATCCCTGATAATTCTTTTCATCCGAATACAAATCAACATACTTTAAGTGCTGTCTTACGGCAAAATTGTCTCTTTGTAACTCTCTCGTTTTTTCTGTCATCTGTTCAACTAATTGTTTTCTATACGCAATCAATCTATCGGTCTGATATTCTATATCCTGTAACTTGTACGATATTTCAAATTGCAAATTAAAAATAGCCCCCTGAAGTGGCATTGTGTTAGCAGTTGCCCTTCCCTTATTCAATCTGAAAAACTCAAAGTTTCCGCAAAAATCAAAAATATAGAATTTACAAATGTAATCTTTCCTGACGCTCCGGGCATAAGTCCACTATTATTTGATTTCTGATTGTTCATATTATTATCACTGTCTATCTGCATAGAGATAATTCCGTTTTCTACAATAAAATATTTTTCTCCGTTATATGTTTCAGTTTTAGTTCCTTTTACAACATTTAATTTATTATGCAAAATATCATCTTCTGCTCCATTACTACTTGCCTTTGTTGCAAGATAAAATGACGTACCTCCAACTGATATTTCAGTGCTCTTCACTTGTGTATCCATATTACTAGATAACCATGCAATTGTAGCAACTAATAAGGCAATGCCTACACATATCGTTGAAATTCCATTTTCTATAAGTTTATGTCGCGTATCTTTTTCAGACTGTCCAACATTTTTTTCATACTTATCTGTTGTTTTATAAATATCTTTTTTATTTTTCATTTATGCTCTCCTTGAATATAAAAGCATTTTCCCTATTTTATAGACTGATTTTATCACTAAACATTCAACTCTTCAACAAGCAAACATTCATCTAGCTCAACTAAAAAGCACAAGATTTATTCCTCATCTTTATTTTGCTAACATTTCTTTATTTCCGGAAACTCAACTTCCGTCTCACTTCCATGATATAAATTTATCTCTGCTAACAATATTTAACTCCTAACTTTCTTTTAAATATTCTGCTTACATATAGATTACTCTATTTTATTTAACTGTAAAATAGTCTTTTTTATCTCCCTTTACCCCATATTCTTTATTTTCAATTTGACCTTCACTCATAGCAAAACTATCTCTATAAATAGGCTCTTTTGCTAAAAAAAAGACTGTCATATTAACAATGATTTTCTATCATTTTAATACGACAGTCTTTATAACTTACTTACGTCTCATTTTATGCAACTTCTTTTTCTTCATTCTTTTCAAATAACTTCTTTACACCCTGTACGGCAACAATTACACCAAGGATTAAAAGTAATACTGCAAAGATTAACTGTAATGTATTTCCAAGTGATAATCCTGTTGTAGCAAATGCTCCACTTAATTTGTAAATTGTCATTCCAAGGGCTGTAAATGTAACTGCCATCATAAAGAACATTGGTACCCATAACATCCAACCCTGACGTTTTGTTTTCTTTAAGAATACTGCACAAGCTACTAAAGCAAGTACTGATAACAACTGGTTTGCTGAACCAAATAATGGCCAAATTTCTGCATAACCAACTTTTGCAAGTAAGAATGCAAGAACTAATGTAATAACTGTAGCAAAATACTTATTTGTTACTACCTTCTGGAATGGTGTCATATTATCATCAGTTACTCCTTCATCTAAGAAGAATTCCTGGAATGAAAGACGACCAATTCTTGCAACTGAGTCAAGTGATGTTAAAGCAAAAGCTGAAACAGCAAGGTTAATTAATGTAAATACTAAATTATGTGGTAAACCAACTGCTGATAAGAAGTTTGCAATTGCACCTGCAAAAATCTGTGGCTGTGTTGTTAAGCCCTGTGCTGCTGCTTCTCCTTTTGCAAATGAAGCAACTGCGATTAATGCGATTACACCAAGCATACTTTCCATAAGCATTGCACCAAATGATACAGGTAACATATTCTTTTCATTTTTAATCTGCTTTGAAGCTGTTCCTGATGAAACAAGTGAATGGAAACCTGATACGGCTCCACATGCTATTGTTACAAATAAAATTGGGAACATATACTGTCCATCTACGTTGAAACTTGTAAATGCCTGTAAGTTACATGAAGGATTTGAAACAAATATACCTATAACTGCACCTACAATCATAAAAATTAATAAATAACTGTTTAAATAATCTCTAGGCTGCAATAATGCCCATACAGGAACTACACTGGCAATAAATATATAAGCGAATATAAAAAGATGCCATGTTTCTCTTGTTAAATAAACAGGGAAGTTTAAACCAATTACTACTGCTACTACTAACATTGCAATTGCTATTACTGTATTTACCCATTTATTTAATTTTGCATATTTTAAAATCATTCCAAGTGCTACTGCTTCAAAAATAAATAAAATTGAAGTCATTGCTACTGCACCGTTTGCTGAGATTTTTTCTACTGCCTGTCCTGCAACTTCAGGTACTGTAAATCCGTTAAATGTTCCGGCTACAACATCTGCAAATGCTGCAACTACTAAAATACAGAATAACCAACAGAAAAGTAAAAATAATTTCTTTCCTAATTTTCCAATATATTCTTCAATTATGTAACCAATTGTACGACCTTTGTTCTTAACTGATGCATACATTGATGCAAAATCCTGAACAGCTCCGAAGAACACACCACCTACAAGCAACCATAATAAAACAGGAAGCCAACCAAAAACTGCTGCCTGAATAGGTCCATTAATAGGACCCGCACCTGCTATTGATGCAAACTGATGTCCAAATACTACATTTGTATCCGCCGGTACATAATCAACTCCATCCTGTAATTCATATGCCGGAGTTTTTGCATTAGGGTCAATGCCCCATTTGTTTTGAAGGTAACGACCATAAAGAAGATACGCTCCTCCAAGTACTACAATCGCAATTACCATCATTAAGATTCCATTCATTTGTATTACCTCTCTTTTGTTATTATTTAGCTAGTTTATTCTTTTATTACAAAAGAAAAAGCCTTCATTGTCTTACGACAACAAAGGCGAAAATATCAATTTCGTGGTACCACTTTGTTTGAAATAATTATCACTAATTAAAACCACTTATCACTGTCACATCCAACAGCTTCTTCTGTAACGTGAAGACTACGTCTCTGCCTACTCACTATGTTAAGTTTTGGGAGAGATGCTCCAGGGTGATGTTACAACAATTCTTTTCTTCCGATTCTCAGCTACCTCGGTTCTCTGTAATCAAGACACTTTATTGTAATGTATCCCTTTCTACGCAACTAACTATTACTTTTTACAAGTTATGTTTTATCACTTATTATTAAATCATGCAACAATAAATTTATTATTTTTCTACAATTTAATTATTTAAACTATGTCCAAATTATTTGCATAATTATATTAAGCATTATTTTAACAATTTTAATATTTCAGCTGTTTTTCTTATATTTTTTTCGTCTGTTCTATAAATTTCATATTCACTTAACCCGGGAATTCCCATATTAACATCATCATTTCGATATTCCATTTTGCTGTTTTCTACAACCTTACCTGTCATATGAAAGCTTTTTGCCCCGGTTATTTTAGCTATTTCCTTAATATTATCTGAATTTACACCTGCACCAACTAAAATCTCTATATCACTTGATCTTTCAACTAGTTTTTTAATTAACTTTGCACCTTCAATACAACTATTTTTTTGTCCTGAAGTCAATATTGTATCTACACCTAATTTTCTAGCGGTCTCAAATGCTTCAAATGGATTTTTGCACATATCATATGCTCTATGAAGAGTAACTCTGCATCCTGTTGCCATATTCATAATTTCCTTCATATATGCCTCATTCAAACTTCCATCAGGATTAAGACAACCTATAACAATGGCATTTGCTCCTTCTCTTGCAAATTTTTCACTTTGTCTGCACATTATCTCAAATTCCGATTCTGTATAGCAAAAATCTCCAAATCTTGGTCTTATCATAACATTTATTGGAATTTGAATTTTATTTCTTATTATTTTAAATAACTCTAAATCAGGCGTTGTTCCTCCTATAATAATATTTGAACATAATTCAATTCTGGTTGCCCCTCCATTAGTTGCCGCAATAGCTGATTCTACAGAATCCACGCATACTTCTAACACATAGTGATTCATTCTTTTTTCCTCTTTTTATAATATATTTATTTTTATTCATGACTATTATTAAAAACAGTTATCAAAACGGAACAATTTTTGTATTCCTTAAGTTTTACATCTTCGTCAATATATCTATTATACATAAAAGACAGCATATATACTATGCGTATTTAAATAATTACGCTTCTAAATGTTTATCCTAATTTCTTCCATATTATTCGATATAAACTATATTATCTTACATACTCTTCTATTAAATTGAAATCATTTATTTTCATATTTTTACTGTTCATTGCAAAATAATCGCCTTTTGCATTAATATTTTTGCTATACCATAATGGATATTTCCATTGAAAGCTACTATTTGAAAGTTTAATATTTTCACTCTACGTATAACTAATTTATGGCATATAAAAACTCCCTTCACGCATCGGCAAAGGGAGTTTTATTCAAATCATCATCTGATGATTCATCTTATGCTATTTTATCCTTCAATAGCAATGTATTTACTTTTTGGTTCTATCTTCTCCTGTTCTTTTGGAACATTGAATGATAAAATACCATTTTCATATTTAGGATGAATATCTTCGACTGTTACATTATCACCTACATAAAAGCTTCTGCTCAAACTTCCTGCATAACGTTCACGTCTTACATATTTACCCTTCTTATCTTTCTCATCCTTATCAAGACCTTTAGCGGCGCTGATTGTTAACATACCATCTTCCAGTTTCATCTGGATTTCGTCCTTCTTAAATCCTGGAAGGTCTATATCTACCTCATATCCGTTTTCAGTATCTTTTACATCTGTTTTCATCAAATTCTTTGCATGTTTACCATACAACTCTTTTCCTGCATCAGCAAATGCCGGGAATGCAAAATCATCTGTAAAATCATTCATAAAATCATCAAATAAGTTTTCTCCAAAAATACTAGGCATCATCATAAGTCATATCTCCTTTCAAATCAGATATAAAAATTATATTTGCACTATCGGAGAAATCCGAGGTGTAGTTTTTATATTGTAAACTAAGGTTTTCGTTAAACACTTGGATTTTTACTGATTGCTGAATCATCATTCACTAAAAACAATTACTTGAATTATCATTCATCAATCTTTAAATCCTTATCTTTTAACTCTCTTCCTTTGTTCTGATTACGTTATAACTCGTTTTATTAGCACTGTCAAGAGGTGAGTGCTAATTTTTTTGTGAAGATTTTGTGAACGCTACGAGCCATGCAAAATAGTGAAAATAACGCCCTGCAAGTTTACTTGCAAGGGCGTCTATTTTTGCTATTTTATAGGGCGACAGCCATACAGCGAGGGAAGTCTTTCCCGAGCTGTGCATGGCGTATGCCACTACTTCACAGAGATTTTTCACTTGCTTTCGCACAGGTTTTTCTTGGTTTGACCACATTTTTACAACAGCGGCTCCTTTCTCCACCACGATACAAAAATACCACCCATAGTCTCGTTTGGGTGGTACTTTGTGTAAAATTGGCAGTCCATTATTAAGTTTTTTATTATGTTCCCTTTGTACACCCTTGCAAGTATTGTTCTATTACAAATTTTCATTTTTATATCATTTTTTTACTATTAGCATAAACGCCTGTCTTTTTATCTCTCATAAAAATCATAATCGTCTTCTAATTTAATTGACTTAGCATCCATTCTTTCTATTAGAATAAATCTCTGATTTTCTAAAAACATTATCAGTTCGTCTATACTTCTTTCCTCTCCCTGGACTTCCATTTCTACTGAGCTATTATACAAATTTCTCACCCAGCCTGTAAGTCCTAATTGCCTTGCTTTATAAACTGAATAATATCTAAATCCTACACCTTGAACTCTTCCATAAAAAAATATATGTTTTCTAATCTTTTCATTCATAAAATTATCCACCTTGTCTTTTTATTTTTAATTCTATTTTTTATCATTTAAATTTTAATCTTGTTATATTCTTTGTGTTTTATTATAAACTAAAAGCTGCCTACTTACCAATCAAACCTGTAAATAGACAGCTTATTTATTATAATATTTTTTATTGTTCTTTTTCTCTTTCGTAATCTATAAACATTAGTATAAATGCAAAAAATAAAAGTGCTGAGCAACATAATATTGCTTTCTCTGCAAATATTTTTATAAAGGAATTTCCTATTATAGCTCCACAAATAAAGCAGATAATAATTCCATAATATAATAAAGCTTTCTTTAAATTCTCAATATCTCTATCCTGTAAATAATTACATAAATTCTGAGTTCCACTTCTCATATTTCCAATACACATTGTCGTGGCAATTCCGTTTCCTCTTATTTTTCTAAAGCTCTCAACCTGTATTCCACATGCAAATGATGTTAATGAATTTGCAAGCAGATTCATATTTTGTGGAAAGAATGCTACTCCAAGTAATATAAGTGCTTCTACCAAAACTGCTGCCTGTCTCCAATGAAGTAAATTCAAATCTTTTTTATGCACAATCTCAGCTAACGCAATCCCTAATGCGAAAGCTAATACCGGGAGGAAATATCTCATTGCCACTGAAAAATTTCCCTCAGATAAATTTACACCAAATAACAACATATTTCCTGTCTGTGCATTAGCAAATACCTGATCTCTTTCTATGTATGAGTATGCATCCATAAATCCACCTGACACAGCAAGAAGCATTCCAAGTCTTATTGTTTCTGACATTTGCCTAGTCTTATTCATTTCAATCACTCCTATAATTGTATTTTCATCACATTTATTCGATGTTTTTTGAATAAATCCGTTAAAATCTAATTTGTTTATTTTATTTTCTTATATGGTATTTAAATAAAAAATTTTTAATTTTTACCAAACACGATTATAGATATCTTATAAGCATACGTCAAGCCATATGCTTATGCTATTTTGAAAATATCAATTAAAAACATCATTGAAAGACCATAATATGTTACTACAGCTACTAAATCATTTACCGTAGTAATTAAAGGTCCTGAAGCTACTGCCGGGTCAATTTTTATTTTGTGGAAAAACATTGGTATAACCGTTCCAACCATACTTGAAATAACCATTGCAACGATTAAAGCTGCTCCTACACAACCTGAAATCATAAATGAATTTAACCATCCATAGTTCTTAAATAAATGTATGTATACTCCAAGAAATGTAAGTGCCATTATTGCTAATAGTGCTCCATTTAACAATCCTATTTTCATCTCTTTTCCAAGAAGTCTTATCTTCTGTTTTCCTGTAAGATTTTCATCCATTAAAACACGAATTGTAACTGCAAGCGACTGAGTTCCTACATTTCCCGCCATATCTAATACCAAAGACTGAAAACATATTACTATTGGAAGTATTGCTACAACAGATTCAAACATTCCAACAACTGAAGATACTGCCATTCCGAGGAAAAGCAAAGCTATAAGCCATGGAAGTCTCTTTTTTGTACTTTTAATTACACTTTCCTGCAAGTCATCCTCTTCTGTCAAACCGGCTAACTTAGCATAATCATCTCCCATCTCGTCATCTACCATTTCAACAATATCTTCAGATGTAATAACACCAATTATAACTCTGTCTGCCGATAAAACCGGAATGGAATCCTCAGCGTATTCAACTATTCTATCTATGCAATCTTCGATTTTCTCATGTCCATATACAAACGGATACGAATGACTAATTAAATCATCTAACTTATCATATTCTCTGGCAATAATGAGATCCTTTAAGTCTATTGCTCCAAAAAATTTTTTATTTTCATCCATAACATATATTGTTGTAATATTATCATTTTGTCCGGCTTGCTTCACAAGCTCACTCATAGCCTGACGAATTGTAAGTTTATTATTTATACATATAAAATTAGTTGTCATGCAACTGCCTATTTCACTATCGTCAAATGACAAAATCATTCTTACATCAACAACTGCATCTCCATCTAACTTTTTTACAATCTCTTTTCTCTTTGAATCCTCTAAATGCTCAAGTACATCTACAGCATCATCAGAATCCATAAGAGAAATTACTTTCGCTGCGCTTTCTACTGATAATTCATCAAAATATTGTCTGGTATTTTCTTCTAAATAGCTAAATATTTCAGAAATTCTTTTTGCACCTAAAATCGGATATAATTTTTTTCTTTCATCTTCCGATAATTTTTCCAACGCATCTGCAATATCATTTTCATGATAATTAGATATTTGTTCAAGTAATTCTTCTTTATCTAAATCACTTCTTATTAAATTTACAAGTTCTTCTACATAATTATTTCTTACAACTGTCTTTTCCATGTCAGCCTCCTCTTTACCTGCTTAATTTAAGCATACAAAAAACACTACTCCAGATTTCTCTTAAGTAGACCGTTTAGTTACATTGCTGTGACGTAAAGGCATAAATCTGATGCAGTGTTATTAAAGGCGTATATCTATATTATGTAGCTAAATAAGTCTCATAGATAGCCACATATTTATATGCCATCGTTTTTTACTGCATATATAACTTCGCCCTGTACTATCGCAACTATCCATGAAACTCACCTCCATTTACTTTCTTTTTCTCCGATATTCTAGCACCGGATTTTGATAAATTCAACCACAGATTAAATATTTACTTAGAATTAACGTATTCTTTTCTTAATAATGATTTACAGTTTACATTATTGATTTCTGCTGTGCAGAATAAATTGAAACATTTCCATTAACTATGTACGCAATTACGCATACGATAACAAATGGGAGCATATTTGTTCCTCCAAATACTTCTATTCCTATCATTATCGGAGCAATTAAAGTATTTGTCGCACTTCCAAATACCGCTGCATAACCAAGTGCACCACAAACTATAGGAGATATTCCCAATAAACTGCCTAAAACCACTCCTAATGTTGCTCCTATTGAAAACAGCGGTGTTACTTCACCACCCTGAAATCCTATTGCTAAGGTTACAATTGTAAATAGCAATTTTAAAATCCAATCATAATAATATACTTCATTTCCACCTAATGCCTCTGATATAAGATTTGTACCAAGTCCTGTATATCTTCCTGAAAAAATAAATAGAAGGCATATTGCAAGTGGAATAGAAATTATACCGATTCGCATGTATGGATTTGCAATTTTTTCACTCATAAATTTCTTTGATTTCTGTAATAATACAGAAAAAAGTCTTCCTACAATACCAAATGCAATTCCTAAAACAATTATAGCAATTCCATTTTTTGCATCCGTCATATTAATTGTCTGATTTAAATTGACTTCAAACTTTTCAAGTCCTAAAGTATGCGATGTGAAAGAAGCGACAAATGCCCCTATCATTGCAGGAAGTATAGCTTCGTAATCCATATAGCCTGCAACTATTACTTCAATTGCAAAGAACACAGCTGTAAGCGGTGTCTGAAAAAGTCCACCAAATCCTGCTGCCATTCCCGTTACAAGCATGACTTTACTATTATCCGGCAATTTTAATTTTCTTCCAAATGCATGAGATAAAGTTGCCCCTATCTGTACTGCCACACCCTCTCTTCCTGCACTGCCGCCAAATAAATGTGTTATCCATGTTCCAACCATTACAAGTGGTACAAGTGCTAATGGAATAGAATCTCTCTTTTGCTGCCTTGTTTCAAACACAAGGGTCATTCCTTTTAAACTAAGTTCATTAAACTTGTGATACATCCATGTAATAAACAGCCCTGTAACCGGTAGAAAAGGAAGTAAATACTTATAATTTTTATTTCTAAAATCTGATATCTCTAACAATCCTCTTCCAAAAATTGTATCTATTATTCCTACAACTATACCCACGATTATCGCCATTATTATGTACTTAAATACCAGTATTGTTTTTATATCAACTTCATTCTTATCTTTAATTATGCCAACTTTATTTTCGGATTTCATTTTTCTTTGCTCCTTAATTTGGAAAGTATTTTAACTTCCAGTTACTTTCAATTTTTCTTCATTCTTTTCAATTCAGGCATTACTGTTGCAAGCATTGTAATAAAACACATACTTCCACCTATTACATTTGATATTGGTTCTGCCATAAACACACCATCTGTTCCCATATTAAATACATAAGGAAGTGCATATGTGAGCGGAACTACAATAATTACCTTTCTTAGCAAAGAGAAAAATATTGCCTGTTTCTTTTTGTTTAATGATTTAAACACTGTCTGTCCTATGTACTGTAAATCCATAAATATGAATGCAGCAAAATATATTTTAAGTGCAGGCACTGCATCTTTAAATAATGTTTTATCAGAACTAAATATACCTATTAGGAATTCTGGTTTTGTTATAATAATTCCCCACATAACAGCTGTATAGATAAGTACTAAGCACATCATTACTTTAATTGATTTCTTTACATTGTCAGGTTTTCCTGCACCATAATTAAAACTTAATATAGGTGATGCTCCTTCATTTATTGCATAAATAGGCGTTTCAATCATTTGTCTTGCACTTGATATAATTGTCATTACTGACACATATACATCTCCACCTGTAACAGATAAAACATTATTACAGCAAATTGAAACAAGACTATTTGTAAGTTGCATAATAAAGCCTGCCGTTCCAAGGCTTACAATATTCTTTGCAAAATAAACACATTTTTTAAATTCATTCTTTCTAACAAACCTTATTTTATATTCTGTTCTTTTTCTCAAAATATAAAGTACAAATATTGCAGACATACACTGTGAAATAACCGTTGCAATTGCCGCACCTTCAATGCCCATGTCAAATACAAATATAAATACTGGGTCAAGCACTATATTCGCAATCGCTCCAATAGCAACTGATATCATTCCTGTAGTAGCATATCCTTGAGCATTTATGAAAGGATTCATTCCTGTTGAAAGCATAGATGGAATCGTTCCTATCATATAAATTATCATGTATGGATACGCATATACAATTGCACTGTCTGATGCACCAAATAAATATAAAATTGGCTTTGCAAATAAAATTCCAACAGCCATTAAAATTATTCCGCCAAAACAAAGCATAGAAAAAGAAGTATTCATTATAATTGCAGCTTTTTCATTTTCTTTCATTCCTCTTTTAATTGAGAAAATTGGTGCTCCACCACTTCCAAACAAATTACTGAATGCCGTTATTATTATAATTATCGGAAAACACAATCCTACTGCTCCTAAAGCAGTTGTTCCTATTTTAGGAATTCTTGCAATATAAATTCTATCAACAATGTTGTACAAAAGACTTAAGATTTGTGCAATCAGCATTGGAATGGCAGCATTTAAAATATTACTTGTTATTTTTCCGTTTTCAAAATCTATTCGTTTCATAAAATAAAATTCCTGTTTTCTTCAAATTTTAATGTGTAATACTATTTAGTTCTAAAATAATTAGCATTAATCAATACATAAAAACTTAATTACTTTTAGCCTAAATTTATTTTTCAATTTCTTTAAATATTAATACCGGCTTTGCATTTTCTTTATGCTCTCCGATTATTTTTTCCATCCAAACCATATTATACCATCTGTTAAACTTATAACCACATTTTTTAAACTCTCCAACAAATCTATATCCTAAATGTTCATGATAGCCTACACTGTTTTTAGTAAGATATTCATCTTCAACTTCAGGATATCCGATACATGCATATAAATTAGTAATATTTTGCTTTATAAGTGCCTTTTCAAGCGTTTCATATAATTTTTTGCCACTCCCCTTATGTCTTGAATCTTTATCCATATATATTGTCATCTCAACCGCCCAGTCATAAGCTGCTCTATCTTTAAATGTATTTGCATATGCATATCCGATTATTTTTCCATTTTCTTCATATACAAAATATGGGTATTTTTCTGTTATTGTTTCTATTCTTTTTCTAAATTCATCTACCGTTGGTACATCATATTCAAATGTAATTGCTGTATTTTCTACATAATATGAATATATTCTTAATAGTTCTTCCGCATCATCTAATCTTACTGTTCTAATCATTTTATTCTCCTGTAAAATATGTATAGCCCCCGCCCTTCGGTCGGCGGCTATTTGTCGGAAACATTTATATAAAATGAACTTCGTTCATTTTGTTTTCTCCTAAAATTACTAACTATATTTATTTTTATTATTGTAAAATCGTGACATAATTAAAGAAAGAACGCTCTCGCTGCTTGCCACTCGCAACAGTCCTATATTTTTCCAAAGATATTTTACTATTATAAGTTTCACTTCTAAAGTAAAATATCTTTGGAAAAATTGGACCGGCGGTGGCAAATGCACTTTCTTTAATTATGTCACGATTTCACTTATAATTAAATTTTCAAATTATCATAAATACATTTTTTCAAAATCTCTCCATTATCTTTTTCTAATACTCTTCCTATTCCATCAGAAATGAATATATTTCTTTCTTTTCCTTTGGTATACATTGCGTTTAGTTTCTCCCAATCAACTACACATATCGGTTGTATGATATTTTCTTCTTCTCCATTTGTTATTAATGTATCTTCAGATGCATACGGACCATAGTTCTCTAAAAAATATGCAAATACTCCTGAAATTTCTTTGTTATGATCATTTTCAATTCCATATAATCCTACAAATTTAAACCTCTCTATTTTAGGTATAAACTTTTTTCTTTTACCATCTTTATCTAATCTTAAAAGTTCTTCTGATAATTCTTTATAGGCACATTTTCTATAAGTATCTATACTTAATCCCATGTCAAATTCATCTTTTGGAACACTTTCATATGTCATATGTCCTCCGAAAGTATCATATATATGACTATTCTTTTTGACATTCCTTCCTTTTTTTATTTGTTTTTCTGTTTTATCAGTTAAAATAATTTTCCCATCAGGAAGTACAGCTACAATAATTGAAGTAGCATGTAAAAGAGGCGGATTTGTGTGTGCCTTTGTTCTATCTATTTTTCCTATTGTTAATATTTTATTGTCTTTTTGTTCTAAGATAGGTAAATATTCTATTACCATTTTATCCTCCACCATATATTCATAATTGCAAACATTACTTTTGTTTGTAATAAACTCCTTGTTTTTATTCGTCATCTCTTCAATCAACAAAGTTCTAACAATTATCCAATACTTATACATTTTTATGCTCATTATAACACACTTTCATTAATTTCAATTGCTAAACTCCTTCTTAAATTTTCCTCTTGACACGAGTCCGTAATCGGACTATACTTCTACGAGTACGAAATCAGACTTAAATTTAAAGAAGAGGATGGTAAATAATGGAAACAGATAATTATCCAAATATGAGTCCTGCACTCATCGAATTTAATCATATCTATAAAGATTTTAATGATATTTATCATGATTTAGCAATTAAGCTTAATATGTCAGACAGCATTTTTGATATATTTTATTATCTTTGCGAAGCCGGCGACGGTTGTATGCAGCGCGATATTTGCCGTTCTTCATGTCTTCCTAAGCAAACTGTTAATTCATCAATCAGAAAACTTGAACAACAGGGCTATCTTACATTAACACCCGGAAAAGGTCGTGGAATGTATATTTATTTAACTGAAACCGGGAAGCAATTTGTTTCTGAAAAAATATATCCCGTCATAGAAATGGAAAATAACGCTTTTTCTTCTCTTAAAAATGAGGAATGTGAATTAATGCTTAAATTATACCGAAAATACAATTCTGCTTTAAGAGAAGAATTGTCAAAACTATAAGGAGATTATAATGCAAATACAATTATCAGATCATTTTACATTAAATAAATTATTAAAATTTGTTCTACCATCAATAATAATGATGATTTTTACATCCATTTATGGTGTTGTAGATGGTTTATTTGTTTCAAATTTTGTTGGGCGAACTGCTTTTGCAGCAATTAATCTTGTTATGCCTCTTTTAATGGGACTTAGTGCCATTGGTTTTATGATAGGTACCGGAGGTAGCGCCATTGTTGCAAAAACTCTTGGTGAAAATGAACCTGAAAAGGCAAATGAATACTTTTCATTTCTCGTTTACGCTACATTAATTGGTGGTTTACTATTCTCACTTTCAGGTTTCTTTTTCGTTAAACCTCTTGTAACCGTCCTTGGTGCCGAAGGTGAATTACTTAATAATTGTGTTTTATATGCAAGAATCAGTTTTGCATCATTAACGTTTTTTATGTTGCAAAATGTTTTTCAAAGTTTTTTCGTTACTGCTGAGAAACCAAAGTTAGGTTTGTTTGTTATTATAGCTGCGGGTGTAACAAATATGATTCTTGACTTTTTATTTATTGCTGTTCTTAATTTTGGTCTCGCAGGTGCAGCTCTTGCTACTGTTTGTGGTGAATGCATCGGTGGGCTTATCCCTATTTTTTATTTCTCAAGAAAAAACAGCAGTAAATTAAAATTAGGAAAAACACATTTCAATTTAAAAATATTGATTAAGACCTGCACAAATGGTTCTTCTGAATTAATGACAAATTTATCAAGCTCAATCGTTAATTCTATCTACAATTTTCAGTTGATGAAATTTGCCGGGGAAAACGGTGTTGCAGCATATGGAACCATTATGTATGTTAACTTTATATTTATTGCAATATTCCTAGGCTATTCTATTGGAAGTGCTCCTATAATAAGTTTTCACTATGGAGCTAAAAATGATAATGAACTAAAGAATTTATTTAAGAAAAGCATTAGTCTTATTGGCTCATGGGGTATTATGTTATTTGTAATCGCACAATTAATTGCAGGACCTCTTGCCAAATTGTTTGTCGGTTATAACGCTGACCTATTTCTCATGACTAAACATGGTTTCCAAATATTTTGCTTTGCTTTTTTAATTAATGGCTTTAATATATTTGGTTCATCATTCTTTACTGCTTTAAATAACGGTTTAATATCTGCTGCAATTTCGTTTTTAAGAACGCTTGTATTCCAATTATCTGTAGTACTTATTCTTCCTATGATTTTGGGAATAAATGGTATATGGATTTCAGTAGCAATTGCAGAATTATTAACATTGTGCGTAACTGTTACATGTTTAATTAGAAAAAGAAAAGTTTACCATTATATTTAAATATTTTTTACACATCAAAGTTTTCTTTTGGCAAAACACTTATACAATGTTCTATGTTGGCAAAAAATATTCTAAGTTTATAATTGTAAATCCTACATTTTCACAATATAGGCATATATAAAAATACGGATAGTCTAAGTTTATGATATGTGTTCTAAATTTTTACACATATCAATTGAAACCTGAATATCCGTATTTTTATTAATTTGTAATTATATCTTTTACATAATATTTTATTTTTAATAACTAATTACATTTTATTAAAACTATTTATTTGTAATCATTTATTAACTTACTTTCTTTACTTTTGAATAAGCACCGTATGTTACTTTGCCATCAATAAGTTTATAAGCTCTTACTTTAACATAGTATGTCTTTTTAACATTTATTTTCTTAACTGTCACTGTAGCTTTTGATGTAGTTACTGTCTTTGTTTTCTTAGCCACAAATTTCTTTGATGTTGAATATTTAATCTGATATCCTTTGACACCAGCCTGTTTTCTAATGGCAATCTTCATAGACTTCTTTGCTTTTGTAATCTTTGAAATCTTTGCTTTTGCCGGTGCACTTACAGTTTCTGTTGTAGGTGTTGTTACAGTAGATGTATTTGCTGTAGGTGTTTTGTCTTTTGCAGGTGTTGTTACTTTTTTATTTGCAAGTAACTTATTCATTAGCGAATCATAAGCCTTTGCCAAATCATATGTAGCTTCATATGTTTCATATACATCGCTTCTGTCAACTTCTGTAGCCTCTGCATATTTATTTAACAATACATTTACCTTACCATTTGGATAAACTGTGTACTCGCTAAAATCAATGCTGTCAGTTTTATCAATTAATTCATCTAAGAATTTATCAACGTTCTTATCCTCTAATGCAGGAACTGTAGATGGCTGTTTTCTTATGTTCTCTCCTGCTGTCTGTTCATAAGAATATGCAATTTCAATAAGCTTTTCTTCATTTCCATAACTTGTAAATAATGACATACCAAGTGGCATTTCTGTTTCATATCCATTATCAGGGTCAGCTTTAGCAAATCCCATTGGAATCATCATATCAGGTAATCCTGCTACAGGTCCAAAGTAATTTATATATGAAGCTGCATTATTTTTGTTGTTAGAAGTAGTTTCAATATCTGCCACATCTGTCTGTGATACATATGCAACTGCATCAATATCTTGTTCTTTCAAAATGTTAGAAATTGTTTTTCTGAAATTAACCATTCCATTCCAGCATGACTGCCAGTTTTCTGTAGTTCTTGGATTTGTCATTGTCGAAAAATCTTCAATTGGATTTCTAATACTTACATTAGTATAATCTTCTCCATATTTATAATTATTGATTAATTCATATGCAGTTTTAATAGGTGCTGCAGGTCCAAGCGATGCAAAGTATGTATCTAAATCCCATTCAAATACATTTGCATAAGGTGCTGCCTGTCTAAGAGAAGTAATAAGTGATTCAGGAATATACTGTGAAATATCTACTAATTCAGCGCCTCCTGCTTCCAAATTTTCCTTTGCTTTCTCAACCATGTCACTAATTTTACTGTCTAATTCTGTAGTTCTTTCACCCGCATCAGAATCATCATTTGCCACATAATATCCAAATGAATTTGACAAATAACCTATTTTCTTTCCTTTTAAGCCATCTGCTTTAAGTCCTGATTCATATCCGTTTGCAGGTTTTAATGAATCTGCATTTGCATCAACTGTATAACTGTCATTAGCATCTGTTCCCGCAATTGCTGTCATAATTGTTGCCAAATCTTCTGCACTTCTACAAATAGGTCCTGTTACATCTCTATCTCCATTAAGCGGAACAACGCCATCAATTGATGTTAATCCTTTTGAAGGTCTTAAGCCATACAAATTAGAGAATGATGACGGACGTCTAATTGATGAACCTGTATCTGTTCCTAAACCTGCTGTTGCAAAATTTGATGTTATGGCAACTGCTGTACCTCCTGAAGAACCTGCTGCTGTTCTTTCTGTATCGTATGCATTATGAACAGCTCCTCCTAATGTTGAACGGGAATTTGAACCACTTGATGCAAACTCAGACATATTTGCCTTTGCTAATATAATTGCGCCTTCTTCTTTTAATTTTTTAACCGCATAAGAGTCATCAGGTGCAATTGAATCTTTCAATGCCTTACATCCTGCACTTGTCGGCATACCTTCAACATCGTAATTATCTTTTACAATAATTGGAATACCATGAAGTTTTCCTTTTATTTTTCCTGCTGCTCTTTCCTTATCTAATTCTTTTGCCTCATCCAAAGCTTTTGAATTAATTGTAATAATGGAATTTAAATCAAGCGATTTATCGTATGCATTTATTCTGTCTATATACATCTGCACTAACTGCTCTGCAGTAAGTTCTCCTTTTTCCATTGCCGTTTCCAATTCACTAATGGAAGCATCCATTAAATCAATTGTAGTGAAAATACTTTCAAGTTTTCCTACTTCATTTGATGATGCACTTACTGTAGTTGCAACATCTGCATTTACTTTAACAGGATTAACAGTAACTCCGGGTATTGATGTTCCTACTAAAGCAATTGTCATCACAATTGTTCCAATACTTTTCTTTAACATTTCTTTTCTCATAGGCTTTTTTCTCCTTGTATAATATGTATTGTCGCATCACTTTGGTCAGCGACTAATCATGGGAAACATTTGAAAGTAAACTTAATTTACATTTGTTTCTTTCATGATTTAATAACGAAAAAAATAAGACGTTTTTCATTACACAATGTGCAAATCCAAACGTCCTTGTTTGTCATTTATTTCGTTAGGCGGTACTATAACATCATATTTTTTAATTGTCACTAATTTTTCATACTTTTTTTACTAAATTTACTTTTCACATTACTAAATAAACTATCCCCTTTCCAAATTAAAAATATCAAAAAATTAAATAACTGTTTTATTTTATTTTTTCAACCACTACTTTGACTACCTGAATTATAACGGTTGGCACAAATGCTAATGCAATTATTTCAATAATTTGAATACCCGTTAACGGAGCAATCATAAACATTGAATGCATAAATTTTACAAAAATTACAAATCCAAGCATTAAAGTTCCGATAACAAATGCTGCTACACTCCATAAATTACTTTTAATTCCAATTTTAAAAATAGAACTTTCACTTCTACAATTAAATCCATGAAATAATCTGGCAAGTGTTAATGTTGCAAATGCCATTGTACTTGCAGTAAGCGGATTAATCTTATCCCCTATATAAAAAGCACTTAATGTTACAGTTCCTATTAATATACCGTAAACTATTAACTTTATAGATATATTTCTTGTAAAAATGCCTTTATTAGGATTTCTTGGTTTCTTCTTTAATAATAAGTTATCTGATGGCTCCATCCCAATTGCAAGTGCCGGCAAAGAATCAGTAAGCAAATTAATAAATAGCAAATGAACCGGTTTAAATGGAACGTCTAATGCCATTAACGAACAATAAAGTACTACTAAAATAGCTGCCAAATTTCCGGATAATAAAAACAATATTGCATTCAAAATATTTCTATATACATTCCTTCCATTTAAAACTGCCTTAATAATAGTTGCAAAATTATCATCTGCTAAAATCATATCAGCAGCGTCTTTTGAAACCTCTGTTCCTGTTATTCCCATAGCTATTCCTATATCCGCTTTCTTTAAAGCCGGCGCATCATTTACACCATCTCCTGTCATTGCAACTATATTTCCTTTGTGTTGCCATGCATCAACTATTCTTATTTTGTTTTCAGGTGATACTCTCGCATATACAGACACCTTATCTAATACATTTTCAAGCTCATCATCCGTCATTTCATCAACTTCTTTACCTGTAAGTGCCACATCTCCTTCTTTATATATTCCTATAGATTTTGCTATGGCAGTGGCTGTTACTTTATGGTCACCTGTAATCATTATAGGCTTAATTCCTGCCTCTTTTGCTTTCTTTACTGCCTCCATTGATTCTTCTCTCGGCGGGTCTATCATTGAAACTAAACCTATAAAAGTATAACCATGCTCGCTTTTTGTTGATAAGCAATGGCACTCTTCACATTCCTTATATACAAATGCAAGAACCCTAAGTCCATTCTCCGAAAAAATTTGATTTTGTTTTATAATCTTTTCTTTGTCTTCTTTCGTTATTTTTCTGACTCCATTGCTTGTCGAAATATTTTCGATTCTATCAATTAAAACATCTACTGCCCCTTTTGTAAGAATCGTTGGTACCTTATGAATTTCATATTTGCTACTCATAAGTTTTCTTTCTGAGTCAAATGGAATTTCTTCTAATCTTGGCATCAATATTCGTATATCTTCATCTGAAATTCCCATTTTATGCAAATCTGTTTTCTTAACCATTTCAAGCAAACAAGTCTCTGTAGGATCTCCAATATTATTTCCGCCCTGGATTGATGAATCATTATTTAAAATTGCATCATATAGCAAATACCTGTGTAACTGATTATTAACATCCAATTCTTCGGGAATAATACATTGGTCATCTATATAAATCTGCTGTACGGTCATTTTATTCTGTGTTAGTGTTCCTGTTTTATCCGAGCATATTACAGAAACGCAACCTAAACTTTCCACTGCCTTTAATTCCTTTATAATTGCATTATCCTTTGCCATTTTTCTTGTTCCCATAGCCTGAACAATTGTAACTATTGAACTTAACGCCTCTGGAATTGCTGCTACGGCTAATGCAACTGCAAACATAAGTGAATCGAGTATTTTATTTCCCTGCCATAACGAAAGTCCAAACACAATAACACTTATCCCCATAATTATTAATGCAAGTTTTTTACTAAAATTATCAAGGCTTATCTGCAAAGGAGTCTTTTTATCCTGCGTCATATTCATTAAATCAGCAATTTTTCCCATTTCAGTATTCATTCCTGTAGCAGTTACTAAAACATTTGCCCTTCCATAAGTAACAAGACTTCCTGAATAAATCATATTGCATCTGTCAGCTAATGACACTTCACTTTGAATATTTTTATCAAATTTATCAACATTCGTTGACTCTCCCGTAAGCGAGCTTTCATTTACCTGCAATGAATAATTTTCAATTATTCTTCCATCGGCTACAATCATATCTCCAGTTTCTAAAATTAAAATATCCCCAGGAACAACATACTTAGATTCTAATTCCTGTTTTATTCCATTTCTAAGGACTTTTGTTTTAGGTGCTGATAATTCTTTCAAAGAATCTAATGATTTCTCAGCTTTTACATACTGAACAGTCCCTAATATTGCATTCATAACTATAACTACTATTATTACAACTGTACTTTCTGAATTTCCTGTCATCATAGACACTACGGCGGCTATAATAAGAATAATTACAAGCAAATCCGCAAATTGTTCTAAAAACACTCTTGCAACACTTTTTTTCTTTTTTGAAATTAATGTGTTTTCACCATACTTTTCAAGATATTCACTTGCTTTTTCATCATTTAGTCCCTGCGAATTTCCATACTCATTAAATAATTCTTCTTTTGTTTTTTGATACACTTCTTTCATAGCAACCTCCTGATAATAAAAAAGAGACCTTTTGTGCATAAACATTGCACAAAAAGTCTCGTTTAACTTACTTAAATTTAATTAATTATCAAATGATAATCTTATAAATCAAAAATAGTTCTCTGACCTCCGGTTCTTATAGAACGTACTGACGAAAATCAGAACATGCATTGCATGCAACTACTCCCTCTCTGTTAAAAAAAATTTATCATAATTTAGTATATGTGTCAATCAGAAAATATCCCCATATTTCGCCTAATTTTTCTTTATAAAAATTATGGTTTATACAAGCAATTCTCTTATCATCTTTGCGTTAAATTCAACTGAATTTACATCATTTACTTCTATCTGATATAAAGCGTTTGCAGCTATATGTTCTGCTGCCTGCTCTAAATCTCTTATACCACTTGTATTCTTATAAATTTCAATAACTTCATCTAATGCTTCATCCGTCATAATGCATTCATTTTCCTTAAGACTCATACGTTTCAATACTTTTGGAAGTGCAAATTTAGAAAAAATAATCTTCTTTTCTTCTGATGTATAGTCAGGAATATCTATAACTGCAAATCTTGACATTAATGGAGCACTAATCTGATCCTTTTCATTTGCTGTAGCAATAGGATAAACACCCACTGTAGGAATCATACATTCCATGTAATTGTCTGTGAAGCCTAAATTGTCAAGAAGCGTAAGCAATACATCTGCAGGATTTCCATTTCCTTTTCCTGATGATGCCTTATCTAACTCATTAATAATAAATACTAGATTTGACTCACCTGCCATTGAAAATGCATCCATAATAATTCCCGGTTTCGCATTTGAATATATACGTGAACTTCCTGTAAGTTGTTCAGGGTCATTAATCGAACTCATATCAAGCGTTGTCCATGGAAGTCTTAATATTCTTGCAACTGCATATGCTATCTGCGATTTTCCTGTTCCGGCAGGTCCTACTAATAAAAGTCCATATGCAGGAAGCGTATGTGTACGGTTAATCTGAATTATTGTTTCCATAATTCTCTGTTTTACACGTTCCATACCATATAATTCTTCATCTAATATTCTACGTGCTTCATCAGGATCAATTGCTTCAAAATAATTATTCTTCCATTGAATATTCATCATTATTGAAAGTGCTCTTTGTGCATGATGTCTTTCCTCCTGAGATACCTCGCTTGAGCGTGCAACTGCAAGATTTCTTCTTGCCCATAATCTGATATTATCAGGTAATGTTCTTCCGGCGCAATTCATAAAATCAGTAATGCTTTGAATACTTGTAAGCTTCATGCTGTCTCCTTCTTCATCCATATCATCATCAATGACTTCTTCTGAAGGTGCATTACTTGCTAACAATCTGTCAATCATAAACTGAAGGAATCCGTCTTCTGCTGATAGTTTTGTACCACCACCTGATAAAGTTTCTCTAATCTTATATACTGCATAACCTTCTTCGTTATTTTCTCCTGAAAGACGAACATTAATATGATTTTCACCTAACCATTTAAGTAAACTTACAAATCTTGAATCTATCTTTAAAATGTCAGCACTTACAGTACCATCATCTTCGTTAAACTCAAATGAAGTTCTTTTACATGGATTTGTAAAAATTCCACTTGAATGATGGTTCCATTTCTTCTTACTATTATCAAGCACCATTATAGGCTTATCACCCGATGGGACTGAATTGTTTGATTTAAATGTTGTGTATGTACATACTGCTTCTTCCTTATCTACTGGTGCGCTACTAAAATCAAATACCGGCATTTGTTATCTCCTCTAACTTAATTTATTATGTAAAATAAAGTAACTTAATTGTAAAAATCTGTCACTTTTTCATTATTCCACCACGTATTTTACTATTTATTTTGCAAATGAACAACCATTGATATTATTTTTTGCGCTAATTTCTAAACATTTTATTTTTTTTACTTAATTCTAATTCTACACAACACTGCTACTTTTTAAATTTACAAGGCAGAATTAGTGCAGAAGGATTACTTATGTTTGGAATTGGTGGGCTTGCAATCGTATATTTTATTGCCCCTATTTTAGACAACATGCTTGTCAAAATACGACTACGTTATATTTCTATCATATTTGTAATTTTATTTGTCATTTGTTTAAGTGATGTCATTTATTCAAATTTTCATCCAAATATAGGTCACGGAATCACTGATTACACAAGTTATAATTTCATTACAAACACGACGCTTTTTTGATGCGTGTTTGTATTCTCATTCTATATTATAAGTGTTATAATATGTCTATATTTATATTTGGAAACAATATTTATAAAATTCATATTTTACCAATGTTTCCTACTACCAGTCACCGTAAAAAAACGGAGCAATACATTACAGGAGGAATTTAAAAAATGAACAATACTTATATTTCAGATTCTATAAAATATATCGGAGTTGATGATACTGATATCGATTTATTTGAAAGCCAATACATCGTACCTAACGGTGTTTCTTACAATTCTTATTTAATTCTTGATAATAAAACTGCTGTTATGGACACTGTTGATGCAAGAAAAACTTCTGAATGGTTTTCTAACCTCAACTCTCAATTAGCTGGAAGAAACGTCGATTATCTTATTATTTCACATTTAGAACCCGACCATTCTTCTAATATAAAAAATCTTATAGACAAATATCCTAATGTTAAATTAGTTCTTAGTGCTAAAGCTTTTGCTATGTTGCCTCAGTTTTTTGACATTGAAAATCTCTCTGACCGTTGTTTAGTTGTTAAAGACGGAGATGAACTTGATTTAGGTTCTCATAAATTAAAATTTATTATGGCTCCAATGGTTCACTGGCCTGAGGTTATGGTTGAATACGAAGTAAGCGAGAAGATTCTTTTCTCTGCTGATGGATTCGGCAAATTTGGTGCTTTATCAGTTGATGAAGACTGGGCCTGTGAAGCAAGAAGATACTATTTTAATATTGTCGGCAAATACGGTGCACCCGTTCAGACATTACTAAAAAAAGCTTCTACTCTTGACATTAAGACCATTTGCCCATTACACGGTCCAATCCTTAATGAAAATTTAGATTATTATATTGGAAAATATCTTACATGGAGCAGTTATGAACCTGAAGATGAAGGTGTTCTTATCGCCTGTACATCAATTCATGGTAACACAAAAATGGTTGCTGAAAAACTCGCAGATATTTTAAAAGAAAAGGGTTGCAAAAAAGTTGCATTTACTGACTTAGCAAGAGATGATATGGCTGAAGCAATTGAAGATGCTTTTAGATATGATAAGTTAGTTTTAGCTGCTGCTACATATGATGGTGGTGTTTTTCCACCTATGGAAGATTTTCTTAACAGACTTGCTCACAAGAATTATCAAAAGCGTAAAATTGGAATCATTGAAAACGGTTCATGGGCTCCAATGGCTGGAAAGTCTATGAAATCTATTCTAGACGGAATGAAAGATTTAACCTATTGTGAAAATATGGTAACAATCAAATCAACTTTAAAAGATACAGACATCGTTTCTCTCGAAGCTTTGGCTAACGAACTCATATAAAAATTTATATGGTCGTGTTATTTATAATAATCTGTACTCTACACTATATAATATGCTTAAATACAAAAACTTCCTGTGAAATTTGATATATTTTTCTTCATTAAATATCCAAAAAAAATATCAAATTTTACGGGAAGTTTTCATGTTAAGTTTATTTTATTTTTATTGATATATATCCTTATAATCATCTGGCAAAAATCTATGATATATTATATGGAATCCTTCATCTTTAAAGCAATAATAATACGTATCTTCACTGTCCTCTTCAAAATATATAAGTGTATCAAACTCATTATCTTCCATCTTTTCTATATGGACTTTTGATGCTTTAGAAAGGAATAAATTTTCTATATCCTGCATCTTTGTTTCATGCTTTCCAACCAATTCAATTAATTTTTTAATAAACTCATCTTCTTTAGTATTATTATGAACATATTCAACACCTTGTTCACTTATATAAAAGCAAAATCTATCGTCCTTATTTGATACAATTACTTCTCCTAATGTTTCATTCGTATATTCTGACAGCTTTTTTAATCTTTCATCCATTTCATAAACATTATCTTGACTTGAAAAGATATTATTAAGTGAACTTAAAGGATAATACAACCTGATTTTTTCCTTTCGATATCCAAGTTTTGCCTGTTCTTCTTTTATTATATCTATAAGATTATTTTCTAATATTTTGTAACCGTTCATTTTTTCATTCCACTTTTTAATTAATTATCTATCATTCATATTTAAATACAATGATGCCAGGAGCAAAAGCCCCAAACTTTGATTCCAACAGATTGTTCCATGCTATACTTAATTCATTTCAAATTTTAACTTCTATTTTCTCATTTTTCAACATATATTGACATAACTGTTAATATCTTTTATAGTTTAGAGGTAACAAATTATCTATGTGATGTATATTATATTAATACATTAACAAAAAAATGGAGGGCTTATGAACGAATTTGAAACATCTTCACAACCAAAGAAAAAGAAATTTATACCTGTAATTATTATTGCAGTTATACTTGTCGCCATAATTGGTGGTTCTGTTTACGCTTCAAGAAGCGTTATTTCTAATATCTTTCAGGAAAAATTTGCTAAACCTGAAGATTATTATCACAGAGTTGAAAACAATAATATTAACAATGACATTGATAACAGTATTAAATCCTACTCTACTGCTTATAAATTAATAACTTCAAAAAAATACTCATCAACTGCATCTATACATTTAGATTTTAGTGACGAATTAAAAGATCAATTAGCAAAAATAAATTCTAAATTAAATCAGATTAATTCAGCAGAATTGACTTACAAATCTTCATTTGACAATTCAAAAGAAGCTGTTACCTTAGCTGCAAAAATCAATGATGCTAACCTTGTTTCAGGTAATGGTTTTATTGATTTTGACAATGCAAAAATATATGGTCAGATTCCTGAAATTTCTGACTCTTATTTAGATTTTTCTTCATATCTTAACTCTGAGGAATATGATGTTAATATTGATTCATTAAAATCACTTGGTTCTTTTTCTGATTTATACCCTGAACCTGAAAAACTCGAATCTATATTAAAAAAATATTCAACTCTTTTTGTCAACTCAATTAGTAATGTAGAAAAAACTAAAACAACTATAACTGCAAATAGTATAACTCAGGATTGTGTAGGACTTACCGTTAAAATGAGTGGTCAGGAACTTTATGATTCTATTCATACTATATTAGAAACTGCTAAAGATGATAAAGATATACAATCTGTCATTGATGATATAATTAATTACATTAAATCAATTGATTCTTCTTCAGACTTAAATGATGTCACTTCTAAATCATATTATGAAGATATTGATTCACTTATACAGGAACTTGAAGAATCAAAAGAAGAATTTACAAAATATGAAGACTTATTAGATATGTTTGTTTATGTTGATAAGAAAGGAAATATTATTGGACGTACAATAACTATTACAGCTGATAAAACATACACTATGGAATATAAACGTGCTATAAAAGCAACTTCTTTAGGAATTGAGTCAACTATTAAAGAAGGTGATAAGGTAGTATTTTTAGTTAAAGGAAAAGGGTCATCTACATTAACTGAATTTAGTGGAGATTTTGTAATTACTTTCCCAACTGAAGAGGTAACAATAAATGCAACAGTATCCAATGGTGATGTTTCTAAATTGTTAGATGGAACATTTAATGGTGATATAACTCTTACTACTACTTACAAAGATTTAGAAGACTATAAATTGAATTTATCAGTAAAAACATCTCTTTTAAGCAGTTTGGTTAAAGTTGAAGCCCTAGATAAAGAAAACAGTTGTGGTATATTAACACTTAAACAGGAATCTACAGACAAAGCTAATATCGATTTTCCTGATACTAATTCATCATTTATCGATGTTTCTAACTCAAATGCGCTAGATAACTATATCTCTAATTTTAACATTGAATCATTTATTAATGATTTTGCTTCAAGAGCAAATCTTGATATTTCATACTCAGATATTGTATCTGGCATTTTAGGTTATAATTCATCTTTAAAGAATAACTATAATGCATCTGATTATGATTTTTCAAATTTTGATGCATCTGATTATAATACTTCTGACTTTGATATATCGGACTACGACTCTTCAGATTTTGATTCGTCAGATTCCTATATTTCTGACTATACATCTGACCTTGATATTTATTAAAAATAACTATTTTCATTTGTTATTGTATCAGATGTGGCTTTAATTAATTGTGATTTATAATTTATAAATATTGAAAAATCGCACATTTAATGTTAAAATTATTTGACTAGTGCCTAAATGTACTAAGTAAGAAATTGTTTTTCAATTCGTAGTTATAAATTAATTTTTACAAGGAGAATCAAATGCGCACAGCTATTATGACTGATACCAATAGTGGTATTACAACTGAAGAAGGAAAATCTTTAGGAATTTTTGTCATTCCTATGCCGATAATTATTGATGATAAAGTTTATTATGAAGGTATAAATATAACTGAGAAGGAATTCTATGAAGCTTTAACCGGTGGTAAAAATCTTTCCACATCTCAGCCTTCTCCCGGAGAAGTAATGGATATGTGGGACTCTATCCTTGAAAGTGGAGATTATGATCAGGTTGTATATATTCCTATGTCAAGCGGATTAAGCAATTCATGTTCTGCCGCTATGGGACTTGCTCTTGAATATGAAGATAAAGTATTTGTAGCAGATAATCACAGAATTTCCGTTACAATGAGAGAATCTGTTTTATCAGCAAAAGAACTTGCTGACGAAGGCAAATCAGGTGCTGAAATTAAAAAGGCTTTAGAAGATGATGCTTATAACTCAAGTATATATATTTCAGTTAATACGTTGGAATTTTTAAAGAAAGGTGGCCGTATCACTCCTGCTGCTGCAATGATTGGAACAATGCTTAATATTAAGCCTATCTTAACAATACAGGGTGAAAAGCTTGATTCATTTGCAAAAGCAAGAAGTATGAAAAAGTGTCAGGATAAGATGCTTGAAGCTTTAAAGAGCGAAATTGCCGGTCGTTTTTCACATAATGATATGTCCAGGTTAAAAGTTGGCGCCGCAGGTGCCGGATTATCAGAAGAAGAAATTGAAAATTGGCTTGGAATGGTAAAAGAAGCTTTTCCAAATGCAAAAGTTTTCTATGGACCTTTATCTGCAAGTATTGCATGTCATACCGGTCCCGGAGCTGTTGGAATTGGAATCAGTTTTTAAATCAACACTATTGTAATTAATTTAATAAATAATAAAAAAGATAGATTTAGATATTTCATATCGCTTCGTTTCATATTTAATTAAACGATTAATAAGCGATACGTTAATTCAAAAATCTATCTTTTTATTATTTTAATAATGAGCAACTTAACCTTTAACTATTAAAATAAACTCATATTTTTATCTTTCACTATTAAATAAACTTTTTTAATATTTCACAAATGAATTTAATTTTTTATTATTATAATTTACTTTCAATCCATGCTTCTATTATTTCTTTAGGCTGAAATCCTGTTCTTGTAGCAATTTTTTCACCATTAATAAACATTGTTACAGCCGGAATATTTTCAACATCATATTTTTTAGGTGATTCCTGATTTATTGCAATATTAGCTCTATAAAAATCAACTTTTCCTGCATATTCATCTGCTGTTTCGTTAATTATCTGTTCCATTATCTGGCATGATTCATTTCCTGTAACTGAAAAATTAACTATCGCTATTTTACTTGCTTCTACTTCGCTAAAATCATTGTTTTTAATTTTCTTTACCATTTTATTGTCTCCTTTGTAAATTTATAGTCTGTCCATCATTTCTGACGGAACATATGCTTCAACATAAATTCCATCATCTCTATATTCTTCTTTCAATAATTGTCCATATTTTCTTATAAGACCGGGCTTTCCGGCATCAGCATAAGAAAATACCCTTTCAATATGAACTCTCATTGATTTAAGAGCTTTACTTATGGCATTATTTAATTCCTCAATACCGACTTTATTTTTTATTGCTGCATTAACAATATAGTCAGCCTTAAAATCTCTTAAAATAGGCTTATTTTCAAGTCTATCCTGCTTGTTAAATACTGTAATTATAATTTTATCTTTTACGTCTAACTGTTCTAATGTTTCATACACAGCATGTATATGTTTATCCATCTGTGGATTTGAACTATCAATTACATGTATAATAATATCTGAATATTTTGCTTCCTCTAATGTACTTCTAAATGCATCTATTAAATGATGTGGAAGTTTTCGGATAAATCCAACTGTATCTGTCAACAAAATCTCCTGTCCGTCAGGAAGTTTATAATTTCTTGTTGTAGGATCAAGCGTAGCAAATAACTTATCTTCCTCTAAAACTTTTGCATCCGTAAGAGTATTTAATAATGTAGATTTACCTGCGTTTGTATATCCAACAATTGCTGCTACAGGCACAGGATTCTGAGATCTCTTAGCTCGTGTAACATTTCTATGTGCTTCCATATCTTTAACTTCTGCTTTTAACTGAGAAATTCTGTCCCTTATTAATCTTCTGTCAACTTCAAGTTTCTTTTCTCCGGGACCTCTTGTTCCGATTCCACCACCCTGTCTTGACAGATTTTTCATACCAATAAGTCTTGATGATCTGTATCTAAGCTGAGCAAGTTCTACCTGTATTTTTCCTTCTGCAGTCTTTGCCCTGCCTGCAAAAATGTCTAATATAATCAATGTTCTGTCCATAACTTTTACGTTAAGTTCGTCTTCTAAATTTTTGTATTGAGCAGGTGTTAACTCATCGTCACACACAATAGCTGTTGCCTGTGTCTCCCATATCAAATCTTTTAATTCTTCGACTTTTCCCTTACCTACATAAGTTCCCGGATGAACTGCCTCCCTGTTTTGAATTGTTCTTCCAACTACCTGTGCACCTGCAGTGTTTACAAGTTCTTCTAACTCATCTAATGATTCATCCGCATCATTGCTGTCATCTAATGATACAGCCACAAGAATAACTTTTTCAATTTCTTCTTTATTTTCAATTAATTTTGCCAAATACATCACCTCGTTTTATTGTTAGTTCTCACTTATCTTTGAAATTACATTTAATTTTTTCCATTTGCCACGTTTATATCTTACTAAGCTTATTGTTCCGTTTAAGAACCATGTAAGGCCTGTTGCAAAAAATACACCATATCTTCCAAACATAGGCACCATCGTAAGTGGTCTTGCAAGGAATATTCTTCCGCACATTTCTACTATTCCTGTCATTAATGAGAACATTGCATCTCCTGCTCCATTCAAGACATTTCTAGTAGTATAAATTAATCCTAAAAATGCTAAAAAGCAACTATCTATTCTAAGACCTACAGTACCTATTGCAATTACATCCGGGCTCTTTCCAAATATAGATATTATCTGTGGTGCAAATCCCCAGAATATTGGTAATACAGCCAATGCAAATACTGTACTTATAATTGTACCTGAGAAAAATCCCTGTTTTACACGCTTTACATTTCCTGCTCCCATATTCTGTCCTGTAAATGTAGAAATGGCTGAACCTAATGACATAAATGGCTGCTGAACTAACTGTTCAATTCTTGCAACAACTGTAAATGCCGTTGTAAATGTTGCACCAAATCCATTTACTACTCCCTGTAAAACAATAAGAGAAACAGCTATCAATGCATTTTGCAATGCTACCGGAATTCCTAACTGTAAGCATTTATATAATATTGCTTTTTTTATCTTTAAGTTTTCTTTTGTAAGTCTGAAAAATGTTGTACATTTAACGGCATATATAATACATGCCACTGCTGATATCAATTGTGCAAATGCCGTAGCTACTGCAACGCCAACAACACCCCATTTAAATTGGAGTACAAAAAGTAAATCTAATACTACATTTATCAAGCTTGCTACAATTAAAAATGTAAGTGGTGTTTTTGTATCACCAAGCGCTCTTAAAATACTTGATACGCCATTATACATTCCTACACAAATAAAACCAATTGCAGTAACTTTTAAATATATAACTGCATCTTCTAATATTGCCGGATCAGTATTCATTAATACAAGTGCCGGTCTTGCAAGGAAGAATCCTACTAACGACATTAATACTGAGCAAATCGAAATTGCCCATATTGCGTTACCTATTGTATTCTTTACGTTTTCTTCATCTGACGAACCAAAGTATTGTGAAACTACAATCCCAATTCCTACTGATAATCCTAAAACAAGCGAAAAGAAAAAGAACTGTAATGAATTAGTTGTACCAATAGCTCCTAAAGCATTTTCACCAACAAAGTTTCCTACAACAATGGAATCTACCATATTGTAAAGTTGCTGAAATACATTACCTATCAACAAAGGAATTGTAAACTGAAGAAGTAATTTTGCAGGGTTTCCCTTTGTCATATCCTTAACTCTTTTATTTTCCATAGTTACTCCTTATTAGGTTTTTAACCTTTTCATTCTGTATAATTTATTTTTTAACCTTCAATAATTATAATCTGCTTTTATCTAATAGCTATAAATAACAGACTTCCTAAAACCCCACATATACTTCCTGTAATCGCTCCTACAATTACATCCTTTGGAAAATGAACACCTCCGATAACACGCAGCACAGCTATCATACAACTTATAACAAATAAACATATGCCTAATTCTAAGTTAGCATATATGAATGTAGTTGCTATAACAAACGCTGAAAATACGTGTCTGCTTGGAAATGAATTCCCTTCTTTTTCCTTTTTTATTATTGGTTCATAATTATATACCGTATAAGGGCGCGGTGAATCAAATTTTTTTCTAAAATAAGATACACCTATAAATGAAGCTGCCGTGACAGCAACAATCCTTATAACATCACATTCCTTAGTTATAATCATAAACGCAACAACTAAAATATAAATAATATAAACAACAGAAGTTGAAAATAAATTAAGTTTTCTTACTATCTGCTCTCCATATTTATATTTTCTTATTTTGTTACTTATTTTTCTGTAATCATTTTCTGTCATAAATCACCTTATTGCTTTCTTGCAATTCTGTATTCATCACCATAAGAAAAATACGGACAGCTTGCCGTAGGATTCTGCAACTGTCTTGCATAATCATCTTCATCCATGCTTACAACGCATCCATATTCTTCATATTCTTCATCATATACATAATTGCTACAAAATTCGCAACTATACTGACCCATTTTTTCCTCCTAATTTTTAATATTATGATATAAGTATGCAATGTTGCATTCTTTGTCACATAACATGATTTCTTGTAATACTACTCTTCATCAACATCATATATCACTATCTTTTACTTACATACTATAGGAGTTGCCAATTAAATTTGCAACTCCTATAATAACTAATTGATTTATTTTTACTTATAACTATCTGCTAACTTTTTAAATGCAGGTAATGCTCTTTCAATCTGCTCAGTCTGAACACAATATGATACTCTTACATATCCCGGCGTTCCAAAACTATCTGCAGGCACAAGTAACAATTCCTGCTCTTTTGCCTTTTCACAGAATGCCTTTGCATCATCTTCCATGGCTTTTACAAATAAATAGAAAGCTCCATCGGGATATACGCATTCAAATCCCATTTCCGTAAGACTGTTATATAATAAATCTCTGTTAGTTTTATATATCGAAATATCTGCTGTGTCATCAATACATCTTTCAATAACCTTCTGGAATAAACTTGGTGCACATACATATCCTAATACTCTTCCTGCTCCACATACAGCTGCATATGCATCCTTGCTGTCAACCATTTTGTTTGACACAACTATGTAACCAATTCTTTCTCCAGGTAATGATAATGCTTTACTGTATGAATAACATACAAATGTATTATCATAATAATTAATCATATATGGTACATCAATATCATCATATACTAATTCACGATATGGTTCATCAGTAATTAAGAAAATAGGATGTCCATATTCTTTTTCTTTTTTTCTAAGGATATCACACATTTTAACTATTGTTTCTTCTGAATACACAACACCTGACGGGTTGTTAGGTGAATTAACAATAACTGCTTTAGTCTTTTCATTTACTGCTGCTTCAAATTTTTCCATGTCAATCTGAAATGTTCCTTCTTCTCCCGGAACCTGTACAACCTTAGCACCTGACTCCTTAATAAAAATAGTATATTCAGGGAAGAACGGCGTAAATACGATACATTCTTCATCCTTTTCCATTATTGCATTCAATACGATTGTAAGAGATGCTGCTGCACCACAAGTCATATAGATATTATCTTTTGTTATATCTGTTCCAAATTTTTTATTTATATAATTAGCAATTGTATCTCTTACATGGGCATCCCCCTGTGCTGATGTGTAACCATGTGTAGCTACCGGATCGCCATTTTCAACAATATCAATAATTGCTTTCTTTACACTTTCCGGAGCAGGAACACTTGGATTACCAATACTGAAATCAAATACATTTTCTGCACCAATTTCCTGTTTACGTTTATTTCCATATTCAAATATTTCTCTTATTTCTGAACGAACTTTTCCTAAATGTACCATATCTTCTACAAACATATCTCTTCTCCTTTAAAATTAATTTTGTATTTTTATGCTGTCAGTACCAAAATATATCTTACAGATTATTTTTATAGTCATGCATCATTTACAAATTCTGTATTTTAAATTCACGCTCATGCTCACGTTTCTGGTCTCGTTTTGCAATGTCGTCTCTCTTTTCGTATAATTTTTTACCTCTTGCCAAACCAATTTCCACTTTTACCAGACTTCCTTTAAAATAAACCTGCAAAGGTACTAATGTCAAACCTTTTTCTTTAATTTTACCAACAAGTTTATTTATTTCATATTTATGCATCATTAATTTCTTTGGTCTAAGCGGATCTTTATTGAAGATATTTCCCTTTTCATATGGGCTTATGTGCATTCCATAAATAATCAGTTCTCCGTCTTCAATACGGATAAATGACTCTTTAATGCTACATTTTCCCTGCCTTAAAGACTTAACTTCAGTACCATGAAGTACAATTCCGGTCTCATAAGTATCTTCAATAAAATAGTCATGGCGGGCCTTTTTATTATTTGCAATTAATCTATTCGCTGCCTTTGCCATATCTTCACCTTTCCATATTAACTTTACAACTTTTTCCATACAATTTTACATCATTTTATTACTAATTTCACTATAAATTTGTATATATTTGATTATGCCAGTACAAAATCTATTGTTTTTGTCATCTTATCTGTATGAACAACTCTTACCTTTACAGATTGTCCTAATTTGTATGTCTTTTTTGTATGTTCACCTACAAGAGAATATGTTGGTTCATCATATATATAATGGTCATCTTCCATATTGCTTACGTGAACCATTCCCTCTATTGTATTAGGCAACTCAACATACATTCCCCAGCCGGTAACACTTGAAATTACGCCTTCAAATTCTTCTCCGATATAACTTCTCATATATTCAACTTTCTTTAATTTTTCAGTATCTCTTTCCGCATCATCAGCACGTCTTTCATTTATACTGCAATTTTTAGTAATATCAGGCAAAATTGTATTGTAATGTCTTATATACTTTTCATTCAGTTTTCCATGAATGTTTTCTTTAATAATTCTGTGTATCTGTAAATCAGGATATCTTCGTATTGGAGATGTAAAATGGCAGTAATATTTTGCTGATAATCCAAAATGTCCTTTACATTCCGGAGTATATTCTGCTCTCTTCATTGAACGCAAAGTAATTCTGCTTATCAAAGCTTCTTCACTTGTTCCTTCCACACTTTCTAATAACTTCTGAAGTTCTTTTGGATGAATTTCATCTCCCATCATCTTTATATGATATCCAAAGTTATTTATAAATGTAGCAAGTTGTGTCATTTTCTCGACATCCGGCTTATCATGATTTCTATATACAAATGGGAGTTCCTGCCAATAATACTCTTCTGCAACCGTTTCATTTGCCATAAGCATAAAATCTTCTATAATTTTAGTTGCTGAATTTCTCTCATAGGGTTCAATGGAAATAACTCTTCCTTTATCGTCTAATTTAATTTTACATTCAGGGAATTCAAAATTAATTGCTCCTCTTCCATATCTTTTCTTTCGCAAAATATCAGACAATTCTTTCATTAACTTAAACATCGAAATGAAATCTTTATGTTTTTCACATGCCTCTTTTTCACCTATAAGTACATCCCTTACCTGTGTATAAGACATTCTTCTGTCTACATTAATTAATGTTTCCACTATTTCATGACTTATAATATTCCCATTTTCATCGATTTCCATAATACAACTAAGTGCAAGTCTGTCTTCTCCCTGATTTAATGAGCAAATACCATTAGACAATTTATGTGGAAGCATTGGAATTACCCTATCTACTAAATATACGCTTGTCGCTCTTTTTCTGGCTTCTTTATCTAACGGAGAATTTTCCGTAACATAATTACTTACGTCCGCAATATGAACTCCTAAAGTATAAACTCCATTTTTCTTAGAGATTGTGATAGCATCATCTAAATCTTTAGCGTCTTCTCCATCTATTGTTACAGTCTGCCAGTTCCTAATATCTTTTCTTCCGTTCTTTTCTTCTTCTCTTACATAATCAGGTATGTTTTCTATCTGTTCCATTACATCTTCCGGAAACTCTGTTGGTATATCATAAGCTTTAACGATAGATAAAATATCTACTCCCGGGTCATTTACATGACCTATAATTTCAACTATTTTTCCTTCCGGCTTTCTTCCTTCTTTTCCGTAATCAGTAATTTTAGCAACAACTTTATGTCCGTTAACAGCCCCCATAGATGCTTTGAGTGGAATATATATATCTTTTACAATTTTTTGATTATCCGGTAATACATATCCAAAGTTTTTGCTTTTTTCAAATAATCCAACAACTTCTGTTATTTCATGGGATATGATTTTTATAATTTTACCTTCTTTTCTTCTTTTTCTTGTTCCATCATTCTTAGTTTTGTCTTCAGGTAATACTGCAACTAAAACCGTATCATGGTGAAAAGCATTATTAACATTCGCAGCCGGAATAAAATAATCCTCTTCTTCGCCCTCTACAGTAACAAATCCGTATCCTTTTTCATGTGCAGTAAATATACCTGTAACTAATGTTTCTTTTGCTATCGAATACTTTCCTCTTTTTGAAACAGATATCTTTCCTTCATTTATTAATTCATTTAAAACTATTTCTAATAATCCTCTATCTTCCTTTTTTACATTTAATATTATTGCTAATTCTTTTATTTTCATAGGAACATAGTTTTTATCATTCATTAAATCTAATATAATTTTCTTTCTTTCATTAATTAATTCCATGATTCCTCCTTACTCTATTATTATAAATTTGTAAAATACTTTCTGTTTATGCTTTTTATTTTTTTAATTAAATCTCATTTCAAATTTATTTCTATGATTATTTTAGCCATTTTTTGTTTTTATAATAAAAAGAAAGTGTTCCTAAAAGGAACACTTTAAAAATCATAATTATCCTAAAAATTTAAGAATTTCATATTAAGAACAATTGAAAGTACAAAGAATAAAACAATCATAACCTTTGTAATCTTTTCTAATTTTCCTTCCATTGAACGTCCTTTATTCTTTCCCCAGTATGATTCTGCTGCACCACTGATTGCTCCTGTAAGTCCAGCCTGCTTTCCTTCCTGAAGTAGTATTACTACTGTTATAACTACACAGATGATAATGTATATCACTGATAATACTCTTAATAATGTAATCATTTCGAACCTCCTATTAGTATGTATTGCCCCTCCCTTGGGTCAGCGGCTAGTCGTCGGAAACATTTATTAAAAATGAGCTTCATTCATTTCGTTTCCTTCTATACCTATTCAAACGCGAATACATAAATATTATCATATTTGTATGTTTTTATCAAGTAATTATTCCAATCTTTTCTAATTTTTAGGTCTTTATTTAATTTCATTTTTCAATTCTCTGACCGCTTTCTCTAACCGGTTTAATGCTTTGTCCAAAATACTTTTAGGACAGGCAATATTTACTCTGATATAGTTATCTCCTTCTTTTCCGAATATGTACCCCACATCTAACCATAATCCTGCCTTATGAATTATAAATTCTTCCAGTTTTTTTCCTGAAATACCAAGTTTTGAACAATCAAGCCATACAAGATATGTTCCTTCCGGCTCTACCAGTTCAATTTCAGGAATATTATCTTCCAAATAATTTCTGAGGTAACCTAAATTTGAATATATATATTGTTTTAGTTCATTTAGCCATTCCTCCCCTTCTTGATATGCTGCCTGACATGCTACTATTCCCATTATACCTACACTGCTATAACCAACTTTCGCAATTTCTTTTTTAATCTTCTTTCTTATTTCTATGTTGGGTATAATAATATTTGATATCTGAAGCCCTGCAAGATTAAATGATTTCGAAGGTGCTGTACATGTTATGGATATTTTTTCATATGCCTCCGATAGAGTATTAAACATTGTATGCTTATACCCCGGGTATACAAAATCACTATGTATTTCATCACTCAAAACATACACATTATGCTTTATACAAATATCACCAAGTTTTTTTAATTCCCATTTTTTCCACACTCTTCCTACGGGATTATGTGGGCTACACAATATAAATAACTTTACGTTGTTTTCAATTATTTTTTTCTCAAAATCTTCAAAATCTATTTCATATTTATTTTCGTTTCTTACCAACGAATTATTAACAAGTACTCTTTCATTTTCTCTTATTACATCACTAAAAGGATAATAAACAGGGTTTTGAATCAATACCCCATCACCTACATTAGTCAATGCTCTTATAGCCATTGCAATCGCAAATACCACACCCGGAGTTTTTACAATCCATGATTTTTTAATTTTGTATCCAAAATGTTTTTCATACCAATTTGACACTGCTATATAATAATCTTCTTTACTATCACTATATCCATATATTCCATATTCAACTGTATTCTTAAGTCTGTTAATTATTGCTGGAGCTGTTTTAAAATCCATATCTGCAACCCATAAAGGTAATATATCTTTAGGCATTAATTTTTCTCTCTCAAAATCATATTTTATAGAATTTGTATTTTTTCTATCTATTATAATATCAAAATCGTATTTCATATTTCCTCCTTTTTATTTTATCTTTTGTTTATTTCCCATTTTTCCCATTTGTTTAGTAGGTATTGTATTGTTTTTCTCATCGTTTGTCAACTTTATTTCTACTTTTATTTATAATTTTTCTTCAATTCTCAATAACTGATTATATTTTGCTGTTCTTTCACTTCTACATGGTGCCCCTGTTTTTATAAAACCTGTATTAAGCCCTACCGCCAAATCTGCAATAGTTGTATCTTCTGTTTCTCCTGAACGATGTGACATGATAGCTATATATCCATGACTTTGTGCCATTTGCACAGCTTTAATCGTTTCTGTTACACTTCCTATCTGATTTGGTTTTATCAATATTGCATTTGCACATTTCTCTTTTATTCCCTTTTTTAATCTCTCTACATTTGTAACAAATAAATCATCACCGACTAAGCGGATTTTTCTACCTAATTTCTCAGTAATCTTTTTCCATCCATCCCAATCTTCTTCATCTAATGGGTCTTCTATTGAAAATATCGGATATCTGTCAACAATATCACTCCACATATCTATTAATTCATCTGTTGTCAATTCGATTCCTTTTTTAGGTAATTTGTATTTTCCTGTAACTTCTGCTTTCCATTCTGAAGCTGCTACATCCAAAGATATTTTAAAGTCTTTTTCAGGAATATATCCTGCCTTTTTAACTGCTTCAATAATTAAATCAAGTACTTCCATTTCGTTATTTAAATCCGGTGCAAATCCACCTTCATCACCAACTGCAACAGATAATTTTTTATCTGTTAATATTTTTTTCAGTGCATGGTAAACTTCTGCACACCATCTCAATCCTTCTTTAAATGTTGTCGCTCCAACAGGTAAAATCATAAATTCCTGCACGTCTATATTATTAGATGAATGAGCACCTCCGTTTAAAATATTCATCATGGGCATAGGCATTTTGCACGCACTTATGCCTCCTGTAAATTTGTAAGTAAAAATATTTAATGCTTTTGCACATGCATTTAAATTAGCCATCGAAACAGCCAATATTGCATTTGCACCTAATTTTGATTTATTATCTGTTCCGTCTTCGCTTAACATCATTCTGTCAATTCTTCTTTGATTAAGTGCATTTTGTCCTATAAGCATTTCATTTATTATTGTATTTACGTTTGTTACAGCTTTTTTTACACCGGCTCCTAAATATCTATCTTCACCATCTCTAATCTCCGCTGCTTCAAATTTTCCTGTTGATGCACCGGACGGTACGGTTGCTCTTCCTGTAATCAAATCAGTTTTTGGATTTTCCCCTCTAACCGTAACTTCTGCTTCAACTGTAGGATTTCCACGTGAATCTAAAATTTCTCTTGCTTTTACATTTACAATCTTTAAATATTGTTCCATATTCTCTATTAGATGCATTTTTAGCACCCCATTTCTCCTATATTATTTAATGTTCCGTTAATATATAAAGATTTTTCAATCTACTATGCCTCACTATTTTCACGAAGCTCTTACTATTTAGACAACGATATATATATGTCTTTTATATAAAACAAATTTATATACGTTCTTTGTATAAAACACTGTTATATACATTCTTTATACAAAAACAGGGAAACACTATTTTACTAGTGTTTCCCTGTTACTTATTTTTATTCAATTAAGTCAAAGAGTTCTACATTGACCTCTCTATTTATTATTTTACAAGTAATGATTTTCCTGTCATTTCTTTTGGCTGTTCCATTCCCATTAATTCGATTAATGTAGGAACGATGTCTGCTAAGCATCCACCTTCTCTTAATTTATACTTAGGATCAGCATTTACTAAGATAAATGGTACAGGATTTGTTGTGTGAGCTGTAAATGGTTCGCCTGTTTCATAATCAACTAACTGCTCAGCATTTCCGTGGTCAGCACAGATAAACATCTGTCCATCAACTTCCTTAATAGCTTCTACTGCTCTGCCTACACATTCATCTACTGCTTCAATAGCCTTAATAGCTGCTGATTCAACACCTGTGTGTCCTACCATGTCAGGATTTGCAAAGTTAATGATAATAACATCATATTTCTGTCCTTTAATTGCGTCTACAAGCTTATCACATACTTCATAAGCACTCATTTCAGGCTTAAGGTCATATGTTGCTACTTCTTTAGGTGAATTTACTAAAATTCTATCTTCTCCCTTATTTGGTTCTTCTACACCACCATTAAAGAAGAATGTAACATGAGCATATTTTTCTGTTTCAGCAATTCTAGCCTGAGTCATGTTATGTGCAGCTAAATATTCACCAAATGTATTTCTAATTTCAACTTTCTTAAATGCGATTAATTTGTTAGGAATTGTAACATCATATTCTGTAAAGCATACAAATACTAAATCTAATCTTTTTCCTCTATCAAATCCATCAAAATCATCTGCACAGAATGCTCTTGTAATCTGACGTGCTCTGTCTGGTCTGAAGTTACAGAAAATAACAGAATCTTTGTCATTTACTGTTGCTACAGGAACATCATTTTCCATAATTACTGTAGGAATAACAAATTCATCTGTCTTATCTACTGCGTATGAATCTGCAACTGCCTGTACAGGGTCTGTAGCTTTATTTCCTTCTCCCTTTGTAATAGCATCATATGCCTTAACAACTCTATCCCAGTTATTATCTCTATCCATTGCATAGTAACGTCCTGAAATTGAAGCAATCTTTCCAACACCAATTTCAGCCATCTTATCTACTAATTCCTGAACATAATCTTTTCCTGATGCAGGAGGTGTATCTCTACCATCTAAGAATGCATGTACATATACCTTTTCAAGACCAAATTTCTTAGCCATTTCAATTGTTCCATAAATATGTGTATTATGGCTGTGTACACCACCGTCTGATAATAATCCAAAGATGTGTAATGCACTGTTGTTTTTCTTGCAATTTTCCATTGCCTTAACTAACTCTTCATTCTTAAAGAAATCTCCATCCTGAATTTCTTTTGTGATTCTTGTTAATTCCTGGTATACAATTCTTCCTGCACCCATATTTAAATGACCTACTTCAGAATTCCCCATCTGTCCGTCAGGAAGGCCTACTGCCATTCCACTTGCATAACCTTTTACAAAAGGATATTCTGCCATAAGCTTGTCCATTACAGGCTTTTTAGCTTCTGCAACAGCATTTGCTTTTGCATTTTCATTTAATCCATATCCGTCTAAAATCATTAAAACTGTTGGTTTTTTGCTCATTTTTCTCTCCTTAAATTAAACTTTATTTTTCTATTCCCCATGAAATTTCCTGCTTCTTCAAATTAATTGCCACTGCATTCTCACGGGTTCTTTCGCTATTTCCTCTGAAATACAAAATATCGTATCCTTTGAAAATAACATTCATATCATAACCACAGTTACTAACTGTGTTGGTTAACATTTCCTCAGTCTGTTCTTTTGTAATATTAGTCTTTACTTTTGAGTAGCTGCTTGCAGAGCCTACATTCTGCTGCACACAAAAATATATTGGATTTCTCTTAACATTAGAGAATGTATTATTTTTTACATGTATGCCTTCTATTCCGCCACCTGAAATAGCATGTGCTCCACTACTATAAGCTTTCTTACTCTTTAATCCAATTTTGTTAAAAGTATTATTTTCAATGGTTGCATTCTTCCAGTTAAGTATAAATACACCATTGTCAAAAATATTTTTAAATGTATTATTAGTTATTACTACATTTTCGTGATAAACATTTTCACCATTCTTCTGTGAATACTTATGTGTACCAACACCACGTGTAACTCCATCAAATACATTGTTTGTTATTGTTATATTTTTATTATCTGTTCTATCCTGTGCAACCCACACTGCATTAAGACCATGTGTTTCAGGGTCCGGAGTATCAAGATTAATAGCCTCTTTCATATAATTTTTAGCCCTTGTACTTGCTTTAGAACCTTTAAATGTACAATTTTCAATAACAACATTCTCTACACCTGTTATTTCAAGGAAATGTCCTCCATTCTGATTTTTAAATGTTATTCCTGAAACTTTTACATTTTTATTGTGGGATATTACAATTGTTCCTCCACCTTCAACAAAATTATTGTCAATTGTAGCATTCCCTTTACCTGTTATTGAAATGTTCTTTGCACCACTTACTTTTTTACATGACCCTTTTATCTTGCTTTTTGATGGTGGACATAATGAAAATACATTATTTGATGGTGGATATCCTGCTCCACCAGTTTGATATATATTTTTTAATACAACTCCATTCTTCAACACAACCTGAACATTTGATGGAATATATACAGAATTAGACATTTCGTATGTGCCTTTTTTTATAATAAATTTACCACCGCCTGCTTTTTCTAATTGCTTCATATAATAATTAAAAGCCACTGTATACTTCGTATATTTGTTATAATTAGAATACTTTTTTATTTCTGAAGGAATTGACTTTGTTGTCATTGTTATTGTTTTCTTAGCATATACATTCTTTGCCTGTATATGGGTTACTCCTGTTACACATAGCATAACTGCCAATGTAGACACTAATCTTATAATTATTTTATTTCTTTTCTTCATATTCATATTCCTAACGAATTTTTTGTCTGATATTAAACAAAAGAATTTTAATTTTAAAACTTACTCCTTAACTTTAATATCTGATAATAGTTAATTGTTATTAAATACTCAATCTGTTCTTCAATAAAGGGCTGATGCAATTTTGTTGCAACAACCCTTATTTAAAATCTTATTTATTATAGTTGACAATCTTTCCAAATTCTGCTTTAAGGCTTGCACCACCAACTAAACCACCATCAATGTCAGGTTTAGCAAGTAATTCTGCTGCATTTCCAGCGTTCATTGAACCACCATACTGAATTCTGATAGCTGTTGCTGTTGCATCATCATATACTTCTGCGATACATTCTCTGATTGCTGCACAAATTTCTTCTGCCTGATCAGATGTAGCTGTCTTACCTGTTCCAATAGCCCAGATTGGTTCGTAAGCGATAACTGCTTCCTTAGCCTGGTCTGCTGTTACATTTAAGAATGCAATCTTAATCTGCTGACGGATGAAATCAACTGCAACACCCTGTTCTCTCTGTTCAAGAGTTTCACCACAGCAAATAATAGGTGTAATACCATGTTCAAAAGCTTTTAATACTTTCTTATTTACTGTTGCATCTGTTTCTGCGAAATATTCTCTTCTTTCTGAATGTCCAATGATAACATACTTAACTCCAACATCTGTTAACATGTTAGGAGCTATTTCTCCTGTATATGCACCACTTTCTTCAAAATACATATTTTCAGCACCGATGTTGATGTTTGAACCCTTTGCTGCTTCCATAGCCGGTACTATTGAAATAGCTGGTACACAAAATACTACATCTACATCTTCATTAGCTACTAAAGGTTTTAATTCATTGATTAAAGCAACTGCCTCACTAGGAGTTTTGTTCATTTTCCAGTTACCTGCGATAATTTTCTTTCTCATAATTATATAATCTCCTCTATATTTAAGACATATCAGTTAAAAGCATATTAAGCCTTTAACTGCTGATGATGCCTTATATAATATTGTATATCCTACTTATCGTTTGCTGCTGCAACACCTGGTAATTCCTTACCTTCGAGGAATTCAAGAGAAGCTCCACCACCTGTTGAAATATGTGACATCTTATCACCAAATCCTAACTGGTTAGCTGCCGCTGCTGAATCACCACCACCGATGATTGTTGTAGCATCTTTAAGATCTGCCATAGCTTTAGCAATTGCAATTGTACCATTAGCAAAGTTAGGCATTTCGAAACATCCCATTGGTCCGTTCCATACAACTGTCTTAGCTCCTTTAATAGCATTAGCAAATAATTCTGCTGTCTTTGGTCCGATATCTAAACCTTCCATATCAGCTGGGATTTCTCCACGTCCTACAACCTTGAAGTTGCAGTCATTTGAGAAGTTATCTCCAACTACTGTATCGACAGGGATTAATAACTTAACACCCTTTTCTTCAGCTTTCTTCATCATGTTTACAGCATATTCTTTGTAATCTTCTTCAAGAAGTGATTTACCTACTTCTTCACCAAGACCAGCCATGAATGTGTATGCCATACCACCACCGATGATTAATGTATCAACCTTTTCAAGAAGGTTTTCAATAACTGAAATCTTTGATGAAACTTTTGCTCCACCAAGGATAGCTACGAATGGTCTTTCCGGATTGTTAACTGCGTTTCCAAGGAAATCGATTTCCTTCTGCATTAAGTATCCTACAACTGCTGTGTCAACAAATTTTGTTACACCAACGTTTGAACAATGTGCTCTGTGAGCTGTTCCGAATGCATCATTTACAAATACGTCACAAAGTGAAGCTAATTCCTTGCTGAATTCTTCTCCATTCTTTGTTTCTTCTGCACGATAACGTGTGTTTTCAAGAAGAATAACATCTCCGTCTTTCATTGCTTCAACTGCAGCCTTAGCATTTGGTCCTACTACTTCAGGATCTGCTGCGAATTTAACTTCCTGTCCTAATAATTCTGAAAGTCTTACTGCAACTGGTGCTAATGATAATTCCGGCTTTGGTTCTCCCTTTGGCTTTCCAAGATGTGAGCAAAGGATTACCTTTCCACCATCAGCTATTAATTTCTTTATTGTTGGCAAAGCTGCTACTAAACGGTTTTCGTCTGTGATTTTTCCATCCTGTAATGGTACGTTGAAGTCACAACGAACTAACACTCTCTGTCCTTTTACATTGATATCATCTACTGATTTCTTATTAAGCATTATATGTGCTCCTTTCATTTAAGCGCGTCATACGCGTAGTCTCATAAATCCCGGAATCAGTATAAACTTTATTCCAAGATTATATGCGCCCATGAAATGTACATCCATATAGATGTGGCATTCATTTTATCAGCGCAATATAAAAGGGTCCGGTCCAATTAAGACCGGACCCTTATGGATCTTATTTAAAGATTTCTTATTAATTATGCTAATTCTGAGAAGTATTTGATTGTTCTAACCATCTGGCTTGTGTATGAGTTTTCATTGTCATACCATGAAACAACCTGTACTTCATAAGTATCATCATCAACCTTTGATACCATTGTCTGTGTAGCATCAAATAATGAACCATATCTCATTCCAACGATATCGCTTGATACGATTTCGTCTTCATTGTATCCGTAAGATTCGTTTGAAGCTGCCTTCATAGCTGCATTGATACCTTCAACTGTGATATCTTTTCCTTTAACTACAGCTGTAAGAACTGTTGTAGAACCTGTTGGAACTGGAACTCTCTGTGCAGAACCGATTAATTTTCCGTTTAATTCAGGAATAACTAATCCGATAGCTTTAGCAGCACCTGTTGAGTTAGGTACGATATTAACTGCTGCAGCTCTTGATCTTCTTAAATCACCTTTTCTCTGTGGTCCGTCAAGAGTCATCTGGTCACCTGTGTAAGCATGAATTGTTAACATGATACCACTCTGGATTGGAGCGTACTTGTTAAGTGCATCAGCCATAGGTGCTAAGCAGTTTGTTGTACATGAAGCAGCTGAAATGATTGTATCTTCTGCCTTTAATGTTTCGTGGTTTGTATTGTAAACGATTGTTGGAAGATCGTTTCCAGCTGGAGCTGAAATAACAACCTTACGAGCACCAGCATCGATATGAGCCTGTGCTTTAGCCTTAGATGTATAGAAACCTGTACATTCTAATACTACGTCTACTTTTAATTCGCCCCAAGGACACTTTGAAGCATCAGCTTCTGCGTAAATCTTGATTTCTTTTCCATCAACGATGATTGAATCATCTGTAGCTGAAACTGTTTCAGCCTTGTCATATTTACCCTGTGATGAATCATACTTTAATAAATGAGCTAACATCTTAGGACTTGTTAAGTCATTGATAGCTACTACTTCATAACCTTCTGCTCCAAACATCTGTCTGAATGCAAGACGTCCGATACGTCCAAAACCGTTAATTGCAACTTTAACTGACATTTAATTGTCCTCCTATTAAATAAGATATATTTTGTTAATTAATATTAACCTATTGATTATTCTACATAAATACTTTCCAAATATCAAGAAGTTTTTTGCATTTTTCTCATATTTTGTTAATTTTTTGACAAATAAAACGTTTTTACTTTTATCTTCTCATTAATATAGTAATTTTCAGCAAAATTTGTTATATTCTACTCATAAATTTTTTCTTTGCTAATTTGTAATTATTTCAGATTCAGTATAAATATATATAACAAACGATAGGAAGTTTTTCGCAATTTTGCGAGCATAGTGTAAATAAAAAAGTAATGTTTGAGCCTTTAGGCGAGTTTTACTTTTTTATTTATTATAAACGGCGCAGCAAAATAAGAAAAACAACGTGTTTGGAATATATATTTATACCTGAATCTGAAACATTAACAAGTTGCAATACATATTACATAAGGAGAATATACGTTATGTTATCTGATTTTCATGTACATTCTAAATTTTCTGCTGATTCAGATGAGAATTTGGAAAATATAATAAACAAAGCCATAAGTTTAAATATGAAAGATATTTGCATCACTGACCACCAGGACTGGTACTGGCCTGTCCCGGGTGAATCATTTGATATAGATACTGATTCATATTTTAATGAATTAAACATATTAAAAGATAAATACTCTTCAAAAATCAATCTTCATATTGGAGTTGAGCTTGGCATTACATGCGACAACTACAAAAAAAATGCTGATTTTTTACAATCATATCCATTTGAATATGTCATTGGCTCCTGTCATATTGTAGACAACATGGACCCATATTATTCTGAATTTTGGGAAAATCGCAATGAAGCTGAAGCTTTCAGGACTTATTTTTCAACTTTACTTGATGCATTAAAATTGTTTAATTCATTCAATACATTAGGCCATTTAGACTACATAGTCAGATATGCGCCAAATAAAGATAAAAACTATAATTGTAGCGATTATTTTAACATTGTAGAACAGATATTTAAAGAAATAATTCATAAAGATATTGCTTTGGAAATTAATACCGGTGCACTTGCAAAAGGAATGGATTTTGCAAATCCCCACTTTGATATACTTTCATTTTATAAAGATCTTGGCGGAAAACTTGTGGCTGTAGGCTCCGATGCCCATGTTGCTGATAATATAGGATATGGTTTTGATAAAGCCACGCAACTGATAGAACATTTTAATTTTAAAAATATTAATGAATAACTAAAAAAACTACAAAACTTCATTTAACAATCTGAAGTTTTGTAGTTTTTTCATTTTTATTATAAAGATTAATTTATCCTATTTTACTATTCCATGTTCAAGGAAAAACTGTTTCCATCTTGGCACACATGAAGGCATAAGATGAACCCCATCACTTGTGTACTTAGGATCAAGAGCGCCTGTATCTTTTTTATCAAACACTTCGTTTTCATCAAGCCATATTATATCGTATCCGTTTGTAAGTTCCTTAAGTTTCTTATTTCTTTTATCTATTTCCTTATTTTTTATATAAGTTTCTTCTTTGTCTTTCTTTTTTGTCACATGCATAATACTTTGAATAAATATTATTGCATCAGGCTGTTTTTCTCTAATAGTATTTATTACTTTACCATATTGCTCAGCAAATGTATCTGCTGTTCCTGTTCCAATTTCATTTATTCCAAGCATTATATAAATTTTTTCAAATTTATTTTTTTCAAGGGCTTTTTTTACAGTTATTTTTTTCTTTCCTGATTTAACGATTTTTTCATCTAAAATCTTCCATACGGACACACCCTGTTCTGCATAAAATACTGTTTTGTCCCAATTTGCATATAACGATATTGTCTGTGTTCGTGAATCACCTATAAATAATGCCCCATCCAGATAAGATTCGTCTACAGTTACAAAATCACGATGTGCTTTTTCCTCTGTAACGGTTTCTGTCTGAGTTTCTCCCGATTCATCCGTAACTATCTGGATTTCTCCGGTATCACTTTGGATTACTTTTTTCCCTTTATTCTCTTTACTTTCCTGTTCCACTATCTTTTTAGTTTCGTTGTATTTTATTATGTCTTTTGTTCCCAGAAATATTCCAAAAATCACAACAGATACAACCATCACGATCAAGAATCCATATTTATCAAATATAGCCTTTTTATCCATCTGTTTTCTCCTGTTAAAATATAAATATCTTAATTAATTTAAAATTTCATCCACCTAAGTGGTTATTATCATTTTTAAAATCTAAAGTACAAAAACGGATTGCTTGCCGCTGTACTCATTCTATACACACATACCCAGAATATTATAATTAAAATTACTGACGCGACTTTTGTTCTTCTATATTTTTCAAATATCTTCATTGGAATACTTAAACTAAAGATAACTGCAAATACAAAGAATATTCCGTAATGTTTTATCGCATCAACATAATCTAATTTATTTACAAATTCTGTGCTTACATGTGAAATCATTGGGAATAATTTTGCAAAATATAATTTTATGTCTCCCATTTTATCAAGTGCAAATATCATCCAGCTCATCGGAATTATAAATATTATATATAAATGTCCAAGTGCAGGATATTTATCTAATATATTTTTTAATCCAAGCTTTTCTATTGTCAATAATACAAAGAACAACAATCCCCAACATACGAAATTCCAGCTTGCTCCATGCCACAATCCCGTAAGTCCCCATACCACAAACATATTAAATATTGTTCTTGCAAATCCTTTTCTATTACCACCAAGCGGAATATAAACATAATCTCTAAACCAGCTTCCAAGAGTAATATGCCATCTTCTCCAAAATTCAGTAACGGATGTTGATATATATGGATTGTTAAAGTTTCTTGGAATTTTAAATCCCAACATTTTTCCAAGACCTATTGCCATAAGTGAATATCCATAAAAATCAAAGTAAATCTGGAATGTATATGCAAACATCGCAATCCATGCCATTGGAGTTGATATGCTTGCAATTCCGTAAGTCTTGATTGACTCCCAGCACATTCCCATTATATTTGCCAAAAGCATTTTTGATGCAAGACCCATAATAAAAATTCTTATTCCATCCTGCAATAAAAGTAATGATACTTTTCTTTTTCTTATCTGTTTAGCAATGTCCTTATATACAACAATCGGTCCTGCGATAAGTTGCGGAAACATACAAAGATAAACTCCTAAGTTAATATAGTTCTTTTCTGCTTTTGTTTTCTTTGTATAAACATCAATAACATAAGATGCTATCTGGAATGTGTAAAAACTAATTCCAAGTGGTAATGTAAGACTTGTTTCTATTCCCGTAAAAAAAGTAAAATATTTAAACACAAATAAAAACAGGAAGTTATATACTAAAGCTACGATTAATGTTATTTTGTCATAATTATTTTTTTCTTCTCCATTATGTTCAAGTATCTGATTATCATATTGAAATTTTCTGATAAAAATAGCTGCAAAATAATTTACTGTCAGCGATAATAAAATTAATGGAACATATTTCATTTCACCGACTGCATAAAATATTAAGCTTGCGATAAATAAACATATATTTTTAAACTTCATTGGTACTAAAAAATATATCAATATCACTATCGGTAAAAAATAAAATATAAACTGATTACTGCAAAATAACATCTCTTCCTCCGCCTGTGTCATACACAATTATTTTATAACTGTGACTTTATATAATTATAAATATTTTCGTAAGTTTCTTCTGTATAATGAAGTCCATCCTGAGTTTCAAATCCGATGGCATTCAAATAACTGTTTGTGTCTATTACAATGACATTTTCATCTAATCTGTCTATGATTTCCTGATTAAAATAATCTATGTCATCATTCTTAATGTGATAACCACTATATGTCTCCTGTTCTTCATCTACAGGATTTACAAGCATATAATAAATCTGACAATCAAATGTCTGTGACATTTCATTTATTTTATCTACGTATTTGTCGATGTTTACTAAGTCATTAACTCCTAATCCTATAATTAATGCTGTATCATCATCAATCTCATACTTTATATTATTCATCTGGTTTATCAAATAGTCGTATCCTTCACCAACTTCACAAATAAACACATCTTCATCTGTCGCATTTGCTTTTTCCATTCCCTTATATCTGGAATCTCCTACAAACAAATATTTTCCATATTCTCTTTTTGTTCTTGTAGTTTCATTTTCACTATCATGTCTGTTTGCTTTTCTATACTTACTTTTGTAAGTTTGTGCCTCAGGTACATTTTCATGTATATTATCTGCTAATGATTTAATCATTTTAGATTCAAGCCCAAATCCTGCTCCTTCTACACAAATAATAATAGCTGCTATGATAGCAATCATTATCGTGCCTAAAACTATACTTGTCCTATTGTTTTTCTTATTATTCATCATTTTCATATTATCTTTCCTCTTACTAACCAGCATTATTGTAATCTGACTTTTCTTTAAGTAATGTTATTTAAGGCCAATAATTTTCGTAATAGCCATAGCCATTCTATCATATAAACAACAAAAAACAACAGATTTTGACAAAGTTAATCTTTATTTAATAAATTTCGGACTTATGTAATATTTAGGTAACAAAGTTATTACATTTTTCTCTGTTTCATTATATTTATTTGATATTTTATGATATAGTTTTACTGTTTTATTTCATAATTTTACTGTTGAAATTCAAAGATTATTGAATACATATAAAAACATCCACACAAACTTATTTTATAACAATGATGTTTATGCGGATGCTTTTACTTTTATATAATTCATTAGTTTTCTACTGTTCTCTTTGCAGTTTTATTAACTTTTTCATTATTTCTACTGTCCTGTCAATTTCATCTCTTGTATTTTCATGTGATATAGTTATTCTTACTGTTCCATAAGCATACTCTTTCTGAACATTTATAGCCATAATAACCTGCGACGGTTTTCCTCCTGCCGCCGCACAGGCCGAGCCTGCTGAAATACAAATGCCTTCATTTCCCATATCTTCAACCAATTTAGCAGCGTTTATATTTTTAAAACTAAAATTTGCGTTTCCGGGAAGCCTTTTAAATTTATGTCCGTTAAGTTTTACATCATCAATTTCATTCATAACACGATTTATGAGATAATTACGCAAATACTGTTCTTTTTGCATTCTATAACTCATGTTCTTAATCGACTGAATTGCTGCCTGCTCCATTCCAGCAATTCCTGCTACATTTTCAGTTCCTGAACGCTTTCCATTTTCCTGTCCACCACCCCATATAAGTGGTTCAAAATCATCTATATTTCTTACATAGAGAAACCCAACACCTTTAGGTCCGTTAAATTTGTGTGCACTTACGCTCATCATGTCAATATTCATCCTTGCAACATTTATCGGAACATGCCCAAATGCCTGTACGGCATCTGTATGAAAAGTTATTCCATATGCTCTTGCTAAACGCCCTATCTTTGCTATCGGTTCTATTGTTCCTATTTCATTATTTGCAAACATGACCGATATAAGCCTTGTATTTTCCTTTATAGATTTTTCTAATTCATCAATATTTATTTCTCCATCCGGATTTACATTTAGGTAGGTTACTTCTGCACCTTTTTTTCTAGCGTATTCACAGGTATTTAATATTGCATGATGTTCAATTTTTGTTGTAATAATATGCGAATTTTCAATATCCTTTATTTTAAGCACAGCACTATTATCTGATTCAGTTCCTCCTGATGTAAATATGATATTTTCAGGATTTGCATTAATCATTCCTGCCATCCTTATTCTTGCTCTTTCGACGATACTTCCTGCCCTATCTCCAAAAGGATAATTTGCAGATGGATTTCCATACTCATCTTCTAAAAGCGGAACCATCGCTTCTTTTGCTTCTTTACATACTGCCGTAGTTGCAGCGTTATCTAAATATATCAAAATTTCACCCTCTCATTAATCATTTTTAAGTACTTTGCATCATATTATGAACTAATAAATTTTCTGCTTTATTTTTCTTTATAGTAAAAAGCAGAATGGAGAATTTTATGTCAAAACAGACTACTATTATTTTAGGAACCATTATGCTTACATTTTCCGGGATTGCAAGCAGAGTTATTGGTTTCTTATATAGAATATTCTTATCTAACTTAATTGGTGCTAAAGGGCTTGGCCTTTTTCAAATGATTTTTCCCGTACTTGCTTTCTTTATTTCTTTTTCATGCGGTGGAATACAAACTGCTGTATCAAGATTTGTTGCTGAAAGTAAAGATTTAAAAAAGAGTTATTCAATATTTACGGCAAGTATTATCATGTCTGAATTTCTTGCTGTTATCGCTTCGTTTATTATGTATTTTTTTTCTAATGTTTTGGCTTCTTTTTTAGGCGAACCAAATTGTGCCGTACTCTTAAAATACGCTTCTTACACTATACCTATGACTGTTCTCCATGCCTGTACCGTAGGTTTTTATCTTGGATTAAAAAAACCTCTTATCCCATCAATAGCTCAGGTTTTAGAACAGGTATTCAAATTAGCTTCCTTGTTTATTTTTTATGTTATTTTTACATCTAAAGGGTATGCCCTAACACCTAAAGTTGCTGTCTTTTCTCTTATTTTATCTGAAATTGCAGGAACCGTTTACTGCATATTGGTTGTCTCAAATTATGGAATTTCATTCTTTTCAAAAGATAATTTTTCAAATATTTTTTCAAAAATGAAAATGCTCTTTAACGTTTCGTATATCCTTACGCTTAACAGAATTTTACTGACTTTCTTTCAAAGTGCGGAAGCTATACTAATTCCGTTTATGCTTGTTAAATACGGCCTAAGTTCTAATTCAGCTATTACCTTATATGGAATTCTTGCAGGAATAACTTTGCCTGTAATTACATTTCCATCAGCTATTAGCAATTCTATTGCAATGATGATTATGCCTACAATTGCTGACGCAAATGTTTCAGGGAACAAAGAAAAAATAAAAATTACAACAAATTTCACAATATGGTTTTCTTTAGTTACAGGTATTTTTTGTATTGGCTTTTTTATTTTTTTCGGAGATTTTATTGGGAAAGATATATTTGGTCATGCAAGTGCCGGTTCTTATATTAAAACACTTTCATGGTTATGTCCTTTAATGTACATGTCCATATCTTTTGGCTCTATTTTGCATGGTCTTGGAAAAACTACTGCTGCGTTTATTCATAATATGGCCGCCATAATTATTAGATTATTATTTTTACTTCTACTTGTTCCTTTTTATGGAATAAAAGCTTATTTCTGGGGAATGCTCTTAAGCGAATTGATAACTGTTTCACTTCATTTACGCTACATTTCTAAAGAAGTTACTGTTAATTTTTCTCCTGTTGCGAACATAATAAAACCTGTCATCTGGCTAACCTTAAGCCTGACAACAGGTTATATTTTCATACATATTTTTAGTGGTTCGTCAACTTCCCACTCTTTAATTTTTAATTATGGCTCGCAATTTTTGTGTGCTATAATTATTAGCCTTATATTTTTTTCATTTGCCTATAAACAATGGCAAAAGTTTAAGAATTTACTGAACTAAACTGATTATTGTAAAGCTCATAATAAAATTCTTTGTTTGCAAGTAATTCATGATGATTTCCCTGCTCTATAATCTTTCCATCATTCATGACAAGTATTGTATCTGCTTCTTTTATAGTTGAAAGTCTATGTGCAACAATAAAAGTTGTTCTTCCTTTCATCATCTTAGCAAATGCTTTCTGGATTCGTATTTCCGTTCTTGTATCAATAGATGATGTAGCTTCATCTAAAATAAGCATTGGTGGAAGGCAAAGCATAACTCTTGCTATACACAGTAACTGTTTCTGTCCCTGTGAAAGATTTCCGCCATCATCACCAATTACAGTATCATATCCATTTGGGAGCCTCTTAATAAAACTATGTGCATGGGATAACTTGGCTGCTTCTATTACCTCTTCTAATGTTGCATCCTCTTTTCCCATTGATATATTATCTCTTATCGTACCATTTTTAAGCCATGTTTCCTGCAACACCATTCCGTAAGATTTTCTAAGACTTTTTCTTGTTATATCTTTTATATTATGGCTATCCATCGTGATTTTTCCACTGTTTACGTCGTAGAATCTCATTAAAAGATTAATTATTGTTGTCTTTCCACATCCTGTCGGTCCTACAATGGCAATCATTTTACCCGGTTCGACACATAAATTTAAATCTTCAATTAATTTCTTATCAGGTGTATATGAGAAATTAACATGGTCTAATTCAACACTTCCTGATACATTTTCAATATCTATTGCATCTTTATTTTCAATTTCCGCTTCTTCTTCAAGAAGGGCAAATACTCTTCCCGCACAGGCAATCGCATTTTGAAGTTCCGTAACAACGCCTGAAATTTCATTAAATGGTTTAGTATATTGATTTGCATAACTTAAAATACATTGTAAATTACCTACTGTAATTCCTCCTGTTATTGCAATAATACCACCTGAAATTGCTACTCCTGCATATACAAGACTGTTAACAAATCTTGTTGACGGATTTGTAATTGATGAGAAAAATGTACCCTTTAAATAATATTTTCTTAAATCCTCATTAATTTCATCAAACTGTTCTACAACTTCATCTTCTCTTCCAAAAGCCTTTACAACTTTTCCATTTCCAATAACTTCATCAATCAGTGCCGTCTGCTTAGCTCTTGTTTCTGACTGTTTTTTAAACATTGAATAAGTTCTTGTTGCAATAAATTTAGCTACAAATAAAGAAACAGGTGTTACTAAAACTACAACCAATGTAATTTTAATACTTATTGTGAGCATAAATACTAACGTCAATATAATTGTAACAATACCTGTAAATAACTGAGAAAATCCCATAAGCAAGCCATCTGCTAACTGGTCTACATCTGTGATTATTTTACTTACTGTTTCTCCATTAGAATGACTATCAATATATTTAAGTGGCAATTTCTGTAAGTGTTCAAATGTCTCTTCTCTAATATCTCTTACTACATTATAAGTAATTTTATTATTACAATTATTCATTATCCACTGTGCAAGTGCAGCTATTAAAGTAAACGTGGCTATTTTAACAGCTATAAGTCCAATCCCTGTAAAATCTACCTTTCCCTTACCTAAGATAAGGTCTGTAGCATTTCCTAACTGAATTGGTACATACAATGAAAGAGCAACATACACTAGTGCAAAAAATAGTGAACCACCAAGTAAATACCAATATTTTTTTATATGCTTTATTACTTTTTCCAAAGCCTGCTTTTGAGTCAATGTCTTTTCTTTCATCTTACATTCCCTCCTTTTCCGGCTTTTTAAACTGTGATTCATATATTTCCTTATACACTTCACAATTTTCTAATAATTCCTTATGGGTTCCAATTCCCATAATATTTCCATCATCAAGCACAACAATCTGATCTGCATCCATAATTGATGCTGTTCTTTGAGATACGATAAATACTGTCATATCTTTTAGCTTTGCTATCTCTTTTCTCAAATTAGCGTCAGTTGTATAATCAAGTGCTGATGAACTGTCATCTAATATAAGAATTTCCGGCTTTCTTACTAAAGCCCTTGCAATTGTAAGTCTCTGTCTCTGTCCACCTGAGAAATTTCGTCCATTTTGTTCTACAACAGAATCTATTCCATTTTCTTTCTGCATAACAAAATCATAGCTTTGTGCCTGCTTTAACGCTTCCATCAAATCATTTTCTGTTGCACTCTCATTTCCCCATAAAAGATTACTTCTAATTGTTCCTTTAAATAAAACTGCTTTTTGTGGAACAATTCCTATTTTATTTCTAAGACCTTCTTCAGTGTATTCCTTAACATTTGTTCCATTTACTAAGACTTCACCCTTAGTTGCATCATAAAATCTTGGAATCATATTTATAAGAGACGTTTTACCTGAGCCTGTTCCGCCTATTACACCTATAGTCTGTCCTTTTAGAACCTTTAAATTAAGTCCTTCTATTGTATTTTCACTAGAACCTGCATACATAAGTGAAACATCTTTAAATTCGACTTCAATTTCTTTATTCTTTCCTTCTGTTTCATTTCCAAATTTCATTGAAGATTCAACTTTCATAACATCTTCAATTCTATTTGCACAGGCAAACGCTTTCGTCAGATTAATAATAAGATTTGCAAGTTTTATCAATTCTATTAAAATCTGTGACATATAATTGATAAGTGCTACAACCATTCCCTGTGTAAGATATCCGGCATCTACTCTTATTCCCCCTACATAAATAATTCCAATCATGGCAAAATTTACTACCACGAATGTGAGTGGATTCATAACTGCGGATATTTTTCCAACAAAAATCTGAAATTTATTTAATGCATCATTACTTTCATTGTAACTATCAATTTCATTCTGTTCTTTATTAAATGCTCTGATTACTCTTGTTCCGGATAGATTTTCCCTTGTTTCAGATAAAATTTTATCCAAACCATTCTGAACTTTTTTATACATTGGGATTGTTGCAAGCATAATTCCAAATACAATTACTGCAAGAATGGGAATCGCTACAACAAATACAAGTGCTGCCTTAACATCTACCGTAAATGCCATAATTGTTGCGCCAAACACAATAAACGGAGACCTTAGGAACAATCTTAAAAACATATTAACCTGAGACTGAACCTGATTCAAATCACTTGTCAATCTTGTAATAAGTGTAGATGAGCCTAATCTGTCAATCTCATCATAGGAAAATGTCTGAATGTGTTTAAACAATGCATGTCTTACTTCTGTTCCAAATCCTGCCGCTGCCTTTGCTGCGAAATACTGTGCCGTTAAAGAGCATGTAAGTCCAATTATAGCAAGTAAAAGTAAAGCTCCTCCCATTTTCAGAACATAAATATTATCCCCTTTAGCAATACCATTATCTATTATTTTCGCCACTACTAAAGGCACAAATAATTCAAACGATGCTTCTAACATCTTAAAGAGGGGAGCAAACACTGATTCTTTCTTATAATTCTTTAAATACTTTAATAAACTTTTCATTTAAATTTCTCCCATTTTTTAAATGCTATTCTTATTATGTAAAAATATTATGGCAGGTATACTTATTTGCACACCTGCCATAGCATTTTATCACATTATAGTAGAAAAATGTTAATCAATTTCAACGCTTCCCATATCACATTCTATATTTATCATCTTTTCTGCACCATTATCTTTATTTCCATCACTTGAAAAATCAGATTTGTCTATACAATTTTCAACATACAAATCAGCCATATTTATATCCCACTGATAATTATATGCACTAGTTCCATCATTCAATGTCATTTCTGCATTTCCCATAGAGCAGACAATCTTTCCCGCACCATTTATCACTCCTTCTATATCTAAATCTCCCATAGATATATCAGCATTTAATGTATCAGTTGTTATTCTATCAATTGAAATTTCTCCCATATTTATTTCAACGTCAGCAGATGATGATTGTAAATTGTCGATTGATATACTTCCTGCACTGGAATTAATTGTTGTATATACAGCTGACATATTTTCAATATCCGCCTCTCCTGCTGAAAGACTCAAATTAAAATTACCATATGATTTTCCACTTGGTAAATATACAGTTACATCTTGTGTGCCCTTTTTCCATTTTTTCTTATATTGTATTAAAACATTTAAGGAATCTCCTTCATTTATATAATAAACTTCCATTATATCTGCATTATAAGAAAATCCTATCTGTTCTTTGTTCCATTCCTCAACATCATATGACGCTGTCAATAAATCAAGTTTTAAATTATTCACTGACACCATATCAATTGTATCACTATTATTTTCTAATTTAGTCATTCCTGTAGTATCGTTCTTTTCTATCTTAACCTTAGCCTTCGCAAAAGTCTTCCCTATCTCTTCTTTAACAATATTACTTCCACCTTTCGAGATTCCAGCCACTATACACACGATTCCTAGTACAACAATAATAACACCAACAACTGCCGTAATTTTTATAAATTTCTTCATACATTAAACTCCTTTCTGCCTGTTATTTTGTGAACCAATTCTACAACTTGTTTAAATAACCAAGGCAAAAATCTTATGCAAAACAGAACTTCCGGTACTACCAGTAAAACAGCTATACCAAATAAAATTAAACCAATTCCCATAAGAAGTATTGATGTTGCAAATCCATATCCTGAAACAATTGCAACCACAATCAACGAGAGTCCCGCTACGCCTAATCCAATTATAGTTCCGCCAAGACCAAAAACAATTCCTATAATGACTCCTAATATTCCACTCCATATTGGAAATGTAACTGCCGCAATTATGATAGCAACAATTATTTTAATTGCTCTTTCATCATTTTTCTTATTGTATTGTCCTGCATTATTATATTCATATTGTGCTGTATTTTGAGAATTATTATATGAATACTGTCCTGCATTTTGACTATTATTATAGCTATTGCCGGTATTTTGATTTGTATTGTATGAACCACTTGTATTATCTCTATTATAAGTTCCACCTATATTAATATTTTCACTGGTTATATTCTCTCCGCTATTAATGCTTTTCTTTAATCTCATCGCTATCTGTTCAGGTGTTCCTACACTTTCAGGTACAACCATATCTTCCGTAATTCCTGCATCATCAAAATATTCTTTATAATAACTTAAAGCATCATATCTATCATTAAAAGAAACATCTGATAACATTCTTTCTAACGTTTCCATAAAAACTTTTCTAGTCATTTTCATTACCTCCTGATTTTTCATTTTCAAATAAATCCGTTATCTTTTTAGAATAATTACCCCATTCAGTTACATACATATTAAGCTGGCTTCTTCCTGTATCAGTAATTTTATAATATCTTCTATTCCTTCCATCTATGGCTTTATCGTACAATTCAAAATATCCTTCCTTCTGTAACCGTCTAAGTACCGGATATAACGTTGATTCAGATACGCTAAGAACACTTCTAACATCCTGAGTTATCTTATATCCATAGGTTCCTTCCTTTTCCTTAGATACGACGGCTAATACTATTGCATCTAATAAAGCTGCTCCTGTATTAAATATCATAGGCTTTCCTCCATATTATTTTGTTATATATATTATATGGCGTATAGTATTGTATGTCAACTATATATTGTTATACACAATGAGCCAAGTACTCTCTTTTTTTTGCTTGCAAGAAAAACTGAGAGTATTTGGCAAATGTATAATCACTGAGAAGTAGTGAAGCGGATTCGAAGTGGTTATGCATGGCGAAGCCTTGTGTATAACAAAAATATAGCGTAATGGTTTGTACCTACCTACAATCGTTAGATTTTTGTCTAACTTTTTAGGTTTGGTCTAAACCACTACGCTATAACTTTTATATTTATTAAATTTACAAATTTCTGTATTTACCAAGAAACTCTTTTGTTCTCTGATTTTCTGATGCAAATACCTCTTGCGGTGTTCCATCTTCTACAATAACACCATGTTCCATAAATATAATTCTATTTGAAACTTCTTTTGCAAATGACATTTCATGAGTAACTATAACCATTGTCATATGTTCATCTGCTAATTCTTTTATGACTTTAAGAATTTCCTGTGTTAACTCGGGATCAAGGGCTGATGTTGGTTCATCAAAAAACAAAATATCCGGTTCCATTGCAAGTGCTCTTACAATAGAAACTCTTTGCTGCTGACCACCTGATAACTGACATGGATAAGAATCTTTCTTATCTGCTATACCCATTTTTTCAAGCAATTCCATCGCAGTCTTTTCAACTTCTGCCCTATCTCTTTTTTGTACATGAATTGGTGCATCAATAACATTTTTCCATACTGAATAATGTGGAAAAAGATTGAAATTCTGAAATACAAGCCCAAATGAATCTCTGATTTTCTTTAATTCATTTTTCTTTGCATACATTACTTTGCCATTCTGTGTATCAGCCATCACATCATTATTATATGTTATTTTTCCACCATCAATTTTTTCTAAATTAACTGCACATCTTAATAATGTTGACTTTCCTGAACCTGACGGTCCAATGATAGACAATACTTCACCTTTGTTAACTGAAAGGGAAATGTCTTTTAACACTTCTAAATCACCAAAGTGTTTCTGAATATTATTCATTTCTAAAACGCTCATATTCCCCTCCTATTTGTAATAATTTAATTTCTTTTCTGCAAAGTTCATTACCCATGCAACTACACTATTAAAAATAAAATAGAACACACCTGCAATAATAAACGGTGTAAAGCTTGTATTAGATGATGCAATCTGCTTTGCTACTGTAAACATTTCCAAATAAGCAATTGAGAATGCAAGTGAAGTATCCTTTACAAGACATATTACTTCATTTGTAATTGATGGAAGAATTCTTTTAATAACCTGTGGTAAAATTATTTTAAAGAATGTCTGTGCCTTATTATATCCAAGTAATCTTGCTGCCTCATATTGTCCAACAGGCATTGATTCAATACCTGAACGATATATTTCTGCAAAATAAGCTGCATAATTTAAGGCAAATGCAACTATTATGGCAATAAATCTGTAACTTCTTGGTATACGAATATGAAGTAAATAATTAGGTCCAAAATAAATTGCCATTACCTGCAACATCAATGGAGTTCCTCTCATTATTGCTATGTACACTGTTACTATATATCTTATTATTCTGTTTTTTGCCATTCTGCCAAATGCAATAACCAAACCAAGCGGTAATGAAAACAGAAGGGTTAGAAAAAATATTTTTAATGTTTCTACCATACCTTCTGACATCTTAGATATCATCATATCCAATGGCATTTTTGCTGCTAACAACATCATTCCTGTTTGTAAAGTCATTATTTCCTCCAGATTATCTTAGATTATTCTCCTAAGCAAATCATATCATCAATTCCATATTTTTCAGCAAGTTTTGTTACTGTTCCGTCTTCATACAACTTCTTAATATCTGCATTCACCTTATCTCTAAGTTCAGTATTGCCTTTCTTAAATCCGATTGCATACTGTTCAGAATTCAATTTCTCATCAAGTATTTCATATCCGTCATCTCTTGATTCAATCTGATATTTAGCAACCCCTATATCCATTGCAACTGCATCTACTGTTCCTGCCTGTAATTCAGCAAATGCTGTATTGTAATCTGCATATTCCTGTAAATCTGCAAATGTCTTAGCTAAATCTTCCTGATCCCCACCTTCTTTTAATAAACCAAGTGCTGCACTTCCTGCCTGAACACCTACATATTTATCTTTAAGGTCAGCTAACTTCTTAATTCCTGAATCTTTAGCAACAATCATAACCTGTTCATTATTTACATATGGGTCTGACCATGTATAATCATCTTCTCTTCCATTCATTGTAAATCCATTCCAAATACAATCAATGTTTCCATTATTTAACTCTAAGTCCTTTGAATCCCAGTCGATAGGAGTCTTTACAAGTTCCCATCCTTCAATATCACATACAGCCTGTGCAAGTTCAAGGTCAAATCCTGTATATTCACCACTATCATCCATGTATCCGTAAGGTGGATATTCAGCATCAAATCCTACTGTAAAAGTTGTTTTTCCACTATCACTCTTGCTACCATTATCTTTACTTCCATTATCCTTGCTTCCACATGCAGTCATTGAAAATACCATTGCACATGATAAAGCTAATGCTACTAATTTTCTCATAATTTCCTCCTAAATTAAAGATGTTTTCTTTCATTTATTGTTTTACTACTTTATCAAACTAAAGTGTACCACGTAATGCTATCAAATTGCAGGGAAAAAGTCAACTTATTTATTTGAATACATAATTCAAGTTAAATAATAATTTTCTTTAAAAAATCCATATTATCATCAATAATATATTCATCATTCAGTTTATTCTTTAGAAGATTGATTACCAAAAGCAATTCTCTGAAAAAATTTTCTCTCTTTTCAGCCTCTTTAAATCCAATATATTCGAATTCTTTTCCATCATCCAAATACAAGCTATCATATATTTTTTGAATATTTAAAAATTTAGGGTCTATATCACTATCTCCTATTAAATATGGTGGCAAATCATTCTCTATCAATTCATTATTTTCACCATAAATCCACACAGGGAAGCATCCATATTCAAATTTGATTTTTATTACTTTCATACACATTCCTCTCTACTTTGGATTAGCACCAACTATAAATCCATTATTACCTACTGTAATAGCAACTTTATGAATTTCTCCGTTATATGTAAATTCATATATAGGTCTTTCAGTACCTCTTCCCTGATATCCAACGATTTTTCCATTTTCTAGTGCATTCATTACATAATCAGGAATTTGCTCTTGCATTATTCCTTTATTTAGAAAATCGTCAGCATGCTCAGTAATAATGTGATTTAATCCCGCAGTATCTGTTCCATTTTCTAACCACACTAATTTCCCATCCGCAGTCTTTGTTATTGCAACGATATCCTCTGGATTATACTTTACTCCACTATTAGCTAATTCGTCTAATAGATTAGAGTTTAAGCCACTCTCAAGCACATCTCCCGCATTCCTTAAATCCCATACACCCTCATATTCAACTTTTCGGGATACCAACAATGCATCTGCCTTTTCCACTCCTGCCAGTTCGGCACCTGTCAATCCTTCTCTGCTTCCATTCTCCAGAAAATCTAAATATCTTTTTGCATCCTCCGGTGACATCATATCGGCAAATGATTCGTATATTGTCCCGCTTTCCTTTAACAGCTTTTCTCCGGATGCAACTGCTTCGGCTGTCTCATCCGAATACCTGAACACTTTTACCCCGTCTACTTTGGTATTATAAAAATTTTTCATGCCCCTGTTTGGTGTCATCGTAACATGTGTGCTTAGAATTATCATTGGAATTTCCACACTTTTGTTTCATTAAGAATTTAAGATAATTTACATCTCCACCCTTAATATTTTTTTTGCAACTATTGTACATTGTTCCAAATTTTCATCATAAACATCCGTTCCAAATGTTTCTACAAATATTTTATTTATTTCTTGCGCCAATGTACAAGCTTGTAAATTGCAATTAGAGCTAACAAATTCATTTATCTTTTTTATTTCATTAATATATTCATCTTTAGGAGCCATTGGGAAAAATCCAATAGGATCCCAATCATTTATAATTTGCGTTATCCTTTCCATTACTTCACCTACTTTCCAAATAATTTACTTATTATTTCTAATATACTACTGTCAAAGTCTTCACTACTCCATGCTGTAATTAACTTTCCTTCTTTACTTACGATTGCTACTCCCTCTTGAGTTATATAAGCAAATTTATTTCCATTATTTTGTGAAAGTACTTTACCGTTTTTAACAATATTGTTAACCATTTCTTGCGTCATCCCTCGCTGTTGCATTCGTTCTGCTGCATGTTCTGCATATTGCGTCCAGTCCACTTTTATATTAGGATTCGCAACATATGTACCCATTTTTCCAAAATCATCTCCATATTGAGCCAATATTGATGTGCCACCCTTACTACCACTCTCCAGCACATCACCTGCATTCCTTAAATCCCATACATCCTCATATCCAACTTTCTGGGATACC